>Ga0302326_10012697_pt1 | contig 17917 bp, 17 predicted proteins | sample Palsa_T0_3_FD_202264 | JGI IMG/M metagenome (GOLD analysis project Ga0302326, IMG submission 202264) | Peat permafrost microbial communities from Stordalen Mire near Abisko, Sweden - Palsa_T0_3 | ecosystem: Environmental > Terrestrial > Soil > Palsa > Peat permafrost | place: Sweden: Abisko... | reverse complement strand
TAAGTCTTTGCGACAGAGGCAGCCCGAAACTCGTGATGAAGTACGTGAACTCCTGCACCGCGGTCGTCGTGTATTCGGGAGCCAGCTTCTGGTGGTCGGGCTTGAAAAACACGTGCAGGTCCATGCCGGCTTCGTCGCTTTTATATTCTTGAAAGATGCCGGCGACGATGGTGCCCGGGAAGCTCGGCTTTGCATAGACGAACGTAAATGTCTTTGTCGGGAGCCCGTTGGTGTTGGGTTTCTTCGAAGGCGGATTATCCGTTACCGTTTCCTTGCCGCTTCCGATCACCCGCATGTGGGCCGGAACGGTGACGCTAATCGTCGAAGTGAAGCGGTTCAGCCCGTAGCCGCTCACCGGGAACCAGCGCCCGGCATAGAGCAGGTAGCTGGTGTCATCGCCAATGGAAGCCAACTTGAGGCCCGCAACCGGGCTATCCTCGGCGCTCTCGATCTCGCCTTCGTATTCGAAGGTCAGCGTAGTCGAGGCGTCCTTGGCCAGGCCGGCGGGCAGCGGCACGCGAATCGTCGAATCCTGCGTGACCCGCTCGGCCGAGAGCGGCTGGTTGCTCTCGTCCAAAACCCGGGTGACGCGCAAGCCGTTGTGCAATTCGAAGATGGCGGTGTTGAGATCCTGAAGCGCGGTGAACTTGACCTTGGCCCGCGCCGAAATCTGATGCAGATGAGGCGTCAGCTCGGCCTCGATCTGGTAGTCGTCGACATGCACGCGGACTTTCTCTGCGGCCCAGGACGGGAGCGCGGCCAAAATCACCAGCAGCAGGGCGAGGAAACCCGACAGGACGCTCGCCGCGCGCCGAAGCTGAATCTGCATTTAAGAGAGTCTCCCGGGGAATAGGCCTAACCACTTCCTATGATGAAGATTCTCCTCTAAAAGATGCTGAGAGCACAAGGTTTAGGGGAACAGTCCTCGCGCCACGTCCGGCGCTGTGCCGGCCCATGTCTATAGAAGACAGCCGAAACCGCCGACGCTAAGGTTTACCCGAGTCCGGAACCGGTAGATGGGGAGTGAACCTGCGAACCACAAATTCTTGCAGGATATTGCCCGCCGCGCCTCCGGCAATCCCGATGAGCGCATTCTCAAAGGTTAACGTCACCCCGCTGCGATTCTGGGCCGGATAGTAGAAATTCGAGATACCTCCCGCGGCCAGCCCTCCCAGGATGCCCGAGTAATCCGGCTGCCAGCGCCGGTTGTCACCCTTACAAACCACTGAAGTTGCAATGGCATACAGAAGCCTCGACTTCCGGCTGCCAGTTCCCTTGTAGAAATAACGTGGATCTTGCTTTAACAAAGACGGCAATATCGCGCCGCCAATCAAACTTCCGGTCACAAGGTCGGCATAAGCGGCGCCGTAGCGCTTTGCATAGCCCTGCGCGCCCTGTCCGTATCCGCTGAACTGATTGTCCGCCTGCTCGATTCCGGCGATCGCGCCCGTGATTCCGAACGTGTACGGATTTATGATCGACTTCCAGGCCAGCTGGAACTTTAGCTTCGCCGTGAGCGGAGCCGCATTCGGTACATAACTCACGTAAAAGTTCGGGATGACCCCGAGCACCCGCTGCTTCTCTTCAACCTTAACCTCATCTTCCGCCACTTGTGCCGACGACTCGCTTACCTCCACGTCTACCTCGGCGTGAGCAACGACGAGCGCAATCTGTGGAGCAACGTAGTCTTCTCCCCCACGCAGCATCCCAGACTGCTCTATAGTCGCAAAGCCAGACGCGGTCAAGGTCAGTTGAAACGGTCCGGAAATTACGTCGGCAAAAAGAAAGCGTCCATCGCCGTCTGAAAGTGCTTCTCTTTTCGAGGCAAGACTTGGTTCCACCAGAGTTACTCTTACATTGGCGATAACGGCCCCACTTTGGTCCACCACCGTACCGCTGATGCTTCCGGAGTTTGGCTCGGGAATCGTTGTCTGCGGGGCAGACGCCGTCGGCGGCTGCCCGGGCTCCTCCGGGGATTGACCCACCACTGCAATGCTGCTCATTACGCAAATGAGCCATACCCATAAAATCCGGCGCACAGCCTCTGTCGAATACTGCGGATTTTCGCTGCGCAAGCCTCTTTGCCAACCTCTCAAACGTGATCCTCCCGCAAGCTCTTGATTCGGGCAACGCCAGGTCCCGCGGCCCTTCCCACGATTTTCAGACCGCCGCCCGCAACGGCATTAACCGATTCTCTATGCGTTTACATTGGATGCGCGAATTTGGGGTTAGGCTAGCCGCGGAGGTTCCTCCGCTTGAGAATCGCCAAAATCGTTTCCGCCGCGCGGTCTGCCGGATTCTGCGCCGCACCCTCGCCATCCCCGTGCGGAGCCCGCAGCCGGGACTTCACCCCCGCCAGCCCTTCCAGCATTTGGTCGCGCGTAGCACCTTCAGGAAGAATTTCTTTGATCCGCGCCACCACGTTCTTCGCAGTGAACTCGTGCTGCACCAGTTCGGGCACGACCTCGTCGCCCGCAATCAAATTGACCATGGCAAAGCGCGGCACCTTGACTCGCGGCTTGCCCAGCAGATAAGTGAGCGCCGAGACCCGGTAAACCATAACAAACGGAGTACGCATCATCGCCGCCTCAACCGTAGCAGTTCCGCTGGCGACGATAGCCGCCCGCGAATGCCACAACGCCGGCAGCGATTCGGGCACAAGCGTGATGCTTTGTTCGCCAACTAAGTCTCTGACAAAAGTGCGGTCAAGCGTAGGTGCAACCGGCAGTAGAAACTCATACCCTGATCCAATCTGGGCCACCGCTTCCAGAATCGTCGGCAAGTTCATGCGCACTTCTTTCACCCGGCTGCCGGGCATGATCGTGATCCATTGTTTCGCTGGATCGACATGAAACTGCGCGGCGTAATCGCTGCGCTCGACGGCCGGGTGCGGCAGTTCGGCCAGCGGATGCCCAACAAACGTCGCATCCACTCCACGCTCGCGGTAGAACTTCTCTTCAAAGGGAAAAATCACCAGTGCCTTGTCGATATAATCGCGCAGCAGCCGCACCCGTCCCTGCCGCCACGCCCAAAACTGCGGCGCAACGTAATACACCACCGGAATGCCGCGCCTCTTCATCTGCCGTGCCACCCGCCAGTTGAACGCCGGCGAGTCGATCACGATGGCCAGATCGGGCCGACGCCGGTCGGCCTCGGCAATCAGATGCCGGTACAGCCCGTAAATCTTCGGCAGATGACCAAGAATCTCGGTGATCCCGACGACGGAAAGATCTTTCGCGTCGACCACAGTGTCGCAGCCCGCAGCCCGCATCCGCTCGCCTCCGACCCCGAAGAATTCAAGCTGTGGTGTTTGAGTGGAGTGAGATGCCTGTGTGGGGACAGCCGCCCTCGGCTGTCCAGCGGAGCGAAGCTCCGCAGTCTTACCCTGTGCAGCCCGCCGCAGAGCCTCAATGAGCTGCGCCCCATACATTTCCCCGGAGGCTTCGCCCGCTGAGATCAGGATTCGCACCGCGTTATTGTACCCAGCTTCGCTTTGTGGAGCGTACTCGGCCAAGGCGTTGTAATATTGTGAGGAGCCAGTCGAATGAAGCTAGAGCGTCTACGTGTCGAGAACTATCGAAGCTTGCATGAACTAGACCTACGACTCAATTCCCTGAATCTGCTGATCGGAAGCAACGCTTCGGGGAAGAGCAACATCTTGGACACTCTGCGATTTCTGGCCCAAGGAGTCCAGGAAAAAGACTTTTCGCGAGCTGTTGTTACGCGCGGCAATGTGGTCCAGCTCGCTTGGAAGGGCGAGATTGCTGACTCCGTCTCGATCCAGATTGATGTGAGCGAAGGGAACCAGCGTTTCGAGTGGTCAGTGAAGGTCAGGAAGCGGGGCTTCGACTTCGAGGTCGTCGAGTCGCTCCATCGAAGCGATTCGAACAAGCACCTCTTGAACAGTGAGCGCGGGAAAGGATGGTGGTGGTCGGAAGAGTCCAGCACAAAAGTTAAGTTATCCCTGCCGCAGCAGTCGGGCTGCGCCCTTGCGGCGGCGGCTGTCGATACTTCATTTCCGGGCCGGGCAGTCGCGGATTTTGTGAGCCGATGGGGCTTTTTCGATCCAGCTCCCCTCGTCCTCCGAGGGCCTACCTTCCCCAACGATGAAGGACCACGCCTGGACCATGTAGGTCACAATCTGGCGGGCCGACTTTTCGCTATTAAAGAGTCGAAGCACGAAGTGTTTGAGCGGATCGTTTCTGCAACGAACGACGTTCTCGGCGTCCCCGAGCGCATTGAGTTCCGGCAGCGGGAAGATGACGGACGGACCTACTTTGTGCAGACGGAGGCTGGGCTCAATTTTCCCGTACATCAACTGCAGGCGTCGAGCGGGACGCTCCGGATGCTTGCGCTGATGACGGCTCTCCTAGGGGAGGAGGACATTGCACTGGTCGGAATCGAGGAACCCGAAAACTACATCCATCCCAATGCATTGGAAGCCTTTGCAAGGTATCTGCAACTGGCAAAGGACAAGACCCAGATCTTGATTACGACCCACTCACCACTGTTACTGAACTTCCTCGATGAGCCTGAAGCGGTGTGCGTCGTCCGCCGAAGTGAAAGCGGCACGAAGGTTGAACGAGAAATGGCTCCCGAAGCTGTTCGTGAGGCCCTCAGAGCATCAGGTTTCGGGCTGGGGGAGTTCTATGAAAGCAAGGGCTTTGGAGGCTGACGGTTGGCCAAGAGAGTTGTGGTAATAGTTTCGGGCGAAACGGACCGGCGCTCAGTCCCGCACCTTTGTCGAACCTTTCGCGAGACCGCGGAGATCGAAGTGCGGAAGCCACCTGGTAACGCGTCGCTCACTCCCGAGCAAGCCAAGAACCTGATCAAAGCAGCCTGGTACGAAATGTCCAATCGAGGAACGGCGCCCGATAAGTTTGTCGTGCTCGTCGATGCCGATGCCCATGATGCTGCCGAAGCTGCGGCTCCCTTCGAGGAGATGGCGTCCCATCTTAAGGATGTCGCAGTACCCAAGCTTGTAGCCGTCGCAGTTAGACACTTGGAAGCTTGGTTCTTTGCCCATTCTGAAAAGCTTCGTGAGTTCTTGAAGGGCCGCAGCCTGGGTAAGGTCGACGTCTCGCAACCAGACGGCATAACCAATCCTAAGCTCCATTTGATGAACCTGCTTGAGCCGAGAGTCTATACGTCCCGCGTCGCAGAAGAGATCGCTGCCTCGGTGGACCAGCAAGTCATGGAAGGTCGCAGTCCGAGCTTTGCTGTATTCCTCGATAAGCTTCGGAACGGCGTACCGACCGCCTAGCCGCCGGAAATATCAGGATTGCAGAACCGCTAGTCATCCGCGCTGGCGGTGACTTCCGCATTCGCAGGCGTGATCGCCCGCGCCACGTTTAATTCTTGATCCTTGTACTGCAGTTGATAAAGCTTAAAGTAAAGTCTTCGTTGCGCCAATAGCTCTTGGTGTGTGCCCATCTCGCGCACCTGCCCTTTGTGCATGACGATGATCTTGTCGGCCCGCTGCACCGTCGACAGCCGGTGGGCGATGATCAGCGACGTGCGTCCTTCGACCATGCGGCTGAGCGCGTCGCGCACGCGAAATTCGGTTTCAGTATCCACGCTCGACGTAGCTTCGTCGAGAATCAGGATCTTCGGTTCATGCGCCAGGGCGCGCGCAAACGAGATCAGTTGCTTCTGCCCGGTCGAAAGCGTCGACCCGCGCTCCCGCACTTCTTCGTCGAAGCCCTTGGGCAGCGCGCGGATGAAGTCGGCAAGGTTCACGTCTTCCGCGGCCTTCTCCACATCCGCATCCTGAATGCGCTTGGTGCCCAGCCTGATATTTCCGCCAATCGTCCCGCTGAACAGAAACGGATCTTGCAGCACCACGCCAAAGCGGCTGCGCAAGTCGGCGAGGTCCATATCCTTCACATCGACTCCGTCGATTCGGACCGCGCCCTTCTGCACGTCGTAGAACCGCAGCAGGAGCGAGATGAGCGTGGTCTTGCCCGCGCCGGTATGGCCGACAATGGCCACGGTTTCGCCGGGCTCGATCGAGAAGCTTACGTCGCGCAGAACCCAGTCGGGAGCGGCCGGGCTTTGCTCGTCCCGGCCCGGCGACTCGCCCGTCCCCGCATGGTCCTTGCTCGATTCGTCCGGTGCATCGCGATAGGCGAACCACACGTGGTCGAACTCGATGCGCCCCGCTCCCTCAGGACGCTTCGTCACCGCCGGCGACACCACCTGCACGCGCGTATCCAGCAACTTGAAGATGCGTTCGCTGGCCGCCATCGCCGATTGCAGGATGTTGTACTTCTCGCTGAAGTCCATGATGGGCCGGAAGAAGCGCAGAGCGTACTGGATGAAGGCGACCAGCACTCCCAGCGATGCCACCGTCGGCACCAGCCGGAACGCGATCAGCGTCTTCCAGTTGAAGCTCAGCGCAACGCTGCTCGCGCGAATGCTTCGCATCACGTCGCCGCCGCCAAACCAGATGACGCACGCAATCGCGATCGCCGAGAGAACCTCGACCGCGGGGTAGTAGAGCGAGTAAGCCATGATCGCGTCTTTGTACGCTTCCATATGGCCGCGATTGATTTCCGAGAAGCGGTTGTAGGCCTTGCGCTCACGATTGAAGAGCTGCAGCACGACCATCCCGCTGATGTGCTCCTGCAGGTACGAGTTGATGCGCGCGATGGCCACGCGAATGCGCCGGTAGGAATCGCGCACCTTGTCGCGGAAAATCTTGGTCGCCACCACGATGAACGGCAGCACCGCAAAGGTGATCAGAGCCAGCTTCCAGTTCATGCACAGCATCACGCCGAGGATGCCGAAGAGCACGAACAGGTCTTCGAAGATCGACACCACACCGGAAGTGAACATCTCATTCAGCGCGTCCACGTCCGTGGTAACGCGGGTCACCAGGCGGCCGACCGGGTTCTTGTCGTAGAAGGCCACATGCAGCCGCTGCAGATGGCGGAAGATCTGGCAGCGCAGATCGAACATTACTTTCTGCCCGGTCCACTGCATGAAATAGGTTTGCAGGAACTCGAGCAAAAAGCTGAAGACCAGCAGTCCAACATAGATGGCTGCGATCTGTGCAATGCCGGTGACGGCGTGCGGGCTGAGCCAGCTCCACAAGCCCGAAGCTCCGCCCTTGGCGGGCGCCAGGTAACGATCAATCGCCACCTTGGTGAGATACGGTCCCAGCACGTCGGCGAAAGACTTCAGCAAGATTGAAACGAGCGCGACCGCAACCTGCCAGCGGTAGGGACGCAGATACTTCAGCAGCCGCGCCATCAGGCGGCTGTCGTAGGCTTTGCCTAATACTTCTTCTTCCTGAGACATCGGATTCTGGTAATCGCGTGGTGAAGAGGCGCCGGCGGCGCTGCTAACAGCGTACCCCAATATGGATGGCCGCGGCCGTGCGGAGGATGGAAAAGGTTTGCGGTGCGTAATGGGATAATGATCTTACATGTCCCTCGGCGTTTACATTTCGGTGCCCTTCTGCCGCACCAAGTGCAGTTACTGTAACTTCGCCTCCGACGTGTTTTCGCGGGCGGTCTTCGAGCGCTATGTGGATCGCGTTTGTTCCGACATCGAGAATGCGCCGCAGGTCGCAGCGGAGATGGGAGGGCAGTTTGATCGCACGGTGGATTCCATCTATCTGGGCGGGGGAACGCCCACGATGCTCGATCCCGCGCAACTGGAGCGAATCTTTGCGCGGGTGCGCCGGCAGTTCGAAGTCACTCCCGATGCGGAAGTCACAGTCGAATGCGCTCCCGGCACGCTCACTGGCGCGACGATCGAGAGCCTGCTGCGCTGCGGCGTGAACCGCGTGAGCCTGGGGGCGCAGTCGTTTGTGGATCAGGAAGCGGCCGCTGTCGGTCGCTTGCACCAGCGTGCGACTGTGCTCGAGGACATCGCTCGCTTGCGCGCCGCTGGAATTACGAATATCAATCTCGATCTCATCGCAGGGTTGCCGCACCAGACCGCCGAAAGTTGGGATTTCTCTCTGGAGGAGGCCATCGCGGCCGGCGCGCCGCACGTGAGCGTCTACCTGCTGGAGGTGGACCAAGAGTCGCGCCTCGGACGCGAACTACTCGCGGGCGGCAAACGCTATCACGCGCACTTCGTTCCGGACGAAGAAGCCATGGCGGACTTCTATCTCGTGGCTTGTGAGCGCCTCCAATCGGCCGGGATTGCGCAGTATGAGATTTCCAACTTCGCGCGCGAGGGTTTCGAGTCGCGCCACAATTTGAAGTATTGGACACGGCAGCCCTACTTTGGTTTTGGCGTGGACGCGCACGCGATGCTGCTCTCTGCCACTCCGGAGCTGGATGCGGTGCGATTCGCGCCGGCGGATTCTCTCGAACAGTACCTGGGCGGGGCAGGTTCGCACCGAACCGCAGTCTCGCGCCGGGCCGCTTTGGAGGAGAGCTTTTTCCTCGGGCTGCGCCTGAATCGGGGCATCGATCTGCGCGAACTCGCCGCAGAGTTCGGCGAGGCATCCGTGCGGGAGCCTCGATCGGCAATTGTGGAGTTTGTCGCAAGCGGGCTAATGGAGCAGCGAGGAGACCTGGTTTGCCTGACGTCTCGCGGGCGGTTGCTTTCGAATGAAGTCTTCGAGCGCTTCATTCTGGCAGACGAAGCGCTTCGCTGATTCCAGCCGCCAAGCGAGAGATACCTCGAAATTCGTTTGCCGCCAAACCATACGGTCGGTTGGGTTGAATGCCTTTATGCTTGAGATCGCCAATGCTGGCGCGGTTTTTCGCACTCTCCGTTCCGAGTCCCTGAGGTAACTTTTCCCTCCTCTGCCGCTATGTTCTAATCAAAATCGGTGGCAGCAGATGGAGGCATTTTGGATTTTCAACTGAGCGAAGAGCAGCAGCAGCTGAAGAAAACCGTCCGCGAGTTCGCCGAGCGCGAGATCTTGCCCAACGTCATGAAGTGGGACGAGGCTTGCGAGTTTCCGCTGGCCACCATCAAAGAACTGGGCAAGCTCGGATTATTGGGTATGGTTTTCCCCACCGAGTACGCGGGCGCCGGCATGGGGTATGTCGAATACGTCATCGCCATCGAGGAATTGTCGCGGGTCGATGGCTCGGTGGGCATCATCGTCGCAGCCCACACGTCGCTCTGTTCCAATCACATCTTCCTCGCGGGCAGCGAAGCGCAGAAAAAGAAGTACGTCGGCAGACTTGCCACCGGCGAATTCATTGGGGCATGGGGATTGACCGAGCCCTCTTCAGGATCGGACGCGGGCAGCGCCCGCATGACCGCGAAACGCCGCGGAAATAGCTGGGTGCTGAACGGGACAAAGACTTTTTGCACCAACGGCCACTATGCCGATGCGATGGTGGTAATTGCTGTGACCGACCGCGCCGCCAAAACGCATGGGCTTTCCGCCTTCATCGTCGACAAAGATACGAAGGGATTCCGACCCGGCAAGAAAGAAAACAAGCTGGGGTTGCGGGCCAGCGACACGGCCGAAATGATCTTCGAAGACTGCGCGATTCCGGCGGAGAATCTGCTGGGCAAGGAAGGCGACGGTTTCATCGACGCGATGCGCGTGCTTGACGGCGGCCGCATCTCGATTGCGGCCCTGTCGCTGGGCATGGCGCAGGGCGCCTACGAAGCCGCGCTGAACTATTCCAAGCAGCGCAAGCAGTTCGGCAAGGCGATCGGCGAGTTTCAGGCCATCCAGTGGAAGCTGGCCGACATGGCCACGGAGATTGACGCAGCCCGCCTGCTCACCCTGCGTGCGGCGTCGATGAAAGACGCGGGCATGAAGACGACGCTGGAATCTTCAATGGCGAAACTCTATGCCAGCGAAGTTGCCGTCAGGTGCGCCAACGAAGGTGTGCAGATTCACGGCGGCTACGGCTTCATCAAAGACTATCCCGCAGAGAAGTATTACCGCGATGTGAAGCTGTGCACGATCGGCGAGGGAACCAGCGAGATTCAGCGGCTGGTGATTGCGCGGCAGTTGCTGAAGGACTGACTCTTGGTTACTGCTTCAGTGGTTGACGGCGCCCGTGGCGGATGTGCAGCACGTACACGGTTTGGTCCTCGATTGTGAACAAAATCCGATACACGTGCGGCTTTCGGCCATAGAGCAGATGCCGTACCTCAAAAGGGAAGACCGCGCACTCTGGCACTAGCGGGCAACGCGCCGGGAATTCGGCAAGCGACGCGATGGCGTCCTGCAGGGCCGCGAACCAGCGCACGCCAGTGTCCCCGGCATGTTCGGACAGCAACCAGTCAAGAATTGCGTCCGCATCCTGCTCGGCTGCCGCGGTTGTCTCAACTCGGAAGGTCATGCTTGCGGCGCAGGTCGGCGAGAAACTCGGTGGCTGGCCGGGTGCACCGGGCTCTTAGATCTTCGTAGCCGCGACCGACCCCCGCGACCGCTTCTGCGAAGTCCTGGCGCTCCCACTCGAGATAGGCGGCCAGAGCATCGTCGAGAGCCGCGACAGGATCTTGACCGCGCCGCTTGGCGTATTCTTCTAGTTGCGCCTTACGCTCCGGCTTAAGCGGCATCATATCCATGTTGGCCATAGTTTCCTCTCACTTATCGTAAGGGTTTCGGCGGCTGAGGTCAAAAGCTATCTGCTGGCAGAGAAGTATGCCAGCGAGATTCAGCGCCTGGTGATTGCGCGGCAGTTGCTGAAGGACTGACCGGCATCGGTCGTGGTCAGTTTCCGGGTTGCCCGTCCATCCGGCAGGGATAACCAAAGATCTGGTCAACACTTACCGGCACTGATCGGTCCTCGGTGAGTGCATTGGCGATTCAGCGTAAACCGAGCGAGCTCTCGCAATTTGTGTTTGGAGATACTTCTTTCGCTCGGTTCTCTTCGCCATTCTCTTAGGAATTCTTCAACGAAGCGGTCCGCATTATCTTCCGACTCCGATCGGCACCTACGAAACGTTTCTGACTCTGACGACACTATCTGCATGAGGGCAGTGGCTCCGTTAAGAGAGGTGCATCGCAGATCCGCTCCAATTGGCGGGCCATCCGTCCGAATTCCATTCAGGAGAACTCAAAATGAGCGACGAAACTTCACGTCCAACCTGCCCGTTTAAACTCACGGGCCCGTATGTGCCGCCGCGGTTCCAGCAGGGGCCGATCACGACGGCGCTGAATCTTGGTCCACTTGCGTTTCTGGCAGGGAGCTGGAGAGGGCCCGGCTTCAACGCGATCTGGCGGCCCGACAATCCGCAATCGTCGCCACTGACGGACCCCCCTAACGCGACCAAGCGCTTTCTCGAACTGAACCTGACGCATGACTCCTTCGACTTCCACGTGATCCCCGGAGTTGTACCCAACCGAGGCCTGAACCCACAGACCGATCTCAGCCTGTACGGTCTGCATTACCTGCAGCGGGTCAGCGACGCGGACCCGTCCCCAGGCCCCAAAGTCAAGCCGGCGGGGTACTCGACAACCGCGAAACAGGCGCTGCATATCGAGCCAGGGCTGTTCATGAATGTGCCCGCGAGCACTAAGCCGCCCGCGAGCACTCCGCCCGTAACCGTGGACACACCGATCGTGTACAAGGACGCAATCGTGCGAATGGCGAGCATCCCGCACGGGGTCACGGTGCTGATGCAGGGCCCCAATCCGGGCACGAAACCAAGACCGGGTAAACCGGACATCCCGCATCTCAAACCCTTCAGCACTCACGGTAATGTGTACCCGGGGCTCAGCCCCATACCGTTCCCCGGGCCTTACCCAGGCACCAACCCGCCGCTCCCGCTCCCGCCGGGGACGCCGAACCCGCCGGCCGTCGGGATCCAGCCGATAGAACTCGACGCCGTTGCCGGTCCGCCCCCCATCCCGGCAGGCGGCCAGCATACGATTCCGGAGATCAACATCAACGCGGACGTTTTGGTGCCAAATCAACCGCCGCTGCCGGGGCCGCTACCGCCGCCGCTGCCAGCGGGGTCGCCGCTGTCCTACCAGAGCAGCGGCCCATTCCCGGACCATTTCCAAGGCTTCATCGACGATCCCAACTCCGTTTTGCGGGAGGCGATCGAACACCAGGAAATTCTTGGACACATTACGATCCATCTCACGACGGACACTCTGTCGCCGGATGGCAAACCTACTCTCGGTGTGGGCAGTTTCTATGAGACCGTCAGCAACATCCCGTTCCTGGGGGTCGCGAATCAAACTCCGCCCAATCCTCTGCCTTCTCAACCTGCGACCGCTGCTATGCAACCGACGCCGATCCCCAACGCTTTCGTTTACTCAGCCAGCGCAACGTTCTGGATCGAGTGGGTGCGTATCCCGGAGTATCCGATCATGAAAGCGGATCCCGGCCTTGGGGTTAGGGAGCTTGAGCCGTTCTGGCCGGAGGGCAGTTACCTGCAACTGCAGTACTCGCAGCTCGTGATTCTGATTTTCAACAACGTCCTGTGGCCTCACGTGACCGTGGGGACGCTGACGCTCAGCGCGGGATAGCCCCGTAAAGTCCGGCGGGCGCGTTCGTGACGACGCGACCGCCGGCACTCAATCGACATCAAGACTATCGACCCTCCCCGGACAATTGCGCGAGCATAACGGGCATGCCGGAAATGTCCTTCGGCGGACGAGAACAGGCCGAATCACTCGTTGAGCCAACCGAACTCATCTGATTGGTCTTCATATCGGTCCTAGCCCAGTGGATTTGGATGCAGCCAGGATTGGTCCCTTGAAACGCGCTAAGGGTTCGCCGATTATTCCCAAGTGGTCGGCAACTCGGAAACTGAGACTACCGGGCGCCACGGTGTTTCTTCTTCTTCGACCGCTGCTTTACACTGATCGCTTGAACCCTGACATCGAGACATGGATTGAGCAACTCCGCTCCGGCGACGTGCGCACGCTGGCTCGCGCCATTTCTACAGTCGAGAATCGCGCGCCGGGATGGTCCGAACTGCTGAAGGCGTTGTTTCCCCACAGCGGCAAGGCGCGCGTGCTCGGGCTGACTGGGCCGCCGGGGGCGGGGAAGAGCACGCTGGTCGATCAGCTTGCCCGCCTCTATCGCAGAGGTGATGACAAAGACAAGCGCACGGTAGGCATTATCGCGGTGGATCCGACCAGTCCCTATACCGGCGGAGCGATTCTGGGCGACCGCATTCGCATGCAGGAACATTTCTCCGACCCTGGGATTTATATTCGCAGCATGGCGACGCGGGGCTCGCTCGGCGGGCTGGCTCGCGCCACGGCCGACGTCACCACGGTGCTGGACGCTTCCGGGCGCGACCTCATCATGATCGAGACCGTGGGCGTGGGCCAGGATGAAGTGGACATCGTCCGGCTGGCCGACATCACGATTTTGATCCTGGTGCCGGGCATGGGCGATGATGTGCAGACCATTAAAGCCGGCATCATGGAGATCGCCGACATTTTTGTAATCAACAAGAGCGACCGCGAAGGCGCGGAGCACGTGGAGCGCGAAATCCGTGCGCTGCAATCGCTGGCCATGCGCCACGACGGCTGGACTCCGCCGATTGTTAAGACCATCGCCAGCCAAGGCGGAGGAATCGAGGAACTGGCGGACGTGGTCGCGAACTACGAGACATATTTGCGCGAGAGGAATCTCGTGCAGAAAAAGAGCGTGGAAAACTGGCAGGAGCGTTTGGTCGAGATGCTGCGCGATGCCCTACTGGAAAAGGCGCGGACGCAGTTAGAAAACGGCGACCTGGCACGGCTGGCGGCGGAAGTGGCGGAGCACAAACGCGATCCGTACACGCTGGTGGAGGAGATCGCCGCCAACGTGGGGAAAAGGTGAACGTTAGGAAACGCTGATGGCTCAAATCGATCATATCGGAATCGCAGTGAAGTCGCTGGCGGCGGCGAAGTCGATCTACGAGAAACTCGGCCTGAGCATTTCTCCAGAAGAAACGGTGGAGCAGGAGCAGGTGCGGGTGGTGATGATTCCGGTGGGCGAGAGCCGGTTGGAGCTGTTGGAAGCGACATCGGAGGCTTCGGCGATCGCGAAGTTCATCGCCAAGCGCGGCGAAGGCCTGCATCATGTTTGTCTGAAGGTTCCGGATCTGCCGGCGGCCGTTGAGCGACTGAAGAGAGACGGCGTGCGTCTGGTTTCGGAAGAAATTAAGACGGGCGCGGGCGGGCACAAATACGTGTTCGTGCATCCTGCGAGCACCGGAGGAGTGCTGCTGGAGTTGGTCGAGGGGTAGGGTTCTTCATGCTTCTTCTCGCCATCGACACTTCCGGCAAGCAGGGCAGCATCGCGCTGGCGCGAGCCGGGGAGCGGTCTGCCGATGTCGACTATGTCGAACTGATCGAGACCGCGCCCTTGTCTGGTGGCACGTTCTCCGCACAGCTTGTCCCGCAGATCGCCGCGCTGCTTTCCGGCAACGGATTCACCAAGCACGACATCGGAGTTTTCGCGGTTGCCTCAGGACCGGGATCGTTCACCGGCCTTCGCATCGGCCTGGCGGTGGTAAAGGGTCTGGCTGAAGTATTGAACAAGCCGATCGCGGCGGTATCGCTGTTGGAGGTGTGCGTCTTCGCCAGCGGCATGCAGGGCAAGATCATGGCCGCGCTGGATGCGGGCCGCGGCGACGTCTACGTGGGCGAGTACGAAATCCCGGCCACGGCCGGCAGTCTTCCGCGAGAGTACATGCTGAGCAAGAACGAATTCCTCTCGCACGCGAAAGGATGGACGGTGGTGACACCGGATTTCGTTCTCGCGGAAGCGGCGGGCGCTGCCGGGTTGACAGTCTCAACTCTGGCGCCGATCTCGGCCGCTGTGGTCGCCGGTTTGGGCTGGCGCAAGATTCAATCCGGCGATACTGTAACTCCCGAGGGGTTGGAAGCCAACTACATCCGCCGCACAGACGCTGAGATGCTGGAGAGAATCGGTTCCTAGCGTGCGCGTTCGAAGAGCCAATGTCGCTGACGTTCGAGCCATGATGAACCTGGAGTACCAAAGCCCCTCGGCCGCGCACTGGCCCCTTAAGCAGTATCAGGGATTGTTTGCTACAGGCGATGATCATCAGTCCGAGCAGGTTGTGCTGGTTGCGGAAGCTGAGCCAACAACGCAACCGGAGACAACCACAAGTCCCGCGCCCCAAATCCTTGCATTTCTGGTCGCGCGCCGGGTCGAGCAGGAGTGGGAGTTGGAGAACATCGTCGTCGCGGAAACGGCCCGGCGCCGCGGCGTGGGCACGCACTTGTTGAGTGAGTTCGTGGCGCATACTCGGGCGCAAAATGGGCGCGCCATATTCCTGGAAGTCCGCGAGTCAAATCAAAGCGCCCGCGCCCTCTATCGGAAGGTAGGCTTCGAAGAAACAGGATTGCGCAAGAGTTACTACGCGGGTCCTCCGGAACACGCAATCCTCTATCGGCTAAGGCTTTGTTAGAACTGTCTCATAACGAGACTGCACCAGAATTTGGCATTGAACCGATTCTGGTGCTGTGGTAGCTTGAAAACGGTTGAACCCGGTTTGGAGGTCTGCTGGATGCTGACTCCGAAGGACACTCTCCTGACCAGCCACGACGAATTCCGCAAGCTGGCTCAGGAGCATATGCAGTATTCCACTCGACTTGATTCTCTCACTCAACAGCGTTATCTCAGCGAAGACGAAAAGCTGGAAGAAGTTCGGCTCAAAAAGCTGAAGCTGCGCCTCAAGGACCAGATGGAAAGCATTGAGCGCCAGTTTCGCCAGCAGTACGGCACGCACGTAGCCTAATTTTCTTGACCATTCGACCGCGGCGCTTGCCGCTACGGGATTTGTCTATCTACTCAAAGGCGCTGGTCAGCGCCTTTCTTTATTTGGACTTACGATTTGGATGTACGCAATTTGGGCTGGCGCGCTTTCTAACGGAACCTGAACGACTCGGGCTCGCCTCTGCTCTATAATTGGCTTCTGCTCCCATGGTCCGAGACGGCTACCTTTACGCGCTGGCTTTGACGGCAGCTGGAGTCCTGGTGGGCTGGCTGGCTCAGCCAGCGTGGGCCCTGGTTCCGTTGTTGCTTGCCGTTTTCTTCCTGTGGTTCTTTCGTGATCCGGAGCGGGATATCCCGGACGCTGCGGGCGCCGTTGTCTCGCCGGGGGATGGGAAAGTTACAGACGTTTCATTCGTGACGATGGGAGGCGAGAAGCGGGCCCGAATCAGCATCTTCCTCAGCGTCTTCGATGTTCACGTGAACCGTTCGCCGATCGCAGGAATCGTAACCGACGCGCGCTATCAGCGCGGGAAGTTTCTAAATGCGATGAATCCAGCTTCGGCGGAGCAGAACGAGCAGAACATCGTTAGCGTGGAAGGCGACGGCCAGTTGGTGGTCTTCAAACAGATCGCCGGATTGCTGGCGCGAAGAATCGTCTTTCATCCCAAAATCGGTGACCGGCTGGAGCGCGGCCAGCGCGTCGGGCTGATCAAGTTCGGGTCTCGCGTCGATGTGCTTCTCGACGCCGCTGCGGATCTGCGGGTGAAAGTCGGCGACCGCGTTCGCGGCGGGGCCAGCGTACTGGCCTACCTGCAGCCGAGGGGCGAGCCGGTAAGTGCGGGGCAGCGGTCTGTCGCCGAAGGGGTGCGCTGATGGAGCTTTCGCTGTCAAGACGGAAGCAGGATGACAGGCGCCCGCGGCGCATGCGCAAGGGGATGTACATTCTTCCCTCGCTGTTCACCACGGGGAACATGGCGGCCGGGTTCTACGCCATTCTTGAGGTTGTGCACGCGAGTGCCTCGGCCTCCTGGCATTTGGACAACGCCGCCAAGGCGATCGGGTTTGCAGTTTTGTTCGATGGACTCGACGGCCGCGTCGCCCGCATGACTGGCACGAGCAGCGACTTCGGCAAGGAGCTCGACTCCCTCGCGGATGTAATCACTTTCGGTGTGGCTCCCGCAATGCTGGCGTGGACGTGGGGATTTCATCTAATGCCTCCGATCGCGCTCACCGAGTGGAACATTAAGCTGACCCAGTTGGGTGCGATTGCGAGCTTCCTGTTTCTGATGGCCGGAGCCAGCCGTCTGGCGCGGTTCAACATCACGTCGAACCCGCAACCTTCCAATCCCGGGCGGCCTGGCAAGAAGTACTTCGTGGGCATGCCAATTCCGGCGGGCGCCGGAGTAATTGCGGCGGTGGTTCATTTTCAGTCAGGAGCGCCGCTCGATTCCTGGTACACGGCGATTACCTGGCTGGCGATGGTCGCGGCAGTGGGCTACCTGATGGTGAGCACGTGGCGATTCTACAGCTTCAAGGACATCGATTTCGGCTCGCGCCATCCCTTCCGGCTGATCATTCTCTTTGGCGCTCTGTTCGCCGGCATCTGGTTCTTCTCCAAGCCGGTGCTGTTTGGGGTTGCGTTACTCTATACGTTCTCCGGCGTGTTCTGGCGACTGCAATGGATCTTCCGCCGCAGGAACCAGCCTCCGCCGCCCGCCTACAAGGAGGCTTCTCAGACTTCATGAGCAGTCCGCCAAAAGTCGCGGGATCGTCCCCATCCTCTTCCGCGCGCGGGCAACTCTTCCGCGCGGCCATCGTGGGCGCGGCCACGCTCAAAGGCAAGGAAGTCGCCGAGATGCTCAACGAGCGTAATTTTCCAGCGGTAGACATTCGCCTGCTCGACGATGACGAATCAATCGGCCAACTCGAGGCCACGGGAGACGAGATCAACTTCATCCAGAGCGTGCGCGCGGAGCAATTTACGCACGTGGACTTTACGTTTTTTGCGGCCAACGCGGAGTGTACGCGCCAGAACTGGAAGCGCGCACGCGATGCCGGCAGCGCGATTGTCGATCTTTCCGGAGCTTTGGAAGAAGAATCCGGCGCCACCGTGCGCTCTCTATGGGTGGAGCGCGAGCGGGGCGAGATGTGGCGGCCCGAGCTGCAGCCGGCTCCGTGTGTTGTCGCTCATCCTGCAGCTGTGACCCTGGCGCTGCTGCTGCTGCGGGCGCGCAAGGCGGGCGACATTCGGAGCGCGGCGGCGACTATTTTCGAGCCGGCGTCCG
>Ga0302326_10012695_pt1 | contig 17919 bp, 17 predicted proteins | sample Palsa_T0_3_FD_202264 | JGI IMG/M metagenome (GOLD analysis project Ga0302326, IMG submission 202264) | Peat permafrost microbial communities from Stordalen Mire near Abisko, Sweden - Palsa_T0_3 | ecosystem: Environmental > Terrestrial > Soil > Palsa > Peat permafrost | place: Sweden: Abisko... | reverse complement strand
AAGAAGCCGAGCAGTACATCAAGTTCGAAAAGGACAAGAAGAACCGGATCGCCTACATCACCTTCGATCGTCCCGACGCGCACAACGCCACCAGCCTGGGTATGCGGCAGCTCTACGCCGACCTGATCCATAAGTGCAACGTGGACGACGACGTCAAAGTCGTCGTAATCCGCGGCGAGGGCGAGGATTTCGGTAGCGGCGGCGATCTGCCGGAACAGCGGGGCATGATTGAGAACCCAGGCATGCCACTGCTGCACGAGGTCGCGATCAACGACGAAGACGTCAAGTACCCGCCCGCCGGGTCCTACCGCTATCTGTCCACCGTCACCGACTTCTACGCCAAGGCCCGCGCGGGAAACCGCCCCCTGCAGGAGCTCCGGAAGGTCAGCATTATCGAGGCCAAGGGCTACTGCTACGGCTGGCACTTCTACCAGGCCGGCGACGCCGACCTGGTGATCTCCTCCGAGGACGCCCTCTTCGGGCACCCCGCGTTCCGCTATGTCGGTTGGGGACCACGGCTGTGGTGGTGGGCCGAGACGATGGGCCTGCGCAAGTTCTCCGAAATGCTTTTCACCGGGCGGCCTTTCAGCGCGAAGGAGATGTACGACTGCGGTTTCGTCAACAGCGTCGTGCCGCGTGACAAGCTCGAAGACGAAACGCTGAAGTACGCGCTGGCCTGCTCCAAGTCCCGTCCGACCGACACCGTCGCGGTGCAGAAGACCTTCCTGGAGCTCTACAAGCAGCACAAGGGTGAGTACTTCGGCAGCCTGCTTGTCGGCATGGTCGAGGGCATGCTGCCGATGATTCAGAACGACCAGGACAACGACGTCGACCTCACCGAGGGGACCTTCAACAAGGGCCTCAACAATGTGGTGAAAGACAACGACATGAACTTCCCACCGGAGTGGCGCCTCAGCCGCTCGGGACGCGCGAAGCCCTGACGTTTGGCGGTAGTAATCGAAAGGCGGCACGCCGTCACATCGCTAGCCTCGGCACCTCGCATCGTCGGCATATATACTGCGCCAACGGCTGCGCCCGACTTCGATGCCGAATCAAACAGACGCTGAATGGCGCTGACTCGGCACCCCGAGCTACGCATCACATCGGAGGGGACCTTGTCAGGCAACTTGGTCACCCGCGTCGCCACCCGATTAATGGAGACGACGGCATCCACGGTTGCCGAGGTGAACGAACAGGTCCTCGCCGAGCTCGTCGAGCATCTCGACATCGATGCTGCATATCTGCGCCACAACGACCACAAGGTCAGGATTTCCAGGCTGGTCGCGGTGTGGCCACCACGACGCGACAGCTCTGTTCCGGATTGGGCGGAGGTTGCCCACTTCAGCAGCGCCGACCCAGTCCTTGCGTTGTCCGAACACGGCAAGAAACTGACGGTGATTCGGCCGGAACCGTCCGACCCTGCCTGGGCACGCTGGATCGCGGGTGCGCACGAACGGTGGGGTTACGACGTCTCCAAGATCACGGCGCCATCGGCAGCCGCGGCGCCGCTGATCTCGGCGGGCGTCACCACCGGCCTGCTGATCTGCACGAAATTTCGGCGCAAGAAATGGCGATCCGATGAGCTCAACGCCATCCAGACAGTCGCATCCCTGCTTGCGCAATTGCAGGCCCGCATCGTCGCCGAAGAGAAACTTCACAATCTTGCCGAGCACGATGATCTGACGGGTCTGCATAACCGCCGCGCGCTGATCGCGCACCTGTCCGAACGTCTCGCTGCCGGCCGGCCGGGTCCCGTCCCGGTGTTGTACCTCGACCTTGACCGACTCAAGTCGATCAACGACTACCTCGGTCACACCGCCGGCGACTGGTTCATCCGGACATTCGCCGAGCAGCTGCAGTTGAAAGCCGGCGCGAAAAGCATGACCGCGCGACTCGGCGGCGACGAATTCGTCGTCGTGCCGGACCAGCCGATGTCGATCGAAACAGCGGAGAAGACCGGCGAAGAATTGTGCGTGGCGCTGCGCGATCGAATGTCCCTTGGCGGCCACATGGTCACCCGCAGCGTCAGCGTCGGTGTCGCGGTGGGCATGCCGGGACGCGACAACACCAGCGACCTTCTGCACCGCGCGGACGAAGCAGTTCTGTGCGCCAAGCGCGCAGGCGGCAACAACGTAGCGGTCTCCAACGACGATATGTCGCTGCAGCGGCTCTTCCGCAACGACATCGAACTTCACCTGCGCGGGGAGATCGAAAACGACGCGTTGGTGTTGCATTACCTTCCCGAAGTCGACCTGTGGACCGGCGCGATCGTGGCCACCGAGGCGCTTGTGCGGTGGCGGCACCCGACGTGGGGTCTGCTGCTGCCAGAGTCGTTCATCGGCGTGGCCGAATCCGCCAATCTCGGCGGAGATTTGGGCCGGTGGGTGATGCGACGCGCGATTGAGGATTTCAGCCGATGGCGTTCGCACGGCGTGGGCCACAACGCCACCCTGCGGCTCAACGTTTCGCCTGCCCAACTGGTCAGCCGAGGCTTCGTCAGCACCGTGTCCGAAACGATCGACGAGTTCGGCATCGACGGTGGCTCGGTGTGTCTGGAAATCACCGAGCGTGCCGTGGTTCGCGACATCGACACCACCCGCAAGACACTCGAGGCTCTGAAAGAAGTCGGCGTCCAGATCGCCATCGACGACTTCGGCACGGGATACGCGGTTCTGTCGCATCTGAAATCGCTGCCGGTCGATACTCTCAAAATCGATACGTCTTTCGTTCGCGACCTCGGCACCAGCAGCCGTGACCTGGCGATCGTCCGAGCGATCATCGGCCTCGCCGAGGCCTTCGACCTGCAACTGGTGGCCGAAGGTGTGGAAACCCCGGCCGCCGCGCTGACCTTGATGCGACACGGATGTCACCGAGCGCAGGGTTACTTGCTGTCGCGCCCGCTGCCCAGCGACGCCATGGAATCCTTGCTCGCCTCGCGCTGGATGCCAATGCCCTTCCTGGCAAACAGCGAGGCCCTCACCCCGAGTACGATCTGACGAAGAAAAAATGGTTGAAAACTGCAGGATTCGACGATGAGCGAATTAACGGACAAGCGTCCGGATTCGACTCGCGAGCAGATCCTGCGAGCCGCCGCTCATCAGTTCGCCCAGCGCCCGTATTACTCCGTCGGCCTCGACGACATTCTGGCCGAAGCGCACCTGACCAAGGGCGCGATGTATTTCCATTTCCGCTCCAAGCACGCCTTGGCGCTGGCGATCGTCGACGAGCAGAACGTAAAGTCCGACGCCGGGATCAAGGATGTGCTCAGCCGTAAATTGTCCGGTCTGGAAACTCTGATCGACGTCTCCTATCTGGTCGCCATTGGCGACATCACCCAGAACCTCGCCCGGGCAGCATTCAACCTGCTCGAGTCCGTCGGCCGCACCGAGAAGCTGCAAGAGCGGCTGTTGCACGGCTGGATCGAATTGCTCGGTGAGATCGCCGGGCGCGGGATTCGCGAAGGCGACATCGTGGACCACGGCGATCCGGAAGACATCGGTCGCCTGCTGGTCTCCATTTACATGGGATTGCGTCAGGCCAGCGATCTGGACGCCCCGGCGGTGCTGCTGAGCGACTTCGAAAAGGCGTTGTCGACCGTGCTGCGGGGGATCGTGCAGCCCGACCGAATCGGCTACTTCACCCAATTCCTCAAGCGACGGACGGCCTTGGCAATCAAAGCGGTCGTGCCGCCACCGAATTCCGGCAACTGATGTCGGCCTAGCTCTCGTCGAGCCAGAGCTGCTCGGTCAGGTCTCGAAAAGTGGCGAGGGCGATGTCGTCGTCGGCACGAATCAGTGCCGAGCGGCTCATCAGCGCTCGCACCCTCGAGCCGTCCTGATGAGCCAATTCGACAACCATGTTGGCAAAGGCCTGCACAACCGAGACTGCCGATTCGGTGACAGGAGGCAGGTGGAAGATCTCATCGAACTTCAGCAGCAGCACGTCCTCGGATGCGCGGCCGACCATTTCCGAAAATGCTGAATTGGCGAACACCAACGCGCCGTCATGCGCGATGGCGAGGATCGGAACCGGGATCCGCTCGAGCACAACCAAAGCAGGCAACTGATTGAGAGTAACCATCGGTGATTGGCCCGGCTCTTGGCCGTTCCGTCTGCGCTCCACAGCCCGATTATGGTTCATATGTCCGAGCTGTATGTGCGCTAATTGCTCGATGGTCTCAAACTATGAATTTTCTATGCGCCTCTATTACGAGGTCGGCGCAATGATGCGGGCGGCCGCCTTGACGGCAGATGCGCGCCGCGCCGCGATGACGGCGGGGTCGTCGGCGTCGGGTTGAGGGTCGGGGAATTGCGCCCAAGCCAAGCCGATGCCGAACAGCAGGACCAGTAGGTCCACCGAAGCCCAGGACGTGTCGACTTGGCCCGCCGCCTGGGCGGCCTCGATGGTCGCCAGCGCGTGGGCCGGCGGCTCATGGTCGTCGAAGTCCGGCGGCTCGATCGTCAACCCTTCCAGCCGGGCCCAGGTGAGCATCCGAAGGTGTTCGGGGTGGCTTCGCGCCAGGTCGTAGACATCGCCGACAAACTCCGCCACCGCGTCGGGTCGCATGCGGAATCCGGCGAAGTATTGCCGACCGTCAGCGGCGACGACGCCCCGAAACAGTGACTCCTTATCCCCGAAATGGGCATACATCCGCTCCTTGCTCGCCCGCGCGGCGGCGGCTATCCGGTCGATGCGGGACCCGGCCAACCCGTATTGAGCGAATTCGGCGCGGGCGGCGGCCAGGATCTCGTCACGCAACTCGGTCTTCGATCTCACACCTGCATGGTAGCCAAACGAACTAGTTCGTCTGTTACGGTGGTAAGCGTGTCGCCAAGAACTTCGATAGGAGACAACACGTGAGGCTGGCTGCACCGGAAGGCAAGAAGCCCGTGACCGCCGAGGAGCTCGAAGCAATCATCCAACAGCCCCGCCGGGTGCGGGCGTTGAGCCAACTGCTGCGCAATATCGGCGACGGCCTGAATCCGCTGATCGACCTGTATCGGCCGTATGTGGACGGATTGGCGAACCTACCGCGCGACGGCCGGTTCCTTCTTGTGGGCAATCACAGTCAGGCCGGCACTGAAGTCTTTCTCACGTCGCATTACCTGCACCGGGAATTGGGAGTTCGGGTGAGGCCGCTGGCCGAGCGAGGAATGGGCGAGGCGCGCGGGCTGGCCAGGGACTTGATCGCAGCCTACGGCGGAGTGGTCGGTCATCCCGATTCGGCGCGAGAACTGATGCGCCACAACGAAACCGTTCTGGTATACCCGGGCGGGAGTCGAGAAATCGCCAAGTTCAAAGGCGAGGAGTACCTACTGCGATGGGAAGGCCGCAGCGGCTTCGCCCGAGTGGCGATCGAGAGCAACTATCCGATCGTTCCCGTGGCGCTGGTCGGAGGGGATGACGTGTATCAGAGCTTGTTCGCCCGCGACAGCACTTGGGGCCGGTTGAATCTATCCCTGAGCGAGAAGCTTTCCGGGCGCGCTGATATGGCCATGCCACTCATCCGCGGCATCGGTCCGACACTGATCCCCCGCCCGCAACGGATGTATCTGGCGTTCGGTGAACCGATCAGCGCCGCCAAGCCTGCACGCACCAAGGCCGCAACCTGGGTGGAAACGGTTCGCGACAACACCAAGCAGTCGCTGGAAAGCATTCTGACCGACCTGCAGGTGGTGCGCGCTGCGGATCCGTTCCGCAAGCTCAACCCACTGGCCTGGCCGAACGCGGTCGAGCCGGCAGCCTGAAAGCTGTTTGTACGGAGCAAGTTCGAGGAGCACGCTTCTTGACAGCGCTTGAACATTGCGTAAAGCATTATGGCGCAGGCGGTCCGCAGCCGTAACCTCGGAACCAACTCATCCCGTTGCATCGGCCACGCGAGAAAGAAAGAACGATGTCGGAAACTAAGATCACAGTTATCTACGACAACCCGACCGCACCCGAGGTGTTTGAAAGCGCCTACGATTCTGAACAATTGGAGGCCGCCCGACGAATACCCGGCCACGTCCGGTTCGAGACATCCAAGGTGTGGCCGAAGGAGGACGGCAGCCCGACGCCGGCCTATCGCATGATCGATCTCTATTACTCCGACTACGCCGCGGCAAGCGAGGCCGTGACAACGCCGGAAGCGGGCGCGTTCTTCGAGGCGATGGCGCGACTGTCCACCGGAGGAGTCCGAGTGTTGTTTTCCGACATCGAGGAACCGCAACGATGAGCTTGCGGTCTCACGGGGGGTGGTGTAGCTGAAACCCGATCCGCGCGACGATGTCGTGGCGCGTCAATATCAGCAATGGGTGTATCCCCCCGCCGATACACGACCTCGATGAGTGGAACGCCGGCAACTTCGACTGGACCGACCCCGTCCACGCTCATCGGGTCTACTGGCCCGACCGCGAATACCCTCCCACTCCTCAGGCGGATGTGCCGGACGTTGAGAATCTCGCGCGCAACGTATTTCAGAATCTCTGGCGTCTCGATTTTCTGGCGATGGCCCGAAACCCAGCGAGCCAGCGCGATCCACACAACGCTGGCTGAACCTGCTCAAATCCTTGTGGAGCTACGGGGAATCGAACCCCGGACCTACTCGATGCGAACGAGTCGCGCTACCAACTGCGCCATAGCCCCTGATCGCTAGCAGGCTACCAGTCGCGCTCGGACTTGCCGAACCGTTACTGGCCGACCGCGCGCGGCAAATCCCGGTGCCAGACGTACTCGCGCGCATACGGCGCGTAGTCGAGATGCTCGAAGATCGGGTCCTCGTCGTCGATCTCCAGCACCGCGGCCCCAGGGCGCCGCAGTCGCGATGGGACGACGTCGTAGTCGCGGTCGTAGGTGTTTTCCACGCCCACGCGCGACCGCGCCGCCCGCTGCATCCGGCGGCGACGCACGCGCGCTTCGATCCGGGTCTGCCTGCGCAGGTAGCCCAGGTAGAGCACGGTCACTGTGGAGGTCATGCCGCAGAACCACCACAACCCGGAGCTCAGCAGGAATGCCGCGCCGGCGGATGCCACCAACGTCATAGCCATGATCATCAGCACCCGCCTGCGGAAGGCGTATTTGCGAGCCTCGACCCAGGCGGCGGTGTCCGCGTGATACCGCTGACGCCGTGCGAACGCAGGCGTGACGTTCGTCAGCGGTTCCTCCCCGACCGGTATCCCCGACGTGTCGTCGACGTATTCGTATTCATCGTCGGACTCGTCCTCGGCGTCGGAGTCGTCCTCAGCGTCGTCGTACTCGCCGGCAGGAGTCACCTCGTCGTCGGCGTCGTCCGTGGTCTCGTCGTCGGCCGTAACGATCGACTCCGCCACCGCCGAAGAGCTGCCCGCCGGCAACGCCTCGGAGTCGGGGGCGATCACGTCGAGGTCGAGATAGTCGGGACCGGTGTCCTCGACGGACTCCTCGGCGTCATCTGAATCGAGGTCGTCCAGGTCGTCGTATTCGTCTTCCTCAGGCTGCCAGTCGGGGTTGCTCCGATGCCCCGCTGCGGGGCCGCCACGCTTGATCAGGCGGGCCGCCGCTCCGCTGTTCAGCACGCGGGTTGCCAGAGCCACGTCGCTGGTACGCCGCACCGCGTCGCGCTTGCTGATCAGCATCGGCACCAGCACGAACAGCCAGAGCACCACGAGCGATATCCACAACAACGACTGCGGGATACTTGGCATGGTGACCCGCTCCTTTCCCCGCATCGCGAGACCGGTACCCGGCGCATCCGGTCGAGGCACGCTCAGGATAATGACACACCTGTAATTTACCTCTGCCGAGCATCATTAGTCACAAAAGTCACATTCGTAACACGACACGCCGCGCATTTCCGCTGGACTACACCCAGCTAGCACGCCCGTCGCGCACTAGAGCCGACGTCACCGACCCGGAGATCTCCTCGATCGTGAGACCCACCAGCAGGTGATCGCGCCAGCCTCCGTCGACTTGCAGGTAGCGGCTCAGCAAACCCTCTTCGCGAAAGCCAACCTTTGCGAGCACTGCCCGGCTCGCCGCATTCTCCGGCCTTACCGTGGCTTCCACGCGATGCAACTTGACCGGACCGAAGCAGTGATCCAAACCCAGCGCTAATGCGCCGGTGGCGATGCCGCCGCCGGTGACCGTGCTGGACACCCAGTAACCGATCCAGGCTGACCGCAGCGCCCCGTGAGTGACGTTCCCAATCGTGAGCTGCCCGCAGAACTCGCCGTTCAGTTCGATCGAGTACGGCAGCATCCGACCCTTACGAGCTTCCGACCGCAAGCTTGCACATACCGTCGGCCATGCCGAAATAGTGTGTCGGACAGCCCAATCAGGTTCAGTGCTCGGCTCCCAGGGTTCCAAGTAGGCGCGGTCGGCCAGCCGGGTGCGGCTCCATTGAGAGGCATCGCGCAGGCGCACTGGTCGTAGCCGGACCACGCCGGCGGCTACCCGCAGCGGTCCCACCGACCTCGGCCAGCCGGGATGCTGGGAGCCGGCGCCCCACAAGCTCACGAGCCGAACCCACCGCGTCGCTCAGCCACGCTGAGCCAGAAATGCGACGTCGACGATCTCTCCGGTGCTGATTTCCTCGACCTCCGGGGGAATGACGACCAGACAGTTTGCCTCGGCCAGTGTCGCAAGCAAATGCGACGAGGCGCCCGGCGCGCCACCCAACGTCTGCACCAGGTAATCCCCGCTGTCCTGATCGCGCATCAGTTGCCCACGCAGAAAGCCTTTGCGGCCGGCCACCGAGCTGATCGGTGACAGCGTGCGAGCCCGGACGATCCGCCGCATCGGTTGCCGCTTCCCTAGCGACAACCGGATCAGTGGCCGGACCATGACCTCGAAGACCACCAGCGCGCTGACGGGGTTCGCAGGCAACAGAAAGGTCGGCACGCCGTCACGGCCCAACTGCCCGAAACCCTGGACGGAGCCGGGATGCATCGCGACTCGGGTTACCTCCATGTCGCCGATCTCGGAGAGCACCGAGCGCACGGCCTCCGCCGCTGCGCCACCGACCGCGCCCGCGATCACCACGATCTCGGCGCGGTTGACCTGACCCTCGACCACTTCGCCGAGCTCTCCTGCGTCATTGCTGACGATGCCTATCCGATTCACCTCGGCACCGGCGTCGCGGGCCGCCGCCGCCAACGCGTAGGAGTTGACGTCGTAGACCTGTCCGTTGCCCGGACTGCGCGAGATGTCGACCAGCTCGCCGCCCATCGCGAGCACCGAGACCCGCGGACGCGGATGTACCAGCACCCGCTCGCGGCCCACCGCGGCCAGCAGCCCGACCTGGGCGGCGCCGATGACCGTCCCGGCCCGCACGGCGACATCACCAGGCTGCACATCGTCACCGGTGCGTCGCACGTAGGCACCCGATGGCACGCCACGGAGCACCCGGACTTTCGACTGCCCGCCGTCAGTCCAGTGCAACGGCAACACCGCGTCGGCCAGCGTCGGTAGTGGCGCACCGGTTTGCACGCGGGCGGCCTGACCCGGCTGCAACCTGCTGGGTGTCCGCACGCCGGGCTCGATGCTGCCGATCACCGGCAGCGTCACGCCGCCGCGAGCCGGCGACGATTCTCCGGCCTCGTCCGGAACCGTGTTCAGCGCCCGCAGGTCGTCGTCGGCGTGTTCGTCGACCGGAGCGGACTTCCCCACACTCAGCTGGCCGACACTGAGTAGATCGACGCTGCGAACCGCGTAGCCGTCGATCGCGGCCTGGTCGAAACCGGGCAATGGGCGCTCGGTGATGACTTCTTCGGCACACAACAGCCCTTGCGCCTCGGCGATGGCGACTCGCACCGGCCTCGGCGCCACCGCGGCGGCCGATACCCGGGCTTGTTGCTCTTCCACCGAACGCACAACGCGCCTTTCTGCCGTCAACCCGTATCGAAAGGTGGCGACGACCCGACAGCCCGCCAGCTAGTCTTCGGCCAGACCCAATCGAGTCACCAACCATCGCCGTAAGTCTGGCCCGTAGTCGTCACGGTCCAAGGCAAAGTCAACCGCAGCCTTGAGGTAGCCGCCGGGATTTCCCAAGTCGTGTCGGGAGCCGCGGTGAACGACAACGTGTACCGGGTGCCCCTCTTCGATGAGCAGCGCTATCGCGTCGGTGAGCTGCATCTCGCCACCGACGCCCCGTTTGATGCGTCGCAGCGCGTCGAAGATGGCACGGTCCAGCACGTAACGGCCGGCCGCCGCATACAACGACGGCGCGTCCTCTCGCTTGGGCTTCTCCACCATGCCCTTGACCTTGAGCACGTCCGTGTCGGCCCCGGGTTCCGGCTCGACGTCGAAAACCCCGTAGGCGCTGATCTCCTCGGGCGACACCTCGATCGCGCACAACACCGTGCCGCCGTACTCGGCGCGCACCTTCGACATCGTCTCCAGCACGCCGGTCGGCAGCACCAGGTCGTCGGGAAGAAGGACGGCTACGGCATCTTCGTCGGCCCACAGCACCGGCTCGACGCAGCTGATCGCGTGGCCCAGGCCGAGCGGCTCGCTCTGCACGACGGACTCGACCTTGATCAACCCCGGCGCTCGGCGAACCTTGGCCAGCATGGCCTTTTTGCCCCGCGCTTCCAGCGTGCCTTCCAATACCAGGTCTTCGACGAAATGCGCGACGACGCTGTCCTTGCCTTCGGAGGTGATGATCACCAGACGCTGGGCTCCAGCGGCGGCCGCCTCGGCCGCCACCAGCTCGATACCGGGCGTGTCGACCACCGGTAACAGTTCCTTGGGCACGGTCTTGGTGGCGGGCAGGAACCGGGTACCCAAACCGGCCGCGGGCACAATCGCGGTGCGTGGAACGGAAACCGGTGAACTCGACATTGTTGAAACCATATCGTTGACCTCGTGGCGACCGAGGGCAAGGCCGCATTGCGAGATCGGCTGCTGGCAGCCCGTCGTGCGGTTTCCGACGACGCCCACGCGCGGGAGGCCCGATCCCTGGCCGACCACGTCAACGTGCTGGTGAAGGGCGGCGGCACGGTATGCGCCTACGTGCCCGTCGGCGCCGAACCGGGATCCCTCGACATGCTGGACGCGCTGCTGCGCCAAGCGGATCGGGTGCTGCTGCCGGTCGCGCGCACCAATGCCGACGACTCCGCAGCGGCGCTGCAGTGGAGTGAGTACCGGCCCGGACACCTGGTGACCGCGCGCTTCGGACTGCTCGAGCCGGCCGGGCCGTGGCTTCCGGCGACGGCGCTGGCCGAGGCGAGCGTCGTGCTAGTTCCGGCGCTGGCCGTCGACCGCACCGGGGCGCGACTGGGCCGAGGCCGCGGTTTCTACGACCGCACGCTGGTGTTAAGCGATCAGCGCGCGCGGTTGATCGCCGTGGTCCGCGACGAGGAATTGCTCGACGCGTTGCCCCACGAGCCACATGACGTGCCGATGACGCATGCCCTGACCCCCGGGCGCGGGCTGGTCGAGCTGGGGACGGCCAGACCCGGTTAGCAGTCCCTCAGCACCCGTCGCAGCGCGTCTTTTTCGTTGCCCGACACCCAGAGCCGGTAGTCCGTCTTCACCTCGACCTGACGCGCCACGAACGCGCACCGAAACGCGGCGTTGGGCGGCAACCATGACGCGGCATCGCGAAATGCCTTGTCGAAGTTGACTTGACCGGCGACGGCCAGCAGGTTGCGCGGGTCGTTGGCGAAGTCGCGACGGCGCTGCTCGTCCCAGCTGCGGGCACCTTTGTACCAAGCATCGGACAGCGCCACCACGTGATCGATCTGCACGGCGGAGGACGTGTCGGGGCCGCGCTGGAAGGCGATGATCGCTCCGGTGTAGGGGTCGTGCAGGACGCCGCTCTGCGCGAAGCATGTGCCGGGCCGCACCTGCAGGTCGGCCAGATCGCGGCGCAGGATGTCGTCGCGGGTGTTGCATCCGTTGTGCCCGAACTCCACGTTGACGTCGTCGCTCCACGGCTCGCCGAACCGTGCGCGATTGAAATCCTGAAGACGGTCCCAGCCCTTGACGGGCAGCTGCTCCAGCTGGCGGCGGACCGTGTCATAGGTCGGGGTGGCCAGCGACGACGGTCCGGCGTCGGGTTGGCGGCCCGGGGCGTCACGGAAATACAGCCAACCGATGCCTGCGGCAATCGCCACTACTGTCAGCAGCGTCGCTGCACTCCTGTACCGGTTGTAGGTTTCCATTCTCCGTGTCATATACCGCTTCTCTGACCTGCCGCGACGCAAAGTTTCCCACGGCGTGTCCGGACTTTGTCCCATTTTCGTGTCATTTCCTCGAGCCTGGTGGTTGGCGCCGCGGGCTATCGATACCGTGCCGCGGCCCGCCAGCAGCGTCGCCAGCAGTGCCATCTCGATACACCCACGCCTATGGCACGCCACCGACGTTGTGCCGCGACGCCCATATGTGTCGGCGAATCAGCGACTTGGCCGTGTCTCCGGTGCCTCGGAAATTGAAGTGACGCCAGAGCGGCATACGTCTACCCTCGGACAAACTATGAGTGGTTTGCTTTATGAGACCTTTTTCGATGACACCGAACGAACTGATCCATCTCCAATGCGCTACGGCGAGAACATTTTTGACTTCTATAACCGCATTGACCGACCAGATTGGGCCCGTGTCCGCGACGAGCTAGATAGCTGGTATCGCTGCCACCCCGACCCCGACGGCCAACTGCGGGCTCACTTCCAGGGCAAACGTCACGATCAGCATGTCGGCGCCTGGTGGGAGCTCTACGTCCACGCCTTTTTCAGCAAGCTCGGCTACGAGATCACGGTGCATCCCGAGTTGCCGAACGGCAGACCGGACAGGCCCGACTTCCTGATAATCCGCGATGGGTCAGCGGCGTACGTCGAATGCAAGGCAGTTATCGAACGGTCGAGGACCGCGGTCGAAAACGCGATTCTGGACGCCACCAACATGGCGAGCCATCCCAACTTCGTTCTCGAGCTCGACATCGAATCCGAAGGAAGCCAGGAACCCAGCGCGGCCAAAATCCGCGCGGCGATCCAGAACTGGCTGAACGGGCTGAATGCCGACGACGAGATCGCCGCGCGCGACGGCGGCGAACCGGAACAGACTCTCCGGCTCCCGGTCGGCGATTGGGAGCTCTTGTACACCGCGCACCCTGTCCAGCCCGACCAGCGCGGCACCTACGGACGCCTGCTCGGCCTGCACTCGCAGCGCGTCGTGATGTACGACAATCCTGGTCTGATCAAGCGAGCGTTGAAAGGAAAAGGCAAGAAGTACAACGGCGTCGACACGCCGCTGGATCACCCGCTGATCGTCGCGCTCAACACAACAACGGTGTTTATTGACGATGACGAGGTCGACCGGGCGTTGTTCGGAGCGGCTTCCGTCCTGTTTCACCCCGGCGACGAACCGAGATTCACGCGGTTGCCTCGGGCTCGCAATGGTTATTGGCGTGCCGATCCCCCGGCGGGCACTCGGGTATCCGCCGTCATGCTTGGCAGCAACATCCAGCCTTACGCGGTTGCCCAGGACATGCCGCGTATGTGGATCAACCCGTGGGCACCAGTGCCGGTTACGGAAACATACGGCCTCGCAACAAACGTCCTCTTGGACAGTGACGAGGTCCGTCGAACCCAAGGCACCGCAGTAGCCTCGGACGTCTTCGGGTTACCCCCGAATTGGCCGCGCGGACAGATGATGCGTGGCTGAAGTAACTTTTACCGGCGTGGTTCGATCCTCAGTTGCAAGATCTCCTCGCCCGCGCCGCGACCTCGCCGACGATCCGCCGTTCGCGCGAACGCCGATAAAGTCGTCATATGCCAGGTCGGTCCACTCGCCAACACCGGCCAAAGATCCCGTCAACGCCGATAATCTCCGGTTATGTCGCGACCGCACGCTGCGCGCATGAATCAGCTGCTCGTCCATTGCGGCTGGCGCTTCTCGGCAAAGGCGACCGCGCCTTCTCTGGCATCATTGGATTCGAAGACCGGCCCGATGATCTCGAGTTGACGGCGCCATATTTCATCGGACGACCAATCACGCGATTCGACGAGCACCCGCTTCGTCGCTGCCACCGCAAGAGGTCCGTTACCGGCGATCTCCTCGGCGAGTGCGATAGCGCCCTCCAAGGCGGAGCCTGGTTTGGTGAGGACGTTGACCATGCCCAACTGGTGTGCCCGGCTGGCAGGAAGGTTCGCGCCGGTAAGCGCGAGTTGCATGGCAATCGCCGATGGGATGCGCAGCGGCAACCGGAGTAATCCGCCGCCGCCCGCCACGAGCCCCCGCTTGACCTCGGGTATACCGAATGCCGAGTCGTCCGCTGCGACAATCAGATCAGCAGCGAGCGCAACCTCGGTGCCGCCGGCAAGCGCATAACCCTCCACCGCGGCGATCAGCGGCTTCAGCGGCGGCCGCTCGGTGAAACCGAGTCCCCGTCCCTCGACCGCCACGTTCTCGCCACGCGCGAACGCCTTGAGATCCATGCCGGCGCAGAACGAACCCCCGGCGCCGGTCACGATGCCGACGGACAAACCCGGATCTTCGTCCAGATAGTCGGTGGCGTCGGCCAGCGCACGGCTTACCGCTGCATCAATCGCATTCTTGGCGCGGGGGCGGTTGATCGTCATGATGAGAATGCGGCCGCGGCGTTCGATCACGACCGGATCTTCGTTGACGCTTTCGTTGCTCACGGTTAAATAATATAACTGTTTTACTGATCAACGCCGCGCCCGGTCCGCCCGAACGCGATGTGAAGCACTATCCAAGCGTCCACACCGGGCAGCAGACGCGCTTGACCCAAACCTTGGACACGGAGGGCATCTCTCCATGCATCACGTGCCAGAAAATGACCTCAGGAATACGTGCTGAACGGAGGCACTTCGTTGGGCGGTCGGTAGCCACCCGCCGAGTTACGCAGCTGGTAAATCAAGTCCGGGCATAGCAACTGGACCGAGTAAGCGACCAAATAATTGGCTGCGAACTCGTCGCTGGGGGTGACCTCACTCTTCACCTCACCCATGACTTGCCCGTAGCCTTCGCCCCGGCGGACCTTGTCGCAAATCCCGTCGCCCTCGGCAAGCGCATCGCCGTTGGGAAAGCCGTAATGCCGGCGCGCCACCACGTCGTAGACGTACTCGACCCGAGGGTCTGGGTTGGCACCGGCCCGCGCAGCCATTGTCAGTGGGACCCCACCGATGACAGCCGCGGCGACGACTGCAGAAGCAACCGACTTCCGACTGGTTATCGCCATAGTCTGGGACGTTAAACTATGTAACTGATAATTTCCAGGCGTTTGACCACACGGCCGGATCATTCGCCAATGAACTGAGCGCTTTGGCCCGGGTACGTCGCTCGCGCGTTCTGACGCTCCAGGTGCGATGCATGAAGAGTGGCTCGAATCAGCTTGCCAGCACTGTTCAGCGGCAACTCATCGGCGGAATACCAGTATTGCGGGATCTTGAACCCGGCGAGCGAAGCACGAGCGAAGATGCTCAGTTCTTCGGGTGGCGGCGGATGAGCCGCGTCCGCGGGAACGATGAACGCGGCCAAGGTTTCTCCGAGTCGCGCGTCCGGAACACCCACCACGCCGACGGCGGCGACCGCCGGGTGGGCACTGAGTACATTTTCGACTTCGAGCGGATAGATATTCTCCCCGCCGCGGACCACCATGTCGTGCCGACGACCACGGAGATGCAGGTAACCGCTGGCGTCCACCACACCCAGGTCCCCGGTGTGCAACCATCCATCGGCGTCCTGAGCAGACAGGTGCGCCGCCGCGGCCAGCACTTCGCCGATTCCCTCGCTGTCTGGCTCATCGATCTGCAGGCGCAGGCCGGTCACGGGCCGGCCGACGCTGCAGAGAATGTCGGGATCCTTTGCTGCGGCCAACCGATGATCGTCTGGGCTCAGGCTGGTGATCGGGCTGCCCTCGGTTTGGCCGTAGAGGCTGACCATCGCGACATCGGGCAAAACCTGAAGAACGCGCCGCAAGGTGTCGACGGTGATCGGCGAGGCGCCATAGATCAATGTCGTCAGCGTAACCGCGTCGAGAAGCCCCTCACTGAGCAGCATCTCGATCATGCTCGGTACGAGCAGGCAGTGAGTGGCGTTGAGCAACTTCAGGTTTCGCCACCAATCCAAGGAGAATCTGGTGGTGGGGATAACCGCCGCCCCGGCCGTGAGGGCCACCAGGACGTTGCCCAGTCCGCCGATGTGATGCAGCGGTGAGCCGGTGGCATAACGGTCATCGGGGCCGATGCCGATCACGCGACGCAAGAGCTCGGCGCGGGCGTCGAGCACTGAATCGGTGAGTGGAACGCATTTTGGGAATCCGGTCGTCCCTGCTGTATGCAGGTAGATCGCCGTGGAGCCTGGTTCCGGATGCAACGGACGACTCGACACTGGCAAGCCAGGTATCGTCACGGTGCGTATCCCGACGACGTCGGCCACCTGACGAGCGATCTTGGCGAAAGCGGCCTCGGCAATCAAGACCGACGAGCCGCCCCGACGCACCGTCTCGGCCAACTCCGCGGTAGCCTGCCGCGGCCCGAGCGGAGCGAGCGGTCTGTTGACGGCAGCACCGCCGAACAGCAGTGCAAGCGCGTCGGCGTTGGTGGTGAGCAACGCCGGGATCGGTTGACCTGGCTGCACATCGAGATCGACGAGAAGGTCCGCGGCCGTGACGGTCTTTCCGATTAGTTCGCGGCCGGTGACAGAGCTCTCGTCGCTGATGACCGCTGTACGGTCACTGGACTCGTTGACGGCGCATATTCGCTCCAGCCACGTCATCCGAGCGGTCGAAACCGACGAGTCGGTTGGATGCCCATAGACACCTCCCCATTATCATTTTTCCAAAGCGATAAATAGTTTACCTTTTAAGAGCCGTAGCGAAGGAGCTGACCTTCCATGACCGTCGAACGCCTACTGCCGACACCCGAAGCGCACGAACTCGTTCGACTGGCGGCCGACGTCGCCGACAAGTTGCTCGATCCGATCGTCGACGAGCATGAGAAGAACGAGACCTATCCCGAGGGCGTCTTCGCGACTCTGGGCGAAACCGGGCTACTGACGCTGCCGCACCCGGAGGAATGGGGCGGCGGCGGACAACCCTACGAGGTGTACCTGCAGGTCCTCGAGGAACTGGCGGCTCGATGGACAGCAGTCGCGGTAGCCGTCAGCGTGCACGTCCTGTCTTGCCATCCGCTGATCGCGTTCGGCACCGCCGAGCAGCGACAGCTGTGGCTGCCGACCATGCTGGGCGGTCACACGATCGGCGCTTACAGCCTGTCCGAGCCGCACGCCGGTTCCGACGCCGCCGCGCTGAGCTGCAAGGCCGCCGCCGCTGATGGTGGCTATCGCATCAACGGCGAGAAGGCCTGGATAACCCACGGCGGTATAGCAGACTTCTACAGCCTCTTCGCCCGAACCGGCGAAGGCGGACAGGGTATTTCGTGCTTCCTAGTCGATGCGGATACCGACGGGCTCTCATTCGGCAGACCTGAGGAGAAGATGGGCTTGCATGCTATCCCGACCACCACGGCGCACTATGACGATGCGTTTGTGCCCGTCCAGCGCCGCATCGGCGCCGAGGGTCAGGGCCTCCAGATCGCCTTCAGCGCACTGGACTCCGGACGTCTGGGTATCGCCGCCGTGGCCGTGGGACTGGCGCAGGCAGCACTGAATGAGGCCGTGTCCTACGCGCACCAGCGAACGGCGTTCGGCCGCAGGATCATCGACCATCAAGGCCTGTCGTTCTTGCTGGCCGACATGGCTGCCGCGGTCGACTCCGCCCGGGCCACCTACCTTGATGCGGCGCGCCGTCGCGATGCAGGGTTGCCATATTCGCGCAACGCGTCGGTGGCAAAGCTTATCGCCACTGATGCCGCTATGAAGGTCACCACCGACGCCGTTCAGGTGCTCGGCGGTTATGGCTATACCCGGGATTACCGTGTCGAACGGTACATGCGGGAAGCCAAAATCACCCAGATCTTCGAAGGCACCAACCAGATTCAG
>Ga0302326_10012694_pt1 | contig 17919 bp, 15 predicted proteins | sample Palsa_T0_3_FD_202264 | JGI IMG/M metagenome (GOLD analysis project Ga0302326, IMG submission 202264) | Peat permafrost microbial communities from Stordalen Mire near Abisko, Sweden - Palsa_T0_3 | ecosystem: Environmental > Terrestrial > Soil > Palsa > Peat permafrost | place: Sweden: Abisko... | reverse complement strand
CAAACCTTCCCCAGTTACGCTCGATACCCACCAACTCGATACAGTTGGTCTTATCAAATCCCATAACCGTACCGTTCGGTAAAGTTTAGTTCACCGCGCGGTTTACTCAGTCGGCGGCCTCGGCATCCTCTAGCCCCCACCCTTAGTCGCCGCCTGACTGAGCAAACCTTTAGCAGTGACAAAAATATTTGGCTATTAGAATCAATAGTTTACGCGAAACAATTGAGCGGCCGCGAACGCCCCCATTTCATACTCATATCGGAAAGCCATACTTATGCACGCACCATTTCACTTCGCCGGCACGCCTGTTTCCACACTTCCAGCACCTCCTGTCCCCGCGTCCAAACTTAAAGCTTCACTTGAACTAACACCCTGTCTCCATCGCCCTCGCAACCCACCCTCGCTGCTGCGGGAAGAATTCCAAGCTCGCCCCGCGAAAAGAGGGGGTTTCTGTCGCGTCCCAATTCTATATTTTATAGAGAGCCACGTGTTCGCGAAAAACGCTTCCGCCGCGCGCATCAAAAACCCCCCTCGCAACGCCCCGTTTTCACTGCTGCATCGTCCCCGGTTTCCTCGGAAACGGCCGCTCTTGATTGGCGAAATCGCTCACCAGCGAAGCGATCACCGCCGCCGCTTGCATCAGGTCTTCGGGCACCGCGTGCGAATAAGTATCCGCCGCCGAATGATGCGCAATCGTTTCGTAGTCCAGCGGATCTTGAATGAACTGAAATCCCGGCAAACCCACGCTGTCGAACGAAAGATGGTCCGTGCCGGTGGTGTCTTTGAGCGTCACCGTCGTCACTCCCATGTCATGAAACGGCTGGAATGCTTCTTCAAACAACGGCCGCGCCGCATCGTTCCCCTGCAGGTAAACTCCGCGAATTTTGCCGCTCCCGTTATCCAGGTTGAGATAGACGTCGAACTTGTCTTTCTCCGCCCCGAAATGCGCTTTCACATAAGCTCGCGATCCCAACAGCCCCTGCTCTTCCCCGCTCCACAAACCAATGCGTACTGTGCGATTGAGTTTGAGATGCGCCGCTTTCAAAATGCGCATCACTTCAATCATCACCGCCGATCCAGCGCCGTTATCCGTCGCGCCCGTCCCCGTATGCCACGAATCGAAATGCGCGCCAACCATCACCACCTCGTCGGGCTTGCTCTCGCCGCGAATTTCGCCGATGATGTTCATTCCGTCCACATCGCTATCGGAAGTCTTCGCCGTCAAGTTCAATCGCACCACTGGCGGATGCTTGTCTTCAATCAACCGCGTCATCCGCGAGTACTGTTCCTCGGTCACCACGAACGTCGGCGCGGGTATGGGATCTTTGCTCATCTGCGAGCCCGCCGCTTCCGCAAACACCAACCCGTTGTGCGCACGGCCGTCCGCCCCGATAACGGCCGCCACTCCCTCGTCGCTGAAAAATCGGCCCATCTCAGCGGCGAACTCTTCGTAGCGGTCGTAAAGCTGAAATGTGATGGAACTCGGCAGATGGTTCACCAATTTGCCCAGTTCTTCGGGGTCCGAAGGCATCTTGATATCGTCCAGCGATTGCGCCGTCAGTTTAAACGGCTCGGGAGCCTGCGCCATTTCGGCGAGCTCGGCGTCCGTGTATCGCTGGAAGAGCGGATGAGTCATAGGCTTCAGCGCGTGCGTTTCCGAAATCAGTACAATCTTGCCGCGCAGCTTGCCTTTCCACTTCGCTTTGTACTTCTCGAACGATTCCCTTTTTTTGGCGAAATCGAAGAACGATCCCGAGTCGTCAATCGGAGCGTACAAAGGTTCGCCCGTTTGCGTTCCATTCGTCGAGCCGCTCCAGGCTAGCGGCGCCGCCGAGAGATGCGAATAGCGCGGCGTAGTCATTTCGATGCTGTAGCCTTCGAGTGACCACGAACGGCCAAACGGACCCCACTTCTCGGTATGTACGTTTGTGAGTCCGTATTCTTTGAGGCGCGAGACGGCCCAATCGGCGGCTTGCGCAAATTCGGGAGAGCCTGTCAGGCGCGGCCCGTACAGATCGCTCAGCAACGAAAGTTGCTCCATCACTTTGGAGTTTTGAAAGGCTTCCACTTTTATGCGGCGAACAGTCTCCAGCGGATTCTCTTGGGCGCGCAAGCAAACCGCTGCGAGCAAAAGGCAAACGAAACGATGCATTGTATGGTTTTACCATTTAACCGTGCCTCCCTTTCTCCATACACCGTCAAAACCCTCCGGTCACGGCCTCGTTCTCACTCACGGCGCCGGAGCCAACGCGCAAGCTCCTCTGCTCGTTCGCTTAGCCGAAACGTTCGCCGAAGCCGGTTGGTACGTGTTGCGTTACAACCTCCCCTTTCGCCAACGAAAGCCGTTCGGCCCTCCTTCACCGGCGGGAGCGGCAGCCGACCGCGAGGGATTGCGCTCTGCCGTTGCTGAGGTGAAGCAGATGGCCGAGCATGTCTATCTAGGTGGGCACTCCTACGGCGGCCGTCAAGCCAGCATGTTGGCCGCCGAATCCCCCGGCTTAGTGGAAGCTCTCCTGCTGCTTTCCTATCCGCTGCATCCGCCCAAGAAACCGGAGCAACTGCGAACCGCGCATTTTCCGCAACTCCATACGCCGGCCTTGTTCGTCAGTGGAACCAAAGACGAGTTCGCAACGGTGGACGAACTGAAGTCGGCCCTCGCCCTCATTCCCGCTCAAACTGAGCTCCAAATCATCGAAGGCGCCGGTCATGATCTCATGAAAGGCGCCTTCCAATTGAACCCTGTCCTCGAGCAACTCGCGCTCGTGGCGCGGCGCCATGCGCCGCGTCCTACGCCCAGCTGAACCCGCTCTTCGCCAGCGGCATCGTCCGTATCCGTTTGCCCGTTGCGGCAAAGATCGCGTTCGTCACCGCCGGAATCACCGGCGGCAACGCAGGCTCTCCCAACCCGGTCGGATCGTGATCGCTCTTCACAAAGTAAACGTCAATCTGCGGCGCTTTGGATAACGGCAGCAACTTGTGCTGGTTGTAATTACTTTGCACCACGCGTCCGTTATCTAACGTGATCTCTTGCGCCATCAGTTCACTCAGTCCGTCGATCACGCCGCCTTGCACCTGCGCTTCTGCGCCGCTGGGGTTGATAATCTGGCTGCCGATATCGCCGCAGACCCAGAACTTGTTGACTTTGAGTTTATTCGTTGCCACCACGCTGACTTCGGCCACATGCGCGAAGTAGCCCTGAAAGCTGTAGTGGAACGAAACGCCCATCGCCGTCCCCTTGGGCAGCGTGCGCTTGCCCCAAACGGAACGGTCGGCCACGGCTTGCAAAACGCCACGCATGCGCGCGACATCGTATTTTTCGTGGGCCTTGTCGCCCAGCAGTTCCAGCCGGAAAGCAATCGGGTCTTTACCGGCAGCATGTGCCAGTTCGTCGATGAACGATTGCATGACGAAGCACTGCGAATTGGCGGTCGGCGCGCGCAATGCGCCGGTCTTCAACGCGAGTGGCATGGCCGAAACGTGGATGGCGAAATTCGGCACAAAGTCCGAGGGGAACTCCATCGGATTGATCGCGGCCGAACTGGCAAAGTGTTCGTTATCGCCATACGTGACGAAGTGATTGCGCCACGCGACAACTTTGCCCGCGGAATCCAATCCACCTTTTAGATAGTGGAAGCCGCCCGGACGGTAGTAGTCGTGGGCCATGTCGTCTTCGCGGGTCCAGAGAAGCTTTACCGGCACCCCGCCGCCAATCGTCTTGGCGATGTGCGAAACCTCGACCATGTAGTCGTTGGTCAAACCGCGGCCGAATGATCCGCCCGCGCGCAGCAGATGAATGGTGATGTCGCTCTCCGGAATATTGAGCGTTTTTGAGACCAGCGTGCAGCCTCTCGCCGGCAGCTGCGTGGTGCTCCAGATTTCAAGCTTGCCGTCTTTAAACCGCGCACTGCAATTGCGTGGTTCCAGCGGCGCGTGTGAGATGAATGGGTAATCATAGGCCGCTTCCAAAACCTTCGCGGCGCTCTTGAACCCTTCATCCAGATTGCCGTCTGTTTTAAGCGTGCGGCCCGGCGCTTGTAGCGAAAGTTCGAGTGCGCGTTTGGCGAATCCTTCGCTGCTTTGTGCGGCGGCCGGACCTTCGTCCCATTTCACGTCGAGCTTTTTGCGCGCGGAGTTCGCCGCCCACCAGGTATCGGCCACAATGGCGATGCCAGGTTCCAGGCCAGGGTCGCCTTCAACAACGGGGCCGGTCTTAACCGTAGTGTCGACCACGAACGCGTGCCGGATGCCGGGCAGTTTCTTGATATCGTCAAGATTCGCGCTGGCCACTTTGCCGCCGAAGACGGGGCATTTGTGATAAACGGCGAACAGCATGCCGGGCATCGTGAAATCGATGCCGAAGATCGGTTTCCCGGCCACAATGTCGGGCACGTCAACCGAGCGCGTTGCCTTGCCGATGATCTTGAAATCGCCCTGATCTTTGAGCTTCAGCGTTTTGAGATCGGGCACGGGCATGCCGGCGGCGGCGGACGCCAGTTCGCCGTAGCCGAGCGAACGGTCTGTGGATTTGTGATAAACGCGGCCGTTTTCGGCGAAGCATTCCGTTTCGGGCACGCCCCATTGTTTAGCGGCGGCGGCGATCAGCATGTGGCGCGTGGCTGCGCCCACTTGGCGCATCGGAACCCAGTTGTTCGAAGCGGCACGGCTGCCGCCGGTGGTTTGCATGCCGTACTTGGCGTCGAAATCGGCTTGTTCGACTTTGACGGTTTTCCAATCCACTTCCAGCTCTTCCGCAATGAGCATGGGAAGCATGGTCTTGATGCCTTGCCCGATTTCGGGGTTGCGTGAGATGAGCGTGATGGTGCCATCCGGTGCGATGCGCACGAAAGCCGTGGCCTCAAAAGGCGGCGGCGCCGGCGGCTGTTGTGCCGCGGCAAAGGGAGTCGTGTAAGCGCCAACCAGGAGTCCGCCACCGGTCGCGGTTGCAGCGTGAAGGAAGGAACGGCGTGTCACTCGCATTAGGCAACTCCTTCCTGAGCCGTGCCCGCAGCCTTATGAATGGCTTGGCGGATGCGCAGGTAGGTGCCGCAGCGGCACAGATTGCCGCTCATGGCTTCGTCGATTTCCGTATTGGTTGGCTTGGGGTGTTTGGCGAGGAGCGCGGCGGCCGACATGATTTGGCCCGCCTGGCAGTAGCCACATTGCGGAACATCCAGTTCCACCCAGGCTTGTTGCAAAGCATGCGAGGCGTTGGCCGAGAGGCCTTCGATGGTGGTGATGTGAGCATTAACGGCAGCCCCGAGCGGCGTCACGCAGGAGCGTTGTGGCTGTCCATTGACGTGAACGGTACAAGCGCCGCATTGGCCAATCCCGCAACCGTATTTGGTGCCGTGAAGGTTGAGAACATCGCGCAACACCCACAGCAGGGGGGTGTCGGCGGAGGCGTCGACGGTGGTGGGCCGTCCGTTAACCGTGAGATTTGTCGACATAGTTTGAAACCAGGGAGGACATAGACCACCATATGACGAACCAAACCAGAACACAAGTTACCGCGCCCGGCCGCCGACCCGCCGGCCCATACAGTAAACTCAAACGTGCCTATTCCGTACGATCTGAATGCGGCAGCATTACAGACGGTCCGCGACAACGGTTTCCATCCCGACTTCCCGCCTGAAGTCGTCGCCGAACTGGACGCTTTAGTTACCGTAACTGCTCCAAATGCACTAGAGCTACGCCACTTGCTGTGGTCGTCGATTGATAACGATACCTCACGCGATCTCGATCAAATCGAGGTGGCCGAACAGTTGGACGACGGACGCATTCGCGTCCTGGTAGGAATCGCCGACGTCGATTCGTATGTGCGCCAAGGCTCTGCGCTCGATGCCCACGCACAAGCCGAAGCCACCACGGTCTACGCACAAGTGCGCACATTCCCTATGCTGCCTGAGAAGCTATCCACCGGCGTGACATCGCTTCTCGAAAACGAAGATCGCTCCGCCGTGATCACAGAGTATATCGTCGGAACCAACGGCGAGGTAACCGATGTCCGCTGCTACCCGGCAACGGTTTCAAACAAGGCGCAGCTGACTTACAACGCTGTCGGCCCATGGCTGGACGGAACCGCCGCAGCCCCGCAAAAAGTATCCGCCTCCAGCGGACTGGCAGCTCAGTTGCGCTTACAGAATACTGCGGCGCAAAGATTGCTGGAAGCGCGCCATCGCTTGGGCGCCTTGAGTTTCGAAAGAACCGAAACAACTCCAGTCATCGAAAACGGTCAGGTCACCGGACTGCTCGCGGTGCCAAAGAATGCCGCCGGAATGCTGATTGAGAATTTCATGGTTGCGGCCAATGAGTCCATCGCCAGAACCTTTGCGCAGAAGGGCATATCATCCATCCGGCGCGTCGTCTCGAAACCGGTTCGCTGGGATCGCATCGTGGAACTGGCTCGCCGCGCCGGGAGTACTCTGCCGGCTCAGCCCGACGTTAAAGCTTTAAACGAGTTCCTGCTCAAGCGTAAACAAGCGGATCCCGAGCATTACGCCGACTTGTCTCTCGCCGTGATTAAGCTGTTAGGTCCCGGCGAATACAAACTGCAGCGCCCCGGTGACGATGATGGCGGACACTTCAGCTTGGCCGCGCACGATTACACGCATTCGACGGCTCCCAACCGCCGCTTCGCCGATGTTGTCACGCAACGCATACTAAAGGCCATGTTGCTAGGCTCGCCGGCGCCGTATACGGATGACGAATTGAACACCATCGCGGCTCATTGCACGGAGCGCGAAGATGCCGCGCGCAAGGTGGAACGGATCATGCAAAAGCGTATCGCAGCCGTGGCGATGGCCGGCAAAGTGGGGCAAACGTTCTTGGCCATCGCAACTGGTGTCTCCGAAAAAGGCACCTTCGTACGAGTGCTCGATCCGCCCATGGAAGGACGGCTGATGCAGGGCACCGACGGCGTGGATGTCGGCGATAAATTAGAAGTCAGATTGACGCGCACAGATCCGGCACGCGGCTTTATCGATTTCTCAAAGATTCGCGAACTGCAGTAATCATGTTCTCTCTGCGTCTCAAATGCGCGCCCAGTGAAGTCGATCTCATCTCGGGTGAACTTTGGGAAGCCGGCACCGTGGGCGTCCGCGAACTAGAGGAGGAGAATGGCGTCTTACTCATCGCCAGCTTCGAGACCAATGCCGCGCGCACAGATCTCCTCAATCGCTTCGCTGGCCGCGATGCGCGTTGGATGCTAGAAGATTCAACCAACTGGGTAGCAGCCACGCACCTCGCTTGGCCCGCGCGCGCCATCGGTCAGCGCATTTTCCTGGCTCCTCCCTGGTGCCTCGATGAAACTCCCTCTGGCCGCGTCCGCATCGTTCACAACCCCGGACTCGCCTGCGGCACTGGCGAACATCCCTGCACCCAACTTGCTCTGTGCGCGCTAGAGAAGGCAAACCTGCCAGCTAAAATCATGGTTGATATTGGCACTGGCTCCGGCGTGTTGGCCATCGCCGCGCTTCGCCTGGGTGCAAGCACGGTAATTGGCATCGATACCGATGCGGCCGCTCTCGCCGCCGCACGCGAGAATTTCGCACTCAACAGTTTGCCGCCGCTGCTAGTCGCCGGATCGGCGGAATGCTTACGCGATGGATTTGCCGCCGTCACTATCGCCAATATCAGCGCCACAGTCTTGCTATCGATTGCCGATGCGCTTCTGCGTATCACCGGCCCGCGCGGCCAACTCATTCTCACCGGCTTCACCGAATACGAACTACCCGCCATTCAGCAAAACTTTGGCGACGGCGAAATTACGTCTTGCGCCGAGTGGCGCTCCCTGCATGCGCAACTTTCTTAGGCTTCTCGTCATCGCCCTGCAAACGCGCCAACGCTGTTTCCAGCTTTTGCCCGCCTTGCAAAACCGGCGCGAACAGATCCCCCACCCGCCGAAACCGCTCGATGGTATTATCGATTCGAAAATCGTTGGGACGCAAGCCGCGCACGACTTCTTTCCAATCAAGCGGCGTCGCCACCGGCGCGCCGTCATAAGCCCGCACCACGTACGGCGCAGAGATCGTCTTGCTCTTGCCGATTTGCAGGTAATCGAAATACACCCGGTCTTTCTTGCGCTTCTCAACCGAACGCGGCGTGGTAAACAAGCTAGGTTCGCGATCAACGGCCAGATGCGAAACCAGCTCCGCGAAGCTGCGCACTTGCTCATATGTGTAGACCGGCTCCAGTGGAACATAGATGTGCATGCCATCGCCGCCGGTCGTTTTGGGATAACCCTTCAAACCAAGTTCTGCAAGAATCTGCCGTATTAAGACCGCCGCTTCCACAATCTTGTCGTACGAAACGTCCACCGGATCAAGATCGAGCAGCATCCAGTCGGGATGGTCCAGGCTACCCACCCGGCTCATCCACGGATTATGATCGATGCAACCTAAATTCACCAGGTACAACAAACTCGCTCGATCGTTAGCCACCGGATATTGGTTGGTCTTCGGCGGATGGTGCTCGACAATCGGCTCCAGGTGCAGCCAATCGGGGAAATGGCTGCCGGCGTTTTTCTGAAAAAAGTAATCTTCCGCGATGCCGTTGGGATAGCGCTTCAGCGAAAGCGGCCGGCCTTGCAAATGGGGCACCAGAAACTCGGCCACATCGTTATAGAACAAAAGCAGATCGCGCTTCTTCCAACCGTCTTTTGGAAAGAAGACCTTATCGAGATTGGTGAACTTCAACGCGTGGCCGTCTATTTCAACGGTTGCTTCTTTCGCTCGTAAGTCGAGCGACGGTCCCTGCGATGCCATTTCGCGCACCACCTCCTCCGGCTTTTTATCGTCGCGAAGACCGACAAACACCGGCGCGCGTAGCATACCGTCCTGCGTCCAATCGAGAAAACGCACTTGGCACACCACTTCCGGCCGCACCCAGGTAACCGGATCTTTGATCTTCGGTTTGGGATGAATCGGACAGGTCTTAGTAATGAGCGGCTCGAGCCGGCTGTGAATCGCCTTCATCAGCTTTTGATCGAAGCCTGTGCCCACTTGGCCGGCGTGCGTCCATTTGCCGTCTTTTTCATACGCCAAAACGAGTGCCCCAAAGTAGTCGCGTTCGCCCGCCGTAAAACCGGCAATCACAAATTCCTGTTCCGATTGCACCTTCAGCTTGAGCCACTGTGAACTGCGAGTAGACGAATAGGTACTCCGCCGGTCCTTTGCCAAAATACCTTCGAGCCCCATTTTTCGAGCGGCCTCGAAAATCTGCGTACCATCTGTGTCGAACGACTCTGACACGCGGATCGTCTCATCGGGCGTAACAATGCTGTTGAGCACTCGTTTCCGATCCTCTAAGGCGACACCGCGCAAATCGTAGCCATCCACATAAAGCACGTCAAACAGAAATAGCGTGACCGGAGAAGTTTCCGCCAAACGAGGCGGGGCTGTGCCACTGGCGCCGATGCGCGGCTGAATCAATTGGAAGCGCGCGCGGCCCTCCTCATCGAGTACACAAATTTCACCGTCGAGCCAGGCCACCTTGGCATTCACGTGAGCAGGAAGATCGCCAAGTTCAGGATATTGCTTTTCACAACGATTGCCCCGGCGCGTTTGAATTTCGAGCTTGCCGTTTTTGATCAGGCACAACGCGCGCACCCCGTCCCACTTGATTTCATACAGCCAATGCGACCCGTTGGGCGGATTGGTAACCGCCGTGGCGAGCATGGGATCGATTTCGACGGGCAGAGCAGCCTTATGCGCGCCTTTCAACTCGGACACGCTCAACGCCGGCGCATCTTCCGCAATCTCTTGCTGCGTGCGCTTGGTCGCGACGCTCCAGGCGAATTTTTCGATATCGTAGTCGGGCACGGCATACTCGTCTTGCTTCTTGATGAGCAGCCATTCATTGCCTTTAGCCGACCGTTTCATGCGCACAATGGCGAACGATCCGTTCAGCTTTGTGCCGTGCAGCTCAAACTTAAAATCGCCGCGCGCAAGCTGGCCCTGCGCGCCAGGCTCGCCAATTACTTCAAAGGTTCCTTTGTCCCAAAGCATGACGCTGCCGCCGCCATAGCTCCCTTTCGGAATGTTGCCCTCAAACGTGCCGTAATCGAACGGGTGATCTTCCACTTTCATGGCCAGCGCTTTGCGGGCAGGATCGAGGCTCGGGCCTTTGGGCACTGCCCAACTCACCAGCACGCCGCCTATTTCCAGCCGGAAATCGTAATGAAGACGTGACGCATCATGCCGCTGCACGCAAAAGAAGCCGCCTCGATCATCGCCTTTGGCCGCTTTTTCGTTCGGCGGCGGTTCAGGCGTTTTCTCGAAATTCCTTTTTTGGGCGTACTCCTTGAGAGGCATCCATGAGTAGTATGACGAATCCCCATCTGAGAGCGCCGGCCTGCCGCCCAAGTAACCCTCGGTGAAGCGCCGGCCGCGCCTCCAAGAAAGCACTATGGGTGAAATTCCGCTGGCTGGCGAATGCGCCGTATGTGGATGTCCTTCTCACGCTTCCTGGTCTGCGCGATGTCGTAAGACGATTGCATCCGCATAAGAGTGTCCATCTTCACGCCGAAGGCCTTTTCGATGCGTAGCGCCATATCGCCGGACAGGCCAGCCTTGCTGTTCAGCAAACTCGACAAGGCCGGCCGGGATACATGAAGCGCCTTCGCGGCGTCCGTGACGGAAAGCCTAGCGGGTTCAATGATCTCCGTTCGAATGAAATCGCCGGGGTGAGGTGGGTTCTTCATGGGCATTTCTCTTGCTCCTGTCGTCAGTGATAGTCTTCCAAATTTACGTCGCAGATTTCGCCTTCCGTTGCGTCAATACGAAACGTCAATCGGCGGTTGCGAGTGACACTTAGGCTCCAAGTGCTTTCTCGATCCCCAGTCAGAATATGCACTTTCCAGGCTGTGAGTGCCCGCAATTCGCTCAGGTCGCTCAAGTTGTCGAGGAACGCGAACATCTTCCGCAGTTTGTCGGCGGTATCGGGCGGCACGCCTTTTGCGCTGTCTTCCGAATACAACCGTTTAAGGCCCTTGTGGGCGAAGTTCCGTATCTTCAATGGTCAAGCGTAATCTGTAGCTTAACACTTGTCACCAAGAAGTTGCAGAGCACGGCAGAGTTTTTCGATCCGTTCGGCCAAGCGCCGTCCATCCATGCCGCCGTGTGTTCGCAAGGCTCGGGTTATCGCTAACGCGTCGGCTGGGGAGGGATTCGCCACGGGACGCAGATTCCATAGCGCTCGTATCCCGTAATCCGAAAAGGCGCGGCGGTAGAGGTTTATGAAATCCTCCGGTTTGAAAGTCTGCTCGGCCATGACGCGCCTCGACGCCTAACCATAGATTAACCCTCGGATGCCCAACGAACGCACTTCGTTAGAATGATGGATCACGTCAGATATGGAACCACCGGTCAACTCTAGGCAAGTTCCTTTCTACACTGGCCGGTATCGCTGCGAGGAATACTTGGGCGGCGGAATGGCGGATGTCTATCGCGCGCGCGACACCGAACTTCCGCGCGATGTCGCCATCAAGATCCTGAAGCTATCCAATCAAGACGATCCGGAAGTGCGCGCGTGCTTTCTCGACGAAGTCCAGCTGGCCAGCCGCTGCTCCCATGAAAACATCGTTAGCACTTACGACAAGGGCGAGTTCGAAGGGTCTCCGTTCATTGTCATGGAGTTTCTGCGCGGCGAGAGACTGGACAAGCTCATTCACAACCGGGAGCAGGGAGACCTCAAGCACATTCTCGATATCGCGTTGCAAATCGCGCGCGCTATGGAATATGTTCACTTGCAGAGCATTGTTCATCGCGACTTGAAGCCGCAGAATCTGCACGTGGACCAGAACGGCCGCGTCAAGCTGGTCGATTTCGGCATTGCCAAATCGGTCGAGTGGAATAAAACACAGGCGGGCCTTGTCAAGGGAACGGCTTACTACATGGCGCCGGAGCAGATCATGGGTAATCCGGTGACATTCCGCACCGATATCTGGGCCTTTGGCGTCGTGCTCTTTGAAATGCTGAGCGGCGGGAAACGGCCGTTTCAGGGTTCGACTCTTGACATACTGTGGGCCTCTATCGTCAATGGCACGCCCGACTACCAACTGCTGACGATAGCCGGGGTTCCCGAATCAGTGCAGCAAATCGTCAAGCGATGCCTGGAGAAACAAGCGGAGAACCGTTTCGAATCCTTCGGCGAGATTGCGCAGACGCTCAAGCGATTTGTTTCTGCACAGCCTCTGGAAGATACAGTACCAGTTATCCCGGCAAAAGGTAAGCCTCGACTGGCGCTCTGGATGGTTGCGGCGGCGTTGCTTTTGGCAGTGGCGGGCTTCGGCCTCTGGCTGCTCATGCGCACTCCGCCACCCCAACCAAGAATTGAACCAGCAACCACGGCTACGGCTGAGGTTGCCGCTGCGAAGCCGAGCGCGTCCACTCTTGCCAAGACGCGAACGCTTGACAGCGGCGACATGGTCCTAGTCGACGCGGGTCCGGCGCTCCTAGGCAAGAACGACGAATCGGTTGAGCTCAAGGCATTCTATATTGATAAAACTGAGGTGACGAACGCGTCATACCTTCAGTTCTGCCAGCAAACTGGGCACACGCCTCCGCCCGGTGCGGAGCAAGCCCCGCCCGACGATCCGGTGGTCAATGTTTCATTCGATGACGCGGTGAAATACGCGCAATGGGCGAACAAACGGTTGCCGAACGCACAAGAGTGGGAGAAAGCCGCACGCGGGCCGAGCGGCCAGAAGTTCCCGTGGGGCAACCAATGGCGCGACGACGCTGCCAATATTCCGCTCGACGAAAAGGCTCGAAACGCGGCGCACCTCGCCTCCGTGTCGTCTTTTGCTTCCGGCGCGAGCCCTTATGGAGCGCTCAACATGATCGGCAACGTTTGGGAATGGGTCGACACGCAAGCTCCGCTAGACGAACACGAATTCGAATTGCTCAAGAGGCACATCTCTCCCCCACTCGCTCGCGACGAACCTTCCTATCAAGTCAGGGGCGGCAGCTGCCATTACCTGTCAGACGACCCAACAAAATTCGCTCTGGTTGTGGACTGGCTCCCGCTGCCTGGGCGAGCACACGAACGCGATGTGGGCTTCCGCTGCGCCCTAGATCCGTAGACTATTTGTTCAGCTTAGGCAGGATCTGGTCAATCTGCTCCACATAGCCTTTGGCGTGGGAGGATTGTTCGATGTTTGGATTTAATTGGATCATCTTAAGGTAATTATTCCTGGCTGAGACGAGATATTCCCGTCGCGGAGCTTGATTAAAGAGGTCGCTATAGACGTTGGCGAGCAGGAAATATGCAATGGGGTCGTTGGAATCGTAGTGGATGGCTTTTTCACAGGATTCAACGGCATGCTGACGATTGCCTAGCATATCCTGACACTCACATAGTCCCATGAACGCAAGGCAGCGCTGGTAGGCATAGTTGAGAGGCCGGTCGGGGCGATTTCTGGCGCCGCCCAGGCCAAGGCCGGCCAGATAGGCGATTTTTTGATAAAGCGGCGTCGCGAAGTTCGTCAATTCCACGTAAGAATCGTAAGCGTCTTCGGCTTGGGAATAGGTTTGGTGTTGTAGGGCGGCGTCTTTTTCACGCGCGGCCGAGCGACGAAGGGCGTCGGCTTTCCAAAGGAAAGCTTGGTGATTATTGGAATTCAGCGCGATGGCCTTGTCGGCGGCTTCCACAGCATTCAAAAAAACGCCTTTATCCAAATAAGCCCGGGACAAGTGCGAATAAGCGAGATCGCGCTTGGGGTCGAGCCGAATCGCCTCCAGAAGTTGGCGGATCGCCTCGTCGGGGTCGCCCGATTCAATCAAGGCGCCGGCATAGTCGACGCGGGCGTCCACGTAGCTTGGATCGCTGCGGATCGCGCTGCGAAAACCTTCAAACATGCCGTTTTCATCCGATAGCAAATCGCAGGTTTGGGCCAGATCATAAGCGGCGCGGGCATAATTCGGTTCTTCCTTGAGCGCTTCGGTGAAGAGTTCACGTGCGTGGACAAGCTCTTCTTTCCTTTGACTGGCCGGTGAATAAACCGCGATTGGATTCAGTGAACGCCCCAAGCTAGCGGGCTTGAAAAGCACTTTTTCGCCGTTATCCAGCAACTGGATGGCGGAACGTTTGTACTCGCGCCGGTATTGGATGCGCAAGGTGACCGTATGGCGTTGGCCCTGAATCACCAGCTCTTGCTTGGTATCGGGTTCATAGCCTTCGCGCACGCCTTTCACGGTATGCGATCCGGTAGACAATCCTGGGATTAACAGAGGAGTTTTCGTATCGACTTTGCCGACAAAGGTTTCATCCAGGTAGACATCGACATTGTCCATGTTGGACTCAACCACAATGCTTCCCAGCGGGATTCCCTGCGTCACTAATCCGCTGATGCAGGCCGGGTGCGCCGCCAAAATGATCTTCCGGTAATCGACATCTCCCTGATCTTGCGGAGTTTGCGAAACGTTCCGGGCGCGCGCATAGCTCCTGACTTCCCCGCGGACGTACTCAATCAACTCATCGGCCGTGATGATTCCATCGCAGGGATCGTTATCGGCATTGCCCATCAGGCCCTGAATCACAAAATAGGTGAAAATGCTGAACCCAGTGGATAGTTTCGGGTCCTCATAGCTGCGCTCGGCGGCGCGGGTAGCCGTAAAAGTCAGGAGCGTTTTGGGAAGCTGATGGAGCTGGGCAATCACGGCTTCGTCGCTCGTGTCGGAGGTAATCTTGCCGGCGTGGCAGGCATCCAGCAGCAGCAATTTCGATTTTGCCGCTACTTTTTGGCTCAGAATGGAACCAAGGGTATCCATGGGATAGCCGGTTCTTTCGACGCTTTGGGCATTGGATGGATCAACGTCCCAGGGAGCAAGGTAGCCATGTCCGTTGGTAACGACCCCGTGTCCTGAAAAGTAAACCACCACGCGATCGTTCGGTTGAGTCGCAACCGATGGCAGCCATTTCTCAATTTCGTACTGTAAATTGGCACGCGTTGCTTTGGGCCCGGTTAACAAGTGAACATTTTCGGCGGGAAAAGCGCCGCCCTCTTTGCTGATGAGCGCGCGGTAGATAGCGCCGGCGTCGCTCTCGCTGAAGTGGAGGAATTCGGACGGATCCAGGTTTTCATATTTGGCAATTCCCACAACAAGCGCGTAGGCGCGGGGTGCGCCGTTATTGACCACGGGTTGCTCCGGCAAGGGTGCGGGCGCAGGGTTCGGCTTGGCTGGAATATCCGGCAGACGCGTGGGTGTGAGATCTTTACCGGCGGGTTGTTGCGGCGCGGGAGTTTGAGCGGCCGCCGCTCCCAAGCACGCTAAAAACAGCAAGAACCTAACGATGTGCGACACGGAACTCATAAACCACAGTCTTTCGAGAAATGTCGGGAACGGAGACGATCGCCGAGAGATCTTTGGTCTGGAAATTCAGATCGTCTCGAGAGCTCGATATCGGGGCAGGACCGGCGCGATTGTCGCGGCAGGCAAGACGCCCTTTCAGCCCGCCGTCCTGGCACTTTGGCAGCAGGGTACTGGGCTCGTTTGAGAAGGCGGTGGGCTGCCAATCTCCGTCCAGTGGCACCGAACTGACCACCCATTCCGTCAGGTCGAACCCGGGCTTTCCTCCTACTACAAACGAGCCGTTTCCACCGGGAATGACATAATCGACGTTCGCTTCGACCGGGCTTGGCTGCTTCGCATCGCCGTAGGGGAACAGTGAAGAAGTTTGCCCGTCGCTTGACTGGTTTACTACTTTCAAAAAGCCCGGAAACGACGATTTGAAGCGAAAGCGGATCTGGTCTTTGTTGCGGAACACGGTATGCACATCGACGGACTGCCACTGCCCGGCGCGGCGCAGTTCCAGTTTCAATTCGATTTCGCCACTGGCGGGTTGCCCAGTGTTTTGCCACAACAGGCAAAGGAGCGCTAGCGGGATGGCGGAACTAATCATGTCTGATCAGAATTTCCGAGACGAGACGATCGGACGAAACGTTCGAAGCATTCACGATGTAAACCGAATCCTGCGGCTCACCCGGGCGATCCGGTTCGGCGATTTTCTGAATGCTCATATCTTTAGAGCCAAGTTCCTGGCGCATGCGTTGCACCTCGGCATCCAGCCTGTTCTCCGCCACGATACTGGCGGCGGGACTCGCGGTTTGCGGAGCAGCGGGGGCTACATTGGACTTGTTTCTCCCGCGCACGGCCTTATCCAGAGCGTCAATATTCTCCTCACTTCGCGAGAGCACGACGAAGAGATGCTCGGTTCCGGCGGGCGGATCTACTTGAAAACAATAGTTTGCCGGAATCCGCACGGTTTCTTTGGCTCTTAAGCCATTCCCTTCGTCGGCCATGGCACTCGAAGGGAATAAAGGCTGCCATTTTCCGCTGGAACTTTGCAGGAAAACATACAAATACCCGGAGTGGTTTGGCGCAAATTCCAGTTGAATACATTCATCGCTATGAAAGAGGCGATCTCGATCAACGGAGACGCTTTTGCGGGTTTTGCGGTCAACCAAGACAAGGTTGTAACGAAGCCCAAGATGCTGCGCTACTGGAGTTGCCACCACGCTTGATGCGGGGACAGGCTTAGGCGGCACGGTCTTTTTGGGCTTGGCTTGCGGTTTTGGGGGCGCGCTATCATCATCCTGCCAACCTTGGTAATACAGGGTTTTAGGCGATAGCGGCGCGGCATCCTGCTGCGACCAGCCCAATCCCGGCAGCAAAAGAAGAGCCGAGGTCAAAACAAGTTTAGAGGACACTGAAACCTCCCCGAATGCCACTCACGATAGTAACAAGTTACGCTCCCTTGCGGTCGCGGCTCTGAAAGGCGGTACTTTTCAGCGCTGCTTTACCCGCATGGGTAATGGATACGGCGCTCCATTAAAGCTAATGTTATATTATTCCCGCATGCAGCCTGCAAAATCACTGAAATGTACTAATGGGGAAAAACTCCCGATTTTGAAGGCAGTTTTGTGCATGTTTTTGGGGGGTTTTCAGGTAGTTTTCGGGGCTCAAAACGGGGTTTTCATGCTATTTCCGTCGGTACAGCCCGGCACACTGGCAGAGCAAGCAGCTCCCGAGTCTGGATTGCATATCCAGATCATTGAAGGAGACCGGGGCATCAACATCATCAAAAGAAAAACAGCGGTGGCACCGGTGGTAGAAGTGCGCGACCGCAATAATCTGCCGGTGGCGGGCGCAGTGGTGACCTTCACGGCGCCGAACGATGGCCCGAGCATTATTTTCTTGAACGGTTCCAGATCGATCAGTGTGGTGGCGGAGTCCGATGGGCGCGCCACAACAGTCGGATTGAAACCCGTAAATGAGGGAAACCTGCAGATTAGCGTTTCCGCTACGGCGGATTCGCAAACCGCGACAGCTACCATCTCCATGACGAACGTCATGACGGCGGCAGCGGCGGCTGGTGTGGCGGGCGGAGGAACGATAGCAAGCGCCAACGCGGCATCCGGCGGTGGGCTCTCGGCGGGAATGATCGGCTTGATTGTCGGCGTGGCAGCGGCTGCGGCGGTGGGAATTGGGGTGGGTTTAACGCATCACGGGAGCAGTTCCAGCAGCACGACCGCGACAATCGGCGTGGGCACCGGAACGGTCGGCGCTCCTCACTAGACTTGGCGTGGCTGTGACTCCGCCTACCCTACGCGTCAATTTCAAAACGGCTTCCGGCGAACGCGAGGTTGAATTCAGCAAGCCATTTCGCATTGGACGCACGGACGAATGCGATGTTTGCATCCCGGACGAGTATGTGAGCCGGATTCATGCCGAAGTGGTCTTGGACGGCCAGCGATGGTCGATACGCGATCTTCATAGCAGCAACGGCATTTTCGTCAACGGCCAGCGCGTCGAGAGCGTTGCAATCGAGGGGCCCGTTACGATTCGGCTTGGTATTGAAGGTCCGCACGTTTCCTTCGCCGTTAAACAGCCGCAGCCGCCGGCGCCGCAGCCCGCGATC
>Ga0302326_10012693_pt1 | contig 17921 bp, 13 predicted proteins | sample Palsa_T0_3_FD_202264 | JGI IMG/M metagenome (GOLD analysis project Ga0302326, IMG submission 202264) | Peat permafrost microbial communities from Stordalen Mire near Abisko, Sweden - Palsa_T0_3 | ecosystem: Environmental > Terrestrial > Soil > Palsa > Peat permafrost | place: Sweden: Abisko... | reverse complement strand
TGTTGACCGATGTTTTGGCGCTGGAAACCCGCATGGCGACCTCGTTGGTGTTGGATTGCGCCAACCGCACCTGCATGCCGCTGATCAACGAATCGGACGGGTTAATAATGACTTTGTCGTTGGCCACGATGCCGGAAAGAACCTCGACACTGGCGCCCAAATCACGACCCAGCATCACATTATGCAAATCCACGCGGCCGTCGGGCGAAACGACACCCACTTGCGGTCCTTCCGCGCGGAAGAGCAACGTATTGGAAGGCAGCGTCAGAACCGGGGAAGCGTTCAAGTCGTGAAAACTGACCTGGGTGTAACTGCCGGCGATGATCTCGTTTTTGGCATTGTCCACGTCCAACTCCACCAACAAAGTGCGGGAAGAAGCGTCGATGGTTCCCGCCGTGCGCACCACCTTGGCGGGGAAGGCGTGCCCTGGCATTTCAGGCACGATAATGTCGGCGTCGGCACCCGGCGCCAACCCGGGGGTGGAAGATTGCGGCACATGCACAAACACGCGCAACGTATGTGTGTCGGACAAGCGAAACAGTTCCTTGCCGGAACTGATCAAATCGCCAACATCAATGGCGCGCGCAGTAATAGTGCCGGAGAATGGAGCGGTGACATGGGAGAAGGCCTTGAGATCCGAGTATCGCTCCACCGAAGCCTTGGCGGCATCCACATTGGCCTGTTTCAATTTGAGATCGGCGGCTTTCTCGGCATTTTCCTGTTCGCTGACACTGGAAGTCTTGAGCAACGCTGCCCAACGTTCCGCCGTGACCTGGGAAAGCGCCAGCGCAGCATTGGCCTGCTCCAACCCGGCCTTGGCCTCGTTTAATTGCTCGTCCAACTCCGGTGTGTCGATTTCCGCCAACAATTTTCCGGCGGGAACTCTTTCACCAATATCGACATACCATTTGACCACGTAACCGTTGGCCCTGGCGTAAATGGGGGCTTCAACAAAGGGACGCGCTTCCGCCGGCAGCAACATGCCGGAAAGCTTTTGCCCGGGCTGCGGCGTGACCGTGTTCACCGAGGGCGTGGCCAGTTCGCGCGTGTCGTCTTTCAATTCCCGGGCATGACGCAGGCGGGGCAGAAGTCCCGCCACCAGCCCAACGGCGAAGATGATAAGGATAAGCAGTCCCCAAAGACCGAGCCTGGGGGGTTTTGACGAAGGAGGATTCTCAGTTTTCATGTTAATTCTGCGGCCAGAGTGGTCGCTTCCAAATCAGACCCGGCGGTTTTCACCTCGTGCGGAAGCACCTTGCGATGGAGGAAGCTAAAAACAACCGGCACAAAAAATAGAGTGGCGGCGGTGGCAAACACGAGGCCACCGATGACTGCGCGCCCTAAAGGAGCGTTCTGCTCCGCGCCTTCGCCAATGCCCAGGCTCATCGGCAACATGCCAAAGACCATGGCCAGCGCGGTCATAACCACCGGACGCAAACGCCCCGCGCCGGCGGTTAACGCGGCTGCCACCGGACTCATGCCGCGGTCCAAATTCAAGCGGGCGAAGGTGATGACCAACACGGCATTGGAAGTGGCGACGCCCATGCTCATAATGGCGCCCATCAAGGCCGGGACGCTCAAAGTGGTGTACGTCAAGAATAATCCCCAAATCACGCCCGCCAACGCGCCGGGCAAGGCGGTGATGATGATGAAGGGATCAAGCCAGCTTTGGAAATTAACCACCAACAATAAATAAATCAAAATGATGGCCCCGGCCAGCCCGACGGCCAGCCCGATATAACTCGAACGCATGGTGGTCGCCTGGCCTCGCAATTTAAGAAAGCTGCCGCGCGGCAATTCTTTGGCCGATTGATCCAGCAAGGGTTGCAAATCGTGCAGCACCCCGCCGAGATCGCGTCCGCTCACGTTGCCGAACACGTCAATGACAGGCGTAACACCGTAGTGCGAAACCACGGGCGCGCCATTGGTGCGGACCTTGGTGGTCACATTGGCCAATACCTGAGAGACCCCCAGGTTGGCTTGTCCGCCGCTAATCGGCAGCGAATCCAGCGCCTGGATGGAATCGAGCACGCGCTCGGGCGCGCGAATGTTAATCAAATACAGAATGCCCAAATCGGTATTGAGCCAATAGGCCGGCGCCACCTGGCCGCTGCCGCTGACACTCATTAACAATTGATTGGCCACATCGGATTCCGTCAAGCCAATGGCCTCCGCTTTGCTGCGGTCCACATTAAACTGGATTTTGGGCAGATCAGCCGGTTGCTGAATGCGGATATCCACCGCGCCCGGAATTTGCCTCATGCGCTCGACCAGGCGCGCCGCCACTTCCCTGTTCTGGTCCTGTTTGTATCCGGTGATTTGCACATCCAGAGGAGCCGGAATGCCGAAGTTCAAAGTCTGGCTGACAATGTCCGCGGGCAGAAAATAAAAGAGATCGCCCGGAAAATCGCGATTCAGCGAAAAGCGCAGTTGACGGATGACCTCATCGGTGGGCGGATGGCCCTTTTCCAGCGAAATCAAGATGTCTGCATCGCCACTGCCGATCAAACCATTGTTGCTGTAACTGGTGGAAATGCCGGAGTTGGGGATGCCGATGTTGTCCAAAATACCGCCCAGGAATTTGCTCGGAATTTTGCCCCGAATCTCGGTTTCAATAAGATCCACCAGCTTGGCCGTTTCCTCCACGCGTGTGCCGCTGCGCGTGCGCACATGCAGACGAATCTGACCGGCATCGACGTTCGGAAAGAAGTCCTGCCCCAGCAATGGCAGCAGCAACCAGGAACCGCCGCAAAAGGCCAGGAACAATAACGCGAAGACGCCGCGCCGTTCAAAAATCGCTTCCAGCAAACGTCGGTAGCTATCGCGGAATTTATCAAATCCCGCTTCAAACTTCTCCTGGATGATGGCGAATGGACGAACCCACCATGCGACATTTTGTCCACCGACGGGTCCGTGTCCAGACCCGTGTTCATGGCCGTGCGCGTGCTGTTCGTAGTAATTGTAGTTTTGGTAGAACCACATCACCAGCGTTGGGATGAGCGTCCGGGAAAGGACGTAACTGGCCAGCATGGCGAAAACCACCGCTTCCGCCAACGGGACGAACAAATATCGGCCGACTCCAGTCAGGAAAAACATCGGCACGAAGACGATGCAAATGCACAAAGTCGAGACGAAGGCCGGAAGGGCAATCTCCTGCGCGCCATCCAGAATAGCTTGTTTGAGCGGTTTGCCCAGGGCCATTTGGCGATGCACGTTTTCGATTTCCACCGTGGCATCGTCCACCAAAATACCTACCGCCAGCGCCAACCCTCCAAGGGTCATCAAGTTGATGGTCTGGCCCAAGGCGCTGAGAATCGCCAGCGAACTAATGACCGACAATGGAATGGAAATGGCAATGATGAACGTGCTCCGCCATGAACCGATGAAGAGCAAAATCATGATGGCCGTCAAGGCCGCCGCCACCACGCCCTCCCTGAGCACGCCATCGATGGCGGCGCGCACAAAGAGCGACTGATCGGCAAATTCGCGCACTTCAATGCCTGGAGGGATGGTCGTTTTCAACGGCTCCAAAGCCTCTTTGATTCCTTTGACGACATCCAACGTCGAGGCCGCGCCACCCTTCATGATCGTTAATAGCGTGCCGCGCACGCCGTCGCGCCGGACAATATTTTGCTGTGGAGCGAAACCGTCCCGCACCGTCGCGACATCCCGCACATATATAATGGCGCCATTGGCGCGTTTGACCGGCATGTCATTCAACTCCTCAAGCGTGTGCGTGGTCGCGTTGATTTCCAGGTCGTATTCGGTGGAACCAATTTTGGCGGTGCCGCCGGGCAGCACGAGATTTTGCGCGCTAATGGCGTTGACGACGTCCACCGGCGCCAAGCCCTTGGACTTCAAGGCCGATAAATCCAAATCCACCGAAACCAAACGAGTCCGTCCGCCATACGGCCAAGGCATGATTGCGCCACGAACAGTGGACAAACCGACGCGAATTTGATTAAGGGTCAGGTCGTAAATGGCCTGTTCGGACATGGTCTTGCTGGTAACGCTGTATTGAAGAATCGGCACGGTGGAGGCGTTGTAGCGGATGATGAGCGGCGGCGTCTGGCCGGGAGGCATTTGTTTGAGCACGGTCTGCGCTACGGCTGTAACCTGCGCCACGCCTGCATCCACCGAGGCTCCCGGCTGCAAAAAGACTTTGATGACGCCGACCCCGTTGTAGGATGTGGACTCGATATGTTCGATGTCGTTGACCGTGGCCGTCATCGAACGTTCATGGACAAACACCAGGCGCTGCTCAATCCCCTTGGCGTCCAGACCGGCATATTGCCAAATGACGCTGATGACCGGGATATCGATGTTGGGAAAAATGTCCGTCGGCGTGCGCAAAAGCACCAGCGGCGTCACCAGCAGCAAAGCGATGGCGCACACGACGAAGGTGTAGGGCCTTCGAAGGGCTAAGACAACAATCCACATAAGGCAGTCATATTAAGGGAAAAACCTCTTTCTGTCACGCCGCCATGGGGGTATTCCTGGGGCGATTCGCCAATGATAGGATTTATGACGAATGAGGTCGGCCAATTATTCGAGGGTTGACACCTTAGGTCCCATTTACAATAACATACACGGCATGAGCGAACCTGTGATTTTCCAAAAAAGCCCTATTGTACAAAACGAGCAAGCCGGCACCTATTTTTGGTGTTCGTGCGGACGCTCAACCAGCCAGCCGTTCTGTGATGGCTCCCATGCGGGAAGCGAATTCGCGCCCATAAAAGTGGATCTCCCAGCCGCCAAAACCGTCGCTTGGTGCGCCTGCAGACATTCCCAGAACAAGCCCTTTTGCGACGGCAGCCACTGCAACTTGTAGGAGAGTTTTTCACCACGAAGGGCGCGAAGAGCACGAAGTTTTTGAAAGACTGGAGCCGTGGCGACTGCCGTAGTCTCCGCGCATTGCCCAAGAACTTTATTTAGTTTTTTCCACTTCGTGCTCTTCGTGTCCTTCGTGGTGAAAACCCTTTTGATGGCTTTCTATCAATCAAAAACAGAAATTCCTTGTTGGGCGCTTCGGCTTGCCTCACCCATTCGTTTGTCCAACGCATGCCGCCCATGACGTTCCGGCGGTAATCGATTTCCATAACTTCGACCAATCGCCCGGCTCCCTGGATGACTTCATTCAATTCTTGCGCCATGGCGCGCCCGCCGGAGCTGTAAGAAAGAATAATGTGCCGGGCACGAGTGCGCGTGAGCAATCGTTCTATCGCTTCCACAGCGACATTTTCTCGTTGTTGAAGCCGTAGGGCGGATCGAAATTGGCCAGGTCGGCCTCGACCTTTGGCAGGAGGTCAAAAATATCGGCCTGATGCACGGCAGCAATCGCGGTGTACAGCAAAAGCAGCAAGGCTCTCCGGCCGTTACTCAAGTCGTTGCGCCAAAAGGGTCTTGGGACTTGCGCCAAAACATTCTTCCCCTATCTTGTGTCCGCCCGCCGATCAAGGGGCAACTCAGCATGACGAAGAAAATGGCTTTTTTAGGGACAGGCGTTTTGTTTTTTTTGGCTGCAGGTTGCAAGCCCAAACCGCCGCCACCTCCACCTCCTGCTAAGGTGGAGGTGGTAACCATTACGCCCACGAATGTACCGATTTACCGGGAGTGGGTCGGGACGCTGGACGGCTATCCCAATGCCCAAATACGCGCCCAGGTGACCGGTTACCTGCTTAAGCAGGATTATAGCGAGGGCGGCAAAGTCAAGGAGGGCGACTTGCTCTTCGAGATCGATCCCCGCCCCTTCCAGGCCGTACTGGACCAGGCTTTGAGCAAGGAAGCGCAAGACGAGGCAAACGTTGGCAAAACCGATCTGGACGTTAAACGCTATACGCCGTTGGTTGCGGAAAAGGCCGTCAGCCAGGAGGAATTGGATAACGCCGTCCAGGCCAATATTGGCGCCAAAGCTTCGGTGGCGGCGGACAAGGCGGCCGTGGAAACCGCAAGGATAAATCTCGCTTTCACGAAGATCACTTCGCCCGTGGATGGAATTGCCGGCACCGCGCAAGCCCAGGTTGGTGATTTGCTTGGACCCGGCGGCGCCGTTCTGACGACAGTTTCCACCGTCGATCCCATTCGCGCTTATTTTAACATCAACGAGCAGTTTTATTTGACGTACACCCGCCAGCACGCGAAACCGGGCGACACCACCGCCCCCGAAAACGAGATTCCCCTGCAACTCATCCTGTCCGACGGTTGGGTTTACCCGCAACCTGGCAAGTGGCTTTTTACCAGCCGCCAAATCGATATCAATACCGGCACGTTGCAAGTGGCGGGCGTATTTTCGAACGCCGCCAACATGCTTCGCCCGGGGCAATATGCCTTGGTGCGATCCCAAACCGAAACGCGCACAAATGCTCTGGTGGTTCCGCAGAGGGCGGTGGCGGAGTTGCAGGGCGCATATCACGTCGCTACGGTCGATAAGGAAAACAAGTTGCAAACCAAGATGGTGCAGGTCGGGAAGCAAATTGGCACAGGTTGGCTTATTGAAAGCGGTCTTGAGCCAAATGACCAGGTCATAGTCGAAGGCTTGCAAAAAGTGGAAAACGCGACGAATGGCACAGTGGTGAACCCTCAACCTTGGACCCCGGGCCAAACGAATCAAGCGCCACCGACGGCAGGCGGAGGCAAGCCATGATGATCCGGCCTGTTTAGCTAACGCCGCATGTATCGCTTTTTCATCAATCGGCCCATAGTTGCGATGGTCATCGCCATTTTGCAGGTGGTAATAGGCCTGGTCACGATGTTAGGTTTGCCGGTTTCGCAGTATCCGAACATTGTTCCGCCGGAAATCCGCATTCAAACGACCTACGTCGGCGCCGATGCCCAAACTCTGGCGCAATCGGTGGCCACGCCCATCGAAGAGCAAATGAGCGGGGTGGACAACATGAACTACATGTATTCCGTCAGCGCGAACAATGGCGTCATGCGCTTGGGAGTCAACTTCGATGTCGCGACTGACCCCAACATTGACCAGGTTCTCTCCCAGCTTCGGGAGAATCAAGCGCAATCGCAATTGCCAGCCGCCGTCAACAATTTTGGCATTACGCTGATAAAATCGCCGACCACTCCGCTCATGTTGGTGGCGCTGACCTCGCCCAACGGCACCCATGACTCAACTTTTTTGGCCAATTACGCCTATATCAATCTTGTTGACCAGGTTACCCAGCAAAAGGGAATTTCCCAGGTGACTGTCTTCGGCGCCGGCCAGTATGCCATGCGGTTTTGGGTTAAGCCCGACCAGCTCGCCAAGCTAAATATCACCGTCAGCGACCTCGTCAACGCCATCAACGCGCAAAACACTGTAAATCCCGCCGGTCAAGTTGGGGGGCCTCCGACACCTACGGGCCAGGAGTTTACCTACGCCATCACCGCTCAAAGCCGTCTGGTGACCCAGGAGGAATTTGAAAACATCGTCGTGCGCGAGAATTCTGACGGGTCGCTGGTGCGTCTCAAAGACGTGGCGCGCATCGAACTCGGAGCCCAAACCTACACGCTGGTGGGCAAATTGAATGGCAAACCGGCGGCCGTCATGGCGATTTATCAACTCCCCGGATCCAACGCCATCGACGCGGCCAATAACGTCAGAAATCTCATGGAAAAACTCAAGTCGCGTTTTCCAATCGACATGGAGTACGGTGTTTCGTTGGACACGACTCAAGCCGTTTCGGAGGGGATACGCGAAATCAAATGGACGTTAGGCATTGCGCTGGTGCTGGTCATCATTGTCGTTTTCATTTTTCTCCAGGGCTGGCGAGCTTCGCTCATACCGCTCGTTGCAGTCCCGGTGTCTCTCATCGGAACATTCGCTTTTTTTCCGATTTTTGGTTTTTCGCTAAACACGCTCTCGCTGCTCGGACTGGTGCTGGCCATCGGATTGGTGGTCGATGATGCCATTGTGGTGGTGGAGGCCACCGAGCGGCATATTGAGGAAGGACTCAGCCCAAAAGAAGCGGCCACCAAGGCCATGGACGAGGTAGCAGGACCAGTAGTAGCCATCGCGCTAATCCTGGCGGCCGTTTTCGGGCCGACCGCGTTCATCTCCGGCATCACGGGACGCCTTTATCAGCAATTCGCCGTCACCATTGCTATTTCCGTCGCGCTCTCGGCGTTCAATGCTCTCTCCCTAAGCCCCGCGCTTGCGGCCTTGCTGCTCCGACCGAAAGAGAAAGGGAAGGCGGCCGGTCCGTTAGGGGGTTTTTACGATTGGTTCAATCGCGGGTTCGACAAAACCCGGCATCTTTATCTCGGCGTAAGTTTGTGGTTCATCCGCAAGGCGGTGTGGGTTCTGGTGGCGCTCGTATTGGTCGGGGTAGCGGCCGTCTTGCTCGCCAAGCATTTGCCGACGGCCTTTCTGCCGGAGGAAGACCAGGGTTATGCCTACGCCCAGGCGCAGTTGCCTTTTGCCGCCTCTTTGGAACGCACTGATGATCTAGCCAAGAAGATCGAGCATTTGATTACCGCCATTCCGGGTGTGCAGTATTGCACGACGGTGGAGGGATTCAGCTTGTTAAGCCAGGTGCAGGCGACTTACAACGTGTTTTTCTTCGTCACGCTTAAGCCCTGGAGCGAGCGCGGCAAGGCCGCCGAACATTTCGACGCCATCAAAAAACGCCTCAATGGCGACTTAGGCAAACTATCCGAAGCGCAGGCCTTTGTCTTTTCGCCGCCGTCCATTCCCGGCATTGGCACCGCCGGCGGGTTTACGTTCATGCTGGAGGACCGTTCAGGAAAGCAGGACTTGAGTTACCTTACGCAGAATCTAAATACCTTCCTGGCCGCAGCCCGGAAACGGCCCGAATTGACCGGCCTCTTCACTACCCATTTGCCGGACGTGCCCCAGGTCTATGTGAAGGTGGACCGCGATAAGGTCCTCAAACAGGGGGTTTCCCTCAGCGACGTTTACTTGACCCTGCAAACATTTATGGGGGGAAATTTTGTGAATTATTTCAACCGCTTCGGCCGCCAATGGCAGGTCTATGTCGAAGCGGAGGCAAAATACCGAACCAGCGTGGATGATCTCGGCCTTTTTTACGTGCGCAACAACAAGGGCCAAAGCGTGCCGCTGACTGCTTTTGCGAAAGCGGAAAGGCGGACTGGTCCCGAATTCGTGCTGCACTACAACGAGTATCCTTCCGCGCAAATCAACGGCGCGGCCGCTCCGGGCTATAGTTCGGACCAGGCCACGCACGCGTTGGAAGAAGTTTATGCCCAAACCATGCCGAAGCAGATGGGCTTCGATTATTTCGGCATATCCTTCCAGGAACAGAAAGCGGCGCAAGGCGTTAAGCCGGCCGTAATTTTCGGCATTTCCTTGTTCTGTGTGTTTTTGATTCTCGCCGCCCAATATGAAAGCTGGTCGCTTCCGTTTAGCGTGTTGTTGGGCACGCCGACCGCGATTTTGGGAGCGTTTATAGCGCTCAATTTGCGAGGCTTCCAGAACAACGTCTTTGCGCAGATCGGATTGATCATGCTCATTGGCTTGGCCGCGAAAAACGCGATCCTGATCGTGGCCTTTGCCAAGACTGAATATGAAAATGGCAAATCCATCATTGACGCCGCGCAGACCGGCGCAGCCATCCGCTTGCGGCCCATTTTGATGACGTCCTTTGCTTTCATCCTCGGCTGCTTGCCTTTGTGGATTGCCGCGGGATCAGGCGCCATTGCGCGCCAGACCTTGGGCACGGTCGTGATTGGCGGCATGTTGGGAGCGACCTGTGTAGATACGTTGATTGTGCCTGTCACATTTTATATCGTGGAAAAAATGAGCGAGCGTTTTCGCAAGAAGCCCAAAGAGGGTCAGGGGCAAAGTCATGGCGGCGACAAAGTCGAGTCCGCCGAAACGCCCAAGCCAAAGGAGCCTGAAAAATAGAAATGCATACGAAACGGTTTGTAAAAAATCTGGTCAGCGCGTTGGCGGGATGGGGAGTCTTGCTGCTGGCGGGTTGCGCCGTCGGCCCGAATTACAAACAACCCGACGCCCATGCCCCGGAAGCTTTTCGCGGCGAGACCAGCACCCAGACAAATTCCCTCGGCGACTTGCCCTGGTGGCAGTTGTACCAGGATACGAATTTGCAGTCGCTCATCCGCACGGCCCTAACGAATAACTACGATCTGCGCGTCGCCATCGCCAGAGTCGAAGAATCGCGCGCCTTGCTGGCCCAAGCCCGTTCGCAATTTTATCCCCAGGTTACCTATGGAGGTTCCTCCGGCTACGGGAGAAATACGCTCGGTGGCGGCCCTTATTACGGCAACACCGGCATCGGCCGGGGCAGCGATTTTGCCGGGGATGTTTCTTGGGAAATCGATTTTTGGGGACGCATCCGCCGCCTCAGTGAAGAAGCCCGCGCCCAGTATTTGGCCACGGACGAAGCGCGGCGTAATGTGCAGATAACTCTTATCTCCACCGTTGCGCAAGCCTACTTCCAGCTTCTCGCATTGGACAAGGAAATGGCCATCGCGCGAGATTCCACCAATTCTTTCGGGCAAAGCCTCAAGCTCTTCAACGACCGCCTGCATGGGGGCGTGTCAACTAAATTGGAAACGTCGGCGGCCGAGGCCGCCCTGGCCTCCGCCGCGGCCACCATTCCGGATTTGCGGCGTCAAATGGTAATCCAGGAAAACCAAATTCGTGTCGTGCTCGGCTTCAATCCCGGCCCGGTGGCCCGTCCCGAGGGCGCGCTCACCAACACATCATTGCCCGAAGTTCCGGCCGGATTGCCTTCGGATTTGCTGGAACGGCGTCCGGATATCCGGCAAAGCGCGCAGTTGGTGCGCGCGGCCAATGCGCAAATTGGCGTGGCCCAGGCCAATTTCTTCCCCAAGATTTCATTGACAGGATTCTTCGGCGAAGTGAGCCCGGCGCTGACGGCGTTTAGCGGCGGCACGCTCGGCGCCTGGAGCGCGGCCGGAAATATTGCCGGGCCTCTTTTCGAAGGCGGCCTGCTCAAAGGTCAATTGCATCAAGCGCGCGCGGCTTGGGACGAAGCCCGGTTTGAGTATCAATCGACTGTCCTCAATGCGTTCCAGGAAGTTTCCGACAGCCTGATTTCGGAGCAGGAATTGGCGAGGGAACGCGTGGAGCAAAGTCGCGCCGTCACGGCTTATCAGGAGGCGGTGCAAGTGGCCAACCAACGCTACCTGGGTGGCGAGGCGAATTACTACGAACTCTTACAAGAGCAGCAACTGCTTTTCCCCGCCGAAAACGCGCTCACGCAGACGGTTCTAAACCAGTTGCTGGCTTCTGTTGAACTCTACAAAGCCCTGGGTGGTGGTTGGAACATTCCTGACCAAAAGTGAGTTTATCGGCAGGTTATTAGGAAAGGCGTTCCTACAACCTACGCGCCATACTACCCCACCCCTGGCACCTTGCCATTCCACCCTAGGCAGAGTCGCGGGAACAAACTGTCGTGGAAAGCACCCCAAGCGTGGTTTTCAAAATATCCCATTGCACTTGGAGATGAGTGATTTGGTTGCGCAAGGCCTCGTTCTCGGCGCGCAACTGGGCCATGCCGCCCATGGCCTTGACCGGCTTGTTGCGGGCGTTGAGCTTTCGCTGCCAAACCCGCAAGTCAGAAGCCTCAATCCCTAATTCCGCAGCGGCCACTTCCACACTGCTGCCATTCTTGCTCACAAAATCAACTGCGGCCTGCTTAAATGTCTCCTCGTATTGTCTGGAACGACCGTTCTTTGTTAACATAGCATTTTTCGGTTACTGGTTGATAACCAACTCTAGCGCATCCAACGTATTTTCTTATTTCGCCAGATTGATTTGAGCAAACGCTGTGCCACCGTCAAATACGCAACAAAGCTGCGCTTCTTGCCAATGTCAGGCAAATATCACGCCGTGAACGGGTTGCGATTTGAATCGGACAAATCAATGCGAGTAGCCTTGCATGAAGCTCCCAGCAGATAAGCCCAGCCCACCATGAAATGGAGCGCGAAGAAAAAAGACAGGCCAACCAAGTCAATCGCGCTCCAACCGTAAAGAACGATAGCGCCAGTCATGACGGCTGCCCCTGGCATTAATGCCGCCGACGCCAACCTCCAGGCCCCTCCCCAAGTCAAGGAACGGTCGGCAAACCAGGCGATGAATTTTGCCGGCGCCATGTATAACAAAGCCAGCGCCTGCCAGGTCAGGAGCAAGGAAACCACCACCGCAGCGCCTGCGCCGACCAATAAGACAGGCTGCCATGCGCTCCACCACGGCTCCAGACTGGCGCGGCCAAGGTTGATCAGATACCGGCTTTGATAAGAACCCTCAAATCCCCAATCGGGCCAAAAAATCGAATTGACGCAAAATTCGTTCCGACGCAATTCGATTTGCAGATCCGCCCCCTGGCCGATTTGCTCTCCAGGCTGGGGCCGGGCGGCGATGCCTAGAAACTTAGACTCGGCGATAACGGTGTTGGTCACGCCCTGCAACGCGCCTTGGGCCACGCGCGCCGTATCCGGCATTGTTTGGATGGCTTGCAGGATGACCGGGCAATAAGCGCGATGCAGAAACCACATTGCGCAAACCGCTGTCATCATGGCCGTGGCCAATTCAAACGCGAACACCCGGCCCGTCCGCGCCATGGCGAAGGCCGCCACACCACCAAAAGTGAACGGCTGCCAGGCCGCGGGCGGCGTGTCGGCGCCCTCGGACGCGCTCATGCAACCGGCTTGGTTCCGCCCTCAGGGGGAGATCCAGGCGGGATCAAAGAAATAACCACCGGAAAGCGCAGCTTCATCACATCGTCCACCATAACTTCGACGTAATAAGTGCCGGCAACTTCAAATTTTACCTGGCCCCAAACGGTGACGGTGGTGGCGTTCTGGTTGACTTCCTGCAAGACGAATTTCATTTCGCCCTGGCGCAACACCGTGGTTTGGTCAGGCGCAATCAAACGCAGGGATTCACGGAATTGCCCAAAGCCGGCGGTCCAGCGGTTGAAAATGCACAGCTTAAAGGCCGCCACCGGCAGTTGCGGCACACGGACAAGATTGACGACGCCGACGAGGATGAAGTTGCCGGAAGCTTCCTGGCGCACGTCCTCGCAGAGCAGCGAACATTGCAGATCTGGTAGTATTCTTGACGGATTCATAGAGTTGAAAAATTTGACTGATTAATTTAACCCGGTCAGTCCAGCGGCACGTTCGGCCGCCCAGACAGTATTTTGCATCAGCATCGCAATCGTCATCGGCCCGACTCCGCCCGGATTCGGTGTGATCTTCCCGGCGACTTCGCGCACCCCGGCAAAATCAACGTCACCGACCAGGCGACTTCCACTCTTCGCGGCCGGGTCCAACACCCTGTTGACCCCGACGTCAACGACCGTCGCGCCGGGCTTAACCATTTGGGCCTTGACGAATTCTGCCACGCCCAGCGCGGCAATCAAGATATCTGCGCGGCGGCAATGCGCGTGGATGTCGCGTGTTTGCGAATGACAAATCGTGACGGTGGCGCCGGCATTTTTGGCTTTTTGCAGAAGCATGGCCGCCATCGGTTTGCCGACAATGTTGCCTCGTCCCAAAATCACCACTTCCGCCCCTTCAATTTTCACCCCGGAGCGAATCAGGAGTTCCTGAATACCGGCCGGGGTGCAAGAGCGAAACCCCGTCGTGTCGCCCAAAAGCAGTTTGCCGACGTTGACGGGATGAAAGCCATCGACGTCTTTATTGGGATCGACCTCGCGGTAAATTCTGGTTTCGGAAATGTGGGTTGGCAACGGAGCTTGCACCAAAATGCCATGGACTCTTGGGTCGGCATTTAAGCGCGCCAACAAGGCCAGCAAATCCTTTTCGGCCACCGACGCCGGCAGCAAATGAGTCTGGGATTGAATGCCCAATTGCGCGCAAGCCTTCTCCTTCATGCCCACATAAACGCGCGAGGCGGGATCCTCCCCGGCGCGAATAAAGACAAGGCAAGGTTGGAGGCCGCGTTCTTTGACTTGAGCCACGCGCCGGGCGGTTTCCTGGTGAATTTCCCCAGCGATGGCCCGGCCATCCATGAGAGCGCCGGAGGGCATCAAGGCATCAAATCAACGGTCTGCACCGTCAACACCGGAGTGCGCGGCCAGCGGGCGTCCACCCCTTCCGGCCCCTTGACAATGACACGCGTGCCCACGAAAATCTTGAAGTCCACTCCGGTTTTGGGGTCCAGAAAATCCATCAATTTACCGCTCTGGATGTCGCGCAATTCGAAAATGGTGGGCGTTTGCACATTGTAGGTGCGGCGCACGAAGCCTTCCCGCGTAACGATGCGCGGCTCCGATGCGTCGGTGATAGACGCAGGCGAGGTCGCGGCAGAAGCATTAGTATCGGCCGTGCCGGTGGCACGATGCAGGGCTTCCAATTCACGGGCGGTGTCGTTCTCTGGCGTCGTAGGCGCGGGCGCCACAGGCTCCGGGGCGGGCGCGGTAATGGGCGGCGCGGGAGTGTTGACGGCAACCACTTGCGGTTCCGGCGCGGGTGCAGCCGGCGGGGAAACGACAGCAGGCGCAGGCTGGACGTCCAGAAATTCCGCCGCGACGTAAGCAAAGGCGTTCGTTGGCGCTTCAATGGCGACCCAGCCCTTTTCCGATTTCGTTTCTTTAACGGCTGTCCCCTTCTCCAAAGTCCCGAGCACGCTGTAGTTTTCCCCTGGGCCGCCGCGCAAATGGGCCCGGCGCACTTTGATCGTCTTGGTATTGTCATCAATAAGGCCGCTCGCCACCCAAACAGAATCGCTGGCCGGCATGACGATCTTGGCCCAATCGGCGGGCTCATCCTTCTTGTGACGGCCCAAAGTGATTTGCTCCAAAACAGTGACGGTATCGCCCTTTTGCAAATGCCCCACCGTTTCTCCTTTGAACGAGGCCAAACCACGGAGGTTGACATTGGCGCTCTTAACCACCGCAGTCGCGGGTGGATTCAAAACAACTTTGACCAGGCCCCCCTTGCCCGCTTTGGCGGGTGTGGCAGGAGCTGCTTCTTGCGCCATGACCACGGCTGCGGTCAGCGGGGCGCATACGGAAATAATCCAAAGATTCCAAACATTCAATTTCATAACTTCCCAAGTAGAGATTTAATCTCAGGTTCTGTCAACGTTCGCCAGCGGCCCGGAGGCAGCTCGCCCAGTTTAATCGGCCCGATCTGCACGCGCTGCAACCGGAGCACGGGCACGTTCTGCGAAGCCAGCAGGCGGCGAACCTCCCGGTTCTTGCCTTCGGTCAATTCCAATTCCACCACACTGCTCGTGTTATTGGCCGAAATCAGGCGCGCGCGTTGGGCTTGAAGTTTTTCTCCTTCGCTCCAAACGCCGGAGGTCATTGCGCGCAACATTTCCGGCGTCACCCGCCCTTCGACATGGGCCATGTACTTCCTCACAATGCGATAACGCGGATGGGTTAATTTCAAGCAAAAATCGCCGTCATTGGTCAAAAAAATCAAACCCTCGCTTTGGCAATCGAGCCGCCCGACGGAGAACAATTCAGTCCATTCCTTGGGCAGCAGGTCGCCGATCTTATCCCGAGTTTGCGCATCTCCCCTCGTGCAGACATAGCCCGGCGGCTTGTGCAACGCGAGATATAATTTGCGCTTGGCCTTGACCAAACGCCCATCCACCGCCACGCGGTCCTGGGCAGGATTGACTTTGACGCCCAGCTCGGAAGCCACGGCCCCGTTGACGGTGACCCGGCCCGTTTTTATAATTTGTTCACTCGCGCGCCGGGAAGCAACGACGGCTTCGGCTAGAAACTTTTGCAGTCGGACCACAGCTTGCCCATCAAGGCTCACCCTTGGTCTTGCGCAGGCCGGTGACGCGGTCGCCCGTTTTCCATTGGCCGCGCTTTTTCAAAACAGCGACCCTTTCAAACCTTTTCATGACATTGCGCTTGGCGCCGGAGGTGCTGGCCGCGCGCAGACTTCGATGCTGTGACATATAATAAAATTCGTTAACTGCCCGCAGTCTAGGGGCACAGGCCTATGAATGCAATGTTTCTCCGTTTATGAATTATTATTAATAATAAAAAAAATCGACTTCCCGTCTCGCATCCCCTAGCTTTTTTCTTTAACGCACAATGTCGCTCCGCAACGAATTGGAAAGAAATGGATCCTGGCTCTTTCGGCACCGCAGCTATCTCCCTGTGGTAGCGATTCCTGTTTTTTTAGCTTGTTTGCCCTTTTTCACTTACCTTGGGGAAAGCCACGGACTCAACGAGGCCTGGCAGTTCTTTTGCCTGGGCATTTCCTTTGCCGGGTTGGCGATCCGCGTCTTAACCGTCGGGCGCGCGCCGCTGGGGACTTCCGGGCGCAATACGCGCGAGCAGGTCGCGAACTCTCTGAGCACAACAGGTATTTACTCGGTCGTCCGCCATCCTCTTTACCTGGGAAACTATTTGATCTTTCTAGGTATGGCCCTTTGGCCGCATGTCTGGTGGCTGGCGGTGGCCGCGAGTTGCCTGTTTGCTCTTTATTATGAGCGCATCATGCTGGCCGAGGAGGCTTTTCTGCGGGAAAAATTCGGCGATGCTTTTGAAACGTGGGCGGAAGCGACCCCCGCCTTTATTCCACGCCTGCGCGGATGGAAGCCATCTTCGGTCAGCTTCTGTTGGCGCACGGTTCTGCAACGTGAATACAACGCCTTCCTTCTCATCCTTGGTGTCTTTTTTGTGTTCGACTTGATCGGGGACTCTTTGGCGGAGAGGCAATGGCACATGAGTTATGTCTGGTTTTCCTTGTTCCTGACGGGTTTTGTGATCTTCGCCACCCTGCGCACGATCAAGAAACGCACGCGGCTGTTGCATGTGGAGGGACGGTAGTCCCAGAAGCGCGGTTTGCCTTTTCCCAGGTGGCTAATTCGCCTTGATCGTTACTGTGCCTTCCGGATTCCCCGGTAACGGATTTGACCAGGTAACCACGCGCGAAAGCGTCCCCATGTTAGTCCCGTTAATGTAAACGTCGCCCTTATTCGTAAAGGAGATGCGTTCGTCCGGCATTTTCATCGTTGCTGTGTTTGCCAAGGTTTGCGCTTCGACCGACGAGGGAGACGGGACGATTGGAATCAAAAACCCGACGGGCTCTTCGTAAGTGTTGCCTGGACCGATTTTGACATTTAGAGGCTGCGGCGGATTGGTTCCACACTGTTCGTAAACAGGCGTTCCCACCGGAATTGGCGGGCCATCCATTGTATTCGTGCCGCGAATTCCAAAAAATGTGATAGCCAGGCCGCCCGGAGCCGGAACTGCCGTAACAGGCGGAGTTGTCTTGTTCCCGTAGCAAACGCTGTATCCGTATAGCGTAAGCCCAGCCACCATATACACGGTCCATTCTCGACTGCGTTCCAGCTCGGTCGGTCCCACGCCGGAAAAGCTGTCAGCTCCATCCGCCGCCTGAAACCCAAGGCGAACCTGTTCAAACCCCACGCGGTGCTCAGCCTTCTGCAGCAGCGTGCCTATCACCTGATAATGATTGCCGGCTTCGTCATTGGTGTTAATTGCGAACGGAACACCGAGGCGCGCGGGGATTTCCACTTTCCGCATCGTTCCACCACTTTGTGAAATGAACTTTATAGTCAGGATGTCGGAATCGAAAGCGGATGGGCTTGAACTTTCAGGCCGCGCGGAACAGTCATGGACGGCGCAAATCATCCACGCAAAAACTATTAGGCAAACCGCGAAGGAGTTCCGTACCTCTGCATTAACCACCCTGTTTCTGAGTAGCGTAAGCATGATTAAAGTTGGCCCTAACCAACGGCATTGCCAATGCAAACTTCTAGTTTCGCCGCCTTCGGCCTTTTAAGGAACGCCTTTGCTTGGGCTTTGAGCACTGTTAACAAAGAGTTGGCGCGAACCAATGACTGTAATTCTGAACGCTGTTTCGACGTAAGAGTCCCCTCGGTATTCCGATTCGCTAGCATTTCGTAGAGTGCCTGAACTTTAGCGTCGGCCTTCAGC
>Ga0302326_10012692_pt1 | contig 17921 bp, 21 predicted proteins | sample Palsa_T0_3_FD_202264 | JGI IMG/M metagenome (GOLD analysis project Ga0302326, IMG submission 202264) | Peat permafrost microbial communities from Stordalen Mire near Abisko, Sweden - Palsa_T0_3 | ecosystem: Environmental > Terrestrial > Soil > Palsa > Peat permafrost | place: Sweden: Abisko... | reverse complement strand
CATCGATCAGCGCCGGCAGCGCGTCCACATAGGTGCCCTTCAGCTTGGTGAGCTGCCGGTATTCGAGCACCTTGCGCACGATCTCATGCTCAGCCGCCAGATCTTCCAGCACGTCCGCCGCGGTCGAGATTACTTTGCCCTTCCCGTATTTCACCGGCGCGGGCAGCCGCAGATCCTCGAACAGGATGCGCCCCAATTGTTGCGGCGAGCTGATTTTGAAGGGCTTGCCGGCCAGCGCGTGGATGTCGCCGGTCAGCCGCGCGATCTCCCGCTCCATCAGTTCCGAGAGGCGCGCCAACTCGGTACTGTCGATGCGCACTCCCACGCGCTCCATGCGCGCCAGCACTCGCGCCAGCGGCAGTTCGATCTCGGAATACAGCTTGTCGAGCCCGCGTTCTTCCACCGCCGGCCGCAGCCGATCGTAGATCTCCAGCGTGATATCGGCGTGCTGGTCGGGTCCCGCCCCGAGCCTCAGGTCGAGCCGCCGCCGCGCCTGCTCCTCCAGCACGCAGCCCGAGGGATCCGCGTCCAGCAGAAACGCATACAGCATGATGTCGTGCGCGAAGCCGGCGCCCTGGATGCCGAGCTTGTCGAGCGCCAGCAACGCCGCTTTCACATCGCAGGCGATCTTGGGCCGCGCGGCGTCTTCGAGAAACGGCTTCAGCGCATCGACTGGCGCGAGCGGAGCGGCCCGCGCTTCACCCGGCCGCCAAGCCATCCCGATGGCATCCATTGCGAATTCGCCGGCGTTGGAGGTGGCCACCGAGACTGCTACCGGCACGCCCGCTGGAATCGCCTGCAACCACTCCGCCAGCGCCGCCGCCGACTCCACCGCCTGGTAGTCGCGCGCGCGCGTGTCGTCGCTGGGCCCCAGTTCCTTGAGCAGGCTGTGGAACTCCAGTTCCTTATACACTTGTTTCAGCGCGCCCACGTCCGGCTCCTGCGCGCGCACGGCTTCGAGCGCGAATTCGATGGGCACCGCAGTGTCGATGGTCGCCAGGCGCTTGCTCATCAGGATACGTTCGACGTTGTTCTGCAGGCTCTCACGGTACATCTTGCGCTCCACTTCGCCGGCGCGCTCGATGGCCGCTTCTACCGACCCGAAGCGCTCGATCAGATCCTTGGCGCCCTTGTCGCCGATGCCCGGCGCGCCCGGAATGTTGTCGATAGCGTCGCCTTTCAGGGCGAACAGGTCCGCCACCTGGGCGGGCGCCACGCCCAGAAACTCCTTTACTTTGGCGGGATCGTACCACTCGTCATCCTTCGCGGGATTGAGCATCGCCACCCGATCGCTGACGATCTGCATCATATCTTTATCGCTTGAGACGATGGCCACCTGCATGCCATCCCGCTCGGCGCGGCGCGCGATAGTGCCCAGCACATCGTCGGCTTCGAATCCTTGGTACTCCAGGATGGGGATGCGCATGGCTTCCAGGATGCGGCGGATATACGGAATCTGTTCGCCTAGATCCTGCGGCATTTCGGTGCGGTTGGCCTTGTACTCGGCGAACTCCGCCATGCGCGCCACGGGCGCGCCGCTCTCAAACACCGCCGCGATGTACTCGGGAGCGTAGGTCTTGGCCAGCTTCCGCAGCATGTTGTTGAAGATGTACACCGCCTCGGTGGAGACGCCGCTGCTGGTGCGCATGGGCGGGGCTGCGGTGCGCGCGCGCGCGTGGTAGGCGCGGAAGATGAAGCCGAAGGAGTCGATCAAGAAGAGCCGGGGTTTATTGGCCAAAGCCCATCATAGCGGGAGAAGGGGGCGGGTGGTTTTGGCTGGGGCCAGGCGCGATTATCCCTTCACGAGGCCCAAGCGCACCAAATCCTCCTGCGTCCATTGGGTCTGTTCGATCATGCTCTTCAGGGTTTTCCGCTTGAAAGTGGTGTTGCCGCCGTGAAAGACGACTGTTACTCTCCGCTTGTCGGGATGGTAATAAATCTGGTGAGATCCGCTCCCGCGATCAAACTCAAAACCGTCCCGGATCAGGGCGGAAATGATTTCGCGAGCGGTAGTATTCCGAAGCTGTCCGTAATCGATAGGCACTGGTCAAACGGTCACCGCAACGCGAGGTTCGACGGTAACTTCAACCTGATCGGACGGGTCCTCGGGAATGCGTTCGCCGTGCTCAAGCATGCTCTCAACGACCATGCGGACCAACTCATCGATGTTCTTGAGCGCCTCGTCCTCCGTCTCGCCCCAGGTTGAAGCTCCCTGCCGCTCAAGCGCAGGGCAATAGGCGTGCCATCCGGCGGGGTGTCCGTCGAAATCCTCGTCCGGCTCCACCACGATCTTAAAATTGTAAGTCTTCATAGCCAATACTGCAGATTCGGTTCAGTTTTGCTTTCAGTGGGACCCACCATTCTATTCCGTCAAATCCGCGCCCCGCTTGCGGCGGGCCCGTTTCCTGGGCAGCCTAGGCTCTACTATCATCTCACGGAGTTCCTCGAAGACCTCGTCACCGTCAATCAGCTCGCCCAGCGCGGCTTGGTCCGCGCCGCGAAAGCCGCCTGAAAGGCGGCTGCGGGCAATATTGCCCGCCCTCCACCTGCGCCGTCTCAATAAATCGACCAGCACCCCGGTGTGATCAATTCCACCAAATGCTGGTCCGGGTCGCGGAAGTACAGGCTACGCCCGCCCCGCGGCCAGTCGACCGCGCTCTCGATGGCGATGCCGCGCGCGTCCAACCGCCGTTGCCACTCCGCCTCCGCGGCCGCCGGGATGGCGAACGCCACGTGCAGAGCTCCGCCGCCATCATGCGGTGGAATCGCGCCACCGGGCGTCGGTATGGGCGCGAGCGTCGCGCCCTTGCGGAACAGCAGCAGGACATCCCGGTCCGCCACGCTAAACGCGCAGAAACGCTCGTCCCCGATCAGCTTTTTGAATTCGCAAACGTCTTCGTAGAAGCGTTCGGCGCGCTCCAGGTCGTCCACGTACAAGCACGTCTCGACCACTCCAGTGACTTCCGGCATCAACCTCATTTTATCCCGATGCGACCTTCCCCGCCCCCCGCGCATCGAACTGTCAGCGTATGCTCTCCCTATGGCGAAACCGGCTCTGCTGACTATCGACGACGACCCCGAAGTTCTGAAAGCCGTCGAGCGCGATCTGCGCCGGCAGTATGCCCAGAGCCATCGCGTCCTCGCCGCCAACTCCGGCCAGTCCGCCCTCGACTTGCTCGATAAACTGCGCCAGCGTGGCGAAACCGTAGCGCTGTTTCTCGCCGACTACCGCATGCCGCAGATGACCGGCATCGAGTTTCTGGCGCGCGCCATCACCGTCTTCCCGGACGCCAAGCGCGTGCTCCTCACCGCCTACTCGGACACCGAGGCAGCCATCCGCGCCATCAACGAAATCAAGCTGCACCACTACCTGCTCAAGCCCTGGGACCCGCCGGAGCAGAACCTGTACCCGGTTCTGGACGATCTGCTGGCGGATTGGCAGGGAAGCTACCGGCCGCCCTTCGAAGGCTTGCGCGTTCTGGGCACACGCTGGTCGCGGCGCTCCTACGAGCTGCGCGAATTCCTGGCGCGCAACCAGGTGCCCTACCAATGGCTGGACGTGGAGGCCGCCGCCGGCGATGCGGACACCCGCCGCGCCCTGGACATGCTGGCCCCCGGCGAACGGAAGTTCCCGGTGGTGCTGTTTCCGGAAGGCGCGCCGCTGCCCGACCCCTCGCACTCCGCTGTGGCGGCCCGCATCGGGTTCAACACGCGCGCCGGGGCGGAGTCCTACGACCTGATCATATTGGGTGGTGGTCCGGCGGGCTTGGCTGCGGGCGTCTATGGCGCATCCGAAGGTCTGCGCACCGTGATCGTGGAACGCGAAGCGCCCGGCGGGCAGGCCGGCTTGAGCGCCCGTATTGAAAACTACCTGGGCTTCCCTTCGGGGCTGAGCGGCGCGGATCTGGCGCGCCGGGCGGTGACGCAAGCGCGCCGCTTCGGCGCCGAAATTCTGGCGCCGCAGGAGGCCACCGGGTTGCAACTCCAAGATCCGTACCGCATCGTACGTTTGGCCGATGGCAGCCACATCTCCGCGGAGGCGCTACTGATCGCCACCGGGGTGCAGTGGCGCAAGCTGGACGTGCCCGGCATGGATCGGCTGACGGGCACGGGCGTGTACTATGGGGCCGGGTCCACGGAAGCGCTCTCCTGCCGCGATGACGACGTGTACATTGTGGGTGGCGCGAACTCGGCGGGCCAGGCCGCGCTCAACTTTTCGCGCTATGCGCGGCGCGTGGTGATGCTGGTGCGCGGCAAGTCCCTGGCCGCCTCCATGTCGCAATACCTGATCGACGAAATCGCCCGCACCCCGAATATTGAGGTTGAGTTTCAAACGGGGGTTGTGGAGGTGCATGGCGAAGAGCGCCTGGAAGCCATCACTATCGAATGCGGACGCAGCAACACGCGCGACCGCGTGGCCGCTAGCGCCCTGTTTATCTTTATCGGCGCGAGGCCCGGTACCGATTGGCTGGACGGAATCGTCGAGCGCGACAAGCAGGGCTTCATCCTGACTGGCGCCGCTCTGATGCAAGATGGCAAGCGCCCGCGGGGTTGGACGCCGGCGCGCGATCCCGGCCTGCTGGAGACCAGCGTGCCGGGTATCTTCGCCGTCGGCGATGTGCGGCACGGGTCGGTGAAGCGCGTGGCTTCCGGCGTGGGGGAAGGTTCCATCGCCATCCAGTTCGTGCACCAGTATCTAAGTAAGGCGGCCGTATGAAACGAGGGAGGGCGGGCTTAAGCCCGCGCGGGGCTTTAGCCGCGCCCAACGCTCGACCAAGGAAAATCCTCAGGCCGCGCAACGACGCCTGCCTTAACCGGATTCCAATGGATGTACCACCGTATCCGATCGAATTCGTGCGCGTTGCGAACCATCCGGTCAAAGTATTCCTCTTGCCAGAACTTCTCGCCGGTTCGTCCGAGTGCCTGGTTCGCCCGATGAGCAGTAGATCCCTTCAGTCGCCGCAAGAGCAACGGGCGGTCCCTTCGGGAACCTCTCTGGCGCCAGAAACCAGCGCCAGGCGACCGCAGGAGTGCGGTCGCGGCAGGCACGAGTGCCTGCGCCACGTCGTATCAATGACTTGCGCCAAGGTTCCTGGAGAGTTCTGGGAGAGCAATCGCGGGTGTGCAAAGCAGGCGGACATGATTGGGCATGATCGCATAGGCAACCAGATGCATCTGTTCCAATACCAATCGTGCGATATCCGGTTGGCGCAAGTAGAGCGGTCCGCTTCTCGCGGTATCGAGGAGCCGGTCCCAGGCCACGAAAGCCTCGCCCGACGTCAAATGCTCACGTTCGAATACACGTTCCGCAGGCAGGCTTCCCCAGAGCCGCCATGTGACAAAGGTTGGCACGCCAGGCGCATCGATATGCGGCAAGCGGCGTCGATGGAATCGAATGGTGCCTCTCTCCAATGGTGCGCGCCGATCCCGAATCTTTTCTCCATGGAAGGCGCTAGAATCGGACGCGAGGCTGAAGCCTCGCGCGGGCTAAAGCCCAATGTCACTTACTTTTCGCCAGTGAAGCGATTCTGCACAAATAGTGGGGCAGGCCCTCGGCCTGCGGCGGCCTCCCAGGCCGCCATTTTCTCTCCGCGCAGGCTCGATTTCGGACCAAGAAGCGGGTCCAAGGGACCCGCGCAGGCCAAGGGCCTGCCCCACTATTTATGCAGACCCATCGACGACTCTAAAGTAAGTGACATTGGGCTAAAGCCCGCCCTCCTATGAGCCTAACTGACGAACTGCGCGTAGTGCCTGCCTTTGCCGACCTGCCGCCAGACGGCCTGGAATGGCTCGCCGCCCAAATGACCCGGCAAGAATTCGCCCCCGGCGAAGTCATCATCCCCGAAGGCAGTCCCGCGGACCGGATGATCGTGCTGCTCGATGGCGAGACCCGCATCCGCGTGGAATCCGCGGGCAACGCCGAAGTGAGCACGCGTACCTTCCGCAGCCCCGCCGTCACGGGGATGCTGCCCTATTCCCGGATGACGCGCGTTCCCGGCACCATCCGCGCCGTGGTCCCCACTCGCATCGCCACCTTCCCAGCAGAGCGCTTCCCGGAGATGCTCGCGCGCCTGCCCGTGCTGGGTCCGCGCCTGGTGGGCGTACTCACCGACCGCGTCCGCGAGTTTACCAAGCTCCAGGATCAGCAGGAAAAAATGGCGGCGCTGGGCAAGATATCGGCGGGGCTGGCGCACGAGTTGAACAACCCCGCTGCCGCCGTGCGCCGCGCCGCCGGCAGTCTGCGCGAAGCATTTAAAGGTTTTCGCGATGCGGCGGCCCGCTTGAGTGTGTATCCGCTCTCGGCCGAGCAGCGGACAGCAATTCCGGCGCTCGAGCGCGAACTCGCCGAGCGCGCCGCCGCCTCCGCCGCCGCCAACCTGGATTCGCTGGAACGCAGCGATTGCGAGGAGACCATCGCCGCCTGCCTGCAGCGCCACGGCGTAACTCGCGCGTGGGAACTCGCCCCTGCCCTGGTAGATGCCGGCTGCGAAGCCGAATGGTTCGAGAGTATCTACGCGCAGTTTCCCGCCGAAGTGTTGCCCGATCTGCTGGCGCGCATTACGGCTTCGCTCACCATCGGCGGACTGCTGGAGGAAATCGAAAACTCCAGCGGGCGCATTTCCGACCTGGTCCGCGCCATCAAAGAGTACACTTACATGGACCAGGGTCCCGACCAGGAAGTGGATATTCACCACGGCCTCGAAAGCACCCTGCTGATGATGCGCCACCGACTGAAACACGGCATCGAAGTGCGGCTCGACTTCGATCGCACGTTACCCAAGATTTGCGCGCATGGCAGCGAATTGAACCAGGTGTGGACCAACCTCATCGACAATGCCATCGACGCCATGAATGGAAAGGGCGAACTGCGCATCCGCACCGCGCGCGAGATCGATCGCCTGCTGGTGGAAATCGCCGACAACGGGCCGGGCATCCCGCCGGAAATTCTCAACCACGTCTTCGAGCCGTTCTTCACCACCAAGGGGGTGGGGCAGGGCACTGGACTAGGTCTCGAAATGGCTGCGCGCATCGTGCACGATCACGCCGGCGAGATCAACGTCCAATCCGTTCCCGGGGACACCCGCTTCCAGATCCGCCTGCCGCTGCCGCGGCGCACAGGAGCCGAATCATGACACGCTGCACGCACACTGCCCAGATCAAAGACGTTACACCGCACACCCGCGGCTGCGAGGAATGCCTGAAGACGGGCGACACTTGGGTGCACCTGCGGCTATGCATGACTTGCGGCCACGTAGGCTGCTGCGATTCGTCGAAGAACAAGCACGCCACTAAGCATTTCCATAAGACCACGCATCCGATTGTGCGCTCCATCGAGCCGGGAGAAGATTGGGGCTGGTGCTACATCGATGAAGTGGAGCTGGATTTCTGATTCTCAACTGATTTCATCGGGGGGGCAGGCCATCGGCCGGCGGCGGCCTCCCAGGCCGCCATCGGACTTTGGCGTTTCGTGCGCGACGTGGCGCACGCTCTCAGCGCAATGCCACATACTTTTTGACAGAGATGCGAAGCTGAGTTCACTGTTCAAACCTGAGCATGGGTGTACAGTTTTATCCAGGCACATGAGTGACACTTTATGACATAAAGACGAGGCGAGGCGGAAGGCAAATCCGCGCAAGCTGTGGCGCTCTGGCCCAGACCCTGGAGATCAGCCGCCGCGTGTTGGGTCTTGAGCACCTCACGACCCTGATGAGCATCAACGGACTGGCGGTCGCCTACTCGTCGGCGCGACCTGGGCTCCTCGGCAGAGTCCAAACGCCACTCACTCATCCCAACACTGATGACCGTCCTGCACTTGTGTGGGGCGCCGTCGAAAACCTCCCCTGGAGGGCGGCAGAGCCGGCTGATAGCCGGCTGCGGGCAGAATTGCCCGCCCTCCGCGGCGGGCTTCAGAACGGTCAACACATCGGATGGCAGAGGCGTCCTGCGCATTGCCGTCCCGCTGCTTCCGGGCGGAAGCTCAGCCCCATCGCGAGCCTCATATCTTGAAGCGCCGGAAGTCAAGCCGCGGGCGGGGACGCGGGCGGATTGGCGCGGCCCAGTTGGTCCAGTTGCTGGTGCGCCAGCCGGATGGCGCGGTCCAAACGGGCCAAACGGCGCTGGTGGCTGACGCAGGGCGCGTCGGCGGTTATGCGCAGTAGTTCAAGGCGGATCTCTTGCCAGTAGAGCAGCTTCCACTCGGCGCAGGCCACTTCCGCGATCCGCCGGCGCTCTTCCACGGTCTGGGGCTGGCAGGCCTGCAGGAAGCGGTCGCGGTATTGGAGCAGCTCCCGCCACTTTTCGGGAGGCAGGATGGAGCCGCTGGAGCGCAACCCGTGACGAAGCGCGTTGAGGCGGCTGACAGCCTTACCTTTGCGGGTCCTGGGACCGGTGGATCTGAGTGCATTGCGGCGGTTGGCCGCGATCTGTTTTTCGGTGGCAATAGGCATATATTTTACGTTCAAAGCCAATAAGCTATTTAGTTACATGCAGTTGAAAAATAGCATTATCCGGCCGCGGGGCGGCGATTGGCGGGCTTGGCCTTCGTTAGTTTCTTGAATTGGTGGTAGGCCGCCAGATAGGCACGCTCATAGCGGACCTGGCGCTGCGAGACCCGGTCGAGAGTGCCAATCTGGCAGATGAGGCCGGGTCCAAAAGCCTGGGAAAGGAGTTCAGTCTCTGTCCTTTTCCAGTAGAGCAGTTTCCATTCGGCGGAAGCCATCTGGTCGACGAGGCTCATTTGTTCGGCGGTTTGGGGCCGGTAGGCGCGGAGGTACTCGCGGCGGATTTGGGCCAGTTGTTTCAGGTCTTCGCCGGGGAGGACGCGGGCGGAGGAGCGCAGGCCGTGGCGGAGGTTATTGAGGCGGATGGCAGCCTTGCCTCGGGGCGTCCGGGGACCGGTCGATTTCTGTGCGTTGCGGCGATTCGCGGCGATTTGTTTCTCGGTAGCCATAAGGCATTTATTTACGTTCAAAGCCAATAAGTGGCTTGGTTGCTTATACTTCGAAAAATAGGCAAAACCACGTCTCCGGGGTGGAAAGTGGCTCGAAAAGGTGCGAGAAAACGGCACGGGCCGTTTGGTTGTCTGCGATTTCCCGATCTCACGCTAGCACGCGGGTTCGTTCGGGGATGGCTGGTTCAGGGGGCCGGACAGGTGAGGGATGGGCGGTAGGTTGTTGAAGAGGCAGGAGATGTTGGGTGGGGGGACTTTTTTGCGGTGGGGTGTGATCCGGTCGCTGTTTACGGCTTTCATAAAAATTCTTGACAGCCTGGTTCCCTTTCTGGGAACCTGAAGTTGTGCGGGTGATCAGCCGCCGGGCGATCCGGACCTTCGCAGAACGGTACCCTGACGCGCGTGGACCGCTGCTTCATTGGGCAGAGGCTACTGAATCCGTGGACTGGAGGACACCCGGCGATGTGCGTGGCACTTTTAACACCGCGGATTTCGTTGGAGATTTGACTGTGTTCGATGTCGGCGGAAACAAGTACCGTGTGATCGCCTTCGTTCACTACCGGCGACGGGTGGTTTATATCAAGGATGTATTGACCCATAGAGAGTATGACAAGGGGGCCTGGAAACGATGAGCGCCAGCACGATCGATTTGGATACGAAACGCTATGGGCGATTACTCGCCAATGCGCTACCTGCGGTGATCAAGTCGGATGACGAGAACGACCGGACGCTGGCCATTATAGAGGGTCTGATGGCTAAGGGCGAACGAAATCTGACCGCGGAAGAAGGCGTCCTGCTGGAGTTGCTGGTGGATCTGGTGCATGACTTTGAGGAGCAGCGCTACCCACTCCCAGGCAGTCCGCCACACGAGATGGTCGCGTTTCTTCTGGAACAGCGCGGGTTGAAAGCGAGCGCGCTTTGGCCGGTAATCGGATCGAAGAGCCGGGTTTCCGAACTGGTGTCCGGCAAGCGGGCGATTAGTAAAAATCAAGCCAAGAAGCTGGCGGCGTTCTTCCAGGTGGGGGTTGAGTTATTCATTTGACCAGATCCAGCACGGCGGCCTGCACGGACTTCCACTGCGGCGTCCGCGGATCGATCAACTCGAAATGGCCGGCGCCGGGCGGTTCGATCAGGCGGGCGTCGTCGCCAGCCGCGGCGGCGGCGGGTAGTGCGCTATTTGTGTGTGCCTGATCTTGGTGGCGGCCTCGGAAGGGCGGGCCGCCAGCGGATCACGCTTGGGCCTCGGGCAATTCAGGATCGTCAAACAAAGGCATAGCCAGATAGCGGGGCAATGCTCTATTCAGCATCTTCGTAAAGGGCACCCATTCATCAGAGACCCGCATGAGCGTGATAACAGACGCTAGGTGCTCTCGCAAGGCGGGGTCCCCAATGTCCTCGGTGAGCCACTGGAAATGCTTCCGCCGCCGTCTACCCTTCTCGTTTGTAGGATTCAGTTTTTCGAGGCGCTGCCTTACGCCTGGAGCGAGCCGATCATACACGAGGTTCGTCGTTAGCTTTCCAATCAGCGGAGTTCTCTTGACCGTAGATTCGTCATACTTCCATCTGCGGAGCCGGAAAATCTCTTTATAGAAGTCGTCAGGAAACGTTTTGGCCCACTTGCGAAATTCATGCGTAATGAATTTTTCGAGGATTTCCTCCAAGGCGGCACGCGCGCGGATGTATTGATATCCAGTTGCCTCGTCAACCAAAGCAACGATTCCCACCTTTGCAAATGCCCGCGTCAGAATGTAGCAGGCTGACGCATACCGTAGCTCCTGTTCGGTCTTAAGAGTTCCCCTGTCCTTTGCGTCCAGAATCGCATCGCAGAGATCGACCAATACCGAGGCCTCGTATCCTTGGGTCGGAATAGGGGCACCGCTGTCGAAAATAATAGGGTTCTCGATGGCCACTGCTAAATCATTGTCAGCATTAGTTTTCTGCCTCAAAAGGGCCGCAATTCGAGCTGTTCCTTGGCCACGGCCTTTCATCCCAATCGCCGCAGTTATTCCACGGCCAGAAATGACGCGCGTTTCGTCTTCCAAGACGAAGCATGGCAGTTCTTGGCCGGTAATCTTCAGCGTTCCCTTGTGTGTAGCCTTGCGCGGATTGCGCGGCCTACCGCCCCCCTTGTTCTTGCGCATCGCCTGTATTTCTGCGTAGTACTCCGGCCCGCGCTCGGCAGTCTTCGTTCCGCCAAGTCGCCCAAGATCTGCCGGAGTCTTGATGTCTTCTTCCATAATTTCGAGCATACATGTTTGGCTTGCAGTTTGTCAAATCTATCTGCGATTATTATCGAGAACTGCAAGCCAATGAGGTATTATAGATCATGAAGCAAAAAGCCCCGATCAGTGTTGAAGCACCGACCGGGGCCGCGAATCGCACAGCCGAAGCCGCACGAGTCCTCAACTCCAGTATCCGGCTTTTGGCTGTGAAACTCAATAGGAGATTTCACAATGAACTGCCCGGACTGCAATCTGAAATGTAAGGCCCACGGGAAGGACCGCAAAGGCTACCAGCGGTTTCAATGCACCCAATGCAAGCGCACCTTTGGGGAAGCGCGCCGGAACCTCTTCGGCGGAATGTACCTCAGCCCCGAGAAGGCTGCGCAAATCCTTGCCATGCTCGTTGAAGGAATCAGCGTCAGCAGCATCGAACGGTTAACCGGCGCGCATCACGGCACCATCCTAACGCTCATGGCCCGCGTGGGCGAAAAGCTGGAACGGTTTCTTGAGGACCGGATAAAGGACGTTCCGGTTGAGGATGTGCAGATCGATGAGGCGTGGTCGTTCATCAAGTCGAAGGAAAAGAACAAGGCCGTAGCGGATGACCCGGCCACCGGCGACAATTGGACCTTCGTGGCGATTGAGCGCAATAGCAAATTGGTGCTTGGCATGGCACAGCGGACGCCGCACCAGCCGGGATACCCTAGCCTTCACCGAGAAGCTCCGCGAAGCCACTGACGGGCGTTTCCAGCTTACCAGCGATGGTTTTGCCGCGTACCCGGATGCGGTGGAATACAGTCTCGGAATGCGTGTGGATTATGCCAAGCTCATCAAGGTCTATGGCGCCCCGCGCGACGGAGAACAGCGGTACAGCCCCGCCGAAGTCATCAGCATCGAGGTAGTCCCAGTCAGCGGCAATCCCGACCCGGCGAAGATCTGCACTTCCCATGTCGAGCGGCAGAATTTGACGCTCCGCATGTCCATGCGCCGGTTCACCCGTCTGACGAACGGGTTTAGCAAAAAGTTGGAAAACCACCGCGCGACCATTGCGCTGCACTTCGCCCATTACAACTTCTGCCGCCGCCACCAGACGCTCCGCATGACGCCTGCAATGGCAGCGGGCGTCACAGATCACGTATGGGACATGCGGGAACTCCTAGAGGCCGCATGACCCCATAACCGCAACAAATCGAAGCGATTGCACTTGACGCGCGACACGGATACGCATTACGATTATCATAACCATGGCCCTACGCGTGCCGCAGCAGCACATGCCCCAGATTCAAAGCCTACTTGAACTCCCAGAGGAGCGAGTGCAAGTCTTTTTGGAGGCACTTGCGAAAGCCGGGCCAAAGTTTAATGTGTACGATCTCGCTGCGGATGTATCAAACCGCACAAAAGTTCCGATACGCATAACGGAGGGCATTATTCAGGTGCTCGTCAGCCTTTACATGGCGAGGGAGCGTGAAGCCGCCCCGTTAGAAGCGTTTCTGGATGAACAAGTGGGACCAGTACTTAAAAGCGCCTTGGCTGTTGGGGAGGACAAGTCTGGCAAGACCGCCCCTGCTGCGGAAGAAATTGAAGTTCGCTGGGTCAAATTGCGAAAGTTCTTTCTGGCCGCTTTGGCGCTTGACGATACTGTCGGAACCGTTGCTAAGGTCGGACCCGTAATGACGGAACACGAAAGAATCTTTCAGGACGCCAGAATATTGACCGACATTCGACCGATTTTCCACCCCAATCTTTCAGAGAAACCCAATGCGGCCGTCCTTGTTCACATGCTGCGAATAACAACACGCGACATATTCGGACGCCAGACGGCACAATGCTTTGCGCTCGACTCAAACGATATCAGATTTATGAAGCATCTCATGGATCGCGCGATCAAAAAAGAGGAGACACTGAGAGACTTCATGAACAACTCAGGCGTCAACGTTGTAGCCCCCAAGGAATTCTTCTAAGGATAACATTTTATGGCCACGGCAATGCCAGCTCTCGATTATGAACAAGAACAATGCGCCTCTGAGTCAGAGGCCGGTTCTAGTCTCCTCCTGCAATCCCAACGCCAAGAACTTCATGCGGAAATACAGCGAGCCAAGAGTATCCCAAAAGTACATGGCCGAGAGGGACTGTATTCAGAGGAAACGCTTGATCGCGCAATCGCATTCTTACGGGCGCACATCGAACGGCTATGGCAATCATACGGCGTCAAGGCACCTATGCCAGTGATTGGACCTGGGCCGAACAGAAGCGTTGACCTATTTTGGGAGACGCCACCGTGGCAACTTCTCGTCAACATTCCTGCAAGCACGAACACCTTGGCAACATTCTATGGCCACGATCAGAATCGGCAAAAAATAAAGGGCAGTTTTGATCCCCAAACGTTTTCATTTAGTGTAGCCGCATGCCTGATGGTGTAGACTGGCAGGTCGAACACATACCTGACGACGACGAAGTCTTCATGCGAGCGCACCGCATGTTCTTTAGGAAAGGGGCGTTGCAGCCGGGCGTCTTCACGCCACACGATGGTGGTATGTCCGTAGATTGGGAGAAGTACTCTTCTCCAGAAGAGACCCGCCAAAGATCTCGCAATCCGCAAGACAACGCCGTCATATCGCTACCTGTCTCCAAGATACGCGGTATAGGCAATTTAGAAGTAGAGCACACTCCCGAATCCTTAAACCGGGCACATTCCGAAGTATTCGGACTCCCGGACGGTGAAGACCTGACGGAGATCAGGACATTGCTTTTGGGGGCTTCCAGCCTGATCATACGTCTTTAGCCGGAGCGGGGGCCGGGCACACACAAATAGCGCACTACCCGGCGGCGGCCTGGTAGCGGCGGCTAATCTCGATCGGAACCACGTCGTCGTTCGTGCCGTGCAGCAAGCGCTGCGGCAGATGCAGCGGCAGCAGTTCGATGGGGGATGCCTGGCGGTAGCGCTCCGGCACATCGTGCGGCGTGCCACCGAGCAGATCGGCCACCACGCCGCGGCTCAAGCCGAGTTCCCATGCGCGGCGCAAATCCGCCACGGCGGCCAGGGCCACCACGCCGCGCAAGGGTACTTGGTGCTGTGGGTGCTGTGCCGCGAGCCAGAGGGCCAGTTGTCCGCCCGCCGAATGGCCGATGGCGACCACACGAGTCAGGTCGAGCGGATAGCGCCCGGCCAGCGACCGCAGATGTTGCGCGCCGCGCAGCACATCCTGGCCCGCGGCCGGCCAACCGCCGCCGGGATCGCCGATGCGGCGATATTCCAGGCTCCAGGTGGCTACACCGGCGCGGGTGAGGGCCGCGCACAGATGGCCGATGTGATCGAGCGAATAGGCGGCTCGCCAATAGCCGCCGTGGATGACGATGGCGACGGGGTGCGGGGTGGCGCCGGCGGGTAAACGCAGATCGCCGAACTGCGGCGGCGCCTCGCCGTAGGGGATGCGCGCATCGGCGGGCGGAGGGGACAGATCCAGGATCGGCGTGGTCATGGAACGCGGCGCGCGGCAACCGGAGAGCGCGATCGCCGCGGCCGCCACACAAATGGGGATGCGCACAAGCGGCTACTCCAGCCGGCGAATCCGGATGTTGCGGAACCAGGTATCGCCACCGTGGTTTTGCAGCGAAATGGGACAGTCTTTGCGCGGCTGCTTGGTGAGCGCTTCGGTCACCGGCGTACCTTGCCCCCAGCGCCGCGCGATGCGCTCCGCGGCCAGCGGCGAATCCAAGTCGGTCTCCACCACCTTGACGCCATTCAGCCAGTGTTCGACGTGGTTGCCCTTCACCACCAAGCGCGACTCATTGAACTCGCCCACCGGCCGGGTGGCATCTTTCTCGGGGCCCACGATATCGTACAGCGCGCCCGCCTGGTGGTTGGCGCCCACGCGCGCGTCGGAGTTGCGTTCGTTGTCGAGAAGCTGGTATTCGAAGCCCACCACGTATTCCTGCCCGTGGTCCGGACGGACGGAGGGCTTGTGCAGCACGGAGTAATTTACCTGCTCTTCGAAACGGTGGCCGGGGTAGGGCGCCAGGAACAGGCGATCCTGGATGCGATACTTCACACCGCTGTTGGCGCCGGGCGCCACTTTCCACTCGAAGGCCAATTCAAAATCGCGGAACACGTCCTTGGTGAACAGATCTTCAGTGATGCGCGGGGCGCGATTGGCTTTCAGGCAGCCGGCGTCGATGGTCCAGGCGTCGCCGCGCGGGGTTTTCTGGCGCGGATCGTCCCATCCGGCCATGGTCTTGCCATCGAAGAGACTGGCCCATCCGGATTGCGCCTGGCAGGCCGCGGGCGCGACGGCCAGCGCCGCCCAAACATATAGCGAAAACTTCACGCCGCGGCTCCTTTCTGTTTGGCGAAGATCTTACCCAGCACCTTGACGGCGGTGTCCACATCGCGCTCAGTGATAATGTAGGGCGGCAGGAAGCGCAGCACGGTGTCATGGGTGCAGTTGATGAGCAACCCATCCGCCATGGCGTCCAGCACCATCTGCTGGCCGGGGATTTCCATTTCGACGCCGAGCATCAGGCCGAAGCCGCGCACTTCTTTGACGAAGGTGTGCTTGCGCGCCAGTTCGTTGAGCATCAGGTGCAGATAGCCGCCCACCTGCTGGATGGACGGCAGCAGATCGTCCAGAATATCGAAGAATTCGAGCGCCACGCGGCAGGCCAGCGCGCTGCCGCCAAAGGTGGAACCGTGCATGCCGGGGCCGATCGCGGCGGCGGCCTTCTCATTGGCCACGATGGCGCCTAGCGGCAGGCCACAGGCGAGCGGCTTGGCCGCCACGGTAATATCGGGCAGCACTTCCGGCTTGGTGCGCTGGTACGCGAAATAGGTGCCGGGCCGGCCCACGCCGCACTGGATTTCATCGAAGACCAGCAGGGCGTTGTAACGGTCGGCCAACTCGCGGGCCTTTTGCGCGTAGGCGTGCGAGGTGGGATAGATGCCGCCTTCTCCCTGGATCAGTTCCAGCACCATGCCGGCCGTTTTTTCGCTGAAGGCCGCTTCCAGGGCGGCGATGTCGTTGGCGGGCACGAATCGCGCGCCGGGCAGCAGCGGCTCGAAATCTTTGCGGTATTTGGGTTGGCCGGTGATGGAGAGCGCGCCCAGGGTGCGGCCGTGAAACGAATTATCGAGCGCGATGATTTCGTGTTTGCCTTCCGCGCAGTGATTGCCGTGCGACCGGATCATTTTCAGCGCGCCTTCCATCGCTTCGGTCCCGCTGTTGGTGAAGAAAGTGCGCTGCAGGCCGCTCACTTCCGCCAGCTTTTTGGCCAGCGGCCCCTGGTATGGGTGGTAATAAAGGTTGGACGAGTGGATGAGCAGGGCGGCCTGGTCGCGAATCACCTTCACGATGCGCGGGTGGGCGTGGCCCAGCGCGTTGACGCCGATGCCTGCGATGAAATCGAGGTAGCGGTTGCCACTGCCGTCGTAGACATAGCAGCCTTTGCCGCGATGGATGACCAGGGGATAGCGGCTGTAATTCTGGAGCAGGTACTGGCGTTCGAGATCGACAACGGTTTCGGCGGCGAGGGAGGGCAGGGGGTCTGCGGCGCTGGTCATTTTTTAATGATACCGTTAGTACGCCGTTTCAGAAGTTCACTAACCTGTTTTCGAAGGGAGTGGGGCAGTCCCAGGGGGCAGTCCCAGGGGCAGTCCCTCGGGTGCGGCGGTCTGGGAGGCCGCCGCAGCGCAGGGCGCTGCCCCACAAATACGCCATTCGAATATGCGAGCGTATTTCTGAAATGACCGACTTAGAGGGCGCGTAGCTGCCCCGATACCAGAACGTGTAAACCGCCAGGCGCCGGCGCACAGAATGCCGTGCTCCTTTTGAGAGCGGGCCGCACAAGTGGTGCGTACGCACGCCGGCCGCTGCGGCATAATGAATCCATGGCCGATCTCGACATCCTGCACCACGTTGCCCGGCAGTACGGGGCGTCCCTCGCCATGCTGAACCAAGCCATCGAAGCGTGTCCCGAATCCCTCTGGCTGTCTACGGATTGCCTGAACCGCTTCTGGCATATCTCTTACCACGCATTGTTTTACACGCACCTCTACTTGCAACCGGTCAACGCGGACTTTCGGCCCTGGGCGAAGCACCGGCAGGATTATCAGTATCTCGGTCCGCGACCGTGGGCGCCGCAGGAGTCCCACAGGCCAGAAATCCCCTACACAAAGGCTGAGGTGTTGGAATACTACCAGGTGTGCCGGGCCGAGGCCGAGGCCAGGGTGCCGGCGCTGGATTTGGCGGCTCCCTCGGGATTCGATTGGCTGCCATTCAACAAGCTGGAGTTGCAGTTCTACAACATCCGGCATATCCAGCATCACACCGGGCAACTGGCCGACCGGCTGCGGACGGTGGCCAACATAGGCCTCCCTTGGGTTCGCATGTAAGCACCCGACACAGGTATACTGTAAGGCACGATGGCGGCCGAAAGCCCATTCGCTTTCTTGAGGACGCGCGGCGGGCCGTTACTTAGTACACCGTTTCAGAAGTTCACTGCCCCACAAATACTTCATTCGAATATGCAAGCATATTTCTGAAATGACCGACTTTAGCTAAAATCGTGAGTGGGATCGTTCTTGGGCTCGGCTACATCGTCGCCGCATTCGACCCTCAGAAGCGTGCCCTCCACGATAAGATCTGCGGTAGTGGGTCAGTTTGGAATTGGAGGGCGGGCAATTCTGCCCGCAGCCGGCTTTCAGCCGGCTCTGGCCGCCTAAAAAGGCGGCTGCGGCCAAGATTGGCCGCCCTCCA
>Ga0302326_10012690_pt1 | contig 17924 bp, 17 predicted proteins | sample Palsa_T0_3_FD_202264 | JGI IMG/M metagenome (GOLD analysis project Ga0302326, IMG submission 202264) | Peat permafrost microbial communities from Stordalen Mire near Abisko, Sweden - Palsa_T0_3 | ecosystem: Environmental > Terrestrial > Soil > Palsa > Peat permafrost | place: Sweden: Abisko... | reverse complement strand
GCCCGGAATCGGATGAGCCTTAAAACCGAACGATTCAATGCGCTCGCAAACCGCGCGAACCTGCTCTTCGGAAGCGTGTGCCTGCATCACAACCAGCATTGTGCTGTCTCCAGTGGGTTGCGGAAGCTTCCGAATCGGCCGGCGAATTCTACGGTTCGCGGTGGCTTGGAAACGGGGTCGTACCGTGTTCCGAGGATCGCCATGTAACGATCTTCGGCATTCTGGATGTGGAAAGCGAAGTTTACTGCAAAGCCGCGCCAGGCTGCAAACTGGAGCGCCTGCCCGAACCTGGCGCGCAGGCGCCAGAACGCCTCAATTTCAAAATTCAGTTTGCCGGTACGACGCGATATACTTCGTTGGCCTCGATCCTAGAGATCAACTCAGGAGAAAAAACATGACCAAGACCCCATGGCTCTGTCTCGCGCTCTTGCTCGGATTTGTGCTTTCCGCCCCGCCGGCTCGCACACAGCAGGATAAATCCAAGCGGCCGAGCCCGCCCGCGAAAGCCGATTGCAGCTTTAAGGATGGCAAGACCGTGCACATCGACTACTCCAGTCCGCGTATGAAGGGCCGCAAAATCTTCGGCGGTCTGGTGCCCTTCGGCCAGCCTTGGCGCACCGGCGCAAACGAAGCCACTACCTTCGTCATCGACACCAATTTGATGGTCGGCGATCAAAACGTACCGGCGGGCAGCTACACTCTCTTCACCGTTCCCAACGAAAAGTCCTGGTCCCTGATCGTCAGCAAGAAGACCGGCGAGTGGGGCATACCGTATCCCGGCGAAGCCGATGACCTGGTTCGCGCGAAGATGAAGGCGTCACAATTTACTCCGCCGGTAGAAAACATGACCATCGATCTGAAGCTTACCGGGGACGTTTGCACGCTCAGTGTCTCGTGGGATCAGACCCTCGCGACAATAGGCTTGGTGGAGACGAAGTAAGGGCGAACCGGCCGCTCGGCCGGCTCGTCGCGGTGCCGACGCTACAATTTTCTTCCGACGCAGACCAAATTCTGGCCGACCGGCGGGGTAACTAGAGCCTCGAGGCGCCGAACCACTGGAATCACGATACGATCGTAGAATTGCACGTTGGACGCAGGAATTGTCGTTCGCTGCAGAACCTTCGCGGTGACGTACCACGACAGGATGCCGGAGAAGTTCACGTAGTGCAGACGCTCGACGCGGAACCCGGCGGCTTTCAGTTTTGTGGCTAGCTCGGGCTTCACGTAGCGTCGAAAATGTCCCAACTGGGAATCCAGCTTGCCGTACAACCACGGTAGTGCCGGCACGAGCAATAAAACCGTACCTCCGGGCGCGAGGACGCGGTATGCGTCGCGCAGAAACTGTTCGTCGTCCCCGATGTGCTCCATCACGTTCACTGCGGCAATGGAATCGGGCGCCTCCCCAGGCTGCCAAGCGTCCAGATAGAGGGGCAGGGCCTGCGCCCGCGGGTTTGTCTGCAAGCGGTCACTCAAGATCGGGAAGAGGTTGGCGGCCGGCTCGAGCGCTGTAAGTTGTTGTACCTGAGCAGCTTCCAGGATTACCCGCGAAAACGAACCAATTCCGGCACCCACTTCAACCACCCGCGATCCTAGATAAGGCCGAAAGAGATCCAATATCCATCGGTGGTAGTTGTCGGCGTGGTCCATGGCAGCGAGTTCCTGCCCGGGATAGAGCATGGCGGTACCTTCAGGGGTGGCGTGAAGGGCGGTGATAGGCGCAGGCGGCACAGGATTGGAACAATCCATCTAATCCCAGGCGCTTACGCATGTCAACGTGCGCGGAAGAATCAGTTTCCTTTTGGGTCGGGACGTATTGGTATAGCGAAGGAATCGCGAATCGGTTAGAATAGGAATTCGAGCGCTGGCCGAGAGCGTACCGTCCACGCAAACTACGCTCCGGAAGTCACTTAGGGAATGTCCGAGCCCGAACAACACTTAGCCGAACCCGCCTACGACGTCGCTGACGAATATCGCCCTGAGCCGCCCGCCCCGCCGAGAGCCCCATCATGGATGGACGGCAGTCTCCGCATCGGAATTCATACCTCGATTGCCGGGGATATCGTCCAAGCCCTCGACATCGCCCATCGCATCGGCGCCAACGCCGTCCAGATTTTTTCATCCAGCCCGCGCATGTGGGTCCGTCCGCAAGGTGGATCGCGGATCGCCCCGGCTGACGCCACGCGATTTAGTGAGCGCCGGGCCGCACTCGGTCTGGGTCCGGTGGTCATCCATTCCAACTATTTGATCAACCTCGCTTCTCCGGAACGCGTGCTGCGCACCCGCTCGATGCAAGCCTTGCACGACGAGATCGTGCGTGCGATGTCGTTGAACGCGGATTTTCTGGTGATGCATCCGGGCAGCACTAAGGGCGGAGACCGCCGGGCCGGCGTCTCAATGATCGCCGAAGGGTTGCGGCAGGCGGTGCGCGGCCTGAAATTTTCCGGCAACCTGCGAATTTTGCTCGAAAATACTTCCGGGCAGGGAAGCTGCATCGGCGGTTATTTTCAGGAGTTGCAGCTGATTATCGAGGCGTGTCCGGGTATTCCGCTGGGAGTGTGCATCGACACTGCGCACCTCTTCCAATTTGGCCACGATTTGCGCACTGCGGAGGGCCTGGAAGCGGTAATGCAAAAGATCGAAACCACCGTGGGTCTGCACCAAGTGTATTTGGTACACGCCAACGATTCGAAAACGCCACTCGGTTCCAGAACCGATCGCCACGAACACATCGGAAAAGGGAAAATCGGGCTGGAAGCCTTCGGGCGGATCATGACCCATCCGCTGCTACAGGGCCGGCCGTTTATCCTCGAAACACCGATCGAAAGGCTGGGCGACGACGCCCGCAATGTGGCAACGTTATGGAAACTCGCCGGTTTCCCCATCAAACCATCTCGAAAGAAGGGCGGCTCAGCTCGGTCGCATAAAGCGAAAGCGAAGAAGTCCGGCGCGAGCAGCCGGCCGAAAAAAAAGGCCGCGCCAAAACAACGAACAAAAGGAAAATGAGGCCGAGTGGATTACGAACCGCAGCGAATTGAAGAGAAGTGGCAGAAGGTGTGGGCAGAGCAGGATGCATTTCGCGCGGTCGAGGATCCATCGCGTCCCAAGTGCTACTTGCTCGAAATGTTGCCGTACCCGTCGGGCACGCTGCACATGGGCCACATGCGGAATTACACGCTGGGCGACGCGGTGGCGCGCTACAAGCGGCTCCGCGGTTACAACGTGCTGCATCCGATGGGCTGGGATTCGTTTGGTCTGCCGGCGGAAAACGCCGCGATCAAGCGCGGCACGGCGCCGCGGGAGTGGACCCGTTCCAACATCGAGCAGATGAAAGCGGTCTGCAAACGATTCGGCTTCAGCTATGACTGGAGCCGCGAAATTTCCACCTGTGAGCCGGAATATTACCGCTGGAACCAGTGGCTGTTTCTGCGCATGCTCGAGCGCGGCCTGGCGTACCGGAAGAAAAGCCGAGTCAACTGGTGTCCCCTGTGCCAGACGGTGCTGGCGAACGAGCAGGTGATCGACGGCTACTGCTGGCAGCATGACACCACCGCGGTGGAAGCCAAAGAGCTCGATCAGTGGTTTCTGAAGACCACCGCTTATTCGGACGAACTACTCGACGACATGGCCGAACTCGCCGGCGGTTGGCCCGAGCGCGTTCTCACCATGCAACGCAATTGGATCGGGAAATCGCGCGGCACCCGCATTCGTTTCGCGGTGGAAGGCGCCAGCGATCTGCACATTGAAGTTTTTACTACGCGAATAGACACCATCTTCGGCACCACCGCCGTAGTCCTTTCCCCAGCACATCCATCCTTGCTCGCCCTGCTCGCGGATCGCCCGGGTCGGAATAGCATGGAAGCGCAAGCCAAGGCCATGGTGCAGAAAAATCTGCGCGCCGCGGAGCTGGCCACCGCGCCCAAAGAGGGCTTCTTCACCGGACGATTCGTGGTCAATCCGTTTTCCAGCGAGAGCGTCCCGGTGTGGGTGGCGAATTTCGTTCTGGCGGAATACGGCACCGGCGCGGTGATGGCGGTTCCCGCGGGCGACCAGCGCGACTTTGAGTTCGCGCAAAAATATCAGCTCCCGGTGCGAGTGGTGGTTCAGCCGGAGGGCGCTCCGCCGCTGCAGTCCGACCGGATGACCGAAGCATCCACCGCGTACGGGCGCCTGGTTAACTCCGGGCCCTTTACCGGACTCACTTCGGAACAAGCCATCGAGGAGATGAATGGGCTCGCCGCGGCCAAAGGCTTCGGCGAAGCGGAGACGACCTACCGGCTTAAGGATTGGGGAGTTTCCCGCCAGCGCTATTGGGGAACGCCGATCCCAGTGATTTACTGCCCCGGTTGCGGCGTGGTGCCGGTGCCGGACGATCAACTGCCGGTGCGGCTGCCGGACAACGTAACGCTCACCGGAAAAGGCGAATCGCCGCTGGCCGGAGTTCCGGAGTTTGTGAACGTTAAGTGCCCCAGGTGCGGGGGTGCGGCGCGGCGCGAGACGGATACGATGGATACGTTCTTCGATTCGTCGTGGTATTTCTACCGCTATACCGACGCGCACAACGATCACGCTCCGTACGATTCCGCCAAAGCGAAATATTGGTTTCCGATCGATCAGTACATCGGCGGGATCGAGCACGCCATCCTGCACCTGATTTATTCGCGTTTTTTCTGCAAGGTGATGCGCGATATCGGCATGATCGAACACGATGAACCGGTGAAGAGGCTTTTCTCTCAGGGCATGGTATTGAAAGACGGCGCGAAGATGTCGAAGTCCAAGGGCAACGTGGTGGGTGCGATCGATGTGGCCGAAAAATACGGTTGCGACACCGCGCGAATGTACACGTTGTTTGCCGCGCCGCCGGACCGCAGCCTGGAATGGAGCGAGCAGGGAATCGAGGGCTGCTCGCGCTTCCTGAACAAGGTATACCGGCTGATCACCAAGCACGCGGACCGGTTGCGAGGTATCCCATCCTGCGGCGATTCCGTGGATCTAGCCACCATGACGCCGCAGGAGAAAAAGCTGCTGCGCGAGACGCATCAAACGCTGCGGCGGGTGACCAACGATTTCGAAGTGCGCTGGCATTTCAATACTTCCGTCGCGCACGTCATGGAGCTGGTGAACCTGCTACAGTTCGAAGAGCCGCTCGATAGCAATGTCAGCGCCGGCGTGCTCAAGAGGGTGTTCGAAATTCTGGTGCTAATGATCGACCCCTTTGCGCCGCATGTCGGCGAGGAGTTGTGGGAACTGCTGGGGCATTCCGGCGGAATCGCCCAGACCCGCTGGCCGGCGTACCGCGAAGACCTGGCGCGCGAAGATCAGATCGAAGTGATCATTCAGATCAACGGGCGCCTACGCGGCAAAATGCTGGTTGAGCCGGGCTTGGGCCAGCAAGAGTTGATTGACCTCGCCGTGAACGACCCGCGAATTTCGGTTTTACTGCAAGGGAAGACAATCGAGAAAGTGATCGCGGTGCCCGACAAGCTCGTGAATATCGTGCTGCGTTAGCGCACAATTGCTTTCGGCGTAGTGTAGCGCCGCGCCGCAAGTCACTGTCTGCATCGACGAGGGAGATCGTGAGCGTACCCGGCGGCATCGTGGTTCTGGACTTCGGTGGGCAATACACCCAGTTAATTGCCCGCCGCATTCGCGAACAGGAAGTTTTCTCCGCAGTCCTGCCCTGCACCGCCAGCATCGACGATATTCGCCGCTATCAGCCGTCCGGCTTGATCCTTTCCGGCGGTCCCAGCTCGGTTTACGCCGCGGACGCTCCGGTGTGCGACGCCCAGGTTCTGCGTCTGGGCCTGCCGGTCCTCGGCATTTGCTACGGCATGCAATGGATGACCCGCACGCTGGGAGGCGAAGTCCTGCCGGCGGACCGGCGCGAATACGGTCCGGCGCAACTGGCGATCGAAAACGATTCGCGGCTGTTTGCCGGAATTCCACGCGCGCTGAAAGTCTGGAACAGCCACGGCGACCACGTTGCCGGATTGCCCCTGGGATTCCACGTAACCGCGCGCACCGCCAACGCCATTGCCGCGGTGGAAGATTCGCAGGAAAAACTCTTCGCGGTGGAGTTCCATCCGGAAGTGCAGCACACCGACAATGGAACGGAGATCCTGCGCAATTTCGCTTTCGCCATTTGCGGGGCGCAGAAAAACTGGAACCGCGCCGGATTCATCGCCGAGACGGTAGAAGCGATTCGCCGCCAAGCCGAAGGGGCGCGCGCGATTTGCGCCCTGAGCGGCGGAGTGGATTCAACGGTAGCCGCGGCGCTGGTGCACCGGGCCATCGGCGGCCGCCTGACCAACGTTTTCGTCGACAACGGCTTGCTTCGCCGCAACGAATTCGCCGAGACGCTGGAGTTGTTGCGCGCCCGCCTGGGTTTGAACGTGCTCGGCGTGAATGCTTCCGGCCGGTTTCTCACCAGCCTGGCAGGCGTCAGCGATCCGGAGGAAAAACGAAAAAAAATCGGTGGAGACTTTATCAAGGTTTTCACCGAAGAAGCGCGCAAGCTAGCCGTCGGCGCTCCAGCCGGGGAACTACCGGTAAAATTTCTGGTGCAGGGCACGCTCTATCCCGACGTGATCGAATCGGTCTCGGTGAAAGGCCCCTCCGCCACGATCAAGTCGCATCACAACGTGGGTGGATTGCCCAAGGACATGCCGTTCCAATTGATCGAACCCTTGCGCGACCTCTTTAAGGACGAAGTCCGCCAGATCGGCCGTGAACTGGGTCTGCCCGACGAAATCATCCGCAAACAGCCGTTTCCGGGTCCCGGTCTGGCGGTCCGCCTGGTGGGGCCGATCGACCGCACCCGCCTCGATACGCTACGTGCCGCCGACGCGGTGGTGGTGGAAGAAATTCGCCGCGCCGGATTGTACGAAAAAACCTGGCAAGCCTTCGCGGTTCTGCTGCCGGTGCGCAGCGTGGGGGTGATGGGGGATGGACGGACGTACGGTGATACAGTGGTGGTGCGAGTGGTCGAGTCTCAAGACGGCATGACGGCAGACTGGTCACGTCTGCCGATGGAAGTGCTGGAGAAAATTTCAGTGCGGATCGTCAACGAAGTGCCGGCGGTGAACCGGGTCGTCTACGACATCAGCTCCAAACCGCCGAGCACGATCGAATGGGAATAAAACGGATCGACGCCGTACGACTAGCGGTTCGCCATTTTCTGTGCGACGTACAGCAGCAGGCGCCGGTCGGATTCATCCAAACGGCCCAGCACGCGCCGAAAACGGCCCAGATAGCGAGCTTCTTTTCCGCGGCTGCCCCAGACGATATCGTCCGCCGATTTCCGCTTCGGGAGATTCGGCAACTCGGGTGGTTCCTCGCCGTCGTAGAAGAGCTGGTACAGGGGAACTTCCATCGCCCTGGCCAGCTTCTCGAGAGTCTCGATCGCCGGAACGGTGTGGCCGTTCTCGACGCGAGAGATATAACAGCGGAGAAGTCCCGTGCGCTTTTCGATGTCGCCCTGAGAAAGCTTCTTGGTTTCGCGTAGCAATCTAAGTCTGTCGCCAATTATCATGGGCGACATTGTTTCATGGAAGATTTACTGCTGCAAGGTAAAATTCAACTAGGCAATGGCTTGGCAATACCGGATGTAACCGAACCAGCATGACGAACGTCCCTAACTCGACGGCAACAGACGGCCCGAGCGGTAAAGCGCCCAGCTTTCGGGATAACGTCAAGGAGCGGGAGCTAGTACGGCTGTGCCAAGATGGCACGACGGACGCGTTCGAGCAGCTCATTCTCCGTCACCAGCACCGGATTTTTTCCGTGGTCCGCTCGATTTTGCGGCGGCGGGAGGACGTCGAAGATGTTGCACAGCAAGTGTTTATCAAAGCTTTCGTTTCCATCCGCAGCTTCGACATGCGCGCCGCGTTTTCCACTTGGCTATACAAGATCGCCGTCAACGAGTGCTGGGACTATTTGCGCCGGAAACGCGTTCGTCCTTTGCTCTATGAAGCGGATCTCAGCGAGGAGCAGAACCAGCACCTGAGCTCCTACGTGGCCACCGAGAGGGCACCGGCGGACGCCAGCAAGCGCGCCGAGCTCCGCCAAACGGTGGAACTGCTGCTCGCGCAGCTGGACGATGAAGACCGGCAAATGCTGGTGCTGAAAGAAGTGGAAGGGCTTTCGGTGCAAGAAATTAGTGAAGTGATGGAACTGAATATCAATACGGTGAAAGTGAGACTCTTTCGAGCCCGCGCCAAGTTGGTGGAATGGCACCAAAGGCGCCAACCTCAAGCGGCTCGGGCGAGTGCCGGAAGAAAACGGGAGTAAAACGATGCCTAAAGAAAACGAACGTAAAGCCTGTCCGGAGTTCGAGCCTTTGCTGGAGGACCTCCTGGACGGCGAGCAGCAAGCCGGCGAAGCGCAGCGGCTGCAAGCCCACCTGGACGGATGCGCCCGATGCACAAGCACGCTACGCGCCGCGCAGCAGGCGTCACAATTACTGCGGGAGTTCATCGAGCCCGCGCCGGCGCCGAGCACTGGGTTTGCGCTGCGCACCATGCACGCGATTCGCGCGGTGGAAGAATCGGCAGCCGCGGAAACCAGTTTCTGGCGGCCGGTGCAAATCTTTGCGTGGAGGCTCGCGATGTCCGCCGGGCTCGCCTTGGCGCTGCTGATCGGCTACGCGCAAGTCGTCCCCGAGGCCTCGGAAGTGAATGGCGAGGAGATCGCTCGCAGCGCTGTACCCCAGGAGATGTACGCACCACAGAGCCGGGGCGATGTGCTGTTGATGGTTTCGAGTGCGGGCGATGACAAGTAGTACTGGACGAAAAGCGGAAGCGGTAGTGATCCTGGTATTTGTGTTGGGGATCATTATCGGCGGCGTGGGCGTGCACGTGTGGGAAGCGCGTCAGGCCGGGACTCGGGCGATGACCAAGCCCTCGCGCGATGACGTGATTCAGCAGCTCACCAAGGAGCTCGACCTGAACTCCCAGCAGCAGCAGCAACTCAGCAGCATCATTGACGACACGCGCGCACGCTGGCGCGCGCTCTACGCTCCCTTGGACGCGCAGCACGAAGCGATCCGCCAGCAGAGCCGCGACAAAATCCGCGCCATTCTTACGCTCGAGCAGCACGCCAAATTCGAGAACTTCATGCAGCGCGTGGACGCCGAGCGCAAGAAACACGGCGACAATTGAATCCTTTCGCGCGCGCGCGTGCGTCGATCGCGGCCGGAAACTCGAAAACTGGAATTGCTTCCACGAATAGCCGCCCGGCAGTAAATTCCCTTTTTTCGCAAGAACCTCAAACGTTCCAATCCTCCGGTAAAACTCCTTTATAATTGATGGGTGACCAACCCTCGGACCTCTCCCGGCGTAAGGGCAGAAAGCGACCCCGCACACCGCCCACGGGTGGTGATCCTCGGCGGTGGATTTGGCGGTTTGGGCGCAGCCCGCGCTCTGCGCCGCGCTCCGGTGGACGTAACCTTGCTCGACCGCCGCAACTTTCACCTTTTTCAGCCGTTGATGTACCAGGTGGCCACCGGTTCGCTATCGCCGGGAGAAATCGCGGCGCCACTCCGGAGCGTTTTGAGCGCTCAGAAAAACGTCCGCGTATTGCTGGGGGAAGCGGTGGACGTCGACCCTGTCGCCCAAGCGGTGATCCTGGCGGACGGCGCGCGCTTTGCATACGACACGCTGATCGTCGCCACTGGTTCGGAAACCTCCTATTACGGCAACGACGACTGGAAGGAATGGGCGCCGAGCATCAAGACCCTCGAGGAAGCCACCGCGGTCCGCCACAAAATCCTCTATGCCTTCGAAGCCGCCGAGCGCGCCTCCGATCCCGAAGAGATCAAGTCCTGGCTGACGTTTATCATCGTCGGGGCCGGCCCCACCGGATTGGAACTTGCCGGGGCACTCGCGGAAATCGCTCGCGAGACGCTGCGCCATGATTTTCGCACGATCCGTCCGCAAGAGGCGCGCATCATTCTGATCGAAACCGCCCCGCGAGTTTTGCCGCCGTATCCCGCGGATCTTTCCGCGAAGGCGGAAAAATCACTGAGCAAGCTGGGAGTGGATGTGCGCACCAACGTGAAAGTGGTGCGCATCGACGCCACGGGCGTGACCGTCGAGGAAGCGGGATCCGCGCACGAATACATCCCCGCACGAACCGTGTTATGGGCGGGCGGCATCGTGGCTTCGAAATTCGGCAAGCGGTTAGCCACGCAGCTGCATGCCGAGACCGATCGCGCCGGCCGCATTCGCGTCCTGCCGGACCTCACCGTGCCCGGACACCCCGACATCTATATCGTCGGCGACCTGGCGCTGGGTTTCCGCCCGGACGGGCGTCAACTGCCGGGCGTCGCCCAAGTAGCCATCCAAGAAGGGAACTACGCGGCGCGAGCGATCCGCGTTCGTCTCAAAGGCGCCCAGTCGGTGCCTCCGTTCCACTATTTCGACAAAGGCGACATGGCCGTCATCGGCCGCGCTTCCGCCGTAGCGAATATTTTCGGCGTGCACATTTCCGGTCTGCCGGCGTGGATCATTTGGTTGTTCATTCACTTGCTGTACATCGTCGACTTTCAAAGCAGGGTATTGGTGTTCGTGCAGTGGGGATTTCTGTATCTCACCTACAACCGTGGGGCACGGCTGATTACCGGGCGCAGCATCACCGATGCGGATTAGGACGCGGCGCCGGGCCCCGCGGTAAACCGCCCGAAATGTTAGTCTATCCCTGTGATGACTCCGCAATCCCTGACCACCGGCATCTACGTCCAGGTCCCGTTCTGCCAAACCAAATGCACGTACTGCAACTTCCACACCGGTGTGTTCTCGCCGAAGTTGTACTCGCCATACGTTGACGCCGTCGTAACCGAAATCAATCGCACGCCAGCAAGCTCTCCGAGTGCGCTGCCGGTGGACACCATCTACGTAGGAGGGGGCACCCCAAGCCTCTTGGCGCCTGGCGCCCTGGCAAAAATAATCACCGCCATCCGAGAACACTTTGCAGCGGCCCAAACACTGGAAGTCACCCTGGAAGCCGATCCCGAAACCATCACCGCAGCCAAATCCGATGCCTGGCGCCAAGCGGGCGTCAACCGCATCAGCCTGGGCGTCCAATCCTTCAACGACGCCGAACTAAAAGCCGCCGGACGCATGCACCGTGCGAAAGACGTCGCGACCGCCGCGGAGCGCCTGCGCCAGTCCGGCTTCACCAATATCAGCGCCGACCTGATCGCCGGCATGCCCCACCAAACGCCAGCCACCTGGCAGCGGTCCCTGGAAGAGCTGCGCACCCTCCGCCCCGAACACATTTCCATCTACCTAATGGAAATCGATGCCGAAAGCCACTTGGGCGCCGAAGTCCTCTCCGGCGGCGCGCGGTACTCCGCGAAAGAAATCCCCACCGACGACGCCATGGCCGATTCCTACGAGCATGCCCGCGAGTTTCTAGCCGGCGCGGGCTACCAACACTACGAAATTTCCAACTGGGCCTTGCCTGGCTTCCGATCCCGCCACAACCTAAAATACTGGCGTCGCGACCCATACCTGGGTTTCGGCGCAGGCGCCCACTCCTTCGACGGCCAACGCCGCTGGTCCAACGTCCACGACCCCAACTCCTACGTAGCGGCCATCCAACACCAGGGCCAGCTTCACGATCAAGATGATGTGCTGACCCCGCAACAAGCCCTCGACGAAGAACTATTCCTGGGTCTCCGCCAACTAGAAGGAATCGAAATCGCCGAAATCGAATCCCGCTACAAAACGAATCTCCGCCCGCGCCTAGCTCCGCTAGAAGCCCAAGGCCTGCTCGAGTCCGCCAACGGCCGCACCAAACTAGCCCCCGCCCGCCTAACCATCTCCAACGAAGTGTTCACCGAACTCCTATCCACGTAATCCGTGGCACAGCCAACCTGGCTGTGCGGCCCCGACCCACAAAAATGCGTCTTCTGTCGCAATGAAAATCCCCAGAACAATGAGAAGATAAGGGCGGAGGCCGAGGAGTATCGACGTGACCAACACCACCACCGCCTCAAAGTCCATCGCCGGCGAAAAGACCTCCATGAAAGCCCCAGTCGACCTCCGTAGCGACACCTTCACTCACCCCACCCCAGCCATGCGCCGCGCCATGGCCGAAGCCGAAGTCGGCGACGACGTCTACGGCGAAGACCCCACCGTAAATCGCCTGCAAACCCGCGCCGCCGAACTTTTCGAGCGCGAAGCTGCACTATTTGTCCCCACCGGCTGCATGGGCAACCTGATCTCGATCATGGCCTGGACGCAACGCACCAACGAAGTGATCTGCGAGGAGCGCAGCCACGTCAACCTCTACGAGCTAGCCTCGATGTGTGCTATCGCCGGCGCCTTCCCGCGGCCGCGCTTCGCCCCGGACGGCCACCTTACTTGGGACCTGATCGAGCCGCTGATCCGCGAAAAGATCTACTACGATTCCCAGACCGCGCTCATTTGCCTGGAAAATTCGCATAACATGGCTGGCGGCACGGTGTATCCCACGGCCCTAGCCGAAGATATTTGCGATCGCGCCCACGCCGTCGGCCTGCGTGTTCATCTCGACGGCGCGCGCATCTTCAATGCCTCGGTAGCCCTGGGCGAAAGCGTCGCCAACATGACTCGCAAATTCGATTCCATCATGTTCTGTCTGTCGAAGGGCCTGTGCGCCCCGGTAGGTTCGATGGTGGTCGGCTCCCACGAGTTCGTAGAAAAAACAAGAATTTCCCGCAAGATGCTCGGAGGCGGCATGCGCCAAGCAGGAGTCCTGGCCGCGGCCGGCCTGGTAGCCCTCGAAGAAATGCCCAAAGTTCTGCATCGCGATCACCAGCACGCCCGCCGCCTAGCCGAAACCGTAGCGAAAATCCCAGGAATCGTCATCGACCCGAAAAAAGTAGTCACCAACATCGTGATCTTCGACGTCAGAGGTTTACACAAAACCGGCCAGCAATTCGTCGACGACCTGGAACGCCAAGGCGTACTGGCCCAAACCGCCACCGAAAAGTACCAAGTGCGCCTGGTCACCCACCACGACATAGACTCTGCCGCGATCGACCGCGCCATAGACGCCCTGCACACCCTAGCCAAATCCTAAATTTGGGTTTCAACACAGGCTTTGTCCACTGGAAGCGATCCCTTCCTACCACCACCCAAACCTGCTAGCCTCGCGGAGATGGGTATGAAACCCTGGGAAACAGAGCCGGAAATGGACCAAAATTCCCAGCGAATATCAGCTGGGCAAGTTCTCCTGCCCGCTTTGCGATCCAATCCCGTTCCGCCCCATTTCTACGTACAAACCCCGAACCGAATTCGAAATCGCAACAACGCCAGGATGCCCCTCGGATGCCTATGAAAACAGACACCGAAATCTGCCGAACGCAGGCAAAATACAAATCAGCTCCCATCAGCCAGGCGAAGATCGTTCGCCTGTATTTCTACTCACTCCAGTCGTTTGGCAAGGTGCGATGGGCCGCCCATGACCAGCCGAAAACACTCGCCCCAACCCGCAACTGCCCGTCACACCCCGTGTGATATAAATAGAGCGGTCCGCTCCTGCGAGGTGCCGTGGAATTCTCTCTGACCGATGAACAGCAGCAGCTTCGCCGCACGGTCCGCGAATTCGCCGAAGCCGAAATCCTTCCGCACGTCATGGAGTGGGACGAAGCTTCGCGCTTTCCCCAGGAAATTATTCCCGCGCTGGCCGATCTCGGCTTGTTCGGCGTAATTTTTCCAGAAAAATACGGCGGTTCCGGACTCGGCTACATCGAATACGCGATCGCCATCGAAGAACTAGCCCGCGTCGACGGCTCCGTGGCCATCATCATCGCCGCGCACAATTCGCTCTGCTCCAACCACATCTACAAATTCGGCACCGAGGCGCAAAAGCAAAAATATCTCGTCCCGCTCGCGCAGGGCCAGAAGCTTGGCTGCTGGTCGCTCACCGAACCCGAAGCCGGCTCCGACGCCGGCGGCACGCGCAGCACGGCGGTGAAAGACGCCTCCGGCTGGGTGCTCAACGGCGCCAAAACCTTTACCACCAACGGCCACTACGCGGACACTTGCGTCGGCATGGCCCTCACCGACAAATCCAAAGGCAGCCACGGAATTTCCGCTTTTATCCTCGAGAAGGGAACTCCCGGCTTTCGTCCAGGCAAAAAAGAAAACAAGCTCGGCCTGCGCGCCAGCGACACTTCCGAAGTAATTTTTAGCGATTGCCACGTGCCGGCGGAAAATCTGCTCGGCGCCGAGGGCGAAGGCTTCGTCAACAGCCTACAGATTCTCGACGGCGGCCGTATCTCGATCGCCTCGCTCGGGCTGGGAATGGCTCAGGGCGCCTACGAAGCTTCGCTGAACTATGCAAAGCAACGAAAACAATTCGGGAAAGCCATCGGCGAATTTCAAGCCATCCAGTTCAAGCTCGCCGACATGGCCATGGAAATCGAAGCCGCGCGCTTACTCACCTACCAGGCGGCGTGGCTCGCCGACCGCTCCATCGCCTCCGGCGGCAGCATCCGCTTCACCAAGGAATCCAGTTTCGCCAAACTGTATGCGGGCGAGGTTGCGGTGCGCGTAGCCAACGAAGCGGTGCAGATCTTCGGCGGCTACGGCTTTATCAAGGATTATCCGGCCGAAAAATTTTATCGCGACGTCAAGCTCTGCACCATCGGCGAGGGCACCAGCGAAATTCAGCGCTTGGTGATCGCTCGCCAACTGCTCGGCAAACTCTGATTGCGAACGGCTCTCCAATCCGCGGAAGGCAAGCGCTGCGCCGCACGATCTTCGGCCGCGCAAATCGCCGCGCCCGGAAACGCGGGCACACCCGTAGCTATTTCCGTGAATGGCGGGAATCAATGCCCGCGGTAATCGATCAATGGGCTGAAAAAGTTCGCGCCGGCGACGTACGCGCGATCTCACGTGCGGTCACCGCCATCGAGAATCGCTCTCCCCAAGCCCGCGAGATCCTGCGCCAGATATTTCCGTTCACCGGCAACGCCTACCGGCTGGGAATCACCGGCGCGCCGGGCACCGGGAAAAGTACCTTGGTCGACCGGCTGACCACTTACTATCGCGCCGCCCACCAAACCGTCGGGATCATCGCCGTCGATCCCTCCAGCCCGTTCACCGGCGGCGCCATCCTCGGCGACCGCATTCGCATGCAAGGCCACGCCACCGATTCCGGAATCTTCATTCGCTCCATGGCCACTCGCGGAACGCTCGGCGGTTTGGCTCAGGCTACCGGTGACGCCGCGTTGCTGCTCGATGCCGCCGGAAAACAGATGATCGTGATTGAGACGGTCGGCGTCGGACAAGCCGAAATCGAAATCGTTCGCCTCGCTGATTGCACCATCGTCGTATTGGTCCCGGGCATGGGCGACGACGTGCAAAACCTCAAAGCCGGCCTGATGGAAATTGCCGACATCTTCGTCCTAAATAAATCCGACCGCGACGGCGCCGACCGCTTCGAGCAGCAGCTTCGCGCAGTCCTCGAACTTGTTCCCGGCCGCCACGCCTGGAAGCCTCCGATCGTGCGCACCACCGCCACCGAAAATAAAGGCATCGCCGATCTCGCGCAGGCTATCGATCTCTACCGCAAACACTTTGCCGGGGTCGACGATGCTCGCGGCAAATCCATCGCCCACTGGAAAGACCGCCTGGTGCAGTTGATCGAAGAGCGCGTTTTTGAAAAGATCGAGAGCAGCGGACTTTCGGAGGCGTCGCTCGATCATCTGGCCGCCGAAGTCGCCGATAGAAAAATCGATCCATACGCGGCCGTGGAAGCGCTCATGGCCCGCGCCGGCTTGGGAGAAGCGCGTTGAAGCTCGGGGAACTGGAATTTCAGATCGTCAGCGACGGATCCGTCCGGCTGGATGGCGGAGCGATGTTCGGCGTGATTCCCAAGCCCATGTGGGAAAAAAAATTCCCGCCCGACTCTCGCAACCGCATTCAGATGGGGATGAATTCGCTGCTGATTCGCACCGCAGGGAAAACCGTTCTGGTGGAAACCGGCGCCGGTGAAAAATGGGATGCGCGCCGCTCCGACATGTTCGGCTTCGATCCTCCTCCGCGCTTGGTAGATCGTCTGGCCCTCCGCGGCGTCCGGCCTAAAGACATCGACATCGTCCTCAACACTCACCTGCACTTCGATCACTGTGGCGGCAACACCCACCTGGAAGGCGACCGCGCCGTCCCCAGCTATCCCAACGCGGTCTACATGGTGCAGAAAGGCGAGTTCGAGCACGCCCAAAATCCCAACGAGCGTGACCGCGCCAGCTATCTCTCCCAGAACTTCATGCCCGTGCAAGAATCCGGCCAGTGGCAATTCCTCGAAGGCGACCAGGAAATTGTTCCGGGCGTGGAAGTCGTCCGCGCGCCGGGTCACAACGCCGATATGCAATGCGTGATCCTTCGCGGCGGCGGGAAGTCCGCGCTTTTCTTCGCCGACCTGGTGCCCACCTCCGCGCATTTACCTCCGGCGTGGATCATGGGATTTGATTTGTATCCAATGCTCACTCTCGAAAATAAAAAGAAATGGATTGGCCAAGTGGCGCGCGAGGGCTGGTTGGCTCTGTTCGTCCACGATCCCGCGGTTCCCGCGGCCATGTTGGTGGAAGATGAAGGCGTAGTGCACGCTGAACCTGTGCAGGTGGATTGAATATGGCAAAAAGTGCAAGCAAAGTTTCCAGCAAGAGGAAATCGCTAACCGGTAAGGATCCCGTGACGATCGGAATCATTGGCGGTAGCGGGCTCTACGGAATGCCCGGCCTCACCGCGACCAGGGAAGCCCGCGTCCGCACGCCATTCGGAAATCCCTCCGACGCGATCGTCGTCGGCACCCTGGAGGGCCACCGCGTCGCGTTTCTGGCCCGGCACGCGCGCGGCCATCTGCTGCTTCCCGGCGAAATCAATTATCGCGCCAATATTTGCGCGATGAAAATGCTCGGCGTCGACCGCATCTTGTCGGTCAGTGCGGTGGGTTCGCTTCGCGAATCTCTGCCGCCTCTCGATTTCATGATTCCCGACCAATTCTTCGATCGCACGCGCAACCGCATCTCCACCTTTTTTGGCGGAGGCGTGGTCGCGCACATCGGTTTTGACAAACCGGTGTGCGGCGAGGTTGCTGCGTTTCTGGGCGAGGCCTGCGACCGCGCCGGAGTCAACGTTCACCGCCAGGGCATCTACGTCTGCATGGAAGGGCCGCAATTTTCCACGCTCGCGGAATCCAATTCCTATCGCAAATCCGGTTTCGACATCATCGGCATGACCAACCTCACCGAGGCCAAACTCGCGCGTGAAGCCGAGATTTGCTACGCCACCGTCGCCATGGTCACCGATTACGATTGCTGGCATCCCGATCACGACTCGGTGACGCTCAGCGAAATCATCGCCAACCTCACCAAGAACACCGAAAACGTGCAGCAAGTAATTCGCGAAGCGGTGCGCGCGATGCCGTCCGGCCGTGGCTGCAAGTGCGGCTCAGCTTTGGCGCACGCCATCCTCACCGATCGGAAACGCATTACGCCTGCAGCGAAGAAGCGTCTGGCGTCGATCGCGGGAAAGTATTTATGAGCAGCGGCTCTCCCAACGCTCACCCTTCCCAAAAACAGGGAAGAGTGGAGCAGCCGAAAAAGGTAAAAGCATGGAGCCCTGAATCATTGTTTCTAAAACAGCGTGAGTTAAATCGGATTTCGATCTTGGAGATCACATGTCCCTGCTGGTCGTAGGTTCCGTAGCATTCGATGCCATTGAAACCCCGTTCGGGAAGCGCGAGCGCACCCTGGGGGGCGCGGCCAGCTATTTTGCGCTGGCGGCCAGCCATTTCACCCAGGTGCGCCTGGTAGGCGTTGTCGGCGACGATTTCTCCGCTAAGGATGAATCGGTTTTCAAAGGACGAAAAATCGATCTCGCTGGCCTTGAGCGCGCGCCCGGCAAGACTTTCTTCTGGTCCGGCCGCTACAG
>Ga0302326_10012689_pt1 | contig 17924 bp, 16 predicted proteins | sample Palsa_T0_3_FD_202264 | JGI IMG/M metagenome (GOLD analysis project Ga0302326, IMG submission 202264) | Peat permafrost microbial communities from Stordalen Mire near Abisko, Sweden - Palsa_T0_3 | ecosystem: Environmental > Terrestrial > Soil > Palsa > Peat permafrost | place: Sweden: Abisko... | reverse complement strand
TGATTTCTCCATCGTCAATCGACGGGAAATAGCTTCGGGAGTTGACCGTGATCCGCCAGCCGGCCCGCGCAAAAAGCTGCAGCGTCGAATCCTGCAGGCTCCCCTTGGGCAAGCCAAGTCGTAAGGTGCTCATCGGGCGGCATCCTTCCCATAAACCGCGTTGGGATCAAAAGTTCGCTCCTCCACCACAGGGGCTGACCCGTCGCCCTCCAGACGCCGGAAGAAGCAGCTTCGGTAGCCCTCGTGGCAAACCCCCGGTCCCAGGGCCTCCACGCGAATCAGCACGGTATCGACATCGCAATCCACGCGAATTTCATGGACCCGCAGGGTGTGCCCGCTCTGCTCGCCTTTGCGCCACATCTTTCCCCGGGATCGGCTGAAAAAGGTGACGTTACCCGTCTCTCGAGTCTCCGCATAGGCCTGCTCATTCATGAATCCGAGCATCAATACCTCGCCGGAGTCCTTGTCCTGGACGATGGCGGGTATCAGGCCGTCAAGCTTTGTAAAATCGAGTTGCATCAAGCCTCCTGAAAACAAAAAACCCGCTGGCAACTTCCGTGCCAGCGGGTAGATGAGTGCGTTTTACTGCCGGCTACTCAAACCTCCGCGAACACGGTTCGCCACCGTGGTGATGGTGATGGCGATGGTGAGCGCGGGGCGTCATGACAAAAGCCAATTTACCGGAATCTTTCCATAGCGTCAAGGGATGCGCGGCCTGCGCGCGCGACCATTTCTTGCGGTCCGCCTGATTTTCGACCGGCGGGAGGCTATGACGGGGTGGACTTCAATAACTCGCCCGCCATTCGCGTAAGCGCCACACGCGTGAAGGGCTTGGTAAGCCACTGCGTGTGCTCTTCAGTCTCGTTCTGGTTGGGAGCATATTCCGCATAGCCGGACATGAACAGAATTTTCGTGTTGGGGCGCAAGGTGCTCACGCGCGCGGCAAGTTCGCGTCCCCCCATGCGCGGCATGATGACGTCGGTAATCAACAGGTCAATCGGGCCGCCGTGATTTTTGGCAATCGCCATGGCTTCCACACCGTCGCGCGCTTCGAGCACCGTGTAACCGGATAGAGACAGAAATTCGCGGGCCAGTTCGCGCACGCCCTTTTCGTCCTCCGCGATCAAAACCGTCCCCGAACCCGTGGTCGCGGTGTCCTGATTGACGCTCGCCACGGAAGGCTGCAGGCTTGCCTCCACGGGAGGAAGGTAGATCCGGAATGTTGTTCCCCGCCCCAATTCGCTATCCAGCGTGACATAGCCGCCGCTCTGTTTGACAACTCCGTACACTGTGGCCAAACCCAACCCCGTGCCTTTGCCGACTTCCTTGGTGGTGAAAAACGGCTCGAAAACGTGCGCCTGCGTCTCGCTATCCATTCCTGTGCCCGTATCGCTAACCGCCAGCATCACGTAGCGCCCCGCCGCCAACGCGGGATGGCGCCGCGCAAACGCTTCGTCCAGATCCACATTACCGGTTTCAATTGAAACTCGGCCGCCTTGCGGCATGGCATCGCGCGCGTTCACAACTAGGTTCATGATGACCTGCTCGAGTTGCCCGGGATCGGCCTTGACTCGCTTCAGATCGGGGCTTAACTCCATGGCCAGCTCAATATTCTCGCCGATCAGCCGCGGCAGCATCTTGCCCATGTCGGCCACCACTTCGTTTAGATCGAGGATCTTGGGCTGCAACACCTGCATACGGCTGAAGGCCAGCAATTGCCGGGTCAGTCCGGCGGCACGGTCCGCGGCTCGCTCGATCTGTTTCACTTTGCTGCGCGACCAATCGGCTTCCCCCGCGGGGCGATCCAGCAATAATTCCGCATGCCCGCGGATGACCATCAGCAGATTATTGAAATCGTGCGCGATCCCGCCCGCCAGCCGTCCAATCGCCTCCATCTTCTGCACCTGGCGAAGCTGCTTTTCCAGCACGCGCTGTTCCGTAACGTTTTCGGACATCAACTCATAACAAGTGCTCGGCCATTTCGGGTCGCGCACCGGCCACCCGCTCAGCCGCACTTGAATAGGCGTTCCGTCTTTGCGGTTCCAGGTGACTTCCAACCCCTCTAGAACTTCACTGCCCTCTCGGACCAAATCTGCGCGCTTCTCTGCTTCTCGGAAAATGTCGCGGTCCAGATTGACGGAGAGCAGATCCTCTTCGGATTCGTATCCCAGCATCTCCACCAGGGCGGGATTTACGTTGAAAAAGCTTCCGTCTTCCGCCACGCGGCAAATGCCGTAGGGAGCCCCTTGCACCACCGAGCGATAATTGACCTCGGAACGCCGCATGGCGTCTTCCGCCCGCTGCTTCTCGGTGATGTCGGTGCTGAAAGCCACCACGCCGACGATCTTCCCTTCCTGGTCGCGGTACGGAATTTTGTCCGTGGAAACCAGGCGCACCTCTCCCGAAGACAGCCGGTAGGGTTCCACGATCCCGAGCTTGGCGTTCCCCGTGCGAATCACCTCCAGGTCGTCCTGGTGGTACGCAACGGCTTCGGAAGGACACAGGTCGTACACCGAGCGTCCCTCGATCTCCTCGACCGTCAGGCCCATCGATTGCGCCGCGGCGCGATTGGCCCGCAGCACGCGATTGTTGGCGTCCTTGTAGATGATCATCAGGGGAGCCGAGTGAAAAATTACCTCGTTCTCGCGCTGTTGCTTGTGCAGTGTCTCTTCGGCCTGTCTGTGCTCGATCGCCAGAGCCACCGGACCGGCCATGGAGCTCAGGAACGTGAGATCGCGGTCGCTGTAAGCATTCTCATCTTCGTAATTCTGTACCACCAGCGCCCCGATGGTCCCCGAAGGCGTGCGCAGCGGCACTCCCATCCATGCGCGCGAGGGAGTCCCAATCCTCTCCACTTGGCCGGCCGCCGCTAATTCCTCGAATATGCCCGGTGTAATTCGCATGGGACGGCCGTGGCGAAAGACGTAGGCGGCGCAGCTCCGGCCTGCTTTTTGCGCCAGCGGAGGCGTTTCAAACTGATCCACAAAGAACGGAAAATGAAAATCTCCGCTCCGTCGGTCGTACAGCGCCACGTAACAGTTTTCGGCGGAAATAACCTTTTGGATGGATTGATGAACTTGCGCGAGCGATTCATCAAGATTCGGCGTGCTGTTCAGAGCGCGGACCACTTCGAAAAGCGCCTGGCGCTCCATCTCAGCCCGCTTTTGGTCGCCCTCTGAAGTGGAGTTTGCCGATTCCGGCAAGCCCTGTGTCATATGTGTGGTCATAGCCGCGGGTGCGTCGACTCAAGCAACGATTCATTTTAGCGTGGCCGTCTCCCTCATCGGCGCCAGACCATTGCAGCTGTTTCTTAAGCGTATAATTCGCACTCGCTGGTACTTTCGTACCAGCTTCAACTTGGCGATCTCGCGCCATCGCCCCCAGGCGGTCCGGCCCCGGCCATGTGCGCAGTTGCCGCCCTCTATCTAAACGCCAAGCCATTCGTCAGGCCCGCAACGCCTCGAGGCTTTCGCGGCACGCTGCGATGGTCTGCCGAATATTTTCCTGGGTATGCGCGGCGGAAACGAACCAAGCCTCAAACTGCGATGGCGGCAGCAGCACTCCGCGGTCCAGCATGGCGTGAAAGAACGCCGCGAAGCTTTTTGTGTCGGAACCCTTCGCGCCCTCGTAGTCGCGCACCGGCTCTTCCGCGAAAAATAAGGTAAGCAGCGAACCTGCGCGCTGCACCTGCCCCACGCGGCCGCTTTCTGCCAGCGCCCCGCATATCCCTTCTGCGAGCACTTTTCCTTTCTCTTCCAGTTCCTCGTAGAACCCGGGTGCCATCAATCGCTTTAGCGTTTCGATGCCTGCGCGCATCGCCAGCGGATTTCCCGACAGTGTTCCCGCCTGGTAGACGGGCCCCACCGGCGCCATGCGTTCCATCAGTTCTCGCGAGCCGCCATAAGCTGCTGCCGGCAATCCTCCGCCTATGATCTTGCCCAGCGTCGTAAGGTCCGGCTCGACGCCGTAAAGCGTTTGCGCGCCTCCAAAACACAACCGGAATCCGGTAATGACCTCGTCAAAAATGAGTAGCGCGCCGTGGCGCCGGGTCAGTTCGCGCAATCCCGCCAGGAAACCGGGCGCCGGTGGAACCACGCCCATATTGGCCGCCACCGGTTCCACGATCACCGCGGCAATGGCCTCCGCATGCGCGCTGAAGAGACGCTCCACGGAAGCCAGATCGTTATAGACGGCGTTGAGCGTAAGCGCCGCCGTCGCTTGCGGCACTCCGGGCGAAGCCGCGATGCCGAACGTCGCCAGGCCCGAGCCGCTTTTGGAAAGAAAGCCGTCGCCGTGCCCGTGATAGCAACCCTCAAACTTGACGATCAGGTCCCGGCCCGTGGCCGCCCGCGCCAACCGGATCGCGGTCATGGTCGCTTCGGTCCCCGAGCAAACGAAGCGCACTCGTTCCAGCGAGGGAAATCCCTTGCGCAGCAGCGTGGCCAGTTCGACTTCCAGCTCCGTGGTCATGCCGTAGCTGGTTCCCCGGCGCGCCTGCTCCGCAAGCGCGGCCACGATTTCCGGATGGGCATGCCCCAGCACCAGCGCGCCCCACGAACACACGTAATCGAGATAAGCGTTTCCGTCCGCGTCCCACAGTTGTGCGCCCGCGGCATGGTCGGCCACCACGGGCGTGCCGCCCACCGCGCCAAAGGCCCGCACCGGGCTGTCCACGCCTCCGACCAGGACTTCGCGGCCACGCGCGAAGATCTGCTCGGAACGCTTGCGGTTCTTTGTGGTCATATCAGGCATGAGTTGGCATCGCGAGTCGAGTGCGGCTGCACTTGCAGCAAATGTTATTCCTGCCGCTTGATCTTACGAAGCCGTCAGGAGGACTTCAACCAGCGCGCCACGTCCTTGGCATGGTAGGTCAGCACGATTTCCGCGCCGGCCCGCTGAATGCCCGTCAATATCTCCAGCACCACGCGCTGTTCCTCCAGCCAGCCGTTGCGTACCGCCGCCTTGACCATCGAGTATTCGCCGCTCACGTTGTATGCCGCCACCGGCGCATCAAACCGATCGCGCACCTGCCGGATAATATCCAGGTAAGGGAGCGCCGGCTTCACCATCACCATGTCCGCGCCCTCCTCCAGATCCAGCGCCACCTCGCGCAGCGCCTCTCGCGCGTTGGCCGGATCCATCTGGTAACTGCGGCGGTCGCCAAACTGCGGCGCCGAATCCGCCGCCTCGCGAAAGGGACCGTAAAATCCCGAGCAGTACTTCGCAGCATACGCCAGGATGGCCACGTCCTGCAGGCTGTGCTCATCGAGTGTCTTGCGGATGGCCCCCACACGCCCATCCATCATGTCCGAGGGCGCCACAATGTCGGCGCCCGCGCGCGCATGCGAAAGAGCCTCGGCGGCCAGCAGCGCCAGCGTAGGATCGTTGGCCACATCGCCTTTTTCGATCACCCCGCAATGCCCGTGGCTGGTGTATTCGCACAGGCACACGTCGGTGAGCACCACCAGATTCAGCTTGGCCCGTCGCACGGCCTCGATCGCACGCTGCACCACGCCGGTCGGCGACGCCGCTTCCGAACCGCTCTCATCCTTGCGCTCCGGGATTCCAAAAAGAATCACAGCCGGGATGCCCAACCCCTCGACTTCGCGGCACTCTTCGAGAAAATGATCCACCGACTGCTGAAAGATTCCCGGCATCGTGCTGATCTCCGTGCGCACGCCGCTCCCCGGGCAGACGAACATGGGGTAGACGAAGCCGCTGGTGCTGAGGCGCGTCTCGCGCACCATGCCGCGGAGTGCCTCCGTGCGGCGCAGTCGCCGCGGGCGCTGGATTGGAAACATCAATCTCTCCCTTTCTGGGTATCTCGCAACGCAAAATAGCGCTCCAGCGCCGCAACCAGCGAATCCGCCGTCGCCTCCGCCGCTTCCACCGACACTGGCACCCTCGCCTCGCGAATGGCTGCGGCAGTTGTAGGGCCGATGGCCGCAATGGCCACCCGATCGCCCAGCCCCTCTAGCGCCTTGGCCCCCACTACGCGTGCGAAATTATGGAATGCCGACGGACTGAAAAAAGTGATTGCATCCATGCCGCCCTGCCGCAGCACGGCCAGAGTTTCGGCATCCGGAGATTCCGCCGGCGCCGTGCGGTAAGCCTCCACGGCGGTCACCCTCGCCTCCGCTCCCCGCAATGCGCTCAACAGTTCCCCGTTGGCCAGGTCGCTGCGAGGAACCAGCACCCGCTTCCCTGCCACTTTACCGGCTAGTTCAGCGGCCAGCATAACGGCGGTTGCGCCGGGTCCTGGCGGTGCATAGGTTGCACGCAGGTCCTCTTCCTCGAGCGCCCTTTGCGTGGTCGCGCCCACCACGGCGTATTGTGGAGCGCTTCGGGAAAGCTTGTTGGGAAGCCGCTGGCGACCTTCCAGAACTCGCAACCGCCGGAAAAAAAATCTCACGGCATTGGCGCTGGTGAAGATCACCCAATCGAACTGCTCCAGCTCGCCGATCGCACGGTCCAGATCTGCGGTGTTCCCCGTCTCGGTAAATTGCACCATCGGCAACGAGATGATTTTCGCTCCCACTCGTGCCAGGCCGGCCATCAGATCTTCCGCCTGCTCCGGCGCCCGCGTGATGACGATGCGTCTCCCGGCAAGCGCGCCCGCGCCGGCCGCGCTCAACGATCGCGCCCTGCCGGCCGCAACAAACGCCCGGCCCCGCGATCGAGCAACGCCACGGCCGCTTGGCGCCCCAACTTTTCCGCGTCTCGCGGCAAGCCCGCGCGCCGCACGCGCATGGCCTCGCTTCCGTCACTCGACAATACGCAGGCCTCCAGGATGAATTCTCTATTCTGTGTGCGTCCCCAAACGCCCACCGGCAGCAGGCATCCGCCCTCCAGCCCGGCGAGCACCGCGCGTTCCGCATCCACCGCCAACTGCGTCTCGCTGTGATTCAATTTGCTTACACAATTTCGAACCGTGGGATCGTCCTGGCGCGTTTCCAAACCGATCGCTCCTTGCCCCGCGGCAGGCAAACTAACATCGGTGGAAAGCACTTCCGTAATGCGCTCCGCCATCCCCAATCGGTCCAGGCCCGCCTTGGCCAGCACAATCGCATCGCAGTCGCCGCGCGCCACTTTCGCCAGGCGCGTGTCCACGTTCCCGCGCATCTCCACCATTTGCAGATCCGGCCGGCAATGCAGCAGTTGGGCCTGTCGCCGCAGGCTGCCGGTGCCCACCCGCGCTCCGTTCGGCAGTTCCATAAGACCCGTGCCCGAGCGTGAAATGAGCGCGTCGCGAACATCCTCGCGCTCGCAGATCGCCGCGATCGCCAGACCCGCGGGCAATTCCGTGGGCACGTCCTTCATGCTGTGCACTGCCAGATCGATGCGCCCCTCCAGCAGCGCGTCTTCGAGTTCCTTCACGAAGACGCCCTTCCCGCCCATGGCGGCGAGCGGCGTCTTGGCCTCGCGATCGCCGGTGGTGCGGATCAGCACGAGCTCCGCGCCAACGTTCAGGGCACCCAGCCGTCCTCTGACCATCTCCGCTTGCCACTGCGCCAGGGCGCTGCCGCGCGTGCCGATCCGCAGCGCGTTCAAAGCTTTCCCTGGTCCAGCCGGAAGAGGTCCCGCAGCGCTTCGAGGTTCTGCAGTTTCCGGCGCAAATCGCTCACGCCCTTCAACCGTTCCGCCGGCTCCAGCAAAATACGGTCGAGCATCTCGTCGATCAGTTGGGCCATGCGCCTCCGGTCTTCCTCGGAGAGTTGCGGCATGGATGCCAGGCGCTCGCGGAGGAACACGTCGCGCTCCGCCGCCACGCGCTCGCGCAACTGCCGCAGCACCACGCCCGTTTCCACGCTGGCTTGCCAGGCTTCAAATTTGGAGATGTGCTCATCGATGATCGATTCCGCGCGGGGAATTTCCGCTTGCCGCGCGCGCTTGTTTTGCTCCACGATCTCGCTGAGGTCGTCCAGATTGTAGAGGTACACGTTGTAAAGGCCGGCCGCGCCCGCCTCCACGTTGCGCGGCACCCCCAGATCCACCAGCAGCAGCGAGCGGTTCGAGCGTCTGGCCATCGCGCGCTCCAGAATCTCGCGCGACAGCACCGCTTCGGGGCTGGCCACCGAGCAAACGATCAAGTCCGGCCATTCCAGCGCGGCGGCCAGCGCGTCCCAGGAAACCACTTCCGCCCCCACGCGCGTGGCCAGTTCTTGCGCGCGCTCGGCCGAGCGATTGGCCACGTGCAGCCGGCTGATCCCGCGATCGCGCAAATGCCCCGCCACCTGTTCGCCGGTTGCGCCCGCCCCAAGAATCAGCGCCGAATGGCCCCGCAGCTTGCCAAAAATTCGCTCCGCCAGTTTCACTCCAGCGAAAGCCACCGAAACGGGACCTTTGCCGATCTCCGTTTCCGTGCGGATGCGCTTTCCTACTTCCAGCGCCCCCTGGAACATCCGGTTGAGCACCGGTCCGGTTGCGCCGCTGTCGGCCGCCACGCGATAGGCCTCGCGCACCTGCCCCAGAATTTCCGCCTCGCCCAGCAGCATCGAATCCAGCCCGCTGGCCACGCGAAACAGGTGTCGCACGGCCTCGCGGTCGTGGCGGCGATACATGCTTCCGTTCAGCGATTCCGGTTCGATCCGGTGAAAGCTGGAAAAAAAGCGCTCCATGGCCGCGGCGCTGTCCGCGGCGGATTCCGGGGGCACCCCGTACAGCTCGCTGCGATTACAGGTGGAAAGCACCAGCGTCTCGGAAAGCACTCCTCCCGAGCGCAACTGTTCCGCCGCGCGCTGGGCCTCGTCTTGCGTGAAGGAAACGCGTTCGCGCAATTCCACCGGCGCGGTCAAATGGTTCAATCCGATGAGCACGATCTCCATGGGAGATTACCGTCGCTCCACAACGTGCGGATTGTTCGCGCTGGTCATCAGAAATATCGGTGGAAGCTGGAGAGATATAGATTGACCACGGTGTAACTGAAGAGCACAAACAAAAAATTGAACACGCATAGCGCCGAGGCCCGCGCGCCGCGCCAGGCCGTCGTCCGTCCCAGCCACAGGTAACTCGCATACGCCCCGAGGATCACCAGCGTAATGACCTCCTTGGGATCGCCATTCCAGTATTGGCCCCAGATGCGGTGCATCCACAAAAAACCGAAGGCGATGCCCACAAGCAGCATGGCCAGTCCCACCACCACGCCGCTGCGGCTCATGCGTTCCAGCACTTCCAGCGCCGGGAACCGCCACACCACGGCTCCCAGCCGATGGTGCCGCAAAAGCTGGTTTTGAATCAGATAGATCAGGCTCAGCACGGCGGAGAGCGTAAACGCTGCATAGCCCCAAACGTTCAGCGTAATGTGCAGCGCTAGCAGTGGCCCGCCCACCGGGGGCGCAGTGACCACCAATTTTCTCTCCGCATGCGACAACACAAAAACCACCAGCACCACGGGAAGCACGAAAGCGCCCACCGCGCGTTGCCGGTGGAAAAACTCCAGTCCCAGATAGGTCACCGCCAGAAGCCACGCGAACAGCGAGAGCGATCCGTAAAGGTCGTCATAGGGCACGGTATGCGAACCGGAGCGATCCAGCAGCGCCAGATAATGCAGTACGATTCCCGCCGCCAGAAGCAGCGTCGCCAGGCGGCCGATTCCCACGCGCGCGTTGTTGAGGAAAACCACATAGCCGGCCAGGCTTGCGGCGTAACAGACGGCGGTGGCAAGAACCAGGTAATTCATCGGTCTCCAGAATGACGCTTCCTGCCCGCCCAGGCCATAACGGGCTTGCTCGGATAACTAGGAACGCACTTCCCCGTTACCTGCGGGATACCTCAATATCTCGCTTCATTATAGCGATTTTAGCTGCCCGAAACACGCAAGCTGCCAGAACCACGCCCTGCCGCACAGCCACGCCCAATTGGCACACGCCAAAGCCGCCTATGACGATGCCGGAGGCCCCCATGCAGCCCTCATGGCGATTTGCTATCATCAATGAGAGCAGCCACTCCAGCAAAGTTCAGCAGAGTAAGAGTACAAGTACGCAGACAGATGCCTCCCGCGCCCCATACCGAAACCCGCAAGGAGCTTTTCCTCCGCGCCTGCCGTCGCGAGCACGTCCCGCGCGTGCCCGTATGGATGATGCGCCAGGCCGGGCGCTACTTGCCGGAGTACCGCGCCCTGCGCGAGAAGCACAGCTTCATGGAAGTCGCCAAGACCCCCGAGCTTGCCGCGGAAGTTTCTCTTCAGCCCTTTCGCCGTCTCGGCGTGGATGCCGTGATCGTTTTCTCCGACATCCTGATTCCCGCCGAGGCCATGGGCGCCAACGTTGAAATCGCCGACGCCGGCCCGGTGATTCACTCCCCGGTACGCACCGCCGCTCAGGTCGACGCCCTGGTCTGCTTCGATCCCGAACAGGAAACGCGCTTCGTTTGTGACGCCATTCGCCGGTTGCGCCGCGAACTGGGCCCCGACGTGCCGGTCATCGGCTTTGCCGCCGCGCCCTGGACGCTGGCCTGCTACCTGATCCAGGGCGGCTCGCACGACGGCTTCCCCGCCGCCAAGACCATGCTCCTGAGCGATCCCCGGCTGATGCAATCCCTGCTTCAGAAGATCGCGCTGGCCACCGCGCCCTATCTTCGCGCGCAGATCGATGCCGGCGCCACGGCCGTGCAACTCTTCGACACCTGGGCTGGCGAACTCGACGCCACCGATTACCGCCAGTTTGAGCTTCCCGCCCTGCAGCTCCTGCTCGCCGAGCTGGCCGCCGGCGACACTCCCGTCATCCTTTTTGCCAAGGCCGCCAATCATCTTCTGGAGTTCCTCTCCAAAACCGGCGCAAACGTATTGAGCCTGGACTGGCGCGCGGATCTTGGCGAGGTGCGGAAGTATTTTGACGATCGCCCTTTGGCGCTTCAGGGCAACGTCGATCCCTGCGTTCTTCTGGCGCCGCAGGAGGTCGTCGTCCGCGCCGCGCAACAGGCCGTGAAGCGCACCGCCGGCCTTGGCCACATTCTGAATCTGGGCCACGGCATTCTGCCGCAAACTCCCGTCGAGCATGCCCTGGCCTTTGTCCAGGCGGGACAATCCGCGCCGGTGGCCGCGCCCAAACCGGAAAAGCCGCCAGTGCAAGCCGCGGCCTCCAAGGGTCCCTTCTTGCAATGAGTGACGACGCAATGAGCGACTCCGCACATCCCGATCTCAGCCTCGCGCTCGACCGCGACCGGTTCCGCATCTCGCAGGAGTTCCTTGCGAAATACAATCGCTCCGGCCCGCGCTACACCAGCTATCCCACCGCTCCGGTCTGGAAAGAGGACTTCGGTCCCGACGATCTCGAACGCGCCTACCGCCAGGCGGACGACCTGAAAACTCCGCTGTCACTCTACATGCATCTCCCCTTTTGCGAGAGTCTCTGCCTGTTTTGCGCGTGCAACGTGGTCATTACCAAGGACCACAGCCAGGCCCCACCGTATCTCGCCACGCTCAAGCGCGAGATCGAACACGTCGGGCGCTTCGTCTCGCGCTCGCGCCTGGTGGTGCAGTTCCACTGGGGCGGCGGCACGCCCACCTATCTCACCCCCGAGCAGATGGAAGACCTCTTCGGCTTCGCCGCGCAAACTTTTTCCTTCGCCCCCGGCGCCGAAATTGGAATCGAAGTCGACCCCCGCGTCACCTCCGCGCGGCATCTGGAAACCCTGCGCCGCCTCGGTTTCAACCGCCTCAGCCTCGGCATTCAGGACTTCGACCATGAGGTGCAAGAGGCCGTCCATCGCGTGCAGCCCTTCGAAGCCACTCGCGATCTGATCGCCAATGCCCGCTCGCTGGGCTTTTCCAGCGTCAATGTGGACCTCATCTGCGGCCTGCCCTACCAGACCGCGGAGCGCTTCGCGCGCACCGTGGACCAGGTCCTTTCCTTTGCCCCGGAGCGCGTGGCCCTGTTCAGTTACGCGCATGTGCCCTGGTTGCGCAAGCAGCAAGGCGCTTTCGCCGATCATCTTCCCGAGGGCATGGAAAAATTCCGCATCTTCTTTACCGGCCTGGAGAAATTTCTCGGCGCGGGCTACCAGTACATCGGCATGGATCATTTCGCGCGCCCCGATGACGAACTGGCCGTGGCCCAGCGCAATCGCACCCTGCACCGCAATTTCATGGGCTACACCACCAAGGCCGGCGCGGACCTCTATGGTCTGGGGGTTAGCGCCATCAGCGGCATCGGCAACACCTACGCGCAAAACTATCGCGAACTCGGGCCCTATGCCGAAGCCGTGGAGCGCCGCGGCATCGCCACCATGCGCGGGTATCGCCTCACCGAGGACGACCTGCTGCGCCGCGCCGTCATCAGCCGTCTGCTCTGCCACGCGGTGATTCGCAAGGAGGAGATCGCCGCCGAATTCGGCGTGAATTTCGACGACTACTTCGCGCCCGAGGTCGCGCGCCTGACGCCCTTTGTCGAGGATGGACTGCTCGAACCGGTTGGCCGCGAGATAACCGTCACCCCGCTGGGCCGCATCTTCATTCGCAACATCGCCATGATCTTCGATCCCTACCTTGAGAAGCAGCGCCTGGCGGAAAAGCCGCTCTTCTCCAAAACGCTCTAGCCCCTGGCCGTGTCCGCCCCCACAAATGTTCTGGTCGTCGGCGGCGGCATCTCCGGTCTGGTGTGCGCCTGGCGCCTGCGGCAACAACGCCTGCCGGTCATTTTATTCGAAGGCAGCTCTCGCTTCGGCGGCGTGATTGGAGCCGTCGAGAAAAGCGGCTTTCTGTTCGATCTCGGCCCGCAGAGCTTCACGGCTACCGCCCCGCTCCGTGCGCTGATCGAAGAGTTGGACCTTGCCGGAGAACTCCTGTTCGCCGATCCGGGCGCGCCGCGTTACATCCTCTTTCGCGGGAAGTTGCAGCCCGTGCGCCCCAGCCCTCCCGCGCTGCTGCGCTCCCCGCTGCTCGGCTGGCGCACCCGGCTGCGCCTGCTCACCGAGCCGTTGCGCCACGCGAGCCCCCCGCAGGACGACGAATCCATTGCCGCCTTCGTGCGGCGCAAGTTCGGCGAGGATCTTCTCGCCAATCTCGTCGCGCCGTTCGTTTCCGGCGTTTTTGCCGGAGACCCCGAGAAACTGAGCCTGCGCAGCGCCTTCCCCGGCGTGCATGCCCTCGAAGAGCAATACGGCAGCGTGCTGCGCGGCGCCATGAAGTCCCGGCCCAGAGTGCCCAGGGAAAAAGGCCGCGAATCTTCGTTGGGCAACTTCCGGCGCGGCATGGTCACCCTGCCGCAGGCGCTCGTGCAAAAGCTGGGCGAAGCGGCCCAGTCCGGCGTTGAAATCCTCGCGCTCCAGCGGAGCGCGGGAGAAAATCCCTCCGAAGGTTTCGAACTCTCGTACCGGCAGGGTGGAATGCTTCGGCAGTTGCGCGCTTCGGCGGTCGTTGTCGCCACTCCCACCGACCAGGCGTCCAACCTGCTCCAGCAGATCGATCCTCGATTCCCCGAGGCCTTCGCTCAGATTGAATACGCCGGCGTGGCGCAGGTTTCCGCTGGCTACCGCATGGCGCAAATCGCCGAACCGCTCGCCAGTCAGGAAAGGGGCTTCGGATTTCTGGTTCCCCGCGCCGAGGGTCTGCGTCTCCTCGGAACGGTCTTCAGTTCATTTCTTTTCCCGGGGCGCGCGCCAACCCAGCCGGAACAAATGGCCAGTTTCACCAGCTTCCTGGGCGGCGCCACCGACCCGCAACTGTGCCAACAGACGGAAGACCGCATTGCGGAAATCGCGCGCACGGAGTTGGCCAAAGTGCTTCGAATCGGCGGACCCCCGGTGGTCGAAAATGTCTGGCGTTCGCAGCGCGCCCTGCCCCAGTACAATCTTGGCCACCAGCGCGTGGTTGCCGCGTTGCGCCAGCTCTGCGCGGAAATTCCCGGCCTGTTCCTGGCGGGAAATTATCTCAGCGGTCCCTCGCTGGGTTCCTGCATCGAGCAATCCAACCAGACCGCCGAGGCCGTCGCCGGCCGTATCGCCACACGAGCCTGACTCCCCCAAAAAAATGACCAGCGAATCACAGAGCCGCAAGTGGATTCCTGGCTGGGCCTTCGCCATCGCCGCTGTGCTCGTCGCTCTCGCAGGCTACACCACATGGCGCATGCAGCGCGCGAATCGCGAACTCTCCGATCTAAACCTGCGCGCCGCGCAGGAGCAACAACGCAGCCAGGCCCTCGACGCCGCGCGCCAGCCCTATCAGCAAGGTTTTCAGATCGTCGCCGCAAAAGACACCGCCAAGTTTGCGCTCGCCGGCACAAATCCCGCGCGGCCGCCAATCACCGTGTACTGGAACAATAAGATGGGGCTGCTTCTGGTCGCGGATCATTTGCCGGCCGTGGCCGCCGGGCGCGCTCTGCAATTATGGATTCTGCCGCAGAAGGGTAAGCCAGCCAGCATGGGCATCTTTCAGCCCGACAAAAATGGCCGCCTGTTTGCCGTGGTCCCGCCGATGGACGCCATGACCTCGGCGAAGTCCCTGACGATCAACGAGGAACCATCCAGCGGCAGCGCGCGCCCAACTTCGCCGCCGGAATGGGCCGCACCAATCCCCGGAATGTCCCGCTAAACGTCTCCGCTAAGGCCGGCTTCCGGCGCGAGACCGGTGAGCCAGGCGAATCTTGCGCCGCCCTAGCGCCTGCCGGTAGCGCCGCCGATCCTCGGCGGTTTCGGCGATCAGCGGCGGCACGGAGGTGGGTTGCTGCATTTCGTCCAGGGCCACGAACGTCAGGTACGCGCTGGTCGTGTGTTTTCTCTCTCCGGTCAACAGGTCTTCCGAAAACACCTTCACCCCGATTTCCATGGAGGTATGGAATGCGCGGTTCATGCTGGCCTTCACAATAATCAACTCCCCCACATGAATGGGATTGCGAAAGTCCAGATAATCCACCGACGCGGTCACCACGGCCGTCCGGCAGTGCCGCAGCGCCGTCGCCGCGCCGGCCATGTCCACCAGGTGCATCACCCGCCCGCCCAATACGCTTCCCAGCAGGTTGGTATCCTGCGGCAGCGCGAATTCGGACATCTCCGTCCGCGAAGCGCTCACCGGCCGCCCCGCCGCTTCGCCCTCCGCATTTGCCCGCTTCTTTCTCATCATGACCCCGTCCTGGCTCTTTCTGCGTCCTCGCGCTCCCTGCGGGAGCGCGTTTGGCGATGCCCGCGCAACTCGCTATAATACGCGCACCTGAACCATGACCCAACCGCAGACCCAAAACCAATCGCAAAAGAAGACCCGCCGCGCCATGCTCGAAGAGTTCGTCGTCGCCCATCCCGCCGATGGATTCGCCCGCTACGGCCTCGCCATGGAATGCGCCAGCACCGGTGACAACGCCGCGGCCGTTGAAAACTACGAGAAGTTGCTGGCCTCTCATCCCCAGTACGTCAGCGGCTACTTCCAATATGGTCAGTTGCTTGCCCGCCTCGCGCGCATCGACGATGCGCGCCGCATCCTTACCTCCGGCATCGAAGCCGCCCGCCGTTCCGGCGATGAGCATGCCGCTTCCGAGATGGAAACCGCCCTCGCTCAGCTATAAACTGCCGCACTAAAATCCATCTAGCGCTCCATCAGAAAAGCGGACCCCAAACAAGGTATATTCTTCCTAGGGAAAAACCTCATCCGGGAGCCTTGCGAGATGGACCGCGCCGACCCTCGACCCAGTCCTGCCTTGCGACTCTGCTTCTGGTGCATCACCACCGTCGTAAGTTTCCTGCAAATTTGGGCGCGGCGCCACACCATGAATCCCGACGCCGTCTCCTACGTCGAGATTGCGCAAGCCGCCCTGCATATCGGCGTGAAAGGTCTCGTCAACGCCTATTGGAGCCCGTTGTATCCGGCCCTTCTCGCCGTGATCTTCCGCGCCTTCCACCCTCCGCTTTTCTGGGAATCCACCGTCATTCACCTGCTGAGCTTCCTCCTGGTTTTTGTGAACCTGGCGTGCTTCGAGGTCTTTTTGAGGGAATTGATTCGCGTCCAATACTCCCAGGCGCCCGCAAACCTCTCCATGCCTTTGCCGCCGCGAACCCTCTGGATTTGCGGCTACATTCTCTTCATCTGGTCCTCGCAGTTCTGGCTGCGTTCGGATTTGACCTCCCCGGACGTTCTCGTCGCCGCGGTGGCCTATCTGGCCACGGCCATCCTGCTGCGGATCCTGGCGGGAAATGAAGCTTGGACGACGTTTGGGACCTTGGGAATCGTGCTCGGATTGGGCTACCTGGCTAAAACCGTAATGTTTCCCCTGGCGTTTGTTTTCCTCGCGTCCGCCGTTCTCCTGGCCCCGTCGTTCCGCCGGGCATTCCCGCGCGCGCTCCTCGCGTCGGCGATTTTTTTGGTCATTTGTGCTCCTCTAGTCGTGGCTCTTTCCAGAAGCAAGGGCAGGCTTACCTTTGGCGACAGCGGCACAATCAATTACGCCGAGTTCGTCAACCAGGTTGATCCACGATTCGATCACTGGCAGGGCCAACCCCCCGGAACGGGAATCCCCGCGCACCCTACAAGAGAGCTGTCTCCGGCTCCTCCGCTCTTCGAATTCGCCACGCCGATTTCCGGCAGCTATCCTCCCTGGTATGACCCTTCCTACTGGTATGACGGGGTGCAAGCCCATTTCTCCCTGAGCCAGCAAACGCGCGCCCTGCTCCACTCGCTCAACTTATATTTGAGGATCTTCTCTCAGACCGGCGCGCTGTATTTCGTGCTTCTGACCCTCTTCATTCTTTTAAGAAACTCCGGCCCCTGGGGAAGCGGAATTCGCAGCTACTGGGCCGTGTGGCTCCCCTGCTATGCGGCGCTGGGCATGTACGCGCTTGTGAATGTCGAGCCTCGCTATATCGCCTGGGCCGCGCTCATGCTGCTGATGATGGTTTTTTCCGGCGTGCGCGTGCCTTCCTCGTCGCAAAGGCCGTTGATCCCACGCATCGCGCTACTCGTCGCCATCGCTCCGGCCGTGGCCATTGCCGTGTCCACCGGCCAGAATCTCGCGGCCATCGCCCGCCCCAGGCCATTCGAAGCTTGGGACGTTGCCCAGGGCCTGCAACGCATGGGAATTCCGCCGGGATCGGGCGTGGGCTTTATCGGCATCGGATTCGATGACTACTGGGCGCACTTGGCTGGCGTGCACATCGTTGCGGAAATCCCCGACTGGGGCATGGCTCGCTTCTGGGATGCCGACCCCGAGACAAAATCGAAAATCATGTCCCAGTTTGCCGCATCCGGGGCCGCCTGCGTCGTTACGAAATCCGTTCCCCCGGAGGCGGCAGCGCAAGGTTGGAAGCAGATCGACGGAACCGCCTATTCCCTATGGGAAATCCGCGGCCGGCCCCGGCAAACCGCCGGGCGAGTATCCGCGAAGAACTGAACGAACTCCCATTGCCGCGCCCCCGGCGGCGTTCCTTCCCGGTCATCATTGAACCTTCAGGTTTAAGGCCACGGAACTTGCGCTCCGCCTTATAATAGGGAGTGACCAATCATTGCGGAGAATCGGGGACCTATGGCGACAAATCCATCGGCAGTGAAGCCCGCCACGCTGGGCCAGTGGCGTAGCGGTGTGGACGAAGGTTGTAACGCCGCGCGCACGGTAAAAGACGAGATGCGCGCCAACCTGCTGCGCAAGCTCGAATCGGGAGAGCCGCTCTTCCACGGCGTCCACGGCTATGAAGAGACCGTGCTGCCGCAAATCGTCAATGCCATTCTCGCGCGCCACAACTTCATCCTGCTCGGGCTGCGCGGCCAGGCCAAGAGCCGCATCCTGCGCGGCCTGGTGGGCTTCCTGGATCCCGAGATGCCCTATATCGCCGGCTGCGAAATCCACGATCATCCGCTGCGGCCCATCTGCCGCGCCTGCCGCGATTTGGTCGCCGAGCGCGGCGACGAGACTCCCATCGCCTGGCTCCCGCGCGACGCTCGCTACGTCGAAAAACTCGCCACGCCCGACGTCACCATCGCCGATATCATCGGCGACGTCGACCCCATC
>Ga0302326_10012687_pt1 | contig 17924 bp, 15 predicted proteins | sample Palsa_T0_3_FD_202264 | JGI IMG/M metagenome (GOLD analysis project Ga0302326, IMG submission 202264) | Peat permafrost microbial communities from Stordalen Mire near Abisko, Sweden - Palsa_T0_3 | ecosystem: Environmental > Terrestrial > Soil > Palsa > Peat permafrost | place: Sweden: Abisko... | reverse complement strand
CAACCAGCCGGACATGGTGCGGCGCCACGAGATTACCGGCGCGAATGAGATTTTCGATGAGCGCCTTGGGCTTCGTGCCCTCAACGCCGACTTCGTGAAAATCCCAGTCGAGAATTACCAGATCGGCCGTCTGGCAGAGCTTGAATACCGTGGATCGCTCGCCGGTCGGAAAATCCTTTTCCGGTTCGTACAACGCGCATACGATTCCAAATTCCGCGAAGCTGCCTACGAGATCCTTGGTTCTGAATGCCGGCAGCGGAGCGTCAACGCCCGGGGGCATCGTAGCGTCGGCCTCCGCCACCGGCACTTCGTCCGCTGGGTCTGGCTGCATTACCGACTTAGGCTGTCTCGGACCGGCGACCGTAACAGCATCAGGACTGAGGCTTACCTGATTGTAAATATTGTCGTCAATGAAGACGGCACTCTGAAGGTAGCGCATCGCTGCCTGGGAGGAGAACTCTGCGATTGAGCCTGCTTTCATTAGTTCAACCTAAGTGTTGCCGCTGTTATTCGAAATGCCACGTTAAATCCGAGAGGCGGCCGATCTAGGACGATATCCATCTTCTCTTTTTGCAAAGCCCGTCTTCCAATAAACAAACCGAGTCCGCGTCCTCCCGATTTTCGAGTAAAGCCACGCTCGAACAATCCGTTGGCGTCGCGGTCTGGAATCGCCGGGCCGTTATTGGCTACCACCATCGCACCCGGCACTGCATCGAGTTGGATGATTCTCGCCTCAGTGACCGTCTTCAGCCAGTAGATCGCGTTGTCTACGAGGTTAATGAAGACGGGATAGATGGTCGAAGGGTAACAATCGACGCTGCTCGCCAGAAACGCGTCGGTGCACTCGACCTTGACATTGTGACGTGTCAAACGGTTTGCGAAAAGGTCGTGGATGTATCGCTGAATGCTTTGTCCTGAAATAGGGAGTGTTTTTCGATGGAGTCGCCGTTGAAGGGGTGTAAACAGGCCGAGATGACCATCTAGATGTTCGAAATTAGCACGAATTGATTCATATAAGGGTCTGATTCCCTTGCTGCCCCGAGCTAGAAAGCCCAGATCCTGAATGCTGCGTCGGACGTTAGCGATCGCGGCGCCAAACTCGTGATTAATGATAGCGACTGCGAGTCCCAACTGGACCATCTCAAAGTCGTCGTCCGCCTGACCCTCCAAAGCGGTGATCCGCTCGTCCATCGCTTCCATGATTTCGGCAGGCTCTGAGCCATCCGAGCTTTCCAAATTGGATGCCAGAGAGGCAAGCATGTCGCGGGCTGCCTCCAGCGACGCACGGTGGCGCTGCTCGACATCCAGCAGTTGTTCCTCCCATCGCCTGCGTAGCGCTTCCACTTGGGTCTCATCCAGATCGTCAAGATTCCTTCTCCCAAGATCAGCTTCGATCTGCCGGTAGGCAATATCAAAGGACTCAACGGCGCGCTGAGTCACGTTGAATACCGCGTTTCGCGTTTCATCCGCGGTCCTTCGAGCATCCTCGACTGCATCTCGGAGGATTTTCTGGCGCTCGGCCTGAATCGATTTGAGGCGTTCCTCGAGCCGGCGCCGCTGGTTTATGTATACCTTCGCCTGTTTTGCAACCTTGCCTAGAGATTCGGCAGTTTCTGTCTCAAACGGCGTGAAGTATTCTCGCTCTATCCGGGCTCGCTCGGACTGATATGCAGACCAGCGTTCTTGCAGCGACTTTGACAGCCCGACACCTGCCGGGCGACGGCACACATAGGCGTCGCGGAGTTTCTGTACTGACTCCATTGCAGTCTTCTCCGCCGTGATCAGTGCTGCGGCCGCCTGGTCATGGTCGGGAAGCGCCGCAGCTGCCTGTAGCGCAGCTTTGGTCTGCTGCCGCAACTTCGACAGGCTCTGTGTGATCAGACCGGAATTGAGGGTGTCGAAGAACTTGTCCAGAGAGGCGGAGAATTTCTTCCGCTTCGTGGATACCTGCTTCTCGCGTTTTTCGAGCAGTGCTGCCTGACGTTTCAATGATGTCTGGTGTTCCTCAAAAACGTCGGTAAAGGTGCCACCCTTGCGAAAAAATTCAGCAGCAAGTTGTTTCAACAGATTCATCACAATGTCGCGGAGCTGTCGGTACGCGCTGTTCTGCTGCCAGCCTTCGCGACCAGCCTTTTCAACAAGAGCTCCGTTATTCGCTCGGCTTAGAATGACAGCGCCGAACATTCTTCTGAATGAGAAAAAATAGTAACCTGCGCCAAGATTTCTCCGCTTCTCCACTTCAAGCCAGTCGACGGAATGGTCTCCATAGGGAAGAACGCGGATTCCGTCGCGGTAGATGTACATACCGCCTAAGCGTTCAAGTTTGGCGTTGATGGCATCCCACTCTTCCGGCGTAAGCAGGGACTCGCTCTTGGTACCCATTATGTAGCCGAAGACAATCTGGAAGGGACCGCATTCTGTAGGCCTACCATCACCTTCTTTCCAGGAGATTGGCAGGTCCTTATAGGTTTTTTCATAGACCCGTAGGGTTCCGACGAACTGGCCGAACTTGTCGATTTCTCCGGCGAGCTCGTGGTCGACCGTTGGAACGTCAGCGGTGGTGAAGAAAAGGTCTGGGTCCAGGAGCTCTGACCCCGTAGCAGCGCCCGGAGGCCAATGCCGGAAGGAGGTTGCTATTGCAGGAGGCGGCGATGCGAGAAACACCTGGTTGTAGAACCCGAGCAGCGACTTGCGGAAACTGTAGTCCTGCGTGCGCTGTTCGCCAGAAATTTCGAGGTCGAGTATTGATGTCGCGGGCGCGATTATGAAATGTGTTCCGGTGCCTTCGCCAGCGAGCGAAAGCGGCTCTTGGTCGTGAGGCCGTAGAACATCCTCTAGGTCGATGGGATCAGGCCGGAACGCCCTCAGCTCACGCTTAACCTGAGAGAAACTTAGAGAGGGATGCTGCGCACTGAGGCGTTCAACGCAGTCAGTCAGCTTCTCCGCGAGCTTGAAGCAATCGGCCTCTGTGGGAAGTTTTCCACCGGAAATAGTCGTAACTGGTATGTCAATTTCGTCAAGATTCAATCCCGGCAGTTCGAATAGTCCCCAGTGGACGAGACCGATGACCATATTGCTGATGCCATCGTTGCGGCGTGCGCGGGAAAGCACCAGGACAATCCGGCCCAAAAGTGCAATGGCCAACCGTCCGATCCCCTTCTCCCCAGTGATCGGGCGGACAGATACACCCGGCGGACGATACTGATGCTGGGCGCCATCCCCGAACTTGCTTTCGGTGCCAAGCACGAGCCATTTGTCAGTGAAATCATCCAGCGTCATGCCGACGCCATTGTCCCGTACCACCACAAGCTTCTGCCCTTCGAAGTAATCGATCCGGGCGACCGTGGCATAGGCATCATGGGCATTCTTGAACAATTCGCTGATGGCATTCTGAATGCCGGCAATCTGCTGACGGCCGAGCATGTCAACCGCTCGTGCCCTTGTGCGGATTTTAGCCATTGGCGGCAATTGTAATCAGATGTTCGCCGAGCCGTCGAGCCAGCTCGGGGGGAACGGCATTACCTATCTGTCGGGCGATGCTTTCCATGCTTTTGCCGTGAAAGACGAATTCGCGAGGGAAAGTCTGTAATGTCGCTCCCTCACGAATGGACATGGCGCGATCTTCGTCGGGGTGGCCGAAGCGGCCGTTAGAGAAGCTCGTAAACCGCGTCGTAATGGTTGGTGCCGGGCGCTCCCAGTACATTCGGGCGTAAACGTCCCGGAAGATCTGATCCCGGTCTCGATAAGCATCAATTTGCAGCTCCTCGTCGTCCTTCCAAACCAGCCGGTTGCCACCTGATTTTCGCGTCAACCGGATTCGCCGAAGGTTATTCGCCGAGAGACCCAGCGCTGAGTGCTGAAATGTCGATTGATCCCTGTGCCCTGCTTCTATCTTCCTAAAACCGTTAGCCACCCCGATGAACGCGCTCACGGTCAACGCGGCATTTGGCTTCGGCGGCGGCAATGAGATGTCAGATGTCAGTCGCGTAGCAATGAGCAGGTACCGTCGCCGGTTTTGAGGTACCCCGTAATGATTGGCGTTGATGATACCGTCGTCCCAGGCGTACTCCAGCTGCTCCAGAAATCCGATAAATTGCGGAAGTATGGTCTTTTTGCGATGGCTGTGAAGCCCGGGAACGTTTTCGACTATGACAAAGCCCGGTCTGAAGTGCCGGATGAATTTTTGGAATTGTTTGAGAAGAAATGCGGTCTTGGCGGCCTTAGTCTTATCTGTTCGCAATTTACTCCAGAACTGGCACGGACTGCAGCCCGCAAATACCAGGAATGGGTCGTCGACACGCAGATCAAGGCGACTTCCAAGCTCCCTGGCGGAGAGTGTGCTGATGTCGTGTTTGATGAATTTTGCAGCGGGAATGTTGCTTTCGTAGGTGCGCTTGCAGTCAACCGCGTTGTCGACCCCGCCCAGTACCTTGATACCGGCCTCACACAATCCCAGACTCATCCCGCCAGCCCCACAGAAAAAATCAACAGCCATCAAATTCTGCGCTTTGTTGATTGCCATAGAATCTTTGCTATCGACCAGATTCAGTGCAGCACGCCACCAACGGCCAACCCCATCGTGTCAACTCTGCGCATCGTTAATGCAGGAGGAACCGGCATTTGGCAAGCACTCTGTGCAGCAGAGTGCATTGTCAAGGGATTTAGACGGAGAATGGAACTGAAACAGGAATTGCGAACTCCTGTCCGGGAAAACCCTGGCGAGAACACCATTCATTTCCCGCTCAGAAATACCGACAGACGCTTCGCGAGACGCCTTCGGTCCGGGGTCTGGCATTCCCAGAGAATCAACAGTTTCCAGCCGAGTGACCTGAGCTCACGGCTGATCCGGCGGTCACGGGCACGGTTGGCGTCGAGCTTCGGGATCCAGAATTCAGGACGCGTTGCTGGACGAGTAGCTCCGCTGCAGCCCGGATGTTGGTGCCAGAAGCACCCGTGAACCAGTACGATCTTTCGCAGACGCGGAAAGACAATGTCAGGCTTGCCGGGCAAATCGCGTCGGTGCAAACGAAAACGGTACCCAAGCCTATGAGCGACACGCCGAACGATCTTTTCAGGCTTGCTATCCTTGCCCCGGATCGCGGCCATGTTACGACTTCGCTGCTCGCGTGTATGAACATCCATCAGTCCAGCGTCTTTCTCACCATTAGCGGCTTTGGATATCGGCTGGGCTCCCGAATTATAGTAGCGGCTTGGCGACCCAGTTCCCGCTTACGATTTTCGCTTTCTCACGAAATGGCGTCGATCGCGGCGTCATTTCATTGCCGTCCGCCTCTGCGAGCAATTTGCCCCGTTCCGAGCCGGTCTCACTGGTCACCTTGACGCGGAACAGCACGGTATTCGGATCGTGAAAGAGCGCCAGGCGGCGGTCGTTCTGCGGTGCGATCAATCCGACACGCCCGAAGTCAAATCGCATCAGCGTCGTGCGGTGGTACGCCTCAACCCATACGCGGGCGTCGGGTTCCGCAATTTTGTAGCCGTTCAGTTGAATCACCGCGTCGAAACTCGTTTCGCCATTGCCCGGCCGCAACCGGAAACGGGCGTCCTCCTTGTTGATCTTCTTTCGGCCGGTGTAATTAAGCCGGATTGCCATTGAGCACCTCCCCGTCTTCCGAAGCCGTCGAGGCAGTCGGGCTGGTGCCATTGTGCGTGTCTTCGCCCTCGTCGGGCGGCGGAATGACCTTCGGATCGGTGATTACGTCCCGCGAAGTCCCGAAGCCGTCAACCGCGAGTTCGAAATCGTCCTTTGTAACGCGCACGAGCATTTGGTTACTCTTCGGGCCGATTGTCACCTTTACGCCTTTGCGCTCATCGATGCGGATGGGGGCGAGGTTCAAGTCGAAATCGTCCTCGGTGTACGATCTGAACGGATCACGCCCCCGCGCGTCATAAGCGACAGGAATGAAGATGGCATAGGGCCGCTTTGCGCCCGGCGCGCCCGGCCGCAGGACGAAGCCTCCAGGTGTGTTGTCAATGCGGTAGGCCCTACGAGGCGAGGGCGGGATTCCCGGCTTGTCTTCGGGTTCCACGCCGGGCTGCTGCGACGCCGGCTTTTTGATGGGGACTTTCATCTCCGGCTCATCCGCTGGGATGGAGAACAGGTCAAGCCACAAGGAGGGGTCGGGTGTCTGCTGGTCGGCGCTGACGAGCCGCAGCACCTGTGGGACAGACTGCACGACAAAACGGATTCGTTCGTCCGGGTAGGTGTACTTTCGGTCCACCTGCGATTTTTGCCACTGTGTATGGGCGGGATTCTCCGCGTCTCCGAGGAATGTGGCCAAGGGCGCATCGTTGATAATCACCAGGGCTCGCACGCCCGGGGTAGCGCGCGGGCGCGTATCCGACACAATTAACCCCTCGCGAATGAAGATCACCTTGCCTTCATCGCTTGCCGGATCGCGCGCCATATAGAGATCGAAGTGGGAGACTTGTTCCACGGCACCGGCCCGTTTGGACTTGACCTTGACTGGCACGTGCAGGGCAATGTTCCGCATCGCCTGCAAATCATCCCGTACCTTTGCCTTGACTGCGTCGGACAGCAGGCCCTTGTTCCATTCCGGCTTAGACGCGGGAACTGTAGCGGTCAGCACCTCGTTGGCCGTCACTTTCAACGAGAATTCCGCGAGGTCCAGCAACGGGATCAGCTCCTGCTTCAACGCTTCTCCACGATTCTGGACCGCCTCGCGAATAGTCGCCGCATCGATCGTGATGGGCTCGTGCTTGCCGTCGAAGACCGTAACCACCAACTGACCGGCCAGCACCGGGTGGAAGTAACCGCGCAGAACAGCGTCAATCACATCGTCCCGCCCGATGGAGGCATCGAGCCACGGCACAATAACGGACAGGCCCGGCTCGTTGGGATGCTCGGTTCGCAGAAGATCGAATCCGTTGGTGAAAGCTTTGATGGCGGCGGGAGACTCGACCGGCAAGACAAAGCCATCAACGTCGCGCCGGCTGCCGTACCACCCGTCCGGGAGGTATCGAACTGCGCCCATTTTGTGTGTGCGGACCACGGCGGCGCCCATGAGGAACTGCTTGCCATCGTCGGAACGTCGTGTGAGACCGAAGAAGCAGCGGGCACGGCTTGCGCGGGCGAAGACGTGCTTCCCCAAGCCATGTCGTCCCCGTGCTACTTCGCGCTTCTCCGAGTGTCCTTCGGCACGAAAGAAATTGAAAAACGCGTTCCCAGGATCTTCATCAGGCCAGCACTGCTCGGGATTCCCGCAGAGCCCGTGGGTATTGAAGTCCTCAAATGCAAGGAACTGGCACGGCAACGCCGTGGAGGGGCGCTCCGGGAGGTGCTCGTCGTCTTGCGCCTCAAGATGCTGCCAGAGACCGGCCGTGTACGACTCAATCGCCCCAGGTTCCACGATTTCGCCCAAGCGGATACGGACGCGAACCGGCTCGCCCGCCGCTACCCGCTGGTCGTCGCGGGCGTCGAGGGAATTCTGGATGCCCTCCCGCACCAGCGCGTTCGCTAGGTTAGAAACAACGTCGGCGCCAAAGAATTTTTCAACCTGCGGCTCGCGAGCCTTCTGGTCTGGGCGAGCCTCGCCGAAATGCCATCCGATGCTCATCGCAAGATCCTCCCGTTCAAGGTGCAACCACTGTATAGCGAAAATACGGCGAATGCAAGTTGAAAATTACGCGATATTCGTTATAGTGTGCCTCATGAGCGCCGATCATCGGGTCTCGCAAATAATCGAGAAGGCTGAGAAGTCGCTGGCCGCACTAGCGGCGGAGGCAGCCTCAGCTCGGAACTATGCCAGCGCCGCGAAACTGCTCGCAATTGCCCAACGTGTGGCTGACGCCGCGCAGGCAGAAGGAGGCGTTTCCGGTGCTTCGCATCAGTTATTGCCCCAACCTACGACACCACCCTCGCAGCACGGTCTGCCAGTGCGAGGGCAGCTTAACACAGAGCCTAGCAAGGAGAGCCCTCTTTCCGCAAAAAAAACCACTTCAACGCCCTATCCGCGATTCGAGCGGGAAGACGATGCGTTGGTGAAAATCGGATGGTCAAAGTCGGACAAAACCACGTACGAGCACCGTAGCCCGCGGGCCATACTGCAGAATCTAGTGCGCCATGTCGATGAGATCGGGGGCAATGGCCTGCGGTTTACCACCGAGCAGTTGCTTCCTCTTACCGATGAACGCGGAGAAGAGCTACCGAGTTATCAATGCTACCTCTGCCTCGCCTGGCTTGTCGCCGAAGGACTGGTCAACCGCCACGGCCGTCAGGGCTATACCCTTAGCGTCCACGGCAACCTCCGCGCCGCCGTCGAAGTTAAATGGCAGTCACTGCCAAGGCGGTGAGGGTGATTCCTGGGTGTAACCGCGACCCGGAGCCGAGTAATTGGCGCTTGTATATGCCGTGCTATACGCTTTCGGCGACCTCACGTGGGATGACCACCTTCTCCGGCTTTGGGTTGCGCTCGAGTTGCTCGAATAGTCTCATCGCAGCACCGAGTGGAAGGCGTTTCGGTAGGCTTCGCATCAGCCAAGCCCGCATCAGAAACTCCAAGTCGACCTCGACCGAATCCACTTGCACGTGGACCACGATCGCCTCGTCATCCTGCTTGGACCACCTCTGCACCACGTCGAGAAGCCGGCTGACGTATTTAAGCTTGAAGCCAACGCACTCGCCGGAATCGAACGCCACATACTTGGTCAGAAACTCGTCGAGCCGCTCTTCGTAGGCTTCCCGTTCTTCGAAATAGCAGAAGACACAGTCCCCGGCGACCGAGTACCAGGGGTGGCCTTTCCGGAAGGGCTTCACTTCCTGCCCGAAGACGTTGCCGACAATCAGTACAGCGACATCTGTCCGCGCGTCGGCATATCGCAAACGGGGTGTGGTGTTGACGACAACGGGTGACGAGGGTTGGCAGAGCGACTCGTCTTTCCAATCCCAGTCGTACACACTCCCATCAGCGTCGACATAAACGGCAAAGAGCTTGCTGGCAGGCGCGTCGACAGACGTTCCATCGTTTAGCCAACGACGACGCGGTTTTCCATAGTACGCTTGCCCCTTTTTCAGTGGCCCGTCGGTCCGCAACCCCTCGCCAATGATCAACGGGCAAACAACGACCTCCTGAGCGGAGTCTAGTAGCTGGAATTTATGGTAACGAGGCAGCCCTTCGACGACCGCACTGGCGTCCATCGCATCAACGCGAAATAACCGCATTCTGCGTATCGGATCCAGCCAATCAAATTGCCCGAAGAAAAATTGATCTTCAGCCATGCTCCCTTTGGCGCTTTTCAGCCCTCGAAAATCATCACCGAGGTAGCTCTTGGACCACAGCTGCTCTAGAAGTCGCGCGTCCCTTTCGGCGTCGACGAGCGGAAGGAATCCCCCCCGCGTGCCCTCAGCAATGTATTGATTTGAACGAGTAGCCATCTCGAACCCGTCGCGCGTCAAGACGGCAGTTATGCGCGCCAAACGAACGAGCATGCGCAAAGAATTGCCCAGCGACTTCTCGTCGGCGGCGGTGACGAGGCTGAAGAACAGCTCACGATCAGCCTCGAACAGGGCGCGCAGATCGGCAAATGACGGCACGCGGTCATGCGGCAATTGCGATTCAAGCCCCAACAATCGTGATCCAAGGTCATCCATGCTGCTACCTTATTTTATTTATAGCCTTTTGACATCTCGTGAAAATCGTCGTTTCCCGCAACGTCGTCGTATAGGTACGTCAGGTCGAGATCACTAAACGGCTCACCCGGAGGGTCGGAATCTGGACGGAAAAAAGATGACCTGACCGTATGGTCTGTATGATACAGTCCACCATAGACCTCAAAATTTTTGCCCTCGATCCCTTTGGGAATTTTCATCTCGGCGGGAAACGGACAGGGGCGGCTAGTCGGCTTCTCGCTAATCGGGAGCAGGTACGTGCAACGCCCTTCTGGTCCAGACTGGGTCTTGTCGATGAGACTCATCGTCGTCCGCAATGCCCACGCAAAACGGCTTGCCTCCTCGTCCCCCGTGGGCACGGTTCCCTGCCGGACGCACGCAGCCATATGCCCCACTGAATTAGCAGTGAGCATCATGCCCCCCGGTACGCGGTGATCGCAATACCACCGCCGGTCCGCGTGAGATCCAAAATAGTCGACGCCAACACGGTACCAGGCCAAGCCGTCTTTGTCCGTCAACGGGAGCGTCTCGTCCTCTCTGGCGTCTTCATGAATCTCTCTTTCGAGATAGAGATGGCATAAATGCAGCGCCACCTTCTTCATCGCCGTATTTGGTTCAGCGTGCGCTAAACGATCGGAGACAACAGCTATTACAAAAGCGTCCGCTCGGCCATCACGCGCGTCTTGGTGCCACTCGAAACGGTGCGTGGCAATCTTCGCGCGGAGATGACGGTCGGTTTTCCTCAGATCGTCGTCGGTTAGAAAACAATATCGGATGCGCCCCTCATTTACCGCGATCCGAGCAAAGAGGCACGGTTGGTGCGTCGAACGGAGCCAGCCCGCGAGGACGGCTTCGCGCTCCGCATCGTTACTGTTTGACAGGAGCGCCGCTGTTGCTTCCCGAATCTCAGGCGTAAATGGGTTTGCGGTTCGCCAAGGGTCCTGCACAAGGTCATCCATCAGCTGCGCCATCGCCGGCATAATCTTGACCTCGCGTTCGCAAATTCATGTGCCGGTTGTTGTCCGTTAGCAAAGCTTCGTGCGTAAGATACCTCGCGTCAAGCTCCGGTCAACTTGCGATTGAGAGGAGCAAGGTCAAACCAGTCGTTGAAAGGTGGCGCGGGACAAGCACCGCACAGAGATTCGGCGGCGCCGGACGCGGGACGACCCGAAGTAACAGAAAACGCGAAATTGGGAACCCCGGAGAGGTGAAGGGCACTGACAGGACGGGTCCAACTCCAAAGGCTGGACGCTTCCCGTTCGTGACTTGTCCCCGCTGGAGACGTGTCCCCCGTCTTCGCGCTTTGGCGAAGAGAAATAGGGGTGGTGGCTGCTGTCGCGAAGATTCGCAGGCTTCCGAGGGCTCCGCAATTGACACCCCCGCTCACTCGATTTCGTTTAGGGACTTTCTCAATCCCCGGTTCATTTCACTTCGGCGACCTTTCTCGCTAATTGCAGAATCTCCGACCGCGCCCACGCCGAAGCACCAAGGCTTCGCGACGCGGCAGCCTTCTCGATGAGTTTTTTCTCCTCCTTGGTGCAGCGGAAACGGAAGTAGGTCGATTTCAGCCGCTCGGTTGTTTTCCTCGGCCTTGCCATGCGGGCAGTGTAGTCACAAAAATCGGATGGGCCAGCACGCCGCCCTTTACCGCAGTGTTTTTGCGACTACAATAGCTCTCGACCTATCAACCACGGAGTTTGAAATCATGGCACTTGATCCAGAATTGCAGGCGATGGTGGACAACGAAACTCTCCGGCACATCTCCAGCCATGGCGGCGAGCACGAATACGTGATCGATCCGTTCCGGCACGTCCAGCCGACCGGCATTGGCCCGCAGATCATCATCTATTTGCTGATCGTGCGAGATAGCCCGGAAGAGGACGAATCGCGATACGAGATCAATGAAGAGAGCGAGTATCAGGGCGGCGATAACCTTCTCTCCACCGATGATTCCAGTGAGGTGGTCTTTTGGATCGAGGAGTGTCTGGAGCGGGTCTGATGCGGGTGGATGTTGCGCAGCGTCTACGTGCCGCCGGTGGAGTCTCGCGACGGCCGAGCCCCAGGAAATCGGCGGGGACGAAAACACTGCCGGTTCCACGACTTTTGATGGCGGTGAGGACCTGTGAATCAATCGATTTCGTCCGTGCCCAACTCGGGTGCGAAACCGGCTGGATGCACTCGGCGACATCACCGTCCGCCGGGGCGCGTCTGATTTTGGAATTGGCTGTCGTTGCGGAAAGGAATTCCCGATACCTGCTCGATGATCAGTTGGCAGATCGGCATCGATGGGTAGAGAGCAATATCCAGCGGGCCGAGGTTAATCAGCTCGAGCGTGATAGTGCCGGAGAATCCGGCGTGAACTGTCGGGGCGGTGAAATGGACCAGCAGCCCGCAACGGGCATACGAGCTTTTTCCTTCGACGCGGGCCGCGAGCGATACGCCGCTTGGCAGCAAGGGCAGCTCGATTTTCTCCAACGTTTTACCCAATACAAGCTTGTTGGGCCGCAGAACGTAAGGCTGATCGTCGGTAAGATTTCGCGTCTCGGACATCGGTCCAAAGAGAGCGTTGAAGTCACCTTTGCGGAGATCGATTTGGGCGGGAATGCCCTCCCGGAAATAGGCGATTTCGCTGCCAAGCCGAAGATCAACCGCGCTGGTTTGAAATGGGCATTTCCCCGGCGACTCCCCCAATTTGCGCGGGGTCGGTTCCGGTGTGATCTTAAGCCACCCCTTATCCAGCGCATCGTGGATATCGACATTGGAGAGGATCATGCGGCGACAAACTGGGATTCATCAACGGCCAGGATCGTCTGGCTCTCATCTGGAACGATTGCCCAGGCCCGTGAATCTTCCGAAAATGCGCGAACCTTGACCTGCCCCTCCTGGCCTTCCTTCCCCGCAACCCACTCCCTCGGGACGAAAAACGAGACCGGCTCCCCCGACAGGATCTTGATCACTACAACCATCTCGTCGCTGAACATCCCCTTGCGAACCAAGCAGCGTAACCAGCGCTCTGACATCGCGGATCCTTCCTTCATGCGTTAAACGGTACTGTCAACGAATAGTACGAACATCGGCTAAAAACACAATTTTGGGCAACGCAGTTTGGAAGCAAAATATTCTTCTGCCAATGCCTGGGCGGTCAGGAGCAAAGCCAACCACCCCGGCGGCGACCGGTGGCCGACGCGCCTGCCAGACCTGCAGGCGATGGTGGACAACGAAACCCTCCGGTAAATCTCCAGTCATGGCGGCGAGCACGAATACGTGATCGATCCGTTCCGGCACCGGGAATTAACCGCCCTCGGCTGGCAGACGGTCATCTACGGATTGACCATTGATGAAGAGGCGGCTCAGCAGCCCGTGATTAAAGTCGCGCGACCGCTGCTTGTGGCTTCCGGCCGGGCTCTTCGTTGTCGAGACTTGCCCGTATTTAGTTGCAATACTGCTGCGTGTCGACGCCTCGATCCCGACCCGAATCCACGGCGCATCGCCTCGCGGGGCTTTAACCACGGGCTGCCAGGGGCGGTACAAGATCAGGGAAGAATCAGAATATCAGGGCGGCGAGGTTCTGCTCTGGACGGATGACGCTGATGAAGTCGTGTCGTGGATTGCCCGGGCGGCAAAGCGAAGAGGTTTAGCCGGAGAGGGTTTACCGCGGAGGACGCCGAGGAGCGCGGAGGGGAGAAGGGGAACGAAATCCAATGTGCTGTTTTTTAATCCCTCAACTGCTCTTCCTCTGCGTTACTCCGTGCCCTCAGCGGTAAATGCACCGGGGCGGCTGGACAAATGACGCTGACGAAGTGGTGTCGTGGATTGCCGAGCGGTTAGGCTCGATCTGACGGATCGTCACGGTCCATACTCGCGTCTTTGGGCCGCAGGATTCGGTGCTCTTCCTCGCCGCATTTCCGCTCCAAGACGCCTCTTCGTCGCTTCTCGCCTGCGGCCCAAACCCGCTTCGCCTGGCTGCGCGGTGATTCGTCAGACAGATCCTTACGGCTGCGTCTCAGCGCGGCGCGGACCGAGCAAAGATCCGTTTTTCCGGTCGATCATGGCGCGCATCGTACCATGAAATTCCCGCATTCAATGCGGGAATTCCCGGTTGTGGATCAAAATCGCAATGCCGCAGCCTTGGAATCGGCGACGTTTCGCGTGGCAAGAACGGCGCCGCCGGAGCGCGCGATTGCGGCTATCTGTGCGTCCGGTTGGCCGATCGGTCGCCCTGACGGTCGGCGGCAAGGGTGGCACACGCGATTGCCGCCGCGCTATCGAAGGCCATCGGTTGGTGCAGAGCAGAATCATTGACCAAAGTCCAACGGCCCGGGCATCGGCTCCCTGATCGGCTCGCCCAATTCGATGCCGCCCATCTCGACTGTACACGCCAACTACCACTCGTAGCCCATGTCCTGAGCGATGCGATAAATCGCAGTCAGGAGGTGAGATTGCGCTCTCAGGATCGTAGCCGATTCGTGACCACCCGCCTGTTGGGCTTGAACGGCTCCCAGATTGGCCTCATCGATGGCTGGAATGGCTCGCGCCGCTTCGACGATCGTGTCAAGTCTCTCCTTGTGCGCGAGTTCCGGATTGTCATGAATCGACGCCGATTCCAGAAACTCGGCAATGGTTGCGTAGTTGAGCCTTGCAAAAAAATCTCGCAATTCCATCTTCGATTTCTCGCGCATATGTCTCCTTGCCCAAGTGGTGAAGACCTGTTTATCAATCGCTCCGCTCGCCAGTTGAAGTATCACCGGTGTCGCTTCGTCCGCCGTTGCATTGAAGCTCCAGCCGTTGTCTGACAAAAAAGCGATCATCGCGGCTGTTGCGGCTCGCTTGTTGCCGTCCAGAAACGGATGGTTCAGGCAGATATGAAACGCGTAAGCGGCCGCCATCGTGGGAATATCTTGATGGAGATAATTTCCGCCAAATGTTTGGGCTGGGGTGCCAAGAGCCGACTCGAGCAGTGATCGATCACGTAGGGTTGAATCGCCGCCCTGGTCTTCGATTGCAATGGCGTGAAGCGTCAGCACATCGTCGATCGACAGGAAGCGCGGCGATGGATTCACTGAGCAAGCCTTCGAATCAGTTCCCCATGTTTGCCGAAGACCTCGCGGACCTGACGGTCCAAGCGCGACGCATCGCTGCCGGGAGCCATCCGTGCGTGCAAATAGAGAATGTACGCTGGCAGGGAAAGGTTCAGCCTCGCCGCCTCCGATTCGAGCTGCTTGCGAAACTCAGGGGTTGCCTGAAACTGGATCGTCTCGGTTGCCGGCATATCACATCCATTATCGGCACCGCCAGGCAAACCAGCAAGCGTATTCCCCTCGTGCGCGATAACGACCCTGCAACTCGGCGGTAATTTCCTTGCTGCCTCACGGTTTCACCGTGGAGGCCCGATAGATCTTGTCGATGACCATCGCCAACTCGGCGTCGAAGTCGGCATCGCTCATCGAGTGTCGCAGGCCGTCCAGAAGCGCGCGCGAAAAGCTGGCGATCATGTTGTGATTTTCCGCGAGGCGTTCGCAGGCAACGTCGAGCGTATAGCCGCCGGATAGGGCCACGACTCTGATCACGCGCTCGTGGTTGATCAGCGGCGCGTAGAAATCGGGGATCTCGGGGATCGTCAGTTTGAGCATCACCGACTGTCCCGCCGGCAGAGCGTCGAGCCCCTTGTGCAACTCTTCCAACAGGATGGCTTCCGCGGCCGCCTTACCCGGACTATTGATCAGGACTTCCGGCTCGAGGATCGGCACCAGCCCGTGCTTCATGATTTGTATGCCGGCGGCAAACTGTTGCCCGACGATTGCGGCAATTCCGGGTTTCGACGGGAGATTGATGATGGAGCGCATCTTGGTGCCGAAGATTCCCAGCCCGACGGCCCGCGCCAGCAGGGCGTCGAGCGTCGGCATTGGCTTCATGAGCCGCACGCCGTCCTTTTCCACGTCCAAGCCCTTGTCGACTTTGAGGAATGGAACGACGCCGCGATCCTTCCAGAGATAGGTCGGGACCGGCTTCCCGTTGGCCAGGCCGTCCATCGTTCCTTCGAAGAGAATCGCGCCGATGATTTTGTCTCCGCGAAAGGAGGGCGCGGTCATGACGCGGACTCGCATTTCATGTATGCGTTGGAACATCTCGGCATCGCCGCTGTAGGCAGTGTCGGGAATGCCGTATTGCCGCAGGGCGCCGGGCGTCGATCCGCCGCTTTGGTCCAGCGCCGCCAGGAAGCCCGGTTTCCCGGAGATTTGCGTCATCATTTTTTCATCGCTCATGGCGTCATCCTTTCATGGTGCGAGTGACCCCGATTGTACAGGATTGGCCGGACACCACGCCACGGCCGACCAGCGGGGAATCGCGAAGGGGGACGCTCGACCTCCGAATAAGATAATCAGATACGGAATCGCTACGGCACTATGATGCAGCGTAGGTTCTTGTACCGACCTAAACCCTGGTCGAAAGAAACCAGCTCGAAATCCGCAGCTTGCGCGAACGCGGCAAGGTAGGCGTCATTCCAGACCTTGGGGGAAAACGTATCGTCCTGCGTGTGAACTCGCCACAGCCGCTCGATGCCATCGGGCTCATCCGCGAAAACTACTCGCGGATCGTTATACAAGTCGTCGTATGCCCGCCAGGCATCCGCCAGGGTCAAGGCATTGCTCATCATCACTTGGGGCGTGGTCGCCAGCCGCAAAAACCCCTGCTGCGCCATCCGGCAAAAGCAGCAACTTTCCGGCTGCGCAGCTTCGAACCACCGGGCAGCCCGTGTGTGATGCTGATGGCTGTCGAACGCCAGCGCCAGCCAGACGTTCACGTCAAGGAGATGCATCCTGGCCCCCCAGGATCTCCGCAACGCGTTCGTTGGTCATCGCCACACTGCCAGGCTGACCCGTTCTGATCAAGGGAAGGCGGACCGGCTTGCGGATCGGAGAGATATGTATCGTCGGACCCACGGGGCACGAAACACGAACGGCAGCGCCTTCCGGCAGCGAGGCTCCACCTTCCAGCACGACTAAGCCATTGCGAACTCGACCGGAAACGTCCATAACCTGATTATCGAACTCCACACGGCCTGAATCAAGCGCGCCCGACCATTCGAACTTGATTCGAACTGCGATGACGCAAACCAGAATCTTTCGCGCACCGCTTTGCCCGGCGGTCTTTGGAGTAACACTTTCTTCCGCAAAGGCGCCCCTCGCAAGGCCGAATCCGGCGTCGGCGGCGCGGGCGGCGGGTGTGCATCGGTCGACAGTGGGCCGGTCGATCAGCCCGGCGGGGGAGTTTCATCGCATGCTGCGCGAGGAGCAGGCGAAGACACCTGCTCAACTTTTCTCCTGCTCTGCTGTCTCGCGCAGCGCGGACGGGGAAATAGTGAACAGCGAATTTCGAATAGTGAAGTGGAGGCGGGGACGAGCACGATCAAAGCAGTGCGGGGTGTAGTGAATTGCTGTGCAGTGCGCGCTCAAAAATGCCAGATTTGATGCAGTTTGCGCCCCTCGGCAGGAAATCCATAATGCGGGTAACTGCTTATGCGACAACATCTTGCCGGAAAAATAGGGGCGCGATGGGGGCCGAAAAGCGCGCCAGCACACGCCAAAAAGCGCCAAGAAATGCCGCGTGCGGGTGCGAAATTCGGCGGGAAATGGGGTTGCCGAAGAGCGGCGAGCAGAAACCGCCAGTTTGCGGGCATGTCAGTGCCATCTCGGATCTGGCTCGTTACCTCTGGCTCTGGACCCCGGGCTTCTGCCACCAGAGTAAGACTTGTCTTGTCGGGATGATTGCTATTTATCTTTATCCCACATCTTTGCAGTGTTAGATTATGTCTGATGACGTGCGCGAACTGACGTTCGCGCGTCTGTCTGGAGATCGATTTTGCTTTACACGGAGTTCGCATGAGCAAGCTTACCCCCCGCTCGCAGGAGAGCGATGCGACGCCAAGTGTGGAAATGCCCGAGCCGCGCGAGGCGAGTTCATCGCCGCAGTTGGCGGCGATGGAGGACGGGGTGATCACCCCGCGCCGCCCGGACGTGCGGGAAAGCAATCGGCCTGCCCAAACTTCCGCATCCGGCGGCGCTGGTCAGTCACCGGCGTCCGGCGCGGGTGCAAATAAGTCGAAGCTTGGCCTCATTGGCGCCGCGGCTGTAGCGGTGATCGGCGCCGGGCTCTATTTTGGATTCCATTCGAGCCCGAAGACATCGCTCGAAAGCGCCGAGCCCAATTGGAAATATGTCGAGAAGGCCAACGAGGAAAACGACTTCAAGTTTAAGGCCTCGAAGGAGGCCAACGTAAC
>Ga0302326_10012686_pt1 | contig 17926 bp, 15 predicted proteins | sample Palsa_T0_3_FD_202264 | JGI IMG/M metagenome (GOLD analysis project Ga0302326, IMG submission 202264) | Peat permafrost microbial communities from Stordalen Mire near Abisko, Sweden - Palsa_T0_3 | ecosystem: Environmental > Terrestrial > Soil > Palsa > Peat permafrost | place: Sweden: Abisko... | reverse complement strand
CCTGATCGTCTGTGGAACCGCGCGCAGTTTCGCCAGCAACGGCGCATCGCAATCCTGATTGATGTCGTAAATTGCATACCCGAGCGCTCCTCGAGTATCCAGCACCTGCCGTTCAATGTTGATCCCGCGATCCGCCAGAATGTCGTTGATCGCCCGCAGAATTCCCGGCACATTATGGTGAATGTGCATCAGCCGGTGCGATCCCGGCTCATAATCCAGATGACACAGGGGCAAGTTCACGCTAAGCAAAGAATTCCCACTCGCAAAGTAGTCGATCATCCGGGCGGAAACGAACTGCCCGATATTCTGTTGCGCCTCCTCGGTGCTGCCTCCGACATGAGGAGTCAAAATCACATTCGGCAATCCGCGCAGCGGACTGGAAAACGCGCCGCCACTCTCCGGCTCCTGGGGAAACACATCCACCGCCGCCCCCGCGAGCCGTCCGCTTTTCAAATGTCGGGCCAGCGCCTCGTGATCCACCACAAACCCGCGGCTCAGGTTAATCAGGCATGCCCCATCCTTCATCGCGAGAAGCTCATCTTCGCCAAACAGATCCTGGTTCTGCAGCTTGCCATCGACATGCAGAGTGATCACATCGGAAGTCGCCAACAACTCGCGGAAGCTGATCGGCCGGGCATTTCCGCGCGCCAGCACATGCGTCACGTCATGAAACACCACGCGCATGCCCAAAGCCTCGGCCAGATCCGAGACCTGCGACCCGATCTTTCCATAACCCACAATCCCCAAAGTCAGCCCGCGCACTTCATGCGATCCCGCCGAAGATTTATTCCAAACCCCGCCATGCAGTTGCGTACTGGCTTCAAAAGTGCGCCGCATCAGCAGGATAATCTCCCCCATGGCCAGCTCGGCGACCGACCGGCTGTTGGAATGCGGATCGTTAAACACCGCGATTCCGCGCTCGCTCGAGGCCGTCCGATCGATCTTGTCCACTCCAATGCAGAAGGCTCCCACCGAAACCAGCTCCGGAGCCGCATCCAAGACCGCCGCCGTAATGCGCGTCTTGGAACGGACGCCTAAAATCGAGGTTCCGCGGACCTTCTCAATCAGTTCGCGCTCGTCAAGAGCACCCTTAAGCGAAGTGACCTCAAACCCAGCCTCTTCAAACTGAGAAACCGCCACCCCGCTGATGTTCTCCAGCAATAAAACCTTCAAAGACCCTCCTGGAATTCGATCGAAAAATGGTCAACGAGAATTATAAGGGCGGGCCTCTCGTGTGGGGACGGCCGCCCATGCCGAGCGAAGCTCGGCACCTTCGTGCGCTCACAGCGACTCTTGGCTGCTCGTTCCTGGGCGGGGCAGCGCTTCAGCGCTGCGGTACCTGCATCGACTTGAATATGGCTTACTTTCCGCCTGGCGATAACAACCTGCCAGGACTTATTCCCCTGCCATCGCCATGATCCAAAATGCAAGCATGCACAGCCCCGAAGCCGGGGCGTGCCAGCGCAGTGAACTCGGTCGCCAAACTCCAGCGATTCCAAGAACGATCCCTCCAAGAGAAAGCAAGGATCCGCATGCGTATATCCGCATGAGGCGAGGGTCGTAAAACTGGAAGCCGTGAATCACAAGAGCATACGCCGCGCTCCCAATCGCGAGCAGGGCTGACCCCGTAGCAAGAACGAAACCGATTAAAGACAGGACCGGCAGTAGGGTCCGCGGCTTCGGCCGCTTGACCCACCGTATCCAACCCCAGATCAATACCGTCGGGGAACCAAGATATCCCGGGGCGACCAGCACCCACAGGAGCACTTTCAGCGATATGGTCGATGCCAACATCCCCTCTCCCACATTGTATGCTCACGCGCTGGCCCCTTCGAAGTGTTACAAATATATGGGGTCGCCAAGACAACCAAGTCCGCCCCGCATGAATCTTTCCTCCACGCCCCGTCATCTTTAAGGCTTTGGAGGAAAATAAAATGTCACCAGTCCTAGAGGAAAAAAAAATGGCGCATGAACTCCCCCCCCTGCCGTACGACTACACGGCACTCGAACCCACCATCGATGAAAAAACGATGCATCTTCATCACGACATGCATCACGCCGCCTACGTCAAGAACCTGAACGCGGCCCTGGACAAGCATCCCGAACTGCACCAGAAAACCGCGGAAGACTTGCTCCGCGACCTGAACGCGATTCCCGAAGACATTCGGGGCGCAGTCCGCAACAATGGCGGAGGCCACGTCAACCACACCATGTTCTGGAACATCATGAAGCCCAAAGGCGGAGGCGACCCCACCGGCCCCATTGCCGATGCAATCAAGAAAGCTTTCGGTGACTTCAAAGCCTTCCAGGAAAAATTCAACGCCGCCGGTGTAGCCCAGTTCGGCAGTGGATGGGTCTGGCTGGCAGGCGACGCAAAAGGCGAAGTGAAAATCCTCTCGACGCCGAATCAGGACAATCCCATCTCCCAAGGCCTGAATCCCATCTTCGGCAACGACGTCTGGGAGCACGCCTACTATCTCAAATACAACAATCGCCGTCCCGAATATCTGCAAGCCTGGTGGAACGTAATCAACTGGGAAGAAATCAACAAGCGCGACCAGTCGTCAATAAAGAAATAGCAAAAAAAGAAGTAGCAAAGTTCGCGTGGGGGCGGACGCATTCGTCCGCCCCGCCGAGCAAAGCTCGGCAGCCATCGCGGCCACTCACCTCTCGAAGAACGCAGAGATCTGCCGCCAATACTTCCGCACAATCAAATCGGTGCTCAAATGGCCGCCCCGCCGAAATAACTTCAATCGCACTCCCGTAGCCCGAGCGAATTTCTCGACCGATCGATAAGGGACATAAGGATCATCCTGCGCGTGAAACATCATGACCTTGGAAGCCGTGATTTCGCGCGCATGATAAGCAGGGTTATAAAACTTTCCTCGGCGCAACTTCGCCCAATTTCGGTCCGTGAGCCGATATCCATTCCCAAACGCCTCCCGAATATAAGCCGCGTAACTTGGATTCGAAGTTTCCTTTTTTTCCTCGCGCGAAAGAATCGCCCAATCCACCACCGGACAATTCGCGACCACCTTCTTAACCCGAGGATCGAGCGAAGAGAGAATCGCCGCTGCTCCGCCAAAACTTCCGCCAATCACAAACACTTCATCCAGAGAAACGCGAAATCGCCTTCCAAACGCCAACTCTCGAAATTCCGCGGAGAGAGCGTCAATCACGTCCAGAATATCCAGATGCGGCGAATCTTTGAGAAATTCCCCGCCACTCTCCCAAGCCCCGCGGTAGCGCGGATAAAACACCCAATATCCCTTCCCGGAGAGAAATTCAGCCAAAGGCTGCTTGCGAGGAATCGAAGGCATCCCGTCGCAAAGAATGATTGCGCGTCGCATTTTCCCGCCTCGATCCGGAGGCAGGAATTCGGTAACAATTTCCCGTTTAAATCGCGTCCTGAACATGAAGCCCACCAGATTTTACCCTCGCTTGCTGAAAATTAAGGATCTCGTATCACAGGGTATCGCTTCAGCAATGCCCAGGTCGCTCAAAAGTCGAAAACCTTTTTAGTGCTGGGCGCTGTAACTATTGGATTTCACGGGTCGTGAAAGGTGCGCAGCCGCTCGGGCGGAAACTCGGTCTGTGGCGCAGAGTTAGCGGGGGATGCCGTTCCTACTTAGCGTATACTCATTCTGCCGGGGTTTGTTCCCCCAGACCGGAGCAGTAGACGTGCGTAAGTCTGAGTTAAAAGAGAACCTCGAGCGCAACATCCGCCGCTGCCTTTTGCTCTTATGTGCGCCGGTCTATCTCCTACCTTACTTCTCCAGCGAAGCCGGCGCCGACTATGGCGTCGGATTTTTCCGCAAAGCGCGCTTGCTTTGGAGGATGTACCGGAACCGTTTCCGCATCCTGACAGCCTCAGGCCTCTTGGACCAGGTAGTGATGGTCACCGAGCTACTCAAGATTCCGAAGGAAGTGCAGGGGGTGGTGGTCGAGTGTGGCAGTTACCAGGGCGGCAGCGCCACCAACCTTTCACTGGTTTGCGAAATGGTTGGGCGCGAATTGCACATCTTCGATTCCTTTGCTGGCTTGCCCGAGCCCTCCGATGCGGACAAACTCCACAAGATACCCTCCCTGCTTGAGATCAGAACGTTCCATAAGGGCGACTTTTGTGGAACCATCGAGATCGTGAAGGAAAACATTCGCCGGTACGGCAGTTTGCCGGTTTGCCGTTTTCACCCGGGATATTTCGACCAGACCTTGCCCCAGTTCAAGGAGCCCGTCGTCTTTGGCTTCCTCGACGTAGACTTGCGGGCCTCACTCGAGCCGTGCGTCGAAAATTTGTGGCCGCTTTTGCAGGATCGCCGCCTGCTTTTCACCCATGAGGCCAATCACATGGAAATCGCCGGCTTGTTCTTCGAGCCGAACTGGTGGCAGTCGCGAGGTCTGGAAAAGATCCCGCCCGGACTGGTCGGCGGCGGCTCGGGAATCGGCTTATACATCTCCGATAAGGGCTTCTTCCGCAGCACGCTGGGCTTTGCCATTAAGAATCTCCAGGTAACAGATCTGGCGGCCTAGCACGACTGCCGTTTACACCACCCTCGATTACGCGCCTCGGTAGCGGGCAACTTTGAATTTTGATCCTGCTGGCGACCGGAAAGAGAGCCGTCAATGAATTGGCGAACAAAAATCGTCATTGCGGCTTGGCTGATAGCGACAATTGGCGGTGCTTTCTTGGTTCGAAATTTAATGCTTCGCGGGTGGAAAGACCTGTCTGTCGATTCTCCAATTCTACTGTCTGTCGTTTTACTCCTCTTCTCGTCCTCTTGCCTTTTGCTGAGAGGAAGACCGAGGAATTCAAAGTAGCCCACTACCCCGGCCCCGATCCGCTACTGTTGCGGAGTCAACGACTTTAAATAGGCAACGACAGCTTCGGCGTCACTCCGCTCCATGCGAAATTGAGGCATCGGAAAGCGAAGATGGTCGCCCGTCGTCCAGACTCCGGTCGTAAGCAATTTGATCATGTCAGCGTCGTTGGCCGGTGGAGTGCCCCCAATCCGCGGAGCACTGAGTGGCCAGTCCGAAGTGGGCTTCGCCGGTACCCAGGGAAGCGGGCCGCCTTGCAGCCATCGCCTCCGGTCAGGATTTCCATTGCTGTCCGAGGGTGTGTGGCACGTTCCGCACATAGCCACGCTTTCGACGAGATACTTTCCGCGGGCGACAGCTTCTCCACTGCCTGTGTTGCTGTGACGCTCGCTCTGTGCAAGTGCGGGCGTCCCCGCGCCCGAGAGCTGGACCAGAACCACGGCGACCGCAATGGCTGTCGTGCCCGACAGGAACGCAAGCTGAAACACTGAACGTTTGCGATGTTGCTTGCCCCGGCCCATGCCTGACAAAAATCTGGAGAATATTGATTTAAGCATCGATTTTCACCTCGTCCATGCTACGCGCCGCGACCATACTGCCGGCATCGAGTAAGTGTGGTACGAATTCAAAATACAACTGGCGTGACCCAAGAGTTTACACTCCCCGGCCAATTGTCGGTCAATGATCATGAATCAATGGAGATTTCGGCGCGCTTCTCGCGAAACTACCGCCAACTCCACGGCTTTCATTGACTTGCCAGTTTCACCCTCGTAAGATTGTGGCGCTCATGATCGGCCAGACCATCTCGCACTACCGCATCGTCGAAAAACTCGGCGGCGGCGGTATGGGCGTCGTCTACAAGGCCGAGGACACGCGGCTTCATCGCTTTGTCGCCCTCAAGTTCCTGCCCGAGGAAGTCGCCCGCGATCCGCAGGCGCTCGCCCGCTTTCAACGCGAGGCCCAGGCTGCCTCTGCGCTGAACCACCCCAACATCTGCACGATTTATGACATTGGCGAGCAGGATGAGCAAGCCTTCATCGCCATGGAATTTCTGGAGGGGTCGACGCTGAAGCATCGCATCGCGGGAAGGCCCCTGGAGACCGATGTGTTACTCGGGCTGGCGATCGAGATTGCCGATGCTCTCGATGCTGCCCACACCGAAGGCATTGTTCATCGCGACATCAAGCCCGCCAACATCTTCGTGACCAAGCGCGGACACGCCAAGATTCTCGACTTTGGGCTAGCCAAAGTGACCGCAACCGGGACGAAGACTGACGACGCAGAAACCCGCACGGTGGAGACCCACCTGACGAGCCCGGGCATGGCGGTGGGCACGGTGGCTTACATGTCACCGGAGCAGGTGCGGGCCAGGGAACTTGACGCCCGAACCGACTTGTTTTCCTTTGGCGCGGTGCTCTATGAGATGGCGACGGGCACCTTGCCGTTTCGAGGCGAAAGCTCGGGAGTGATCCAGCGGGAGATTCTGGATTCCACTCCGGTTGCCGCGGTTCGCATGAATCCCGACTTGCCCGCCGAACTCGAACGCATTATCGACAAAGCGCTGGAGAAGGATCGCGATCTGCGTTACCAGCACGCGGGCGATATGCGTGCGGATCTGAAACGCCTCAAGCGGGAGACCGAGTCCAGTCGTCCAATGGCGTCCACCCGAACGGATGCTGCTCCGGCCGCAGGTTCGAGCGCATCCCTCAGCGGGCTGAATACGCCTTCGCCACCAAGCGGCGCAGCGACCGCTATCGGGAGCGGATCGGCCCAGCCGGCGCAGGGCAGCAGTTCGGCGGTTGTCGCCGCCGCGAAACAGCACAAGTTCGGGCTCTTCGGAATAGCGCTTGTCGCTCTCGTCGTCCTCGCGGCCGCAGGCTTTGGCGTTTACTCGATGCTTCATCGAGCCGCGCCCACTCCGTTCCAGAACTTCAGCATCGCGCAGGTCACCAGTTCCAGTAAAGCAGTTGTTACCGCCATATCCGCTGACGGGAAATACCTGCTCACGGTGATGAATGATAAAGGCCTGAACAGTCTATGGCTGCGCAATATCGCCACTGCGAGTGACACACAGATCGTCCCACCCTCGGCCACCATCCCTAGCGTTGCATTCTCGCCTGACGGGAATTACGTTTATTTTCGCAAATCTGAAAACGCCATCAACAGTGATTGGAATATTTATCGCACGCCGGTGCTGGGAGGCACTCCACAAATCGTTGCCCACGACGTGGATAGCGCCGTTACGTTCTCCCCGGACGGTGAGCGGATGGCGTATTTCCGCGCCAATGATCCCGACGCGGGGAAGTGGCAAGTGCTCAGCGCAAAATTAGATGGCAGCGATGAAAAGGTGCTTCATGTTGAGCCGTTGGTCTTCCTGCCCCGCTGGCTGGCATGGTCTCCAGATGGCAAAAAGATCGCCTATTCCGACGTTCCCAGCGGCGCATTTGGGGGAATGAGCTTCCTCGATGTAGATACCGGAAAAATAAAAACTCTGACCTTTGCCGATAAATATGTTGTGGCATTGCAGTGGTCCGCTGCCGGCGATGGGTTGTTTGTTACCTATGAGCAAAAAGGTCCCGACCCCACTCGCAGCCAGATCGGGTTCCTCTCGCTGTCGGACGGCCAGTTGCGTCCCATTTCTCGTGACACAAACAGCTATTCAACGTTGACTCTCTCAGCGGATGGCAAGACCCTGGCCACGGTTCAACAAAAAGCAGCGAGCAATCTTTTTGTTTTGCCGGGTGAAGGCAGCACATCCCCAACCCCAAGTCCTTTAGTGTTGGAGGGAGAGAAGGTCGGCTATTTCAATTGGACGTCCGACGGTAATTTGCTGACCTCCGATTACACGCGTCTGGTTCGAACCGATGTTTCCGGGAAAAATCCTACTGTTCTGCTCAGTGATCCGACCGCCGGAATTCTGACTCTCTCTTCATGTGGCGGACAGTATTTCGTGTTCCCCTGGGCGTTCCACGGCGGCACCAATGCGATTGGCATCTGGCGCGTGAATGCGGACGGCACTCATCCCCTACAGTTGACGGACCGCAATGACAGTGGCCTCGGGAGCGCCCCCGCATGCTCAGTCGATCACAATCTGGTTTACTTCTTTAGAGGCACAGAGCACCTTTGGCGTGTCTCTTTGAATGGAGCTGGGAAAGCGGAACCGGTCCCTGCCACCACGGTGCCTGGCGCCTTTGTAGCGGGACGAGGAATGAGCGTTTCAGGGGACGGAAAAACCCTGGCATACCTGGTCGAACTTATAAATCAGGGGGCCGGTGCGGGCACCCCGAGAATTGCCCTGCTCGACCTGACAACTCTAAGCACGCCGCGTCTGGTCGACGTCAATCCGCATATTTCAGCCGGGCCGCAATTCACCGCCGATGGCAAAGCGCTCGCCTACCCCATTCGCGAGAATGGCGTGGACAACATCTGGTTTCAGCCCCTCGATGGTTCTGCCGGCCGCCAGATCACAAAATTCGATTCGGAGCAGATCCTGCAGTTTCACTGGTCGCCCGATGGCAAGAATCTCGGCATCCTGCGCGGCCACACCGACTCCGACGTCATCCTCCTAAAAGAATCGAAACCCTAGATTGATGATTGACAATTCAAGTGTGGCGCGGACACTCCTGTCCGCGAACCCCCGCTGCACCCAGCGGCAACCATCTCCAGAGCCCCGTCATTGCCAAAACAAGATCGAAAGCTGAAAGCTGACAGCTGAAAACTGAGAACTGAGAACTGACAACTGACAGCTGAGAACTGAAAGCTGAGAACTGTTCTTAACCTGTGCACCCCTTGTGCAAATTCCGGTCGTCACGCGCAAGCGCGCCCAGCCCAATTTCGCCTGCCGCTTCAAACCCCGCCGCTCATGCCTCGAACAACGGTGTCCTCGACCCATCTTCGTCCCGGATTCATCACACCCAATTCGGGAATGAAAATCCACCGTTGCACCATTCTTATGTAATTGACCCATGCTTTTTCTGCGCGTACAGTCGCTCCACACTGAACACAAGTATCCGCCGGGCCCCGACCCTGCCCGGTCAAAACCAGAAACAATCAACGGCCCTGCAAAGGGCCAAAGAAAGCACTTATGAATCTCGAAAGCCCGTGGACCGTCTACCGCACCCGCTTCCTGGTGCGCGCTCGTCAACTCACCGAACCGCTCGTCTTCACCGATCCTCTCGGCCGCGAACAATCCGGCCGCCCTGGCGACTACCTGGTCGAGTCGTCGGACGGCATACGGAGGATCATCACCCAACCACTCTTCGAAGATATTTATGTTCCGCTGACGCAAAGCAATATGACGCAAAGCAATATGTCACAGGGCAAGAACGGAGCGCGCGACGTCCTCGCCCGGTCCCTGTCCCGAGCGTCGCAACAAGATCGCGCTCAAGCCACCGTCTAAAAAGGGAGATTAGCAAAGTTTCAAGGTTTCAGGGTTTCCAACGTTTCAAGGAGCGAACCAAACCTTGCATCGTTGAAATTCAACAGGCACATGCAATTACCGGCACCCACCACTTTCGGGCCACAAGCTGTTGTATTTGTATCTTGACAGGCACCATATACGGGAGTACGTTAAGCATCCCAGAGCAATTTCAGACCTCCTTAACCAGGAGGCTACGACTGTAAAACGCACGGGGCGAGACTCAAAGTTGAGGTGACTGCGCGTCTTCCCCTTCACGGGAACCATCCCTCCATAGTGGATGGAAAAGCAGATGGAAATAGCGGTGACTTCCCCCGGCCCGGCTCCGCCAGGCATCCCCTCGGGGGATTTCATCAGTGGAATTGGAATTAGTGTAGAGGCGGGCTGGCCCCGTCTCCGTCGCGCCCATTAGGAGCCCCGATGGAAGATTTGATGGAACTGGTAGCCGCTTCTTTTGCCCGTCATGGCATACGATGCCCAGGCGACGATCCTAAGCTCGTCGAGAAACCGACACCCGCGCCCGCCCACGTAGGGACGGACGCATTTGTCCGTCCGGCCGATAGCAGCGCGGCCGTCGTCAGCGTTCAAAGCACGGGGCACGCAGCCCCCCAGACCACGCGTCCGGCCGACTGCACCCCGCTCCCAGAGCACAATTATCGAAAAAGTTCGCAAGCAATTTCTCCGTAGAGACGGGGCTTGCCCCGTCTCCGCATCGTTTCAGGCTCCGGCGGACGCAGGCTTTGTTACCGTAAGTTCAACGAAATAAAAGCCCCTTTAGGGCTGCGCGCCACCATTTTCATCGCAGAAATTGGGCGCCAATGCAAGATCAACTGCTCTTTGTCATCATCTAATTAGGAGAGGCAAATGCCCGAAGTGCGCGACCAAATCAAAACTCAAGCCCCCAACGTCCCGACGAACGTCTCGACCAAAAAGAAGGCCCAAGGCCTTACCTTCCGCCGCCTTTTCACCAAGCTCGGAGTCTCCCCCTACAACGAGGTCGAGTGGGAATTCCGCAACGCTCAGATCACCGACTCCCAGGGAGGCATGATCTTCGAGCAGAAGAACGTTGAAGTCCCCAAAGACTGGTCGATGACCGCGACCAACATCGTCGCCTCGAAATATCTTCACGGGCAGGTTGGCACCGACGAGCGCGAAACCGGTGTGCGCCAACTGGTCGCACGAGTGGCCGAGACCATCCGCGACTGGGGCATGAAAGACGGATACTTCCGCACCAGCGAAGACGCCGCCACCTTCCACGACGAGCTCGTCCACCTGCTCATTCGCCAGCACGTGGCCTTCAATTCGCCCGTCTGGTTCAACGTAGGCTGCGACCGCATCGAGCCCAAATCCGACGCCACCAACTGGCACTGGAACTTCACCACGCAACAGGTGGAATTCGGCGCCACCGGCTACACCCGCCCGCAGTGCTCCGCCTGCTTCATCAATTCAATCAAGGATTCGCTCGACTCCATTTTGACGCTGGCGAAAACTGAAGGCATGCTCTTTAAATGGGGATCCGGCACCGGGACGAATCTCTCCCCGCTGCGTTCCTCCACCGAAGTTCTGAGCGGCGGCGGCACTGCCAGCGGCCCGCTGAGCTTCATGAAAGGCTTCGACGCCTTCGCCGGAGTCATCAAGTCCGGAGGCAAGACGCGCCGCGCCGCGAAGATGGTGATCCTGAACATCGACCATCCCGACATCGTTGACTTCATCAATTGCAAAAGTAAAGAAGAAGCCAAAGCCCACGCGCTGGTCTTGCAGGGATACGACGGATCGCATCCCGATTCCGACGCCTACAGCAGCATCTTCTTCCAGAACGCGAATAACTCCGTCCGTGTCACCGATGACTTCATGGTGGCGGTGATGCGCGACACCGATTTTTCCACCAAAGCCATCGTCGACGGCCGCGTAGTGAACACCTTTAAGGCCAAAGATCTGATGGAGAAAATTTCCGAAGCCACCTGGCAATGCGGCGATCCCGGTATGCAGTACGACACCACCGTGAACCGCTGGCATACGTCCAAGAACACCGCCCGAATCAATGCCAGCAATCCCTGCAGCGAGTACATGTTCCTGGATGACTCCGCCTGCAATCTCGCCAGCCTGAACCTGCTGAAGTTCGCGCCCAACGGCACTTTCGACGTGGAAGCCTACCGCCACGCCGTAGACGTCACTATTACCGCGCAGGAAATTCTGGTGGATAACGCCGGCTACCCCACGGAAATTATCGGCAAAAATTCGCACGACTATCGCCCTCTGGGATTGGGCTACGCAAATTTAGGCGCACTGTTGATGGCCGCGGGCCTGCCTTATGACAGCGACGCCGGCAGAGACTATGCCGCTTGCGTGACCGCAATCATGTGCGGCGAGGCGTATCTGCAATCCTCGAAAATTGCCGAACTATGCGAGCCGCTGACTCCCATAACTGACACAGTACAAACCCGGCTGGGAGTTACTAAGTCAGAAGACATGCCGGGAGCAGCCTGCCCCGGCTGGTACATCAATCGCGAACCGTTCCTGGACGTAATAAGAATGCACCGCGCCAGCGTAAACAACATAGGCAGTACACGTGTGGGGACCGGCGCCTCGTCCGTCTCAGCGGAGCGAAGTTCCGCCGCCGCTCAGCTGCCGGAGTTAATCGAAGCCTCCAAGCAGGCCTGGGACGAAGCCCTATCCCACGGAGAAAAGCACGGCTACCGTAACTCCCAGGTAACTGTGCTGGCTCCAACCGGAACCATCGGCTTCATGATGGATTGTGACACAACCGGTATCGAGCCCGACCTGGCGCTGATCAAGTATAAGAAGTTAGTTGGCGGCGGCATGATCAAGATCGTGAATAACACCGTACCCGGAGCTCTTTTCAAGCTTGGTTACACGCACGAACAAACCGACGCGATCGTGAGTTACATCGACGCGACCGGCACCATCGAAGGCGCGCCGCACGTGAAGGACGAGCACCTGGCCGTATTCGATTGCTCATTCAAGCCTTCCAAGGGCACGCGTTCCATCCATTACATGGGACATCTCAAGATGATGGCCGCCGCTCAGCCCTTCATCTCCGGAGCCATCTCCAAGACCGTCAACCTGCCGAACAACGCCACCGTCGACGACATTTCCGAGACCTACATCCAGGCCTGGAAGCTGGGCCTGAAGGCCGTAGCCGTCTATCGCGATGGATGCAAACAGTCGCAACCGCTCTCCACTGCCGGCAGCAAGACCGCGACCAGCACCAAAGATGACGCCGCCCGAAACGCAGCCGCGTCTCATGCCCGCGTCGAAGAAGAGAACCTCGACGCTCCGCCGCGCGCTCTCCGTCATAAGTTAAAAGAAGAGCGCATGTCAGTAACTCATAAGTTCAATGTAGGAGGCCACGAGGGCTACATCATAGTGGGTCTTTATCCGAACGGCGAGCCTGGCGAAATCTTCGTGAAAATGGCGAAAGAAGGTTCCACCGTCTCCGGCCTCATGGATAGCTTCGCCCTGGCCGTCTCCATCTCACTGCAGCACGGCGTGCCGCTGAGACTGTTCTGCGAAAAATTCGCCCACACCCGCTTCGAACCCAGCGGATGGTCCAGCAATCCTGACATCGGCTTCGCCAAGTCGATCATGGACTACATTTTCCGCTGGCTCCAGATGCGCTTCCTGAGCGGCCAGCAGCAGTTCCTCTTCGAGAACCTGCGTCCAAAGCCGGTTGCAGCGCCCGAAGGAACATCGAGCCTCGACCCGTCCACAGCTCCGCCGGCAGCTGAGAACCGGGAACTGAGAACTGGTTCCATCCACGCCGCCGACGCCCTGGCCAACCTTATCGATATGGGAGACGCTCCCAGTTGCCACGTCTGCGGCAGCATCATGGTGCGGAATGGCAGCTGCTACAAATGCATGAGCTGCGGGAGTACCAGCGGCTGCAGCTGAGGTCAGTCAGTGTGGGGACGGGCGACTCGCCCGTCCAACTCGAGGGGACTTAAGGGGCATTTTCGGCGGAGCTAGCGGTGCTGGCGCATGCATTTCAAGATTGTCGGCCCTATCGCGAACGTGGAGTCGATCGCGTCCGTTGCCGCCATCCGTTAGCGCAGGCGGTTGTGGAAGGCATATCGTAAGGGACGCTGGAGGAAGTTGAAAGGCACGACCGACGTGGAGTTTCATGATGGTACGATATGCCATGCCGAAGTCCACTGGTACGAAGCGCACGGCATCGGAGCGAAGGAATACAAGATCAAGCGCATTCTTGACTAACATGAAACGCGAAGCACAATTCGTCATCTGCGTCGGCAACCGAGGCTATTCTGCTTCCCTTGAGTTACGCAAGATTTATCAGGTACTCCCCGATAAAGAAGGACTGAATCGTCATCAGATTCGCGTCATCGATGAGTCGGGCGAAGACTACTTGTACCCGGAGGAGTACTTCGTGCCAGTGAAGTTGCCACAGGCCGCCGAGCAAGCCGTTCGCAAGACCACCGCGTAAGCCGAGACAGATCAATCTCGACGACGAATCGGTTTCATCACACCGACCTGTGACGGCCATCACAGACACCCACCCCAAGCGATGCGACAATGGGCCAGCTGTTCGGGCGCCAAAATCAGAGAATTGAAAGGCAAAACCGCTAAGTCCTTGTTCCAGAATATTTTGGATATAAGTCCTTAAGATTCAAAGACCGAGTCCCAAAATTCCCGCCAACTCTATGATTCCAGATACCAGGGGGATGGGGGTGGGGGTACCAACCAGTAAACATTGATGGAATAGGGGCAGCCGGGTGCCCCATCCGTGAGCGTGCTGTGCGCAGGGGTGGCCTTCCACAAACATCGACCGCGTGAGACTTTGCATCACCCCCAACCTGGGCAACCCGTCCGTGCAGAAACCGTGATCTGTTGTTAATCTCTCTGGGTTACGAAATCGGACTCCACAGGATAACCTGGAGAAATAAACAAATGAAAAAGCGAATCAGCATCGCTGTCGTAGTAGTAGTTCTTGTGGCGCTCGCGGCCGCGCAAGATGCGGCGAAGAAGAGCGCGCCAAAGCCGCCGGTCGGGCCATCGCAGGCTCTGCTTGATAACTGGAAAGACGTCGGGCGGAAGTTGATTGCTATGGCGGAGGATTTTCCTGAGGACAAGTACGACTTCAAGCCGGTGCCGGCGGAGCGCAGTTTTGCGGAGCAACTGTTGCACGCTGCGAATTCGAACTATTTCTTTACCAATCCGGCGATGGGACTGAAACCGCCGGCCGAAGAAGATCCCAAGCGCGAGCAATACAAAACCAAGGCCGCAGTGGTTGAATTTGTGAAGAAGGCGTTTGCCGACGGCGCGGCGGCGATCAAACAGAAGGGCGATCACGGCCTGAACGACTTGATGGTCGATCCGTTTGCCAACCAGCAGGTGCGCGTCTCCGATATGGCGTTGGGATTGCTCGAACATTCCGGCGAGCACTACGGACAGCTGGTGGTGTATTACCGGGTGGCTGGGCTGGTGCCGCCGGAGTCGCGGCCAAAGAAGTAGTGACCGCGCTGATAGCATAGTCTTCGTGCGACCGCTGCTCGACGTCCGCGACCTGAACATCGAGTTCCTGCAGATGAAGGCCGGTGCGCGCGTTGCAGCGGTGCGCGGGCTTTCGTTTTCTATCGCTCCGGGCGAAGTGCTCGGCCTGGTCGGCGAATCAGGGTCGGGGAAGTCGGTCACCTCGCTGGCCATCATGGGGCTGCTGCCGCCGGCGGCCGTGGTTACCGGGGAAATTACTTTTCAGAACGGCTCTCAGGGCGATGTTCAGAACGCCTCTCCGAACGCTTTTCAGAACGACGGAGGCGAGGCGACGCGGCTGACCACGCTGCCTGCCGATCAACTGCGTCAGCTGCGCGGTTCGCGCATGGCCATGATTTTTCAGGAGCCGATGACCGCGCTCAATCCGGTTATGCGCGTGGGCGACCAGATTGCGGAGGCGGTGCTGGCTCATCAGCGTGTTTCCAAATCGGAGGCGTGGAGACGAGCGGTCGAAGGCATGCGCGATGTGGCCATCCCGGAACCCGAGCAGCGCGCGCGCAGTTATCCGCATCAGCTTTCTGGAGGCATGCGGCAGCGCGTGATGATTGCCATGGCCATCGTGAACCGTCCGCAACTGCTGATCGCCGATGAGCCAACCACCGCGCTGGATGTCACCATTCAGCAGCAGATTCTCGACCTGCTCAACGAGTTGCGCCGCAAATTCGGATTGGCGATGCTGTTTATCTCGCACGATCTGGCGGTGGTCTCGCACGTCGCCGATCGCGTCGCGGTCATGTACGCGGGCAATCTGATTGAGCTCGGCAGCAAGGCTGATATTTTTCGCGCGCCCGCGCATCCTTATACGCAAGGACTGCTGCGGGCCATTCCGACGTTATCGACGGATCGCTCCATTCCGCTCGCGACGATCGACGGTACGGTGCCTCCGATCGCGCAGCTTCCTCCGGGATGCGCCTTCGAACCGCGCTGCTCGTACCGGATCGCGGCTTGCGCGGTTGAACTTCCTGCGCTGGTGGAAGTCAGCGCCGGACATTGGGCGCGTTGCCCGGTGGTGAATCCGGTGCGAGGGTGAGTTTCGGCGGTGGTCGTGGTTCAGTCGCCCCGCCGGGGCTTGTATCTTCCAGCCGCGCTCTAACCCGGCGCTGAAGCGCCGGGCTATTATCGGATTGTCCCTCCGGGACGGACAGTTTTGCTGGGCGACACCTGATACGAAACGCAATACTCTCATGTCGCCCCGTTGTTTTTCAGCAAACTATGAAGCCGTAATGACAATGCGAGGCTTACGGCGGGGCTGGACGGGCGAGGCGCCCGTCCCCACACGGGCCTGGTGCTTTGGCCTTTCAAAACCAATTCAAACTGCATCACTGCCCGAGTTTCGATTCGTTTGCGGGAACACGAGTGTGGGAACGAGTAGGGGTCCTTCGACTCCGCAACTGCTTCGCGTTCCGCGAAGCAGCTGCTCCGCTCAGGATGACAAGGCGAGATTTTCTGATAAAAATAGACGGCATGGGGACCAACCGGCTCGAAGCTTTCAGTGACGGCGTGATTGCCGTGATCATCACGATCATGGTGCTCGAACTGAAGGTCCCTCGCGACGCTTCGCTGGCTTCGCTGCGGGCGGTCGCGCCGCAGTTTCTCAGCTATGTCCTGAGCTTTGTGGTGGTCGCGATCATGTGGGTGAATCATCATCATTTTCTGCACGCCGCGCGCCGCGCGGACGGACGCCTGCTGTGGTCGAACAACCTTCTTCTGTTCTGGATGTCGCTGGTTCCTTTCGTCACCGCCTTCATGGGTAATAATTATCGCGATCCGAGGGCGGTCGCTCTCTATGGAGTTGTCCTGAGCCTGTGCTCGGTGTCGTTCGCGCTGTTGCGCTCGGCGATCGCGCAGCACCATCGCGATAATCCTGACGCGCTTCTCTACCATCGCCGCATGTGGTTGAAGAATGTTTACTCCCTGCTGCTTTACATGGCCTCGGTGGTGCTGGCGTTCGTCGATGTTCGAATCTCGTATTGCATCTTTGTGTTTGTGGCGCTGTCGTACTTTTTGCCGGAACGCAAGCTTGCGGAAGAGGGCCCTTCCTCTTCGGCGAACTCAGGGTCTGGATGAATATCCGGGTCATCTGCTGCCTGGGTGAATCCCTCGATGCGAGGTTTCGTGACGGCCCCTTCTCGAAAAGCGCGAGAAGGGGCGCACCCACGGCCGCCCCGCCGAACGATGAGGGTGTAGGGGTCCTTCGACTGCGCGGGAACTTCACTTTGTGAAGTCCCCGCTCCGCTCAGGATGACATTTTTTACGACAAAACGGTCCCACTGCAGAAATCAGATACGGGCTCGTGCTTTGCTGCCAAGAGAAGCTATAATCCTCCCCTTGTGCGCATTCTTCTTCTGAGCGACATACATAGCAACCTGGAGGCGCTGGATTCGTGTCTGGCCGCCGCTCCGACCTATGACCTTGTCGTCAATCTTGGCGATACTGTCGGCTACGGCGGCAATCCCAACGAAGTCATTGCGAAAGCGCAATCTCTGGGACATGTGTTCGTGCGGGGCAATCACGACAAAGCGGTTGGCGGTCTCATGAATCTTGAGGACTTCAACCCGGTCGCTGGACTCGCCACGCTCTGGACTCGGGATCAGCTCAGTCCCGAATATCTCGAGTGGTTGCGCAAGCTTCCGCAGGGTCCGGTGCACGTCGACGAACTGCCGGGGATTCAGTTCGTCCACGGGTCGGCGCTGGATGAAGATGAATATATGGTGAGCGCCCGCGATGCCATCGCGCCGCTCATCACCGACCCGGTCCCGGTCACGTTCTTCGGACACACACATCTGCAGGGAGGCTTCGTGCTGTCGGGCGAGATCAGTGAAGCTTACCGTCCGGGATATCGCACGGTGGGGCAGCCCGAATCGTCGGACTGGCCGCTGCGCAGGGATCGCCGCTATCTCATCAACCCCGGCTCGATTGGGCAGCCGCGCGACGGCGACTGGCGAGCTGCGTTTGCCGTTTTCGATTCCGAAGCGTGGATTGTTACTTTTTATCGCGTGCCCTACAACCTGCGGGTGGCGCAGGAGAAAATCCTGGCCGCGAATTTGCCGCAGCGGCTGGCGACGCGGCTGGCTACGGGAAGGTAGCGCAAGGACAAAGTCGTTTTGATGGCTGGGCGGACGAATGCGTCCGCCCCTACGTGGGTGGAAGGGTGGGCTCAAG
>Ga0302326_10012685_pt1 | contig 17927 bp, 16 predicted proteins | sample Palsa_T0_3_FD_202264 | JGI IMG/M metagenome (GOLD analysis project Ga0302326, IMG submission 202264) | Peat permafrost microbial communities from Stordalen Mire near Abisko, Sweden - Palsa_T0_3 | ecosystem: Environmental > Terrestrial > Soil > Palsa > Peat permafrost | place: Sweden: Abisko... | reverse complement strand
CATGCTGGCGCTCGGCGGCGCGCTGGCGGCCGATGCGCCGGCCTTCATCGCCAACGCCATCGCCGATCCGACACGGCCGAAGGACGACGTGGCCGCCGATGCGCTGCGCGACCCGGCCGACACCCTGGCCTTCGCCGGCGTCAAGCCCGGCATGACGGTGGCCGAGCTCTTTCCCGGCGGCGGCTATTTCACCCGGCTGATCAGCGACGCGGTCGGCCCGACCGGCAAGGTCTACGGCCTGGAGAATGCCGGGTGGAGCGACGCGGTGACCGCGGACCGGGCGCTGCTGGCCGAGCCGGGCCGGGGCAATGTCGCCCTCGACGTCGAGCCGTTCGGTCAGTTCCAGCTGCCGGCCAAGGTCGACCTGTTCTGGATCACCCAGAACTACCACGACCTGCACATCGCCAAGTACGGCGCGGTCGACATGGCGGCCTTCAACCGCCACGTCTTCGACTCGCTGAAGTCCGGCGGCGTCTATTTCATCCTCGACCACCAGGCCAATCCCGGCACCACGCTGGCCCAGATCGCCGTCCTGCACCGGATCGAGAAGACCCAGGTGATCCGCGAGGTGACCGCCGCGGGCTTCCGGCTGGTCGCCGAGGGCCGCTTCCTCGAGCGCCCCGCCGACGATCACACCCGCACCATCTTCGACCCCGCCATCCGCGGCCACACCGACCAGTACGCCCTGAAGTTCGTCCGGCCCTGAGCTCTGGTCCTCCGGCGGGTTGAGCCGCGGGGGCTGGCGAGGCGTGGCGTCTCGTTGACTTCAGGGGGGGCGCTGCTTAAGTCACGGGCTCGCTGGCAGCAGCGGAAAATCGAGCAGGCGAAGGGTTTTGACCGGGCGCCTTCGAGAGTTCAAAGCCCCTTTTCCGGATCACCCCGCCCGCATGCTCGACCTGAAGAAGCTTTTCGGTTCCTCGAACGACCGCAAGGTCAAGCAGATGGCCGCGCGCGTCGCCAAGATCAACGCGCTGGAGCCACAGATGGCGGCGCTGAGCGACGACGCCCTGCGCGCCAAGACCGGGGACTTCAAGCAGCGCGTCGCCGGCGGCGCGACGCTGGATTCGGTGCTCAACGAGGCCTTCGCGGTGGTCCGCGAAGCCGCTAGGCGCGTGCTCGGCCAGCGTCACTACGACGTGCAGCTGGTGGGCGGCATGGTGCTGCACCACGGCGGCATCGCCGAGATGCGCACCGGCGAGGGCAAGACCCTGGTCGCCACTCTGCCGGTCTACCTCAATGCGCTCGAGGGCAAGGGCGTCCACGTCGTCACCGTCAACGACTACCTGGCCAACCGCGACGCCGAGTGGATGGGGCGCATCTACCGCTTCCTCGGGCTCAGCGTCGGCGTGATCATCCACGGCCTCAGCCAGGCCGAGCGCCAGCGCGCCTACGCCAGCGACATCACCTACGGCACCAACAACGAGTTCGGCTTCGACTACCTGCGCGACAACCTGGTGTTCGAGGCCGCCGACATGGTGCAGCGGCCGCACCACTTCGCCATCGTCGACGAGGTCGACTCGATCCTGATCGACGAGGCGCGCACGCCGCTGATCATCTCCGGCCCCACCGAGGACCGCTCGGAGTTCTACCGCATCGTCGACAAAATCGTGCGGGACATGATCAAGGACCCGGAGACCTTCGACCACGACGAGAAGCAGCGCCAGGCGCTGCTCACCGAGTACGGCTCGGAGAAGGTCGAGGAGCTGCTGATGGAGGCCGGGCACCTGGCGCCCGATTCCGCCGGCCTCTACGACCCGGTCAACGTCTCGGTGGTGCACCACGTCAACCAGGCGCTGCGGGCCAACGTGCTCTACCAGAAGGACAAGGACTACATCGTCCGCGCCGGCGAGGTGATCCTGATCGACGAGTTCACCGGCCGGATGATGCACGGCCGGCGGCTGTCGGAGGGCCTGCACCAGGCGATCGAGGCCAAGGAAGGCGCCGAAATCCAGCCCGAGAACCAGACCCTGGCCTCGATCACCATCCAGAACTACTTCCGCCTCTACAAGAAGCTCTCCGGCATGACCGGCACGGCGGCGACCGAGGCGCAGGAGTTCATCGACATCTACAACATGGATGTCTCGGAGATCCCCACCAACCGTCCGGTGGCGCGGATCGACGACGACGACGAGGTCTATCGCACCGCCGCCGAGAAGAACGCGGCGATCATCGGCCAGATCGAGGACTGCTATAAGCGCGGCCAGCCGATCCTAGTGGGCACCGTCTCGATCGAGAAGTCCGAGCAGCTGTCGGAGCTGCTCAACGCCCACGAATTCCACCACGACAACCACAAGGTGGTCGGCATCCCGCACGCGGTGCTGAACGCCCGCTTCCACGAGCAGGAGGCCTTCATCGTCGCCGAGGCCGGGGTGCCGGGCTCGGTGACCATCGCCACCAACATGGCCGGTCGCGGCACCGACATCCAGCTGGGCGGCAACCTCGACATGCGCATGGCCCGCTGGCGCCTGGAGCAGGCCGGGCTCGGCGTCGAGATCACGCCGGAGGCGGAGGAGGAAGAGCGCGAGGCCATCGCCGCCGAGATCGAGAGCAAGCGCGCCAAGGCGCTGGCCGAGGGCGGCCTCTTCGTGCTCGGCACCGAGCGCCACGAGGCGCGCCGGATCGACAACCAGCTGCGCGGCCGCACCGGCCGCCAGGGCGACCCCGGCCACTCCAAGTTCTACCTGTCCTGCGAAGATGACCTGCTACGCATCTTCGCCGGCGACCGGCTGGACGGGATCATGCGCACCTTCGGCGTCCAGGAAGGCGAGGCGATCACTCACAAGTGGCTGAACAAGGCCATCGCCACCGCCCAGAAGCGGGTCGAGCAGCGCAACTACGAGATCCGGAAGAACCTCCTCAAGTACGACGACGTGGTCAACGACCAGCGCAAGGCGGTGTTCGAGCAGCGCAACGAGTTCATGGTCGCGGACGATCTTTCGGAGATCGTCGCCGAGATGCGCCGCGACACCGTCTCGGAGATGGTGACCCGCTGCCTGCCGCCGAAGGCCTACGCCGATCAGTGGGACATCGAGGGCCTGGACCGCGAGGTGAAGGGCGTGCTCGGCATGGAGCTGCCGATCGCCGCCTGGTGCGCCGAGGAGGGGATCGGCCCCGACGATGTGCTCGAACGGGTCGAGAGCGCCGCCAACCGCCGCGCCCACGAGCGCGAGGAGCTGCTGTCCTCCGGCCAGATGCGGCAGGTGGAGCGCAACTTCCTCTTGCGCATGACCGACGAGCAGTGGCGCGAGCACCTGACCCACCTCGACCACCTGAAGAACGTCATCGGCCTCAGGGGCTACGGCCAGCGCGACCCGCTCAACGAGTACAAGACCGAGGCCTTCTCGCTGTTCGAGAAGCTGGTGGGCGAGCTGCGCTCCAACGTCACCCGCTGGCTGATGACCGTCGAGTTCCAGTTCACCCCGCCGCCGGAGCCGCAGCCGCGCCAACTGGTGGAGGTGCACGTCGACGCCTCCACCGGCGAGAACGAGCGCGCCGCGCTGAGCTTCGCCGGCGACATCGGCGCCCTTTCGCAGAGCCGCAGAGCCGCCGCCCCGGTCTCATCCCTCCCCGAAGGCTGGCAACGCACCGGCCGCAACGCCGCCTGTCCCTGCGGCTCCGGCAAGAAGTTCAAGCACTGCCACGGGGCGCTGGTGTAAAGCGCGCGTCGCGCGGCCTTGCGCCGCCTCGCCGGCGGCGTGGGTCACTTTGAACAGCAACACCCGAAGCGCGACCAGATCGTCGTAACGCGGGTGTGATTCTTGGGGCAAGCTTCGGCCTGCGCCCGCAATGGCGCGTGCGGTCCAAGGCGATTCTCGGATGATCGACATTGCCGCCAGCGCTGCACCGGGCGTCAGGCGCCCGGTGCGCGCCGTCCCCACCGGCCTGTTCGTGGTTACGGTGTTCGTCAGCGCCGCGCTGGTGTTCACCGTCGAACCGATGATTGCGCGGTTGGTGCTGCCCTTGCTGGGCGGATCAGCGGCCGTGTGGAACACCAGCCTGGCGTTCTTTCAGGCCGCACTCCTCGTCGGCTATGTCTACGCGCACCTGCTGCAGCGCCTGCGCGGCGTCGGCCTGCAGATCGTCGTCCACCTGGCCGTGCTGGCCCTGGCCGCCTTGACGCTGCCGCTGCGCGTCACATCCCTGCTGGGCGGACCCTCCTCGACCCAGCCGGCGCTGTGGCTCGTGGGCGTGCTGACGGTCTCGATCGGCGCACCCTTCGCGGCTCTGTCGGCGACGGCGCCCTTGGTCCAGGCCTGGCACGCGCGGTCGGTTCGCCACGAGGGGGCGCGCGAGCCCTACGCGCTTTACGCCGCCAGCAATCTGGGCAGCCTGCTCGCGTTGATCGCCTATCCGGTCGCGGTCGAGCCGAATCTGCTGCTCCACGTTCAGACCACTTTGTGGAGCGTGGGTTATGGCGGGTTCGCCGTCCTGGCGGCGATCCTGGGCGTGGCCGTCTGGCGAGCGGCGGCGAGCCGGGGCGCAGAGGCGCCTACTCAATCAATGGCGGCGACGCCGGGCAGTTGGCCAGAGCGCCTGATTTGGCTGGTCCTTGCGGCGGCGCCCTCCAGCCTGATGCTCGGCGTGACCACCTACATCACGACGGACCTGGGATCGGCGCCTTTCCTCTGGGTGGCGCCATTGGCGCTCTATCTCGTCACCTTCATCCTCGCTTTCCAGACGCCGCCGGTGATCCGGCCGCAACTCGCCTTGGCGCTTCAGGCCGCAGGCCTGGCGATTTGCGGCGTGTTCTTCTGGATCCCAGCCTTCCTGCCCGGCCTGGGCATCCATCTGACCTGCTTCTTCCTCACCGCGCTCATCTGCCACCAAGCTCTGGTGGCGCGACGGCCGCCGCCAGGCAGGCTGACCGAGTTCTATATCTGGATGAGTCTCGGCGGCGTGATCGGGGGCGCGTTCAACGCCTTCATCGCGCCGCTCATCTTCAACACGGTGGTCGAATACCCAGCTGTGCTGATCCTTTCGTGCCTCGTCCATCCCTGGGGACGCGGCGGGCTCAAAGCCTGGATGTGGGCGGCTGCGGCCGGCGCCCTCGCGTGCGCCTTCATTGCGACCCAGATTGTCTCGCCGCTCGAGGCTCTTGTTCCCCTGAGCGAGCGGATTGCGCACTTCCTCTCGCCGGCCGTTCTGGCGCTCGCCTTTCTCGGCGCGGCGGCGGCGCTGGCCTTCGTGCTGCGAAACCGCGCGATCCTGTTCATGTTCGCGATCACGATCCTGGTGATCGCGGCGGGACGCGTCTCAGACCGTAGAGACGAGTTGCAACGCTGGCGCGACTTCTTTGGCGTTCTGAGCCTTTCGCAAGAAGAGGCTGGCGCTCTCGGCGACGTCAGGATGCTCTGGCATGGCACCACGCTGCACGGCGCCCAGTCTCCGGTTCCCGCCTTCCGGTGCCGTCCGTTGACCTACTACGCGCCGGAAACGCCGATCGGGCAGGTGTTCGTGGCCGTGCGCCAGCAAAAGGCGGCGATCAATGTCGGCGTGGTGGGTCTCGGCGCCGGGTCGGTGGCGGCTTACACGCGGCCCGGCGACAGCATGCGCTTCTTCGAAATCGATCCGGCGGTGATCAGCGTCGCGACGAACCCAAAATACTTCAGCTACACAACCACCTGCGCCGCGGGCCGCATCGCCTACACCTTGGGAGATGCGCGTCTCACGCTGGCCGCCCAGGCGCCTGGAACCTTCGACGTCCTGCTGATCGACGCCTTCTCCTCCGACAGCGTGCCGGCGCATCTGCTGACCCTGCAGGCGATGCGCATCTACCTCTCCAAGCTGGCGCCGAACGGTGTTCTGATCATGCACCTGTCGAACGCTCACCTCGATCTCATGCGCCCCGCCCAGGCGACGGCCGTCGCGGCCGGCGGCTATGCGCTGCAACAGAAGTACAGGACCGGCGGACTGCTCTGGGCGTCGAGCGAGGACGCCGTGGTGGTCGGCGCTTCCCCATCGGCGCTCGCTCCGTTCCTCGCGGACAGCCGCTGGTCGAAAGCCGACGCAGGCGGCGTCAAGCCGTGGACGGACGACTATACCGACCTCTTCGGGGCCCTGATTCGCCGCGCCACCGACGGATCGCGGCGCTAAGCCGCCCGCCAGTTGCCGTGGAAGCCGAAGGGGACCCGGCGCGGGGACTTGGCGACGGCGATCGGGCCGGCGGCGACGTCCTGGGCGTCGAAGACCACGAAATCGCTGCGGTCGGCGCCGCCGCGGTAGACGGTGGCGACCAGCCAGCCGTCGCCTTCGTCCGCGTCGGCGGAACGCGGCACGAACACCGGCTCGCCGGGCGAATCGCCGGCCTCGAACACGTGGTCGGTCCGCTTGCCGCGCGCCAGGTCGAGGTGGGAGATGGTGTCGAAGCGGATGCTGGCGACGCCGGAGCGGGTGATGCCGGCGAACCAGCCGTGCCGGTAGCCGAGCCCGGCGCGGCGCTCGTCGAACCGGGGGAACTCGCCCGCCAGGTCGTCGATCGGCTGACGCTTGATGGTGTTCGAGTCGGACGCCAGATCGAAGGTCCAGCGCACCAGCCGGGCGAAGGCGTCGCGGGGCGGGGCGCCGTCCAGGGTGGGAAACAGCGGCGCCACCGGGTACTCCATCACGTCGGCGAAGATCTTGTCGCCTTCTTCCCAGGCGTTCATCGGATGGAAGACGTAGCAGGCGTCGGTGGTGAACCAGCGCATCGTGGAGACGTCGGCGTCCCGGGCCATGACGCCCACGTGCGAGCCCTTGTCCGGCTCCCAGGCGATCGGCGGGGCGCCGCTCATGGCCCGCTGCAGGCTCATGGTCAGCGGCAGGATCGGGAAGAGGGCGTGTCGCTTGGTCACCAGGAAGTCGTGCACCATGGCGGCGAACGGCGCCTCGAAGTCCTGCCGGCGCACCACCGCGCCGGTCTTGTCGGTGACGCCGTAGGACATGGTGGCGTTGAGCGGCGAGGGACCGGCCGAATAGGCGAACCAGACCATCTCGCCGGTCTCGGGGTCCAGCTTCGGGTGGGCGGTGACCTTGCCGCGGTAGTCGTCGACATAGCCGCGGGACGCCAGGGTGACCGGGTCGAGCTCGAACGGCTTGTGGCCCTCCTCCAGCGCCAGCAGCCGTCCGGCGTGCCAGACGATGTTGGTGTTGGCGGTCCCTGAGTCCGTGCCCATCGCCGAGGCGTCAGTGGTCATCGGGTTGCCGAAGGTGCCGAACAGCGAGCGGCCGGCCGCGTGCTCCAGCTCCCACTTCGGCGTGCGCACATAGCGGTTGCGGTAGCGGACCTTGCCGTCTTCGACGAAGAAGCCGTGGATCATGCCGTCGCCGGAGAACCAGTGGTAGGCGTCGCGCGGCTCGAACTGCGGGTTGGGGCCGTTGCGGTAGAAGGCGCCCGCGAGCCCGGCCGGAATCTCGCCCACGACCTCCAGCTGGTAGTCGTCCTCGTTGCGGACCGGGGCGAAGTTGCCGGCGAGATAGGGATTGATGACCTGCGAGCCGTCCATGGCCTGGTTCTCCTGGACCAAAGTCTTACGTTGTAAATTTATGCCGTAAGCGATAAGCCGTGGCAAGTGAGATTTTCTTCACGGGAGACCGAGTCGCTTGCCCCGCATCCTGACTGACGAGGCCGTCGGCGAGTTCCGCGAGCGCCTGATCGACGCGGCCGAGCGGCTGTTCGCCGCCCACGGCCTGGAGGCGGTGACCATGCGCCAGCTGGCCGCCGAGCTCGGCGTCAGCCCGATGACCCCCTACCGTTATTTCGAGGACAAGGAGGCGATCCTGGCCGCCGTCCGGGCCCGCGCCTTCGCCCGCCACGCCGACGCGCTGGAGGCCGCCTACGACGCGGCGGGCCGCGATCCGATCTCCGCCTCCGCGGCGGTCGGGCAGGCTTACGTCGACTTCGCCTTCGCCCACCCCGAGGCTTACAAGCTGATGTTCGACATCACCCAGCCCAACGAGGCCAGGTATCCCGAGCTGGTGGCGGCCGGCAACCGCTCCCGCCGCACCATGACCCGCCACCTCGAGGCCCTGGCGGCGGCCGGCGAGATCGAGGGCGATCCGGGCCTGATCGGCCACATGTTCTGGTCGGCGCTGCACGGCCCGATCATGCTGGCCTTCAGCGGCAAGCTGACGGGCGCCTACGATGCGCGCCGCATCATCGCCGCCTCGATGGACGCCCTCGGCCGCGGCCTCTTCGGACCGGGAGCTAAGGGGTCCGGTCAGGCGGCCCGCCCTCGCTGACCGAGCCGGGCTGCAGCGCCGCGGCCTCCGCCGCCAGCACCCGGTCGATGAGGAAATAGTAGGTCGCGCTCTGGCCCTTGTCGTCCACCGTGGCCAGCACGTCGTAGGCGTGGCCGCCCTCGTGGACCAGCGACTGCGAGGTCGCCTTCACCCCCAGCGCCCGCAGGACGCTGTATTCCTCGTCGACGTCGATGACGGTGAAGGCGCCGGCGGCCGTGAGGCCGTCGCCGGTCTCGATCGAGGCGATCAGGCCGCGGCCGATGTCGCGGTCCAGCGCCGCGGCGGCGGTCTGGCCGGCGTTCTCCTCGCAGAAGGCGGCCACCATGTGGGCGTCGGCGTCGACATAGGTCTCGGCGATCACCGCCTTGGCCTCGGGAAGCGCGGCGGCGCAGTCGCTGCGCTCGGCGGCGACGAACATGTCGCGCTTGGCCGCGCTCTGGGCGAACACCCGGAAGTTCGGGCGCTGAGCGTAGGCGATGCGGAGCGCCTGCCAGTCGGCGTTCGGCGCGGTCGCCTTGGCCTGGGCGAGCAGGGTCTGGTAGGCGGCCTCGCGGTCGTTCACCGCGACGGGCGCGTCGGCGGGCGGAGCATCGGCGGCGAGGGCGCGCGCGGCGAGGCCAAGCAAACCGAGCGTGACTATGAGGCAGGCGAGGGGTCGCATCGGCAGGTTGTCCGTTCCGCCCGCCCCGGCAGAAGCCCCGGTGTCTACGCGGCGGCGGTCGCCGCCTGCTTGGCCTTCACTTGCTTCTTGATCTTCAGCGCCTTGGGCGAAAGGTTCTCGTCGCGCGCCTTCAGCAGGAAGACGTCGAGGCCGCCGCGGAAATCCACCGTGCGCAGCGCCGCGTTGGAGATGCGCAGGTGAAAGCTCTGGCCCAGCGCGTCGGACGCCAGGGTCACGGGCGACAGGGCCGGCAGGAAGCGCCGCTTGGTCTTGACGTTGGAGTGGCTCACGTTGTGGCCTACCATGGGCCCGACACCCGTGAGCTCGCAGCGGCGCGACATCTAGAGACTACCTTCCGGCGCAACATATCGGACGCGCGGACGACAACCGGTCCCGCGCGGGAGGCGGCGATATAGTCGAACGGGGCGGCGCACGTCAAGGCGAGGGCCGTGTGGGCAGTGTCTCAGTTTGGAATATCGTCCTCGCCATCGGAAACAAAATCAGCCAAGCGAACAATGGCAAGGTCTCGCTCGGCCTGGGCGCCGATCTAGGAAGGGCGCCTTGCGCGCCGGAATGCCAATCGACCGCCGGCCTGGGGACGTTTCATGATGGCGCCATACGCCGGCTGAGCCGGGTTCCCGTCTAGTGGCCAAAAGTGATTCAGATACAAGGGCTTGTAGGGAACAAAGCTTGAATCGCGGCAGGTCACTGATTCGGACACGGTTCGTTTCGCCCCCGTTCCAAGCGTTAACTACGACCTTTCAGACCTCGTAAACCTTTTGTTCACTGCCCGGGGCTGGATCGAATGGACGATCCGAGATAGGATTCAATCCTACTCATCCGGAGTCGCCGCCATGCGCACCACCCGACAGCTGAGCGTCACGCTGCCCATCAAGATGGCCGACATGGTGCGCGGGAAGGTCGCATCGGGCGAGTACGCCTCTGAGAGCGAAGTCCTGCGCGACGGCTTGCGGGCGTTGGCAGAACGCGAAGCGGCCGTCGAACGGTGGTTGCGCGAGGAAGCCGTCCCGACCTACGAGGCCTACCTCGCCAACCCAGGAGCCGTGACCCCCCTGGACCAGGTGTTCGAGGAACTCGACGCGCGGCTTGCGGCGCGCGAAGCCAATGCGGGATGAGCCGCAGAGTCGTCTTCCACGACGACGCCAAGCGAGATTTGGGAAATCTCTCCGACTGGGTCGCCGAGCGCGCCAGCGTCCGAACGGCGCGCGGCTATGCGGCCCGGATCCGACGCTACTGTGAACGCTTTGACGTCTTCTCGGAGCGAGGGACGCGTCGCGACGACCTGCGCCCAGGCATAAGGACGATCGGTTTCGAGCGGCGTGTCACCATAGTTTTCACCGTCACGCCCGACGAGGTCGTCATCCTGCGCCTCTTCTACGGCGGTCGCGATGTCGAGGCGGCGTTCGCGGCCGATGACGGCGAGCCGGACTGACCCAGCCCCGCCATTGTCACCCGCCGATTCCTCCGCCACATCTGGCCCATGAGCCATCGCCCCACCGGCCAGGCGCCGTCCCGCGTGGTGGCGGTGCTCGGGCCCACCAACACCGGCAAGACCCACCTCGCCGTCGAGCGGATGCTGGGCCACGCCTCCGGCATGATCGGCCTGCCGCTGCGGCTGCTGGCGCGGGAGATCTATGACCGGGTGGCGGCGGTGCGCGGCGCCCGCTCGGTGGCGCTGATCACCGGCGAGGAGAAGATCGTCCCGCCCCGGGCGCACTATTTCGTCTGCACCGTCGAGGCGATGCCGCTGAACCGCGAGGTCGAATTCCTGGCGGTGGACGAGATCCAGCTCTGCGCCGATCCCGAGCGCGGCCACGTCTTCACCCAGCGGCTGCTGGGCGCGCGCGGCAAGTACGAGACCATGTTCCTGGGCGCGGCCACCATGGCGCCGCTGGTGCGCCGGCTGCTGCCGGGGGTGGAGATCGCCGCCCGCGAGCGGTTCTCCCGGCTCACCTACGAGGGGCCGAAGAAGATCACCCGGCTGCCGCGCCGCACCGCCGTGGTCGCCTTCTCCGCCGCCGAGGTCTACGCCATCGCCGAGCTGATCCGCCGCCAGCGCGGCGGCGCGGCGGTGGTGATGGGCAACCTCAGCCCCCGCACCCGCAACGCCCAGGTCGCCCTCTACCAGTCCGGCGAAGTCGACTTCCTGGTGGCCACCGACGCCATCGGCATGGGCCTCAACATGGACTTAGGCCACGTCGCCTTCGCCGGCCTCACCAAGTTCGACGGCAAGCGCACCCGGCCGCTCTTTCCGCACGAAGTGGGCCAGATCGCCGGCCGCGCCGGCCGCTTCCGCCGCGACGGGACCTTCGGTGTCACCGGCGCCTGCGAGCCCATGGACGAGGATCTCGCCGCCGACGTCGAGGAACACCGGTTCGAGCCGGTCACCGAGGCGCTGTGGCGCAACGCCCGGCTGGATTTCGGCTCTCTCGCCGACCTGCTCCGCTCGCTCGCCGCGCCGGCGCCGCGGGAGGGCCTTAAGGCGTCCGAGGAGGCGCTCGATGAGACCACCTTGCGCCAGCTGGCCGCCGATCCGGCCGCGGCGGCGCGCTGCCGGGACCGTTCGGCCATGCTGCGGCTCTGGGACGCCTGCCAGACGCCGGACTTCCGCAAGACCACGCTGGAAGACCACGTGCGGCTGGCGGGGACCTTCTTCGAGCACCTCACCGAAGCCGAGGGCCACGTGCCGGACGCCTGGATGGCGGGGCAGCTGAAGCAGGTCGACCGCACCGACGGCGAGATCGACGCGCTCTCCATGCGCCTCGCCAACGTCCGCACGCTGGCCTATGTCGCCAACCGCCCGGACTGGCTGGCCGACCCCGCCCACTGGCAGGGCGTCACCCGGGCGCTGGAGGACCGGCTCTCCGACACCCTGCACGAGAAGCTGATGGCCCGGTTCATCGACCGGCGCACCAGCGCGCTGATCCGCGGGCTGGGCGACGGCGCCGAATTGCTGGCGGGCGTCGCCGCCGACGGCGCGGTGACCGTGGAGGGCCACTACGTCGGGCGGCTGACCGGCCTCGCCTTCGAGGGCGAGCGCGGCGCGACCACCCTGGAAGCCAAGGCCCTGCGGGCCGCCGCCCAGCGGGCCGTGGCGCCGGAGATCGCGCAGCGGCTGGGGCGCATCGCCGGCGAGCCGGACGACGCCTTCGCGCTCTCGCCCGACGGGCTGGTGCTGTGGCGCGGCGAGGCGGCCGCGGCCCTGGCCGGCGACCGTCCGTTCGCACCACGGGTGCGGCTTTTCGGCGAGCTGGGCGCGGCGCCGGCCAGGGAGCGGGCGGCGCGGCGGCTGGAGGCGTTCCTGGCCGCCGAGGCCGGGCGGCGGCTGGCGTCGCTGCGGCGGCTGGAGGAAGCGGTGGCGTCGGGCGCCCTGAAGGGCCTGCCGCGCGGCCTCGCCTACCGGCTGATCGAGGCCGGCGGCGTGCTGGCGCGGGCGGGGCTAGAAGCCGAGTTGAAGAGCCTCAGCCAGGCCGAACGGCGGGCCCTGCGCTCGCTGGGCGTCGCGCTCGGCGCCTTCGCCCTCTATCTGCCGGAGCTGGCCGGACCGGCCCGCGCCTTCGCCCGCCCGTTCGCCCTGGCCGCCGCGCCGGACTGGACGCCGCCCGCGGCCACGCTCGCCGCACTTCCGTCGCCGCCGCCGCCGGCTCGGGCCCTCTCCCTGCGCGGCCTGGCGCCAGTCGGCCGGCTGGCCGTGCCGGTCGACCAGCTGGAGCGGCTGGACGAACTGCTGCGCTCGGCCGCCAAGCAGGGCGAGGGCGTGCTGTTCTCCGACCAGGCCCGCGAGGAGCTCGGCTGGAGCGAGCCTGACGCCCGCGCCATCCTGCGTGCGCTGGGCTTCGCGCCGGTGGGCCGCGGGCCGACCCAGGTCTGGCGCCGGCGCGCCCAGCCGCGGCGCGAGGGCCAGTCCGGGGGCGCCGAGCCGACCGCCTCGCCGTTCGCCGCCCTCGCAGCGCTGCGCCCGCCGGTCAAGCGCCGCCGCCGGCGTCCGGTCCGCCGCGCCGGTGGCTGACGAGGCCCTGCGCGTCGACGTCTGGCTGTGGCGGGCGCGCCTCTGCAAGACCCGCAGCCTGGCGGCGCGGCTGGTCGACGAGGGACGGGTGCGGCTGACCCGCGGCGGCCAGGAGACGCGCCTCGACAAGCCCGCCCGGACGGTCAAGCCCGGCGACGCCCTGGTGTTCGCCATCGCCGGGCGGCTGCACGCGGTGCGCATCGAGGCGCTGGGCGCCCGCCGCGGCCCGCCGGCGGAGGCGCGGGCGCTCTATTCGGAGCTGGCGGACGGCTGAACGGCCGCCTCGGTCAGTTGCCCGCCGCGTTGGCCGGCGCAGACTGATCGTCCAGGATGTTGTGGGTCTGGCCGCCCGGCAGGATGATGTCGCCGCCGCGCTGGCCTGGCGCGCACGGCCCTGTCCAGGTGCCGGTGACGGTCATCTTGTGGTCGCCGTTCATCTGGGCCACGGAACTGCCCGAAATCTGGCTGTCCACCACCTCGGTGTAGCTGGTGTTGAAGTCGCCGCGGATGACGCCGCTGGTGACGATCTTGCCGTTGGCGCCCATGTCGCAGCTCTCCGCGACATTCATCGAGCCGTCCAGGTTGCGCACCAGCTGCGGGGGCGTGCAGGTGGCGCCGGGGACGTGCTGGGCGAAGGCCGAGAGGCGGGCTTCCGACGTCGCGTCGACGCACATCTGTGTGCCAGGGCCGCTGGGCGGACCGTCCATCCCCGTCACCTGGGTCCAAAGTCCCGGCCGGCGGTGGGGAAACTGGTCGGGGGTCAGCGGGCCAGCCGCCGCTGGGGCCGCGGGCCCAGCGCCGGGCGCCGCGGTCCCGTTGGCCGACGGCGCGGGCTGGTTGCAGGCGGCAAGCCAGACGAGCGCCAAGCCCGTCAGGCTGGCGGCGAAGAAGCTACGCATGGCGGCAATCCCTCTCGTGAAGCCGCCGCACCTATCCACAGCCGGGTCCGCATGGGAAGCTCGGTCGCGCTCCGTCATCGGTTCGGAGGTCCCGGATGCGTTGGGCCGTCATGCTCCTGCTCGCGCTGCCGGCCGCCGCGCCGCCAGCGTCGGCCGCCGCCGCGCAGCCGGACCCGACCTTCAGCGCCCAGCTGCATCGCGGACCGTGTTTCGGGACCTGCCCGAACTACCACGTGAGCATCGACGCGGCGGGCCAGGTGGTCTTCAGCGGCTGGACGGCCCGCCGCGGTCCGCCCTCGCCGTGCCCGAGCGAACGGCGCTGGCGGGCGCCGGCCGCGTCGGTGGCGAGGCTGCAGCGCCTGATCGACCGCAGCGGCTTCTTCGATTTCCAGCCCAGCTACCAGTCGCGCATCATGGATATCGCGCAGTTCGAGGTGACGATCACCCGCCGCGGCCGCACCGCGACCGTCGTCGACCGCGACGGGCTGATGGTCGGCATGCCCAAGGCGATGATCGAGATCGAGAAGGCGATCGACAGCGCCGCGCAGGACGCACGCTGCCTCGCAAGCCCCTGACCGCTGTCAGAAGACCTTATGACGCGTCGAGAGTCCCGGCATTGACAAGCCACCCGCACGGCTGACAAAGACGCCCGCCTCGTCCGCCAGAGCCCCCGATGACCTACATCGTCACCGACCCGTGCATCAAATGTAAGTACATGGACTGCGTGGAGGTGTGCCCGGTCGACTGCTTCTACGAGGGCGAGAACTTCCTCGTCATCAATCCGGACGAATGCATCGACTGCGGCGTCTGCGAGCCGGAATGCCCGGTGGACGCGATCAAGCCGGACACCGAGGACGATCCGGACGGCAAGTGGCTGCAGGTCAACACCGACTACGCCAAGGTGTGGCCGAACATCACGCTCAAAGGCGTGCCGCCGGCCGACGCCGACGACTTCGAGCGCGAGACCGACAAGTTCGACCGCTACTTCAGTGAGAAGCCCGGCAAGGGCTCCTAGAGGTCTCGCCTCTCGGGATAAATTCCCGATTTGTCAGCTGGGCGTTACAAACCTTTCAATCATCTGACTTTTGTGCTACGGTCGCGGCCGACGTCGGGGTGATCCTGGCGCCGAACGACACAGCCCCAATCCTTCTCTTCGGCGAGCCCCGCGAAGACGAAGGCGTCCCTTATCAGGACGATTCCGAACCGATGCGACGGCCCCGCCGCCCTCTTGCGCGGAGGCAAGGGTGTTGTCGCCGGAGGAGAAGCGATTGGACGCCGCGCGGGTGGGCGCGGCCAGCATTTGAAAGGACCCTATGACCATGAGCCCCAAGAGCGAACTCGATTTCAAGGTTGGCGATTCCGTCGTCTATCCGGCCCACGGCGTGGGCGCGGTGATCGGCGTTGAGACTCAGGAAGTCGCCGGCCTCTCGCTCGAGGTTTACGTGATCACCTTCGACCACGAAAAGATGACGCTGCGCGTGCCCACCCGGAAGGCCAAGGCCGCCGGCCTGCGCTCGCTCGCCGCCGGCAACGTGGTCTCGCAGGCCCTCACCACCCTGAAGGGCCGCGCCCGCATCAAGCGCACCATGTGGAGCCGCCGCGCCCAGGAGTACGAAGCCAAGATCAACTCCGGCGACCTGATCTCCATCGCCGAGGTGGTGCGCGACCTGCATCGCTCCGACAGCCAGCCCGAGCAGTCCTACTCCGAGCGCCAGCTCTACGAATCGGCCCTCGACCGCATGGCCCGCGAAGTCGCCGCGATCGAACGCATCGACCGCGAAGCGGCCATCGGCATCCTGCATAAGAGCCTGCAGAAGGCGGCGTAGGGCTCTTCCCCTCGCGAACAGCGAGGGGAAGTGTCGCCAACGAGCGGCGCGCTAGCGTCGCGACGTGCGACGGAGGGGAGACGGCGCCGGCGGAGAATTCTCCTCGGGCGCGTTCCCCCCGTTCGTCGCGTTTCGCCACTTCGCGGCTCGCCTACGACACTTCCCCCCGCCAGCGGGGGGAACAGCTGCCTACCCCTCCAGCCGCCGGAGCACCTCCTGCAGCCGCTCCACCAGGATCGGCTTGCCGAGCAGGGGCGTCTCGCGGAAGCGGGGGTCGTGGGCTTCGCCGTAGCCGGTGGAGAAGGCGAAGGGGACGCCGCGGGCCTTCAGCAGGTCCGCCACCGGGAACACCGACTCGCCGCCGAGGTTGACATCGAGCAGGGCCGCGTCGGCCTCGCCGCCGGCCTCGATCCAGGCCACGGCCTGGGAGACGCTGGCGGCTGAATAGGCCACGTCGTAGCCCATGTCCTCGAGCATGTCCTCGAGCATCAGGGCCACCAGCCCCTCGTCCTCCACCAGCAGGATGCGTCGCGGGCCTGCGGACATCTCGGCTCCCTGCGAGGACTTGGCCTTGCCTCAACAGTAGCACGCCGGCCGGCGCCGACCGAGATCGCCCGGTGATGTGCGCTTGGGCCGCGACCGACGGGGCCGGGCGGCGCGCGGCCCTTGTCTCGCCGGCGCGGGTCTGCGAACAAGTCAGCCGCCGAACCCCACCGGAGCCGCTCGTTGCGCCCTGGCCACCTCTTCGTCCTCTGCGGGTTCGGCCTGGCGCTCGCGGCGCTGGACTGCGGCGCGGCCAGCGCCCAGACCGCGTCGCCGGACGACCCCTACGAGCACGTCAACCGGCGCCTCTACGAGAGCAGCTCCGGGGCGGACAGCCGCATCTTCCTGCCCATCGCCAAGCTCTACCACGCGCTGACGCCAGGCCCGATCGGCGAGGCGATCCACAATGTGATCACCAACCTCTCCGAGCCGGTGGTGATCGCCAACGACATCCTGCAGGCGCGCTTCAAGCGGGCCGGCCGCGACATGCTGCGCCTGACCGCCAACTCGCTCGCCGGGTTCGGCGGATTGATGGACGTGGCCGGCAAGGCCGGGCTGACGCACCAGGACAACGACTTCGGGGTCACCCTCGGCGTCTGGGGCGTGCCGCCCGGACCCTATCTGTTCCTGCCGCTGCTCGGCCCCTCCACCGTGCGCGATGCGATTGGCGCCGGGGTCGACGGCGTGGCGAGCCCCCTCTATTTCGTCCGCTTCCCCGGCCGGCTGACGCTCTCGGTCTCCACCCAGGTGGTGGGCGCGCTCGACCTGCGCATCCGCTCGCAGGGCGACATGGACGCGCTGCTCTCCGGCGCGGCCGATCCCTACGCCACCCTGCGCTCGGTCTATTTGCAATCGCGGGAGGCGGAAATCCGCGGCGAGAGCGCCGCGCCGGTGCTGCCGCCGATCGACGAGCCCGAACCTGCCGCCCCGCCGGCGGCCGCGCCTTCGGCCGATCTGCAACCCGCCGCGCCGCCTGCGGCCGCGGTGGCGCCGGCCGCCTTGGCGGCGGCGGACCCGGGGCTTACCGATCCCGACCGGCCGATCGCCACGGCGCGGCCGTATGACCGGGGCGGGGCGGCGGCGCAGTTCGCGGCGCTGGACTAGGAACCCGCGCCGCCCGTGTCCGCGCCCGAACCGCCGCCACCGCGCCGCTCCCAGGTCGCCGCCCTCGTCGGGCTCGCGGCCGGGCATGCCGGCCTCGTGGCCGCCGCCGGCGCGGCGCTGGCCATCGGCGCCATCGTCTTCGCGGCCGGGAACTTCTCGCTCTCCACCAGCGAGGACGACCTGATCTCGCCCAAGCTGCCCTACCGCCAGGCCGAGACCGCCCTGGCCCGCGACTTCCCCGACCTGGACGCCCCGGTGGTGGTGGTGATCGACGCGGCGACGCCGGAGCTGGCCGAGCAGTCGGCCCAGGCGCTGACCGAGCGGCTGCAGGGCGATCCGAAGCTGTTCCCGTCCGTCCGCCGCCCCGACGCCGGCCCGTTCTGGTCGCGCGAGGGGCTGCTGTTCGAAGACGCGGGCGAGGTGAAGGCCAGCATGGACCGCCTGATCGCCGCCGAGCCGTTCCTCGGCCCGATGGCGGCCGACCCGTCGCTGCGCGGTCTGACCAGCTCGCTAACCACCGCCCTGCAGGGCGTGCAGAGCGGCCAGGCCCAGCTCTCGGCCCTGGCGAGCCCGATGCGCCGCCTCGCCGACGCCCTGGAAGCGCTGGAGACCGGCAAGGACGCGACCTTCTCCTGGCAGACCCTGAT
>Ga0302326_10012684_pt1 | contig 17927 bp, 16 predicted proteins | sample Palsa_T0_3_FD_202264 | JGI IMG/M metagenome (GOLD analysis project Ga0302326, IMG submission 202264) | Peat permafrost microbial communities from Stordalen Mire near Abisko, Sweden - Palsa_T0_3 | ecosystem: Environmental > Terrestrial > Soil > Palsa > Peat permafrost | place: Sweden: Abisko... | reverse complement strand
ACAAAGAGCAGGGCGTTCTGGCTGACCATGAACTCCTGATCCAAGCTCTGCTGGCCAATTTTGATGTCCAGGCGGTCTTCATCGAGGAATTTTTGCTGATACCACAACTCCCAGAGACGGGTGGAGCGATCCGCTTCGATTCCACTGGCGGTTTGCAGCGTTTGAAGATTATCCGCGCTGAGATTTCGGCCGTGGATTTGCAACGCGCTGACATTGAACGTGCCGCCGTGGAGGCCGAAGGCGCGCTCGGTGTCGAGTTGCAGGACGGCTTGGGTCAGTCCGTCATATTCGAAACCCTCGTGCGTGCCGCCTGAGATATTCCCCAACACCTCGCTGGTTTCGGCGATCGTCAGCGTCATCCCATATTTGCTGAGCAGTGTGCGGAGGCCACCCATATCGCCGAGCATGTAGCTGCTGCGCTGCATGTTGGAGAGGAATCCGGCCTGTCCCTCGGTCGGGGTAGGCCCTCCGGATAGGTCTATTGCCGATGGGGGCGCGGCAGGTGGGGGAGTCGCGTTCGCCGCGCCAAATTGGACCGCGCCCCACGAGAAAGTTGCCAATGCCAATTTTCGCGGCCATTTCCGGGCAACCATTTCTGAAAGATACTGAGACTCAGTCTCAGCGTCAATTAGGATTAGGCCTGAAAAATCCGTCGGTGAGTGTTTTGAGGAATGCCACGATTTCGTCCTCTTCCTCATCAGTGAGGCCCAGATTGCCGACCTGCGCCTGTGCGCTCGCGGGCTGGCCGTCAGGATTCTGCAGCGTGTCTGGAGATGGATACTCCGGCTCAGGCCAAAGAGGCTTTCCCTGCAGGTGCGCGTACGGATCGTCCTGAGTGAAGTCGATGATTTCGCCCTTCACGGTTGTCAGATTGCGCGTGTTATAGAAATGCACCACGTCCTTGAGGCTCTTCAAACAGCCGTTGTGCATGTAGGCCTTCACGAAATCATCGCTCGGACGGGCATCCACGTTGCGTAGAGTGGTTGCCTTAAAGGTCCCGTTGATGGCGTAGTAATCCCCCTGCCCGTTGCTCTCCGCACCGATATTGCCCGATGGCAGTCCCAGGCTCGGATATAGAAAATCTCCCAATCCAAGGTCAACGAAATCTGCACCGGCGGGGTTGTAACCCAATGGGTTGGTTTTTGAGTCGGTCTCCGCGTAGAACGGATTATTCGGATTACGCGGCACGCCGATATTGGCGTAGCAACTGTTGGTCCATAGGTCTGGACCCTGCCTGATATCTGATGGAATTGCGTGGCACAGAACGCACTGGGCAAATTTATAATTCGCCGGTCCGCCTGGCCGGCCGTTCAAGCTGCCTGTTACAAGCCGCAATCCAGCCATCTCCTGGTCGCTTAGCGTGGCCTTCCCCAGGACGTAGGCATCGTACTTTGAACTAAACGGCGAAACCTCGGCAGACTTTTCATAATCGGAGATCGATTTCGCGATTTCGCTCAGCACCTGTTGGGGGGGATCTTCCAGAGACGTTGGACCGTATACCGCCTTGAATTTCTCGGCATTGTGGCCATAGCGCACCTTCCGGGCGATATTCGCCGCATCGAGCTCGCCGTGAGCGAGGTTGTTCATTTCGTTCGGATTCTCCAGCGGAAAGTGAACCTGATCTGTCAGATCGGTCGCGTGCCCATCCCAAAAGAGACCGCCGACGAATGAGCCCATGAAGAAATCATACGTTGGCGGACCACTTGGGATGTAGGCGGCATACGCGACTGGAGGGACGGCGCGGGATTCGGCTCGCCCCGGTACTGCTCCCGTGGGCACGCCCAGTCGCTCGTTGGTTTTTGAATCGGGAAACGTCCAACCCGCACCGACTGAATGACACGAGGCGCAAGACTGGCCAGGGGGATTGGAAAGTTCGGTGTCGAAAAACAGTACTCTGCCCAAGCCGATACTCGCGCGCTCCGAAGACGGCACGTCGTCTTGTCCGATCTCCTGGGCCCGCGCGGGGGTGGTCGAGTGCAGAAGGGCGGAAATCGCAGCCAATGAAAGTGCCGCTATCCATCCCGCCGCGACGAAGTATTTCAGCCCAAACTCCACCCGAAGAGGAACCATATTACTACCTGCACTTTATTCTCAAGTTCCATCACGCATCGCTCATGCGGGACTTGGTGGACCAAAGGCCCGCCGACGGCGTGCTGATGAAGTAGACTTTCTCGCCGTCCGGCGTGGTGTTCCACCCTTCGTTCATCCTGTCGGGCGGATATTGCTTCAGCGTTTCGTTGAGATCGGCGTACTGGAAATTCACGCCTTCGATCTGCTGTCTTGTCAGTTTTCCGGGGGCATAGCGGATGGTGAATCGGCCTTCCGATGAGCCATTGCACAAGTGGGCCGCGCCATTGGCGAAATCCTGGAGATCGGGCTGAGTCTGGTAGAGTTCCATGACTTTTTTCGTGCCGCAATAGCCGTATTTCTTGATGATCGCTTCGATCTCCGGCTGTTCGCCGAAACGTTCGAGCGCAGGAGCGATGATGAGCAGTTCGCCGCCATCGGCCATCACCATCCGCGTCCGGTAGATAGCTTTGTTGGCCACCCAGGTGCTGCGGAATTCGTCGGCCTGCATCACGGCGATCACCTTTTTGATCGGCTCATCAAACAGCGTCACATTCTGCCGGCGACTTGCGCGGGCGGCGTTCAGATACGTGTCCAGATCGTCGCCGACGTAGATGCCGGTCTGCACCAGTTGATTGGCCCTATCGCGGGCCAACACAATTTGCAGGAAGACATCGGGCAAGTGGCCGAGGAATTTTTCCTGCGCCCAGTTAAAGCACGCGCGCAGCGGCGTGATGTACCGGCCGAGGTTGTTTTCAATGCCGTAATAGGCGGCGGCGATGTGGCTGGCGCAGAGCGATCGCTTGCCGCCCAGTCCGATGAAATAGTTTTTGTTGTGATTGGCAAAGCCCAGCACCTCGTGCGGCACGACGTGGCCGACGTTGACGATCAGGTCCCACTTCTCGCGCATCAGCATGGTGTTCAGATCGATGGGCAATTCGAATTTAACCTTGCCATTGCTCTTCTGGGCCATCACTTCGGCGGGAACGGTGCCGACGGGCACGACGCCGTTGCGATAGTCGTGGGCGTGGATGCGATTTTCGGGGATCGATCCGAACATGGTTCGGTTTTCCTCAGGCGTGTGCGGAACGTGCTGCCCGAGGGTGGGAATGACGTGCGTATCGCAGGTTTGTGGAAGGCGGTTGTAGATCGCTTCGGTGATCCAGCCGGCGCCGCTGTGCATTCGCGTGAGATCAGGCGGAAGCAGCAGCACGCGACGAAAATCGATCTTCTTGCGAGATCGCGCTTCATCGAGCAATCGATCGACCAGTGAATTTACCTGCTTGCGATCCAGCGATTCGGATTCGTCTTGAAACCATGGCATGGCGGTGTCCTGAAGTTTGGTCCTCGACTGACATTCGAAGACCGCGACCGATGGTCGCGGCTTTATGTTGGTTTTACAGGCGGCGGCGCCAGGCGGATGTTGGCCTCGCGAAGCTGCTTTTCGTCGATCGGGCTCGGAGCACCGCACATCAGGTCCGCGCCGCTCTGCGTCTTGGGAAAGGCGATTACATCGCGGATGTTGGTCGTGTCGCGCAGGATCATCACCACACGATCCAGGCCCAGGGCAATGCCGCCGTGCGGGGGAGCGCCGTACTGGAGAGCGTCGAGAAGGAAACCAAATTTTTGGCGCTGGCTGGCATCGTCGATGCCCAGAAGCGTGAAAATTTTCTGTTGCACGTCCATGCGGTGGATACGAATACTGCCGCCGCCAAGCTCGCTGCCGTTGAGAACGATATCGTACGCCTTGCTCTTGAGCGAGGAGAGCACGGCGGGATCGGTGCTGGCGAGTTTTTCGATGTCGGCATCAAGGGGAGACGTGAAAGGGTGATGCGTGGCGACCCACTTCTTGTCTTCTTCATTGAATTCCACAAGTGGGAAATCCGTGACCCAAGTCCAGGCGTATTGGGTGGAAGGCGGAAGCTTGAGATCCTTCGCCATCTTCAGACGAAGCTCGCCCAGCACCTTGTGGACAATCTTGGGCTTGTCGGCGGCGAAGGCGAGGAGATCGCCCTCCTTCGCGCCGGTACGCTCGATCAACTTGGCCGCGATGGGCGCGATAAACTTGGCGATACCGGTATCAAATCCGGCCGCGGTCACTTTCGTGACCGCCAATCCCTTGGCGCCAAATCCCGTTGACCATTCGGCCAGCGCGTCGGTTTCCTTTCGCGTCAGCTTGCTTCCGCCGGGGACGACGATGCACTTCACAAGCGGAGCGCTCTTGAACACGCCGAAATCGACGGTGTGGGCCAGATCAGTAATATCGTGGAGCTTAAGGCCGAAGCGCAGATCCGGCCGATCCGAGCCGTAGTTGTTGACGGCGTCATCATACGTCATGTGCGGGATCGTGCCGGGCAACTCGACATCCAGCACTTCCTTCCACAGCCTTCGCAGGAGTCCTTCGATCACCGCAATAATATTTTCGCGATCGATGAAGCTCATCTCCACGTCGAGCTGGGTGAACTCCGCCTGGCGATCGGCTCGCGGATCTTCATCCCGGAAACAGCGGACGATCTGCATGTATTTATCACACCCGGCCACCATCAGGATTTGTTTGAACAACTGCGGCGACTGCGGCAGCGCGTAAAAGCTGCCCGGGATCAGCCGCGAAGGAACAAGAAAATCACGCGAACCCTCCGGCGTGCTCTTGGTTAGAAACGGAGTTTCGATTTCCCAGAATCCCAGATCGGTCAGGTAATCGCGCATGATCTTGGTCACGCGTGAACGAACGCGCAGCGTCTGCTGCATCTCCGGACGACGCAGATCGAGAAAACGATATTGAAGCCGGCGTTCTTCGTTGATCGTTTCATGCTCGCCCGGCGTGAAGGGCGGGGTGGGGCTTTGGCTGAGAATGTCCAGCGACACGACATGCACTTCGATTTCCCCAGTCGCGAGCTTGGGGTTGATCAGCTTCGCATCGCGCGCTTCGACTTTTCCAGAGATCGAAAGCACCCATTCGCTGCGGATATGGCGGGCGGCGGCGAGCGTCTCCGCGCCACAGGTATCGGCATTAAAAACGAGCTGTGTCAGGCCATCACGATCGCGCAGATCGATAAAAACCAGGCCGCCATGGTCGCGATAGGAATGCACCCATCCCGCCAGCTTCACCTTCTGTCCGACGTCGGATCTGCGAAGCTGGCCGCAAGTGTGCGTTCGGTAACGGGTTTGGGTTGCTTCCATGAGGATGAAATCGCTGGTTATAAGTTGCTAGTTGCTAGTAAAGACAGCTTTGATGCGGTTTTGCTAGCAACTAACAACTAGCAACCAGCAACTTCTTCATTCAACTTTCCATTTCGGCTTGGCGAACCACTCTTTCAGCACGGCCTCGGCCGGCTTGCCCTTGGGGGTATAGCCGCGATCGTCGGGTCCGCCTTCGCCGGGTGGCCATTCCCAGATGCTGAAACCGCCGAGGTTTGGATTGCCGTACCAAACGTTGAAAAATCCTTCATAGAGCCGCTTTTGAAGATCGAGGTCAAGCGGTTCCTGATCCTGTGTGTAATCCCACGGCGCGCTTGCCGCATTGCCGATGCTGCACCAACCGACCTCCAGGAAGACCAGCGGCTTGCCGGTCTTCTTCACAAATGGCAGGAGATCGGATTGGATGTCTCGCCATCGCTTCTCGATCTCACTCAGTTTTGCATTGCGATCCTCGCCCAGCTTCCAATAGCTGTTCATGCCGATCAGATCCAGTTGATCCCAAAAGCCGATGTTGCGGTAGTGATCCCAATTGGAGGAATAGGTGAGCCGGCCGTGAAACACCTTGCGAACATCTTTGATCACGCGCGTCCATTCGTCCACATGTTCCTCGGTGCTGACCAGTTCTGATCCGACGACGAGCAGATCGACATGCGAGGCTTCGGAAATCCAGGCGAACTGGTTCATCATGTCGCGATAGCTCTCAAACCAGCCGACCCAACTGGGGGGGCTGATCTTGCCGCGCCATTCATCATCGATGGGGGCATCGAGAAGGACGATCGGCATGAGTGTGACGTGCAGGCCTTTCTCCTTGGCGTGGTGGATCAGATCGATCAGCTCCTCCGGCGTGGGCGTCATCCGCATGTCGAGATAAATGCGGCCGGTGTGGCCGTTCTCCTGACGGGTATCAACCACGAACTGAACGGTGTCCGCGCCGAGGGCGGCGATTTCGTCGATGCCCTTTTTGTACTTGTCCATCCAATCCACGCGTTGAAGCTGCATAGTGACGCTGCGAAAGGGAAGGCCGGTGAGACCCTGCGAGGGCGTCGCCGGCGAATCAGCTTGGGTGGGGGCCGAGCCCGCCTGGGAGCTGCTCCCGCCGGGCCAGACGACGCAGCCCAGCACCAGGGCGTACAAGGCGAGCGAGGCCAGAATAATTCCGCGATGTTTCATGCAAAATCCCAAAGCTCCCCGCCGTCCGATTGAAGGCTTGTGACAGGGGCGGGCCAATATACGAAAGGGGGATGGCATCGGCCAGTGGTTGCCGGCGGCATATGAACATGCCCTCATCCGCCTTCATTTCGGGTCTCTTGTCCGTTTAGCACGAACATTTTATACTCGTGGGCCATGGTAACGCTTACTGTCAACCTGCCCGACAAAGTGAAGGCGCTTGCGGAGTCGCGGGCGTCGGCGGCGGGATATGCGGATGTCTCGGAATATCTCGTCCGGCTGATCGAGGCGGAGGCGTCGGCCTCGTCTGGTGATGCGGAGTCGAGCACGGACGACCACCTCGAAGCGCTTTTGCTTTGCCGTATTGATGGTATCGGCGTTGAGATGGACGCAGCCGATTTTCAGCAACTTCGAAGGAAATTGGCGGATCAGCTCGATGGTGACGCGGAGAGCGGCGCGTGATCTGTTCCGTGCGCCGGCACCCGGCGGTGGAATCCGACATCCTTGACATCGCTGCTTGGATTGCGCACGACAGCAAGCTCGGGGCATTCCGATTCCTGGACGCCGTGGAAGCCAGCATCGGGAACCTTCGGTTGATGCCGACCCAAGGCAGTCCGAAACATTTGCGTCCGCCGAGACTGCGAAGCGTTCGTTCTTGGGCAATAGAAGGCTTTCCAAATCACCTGATCCTTTACGACATCAAGGCCGATCATCTCTACATACTCGCTGTCATTTACGGCGGTCGTAGTTACAGCAGATTGCTCGCCGAGCGTAGTTGATTCTCGAACATGCGTCCGATCCAATCGAGCGGCAGTGACCATTGGCATTGAGGCGTGAGGAGTGGCGTGAAAAGAAATCCGATCCTTCGTGTTCTTCCCGCTTGGCCTGATCTAGCCGGCCGCCGTTCGCTCACCGTGAAGATCGCCATCCTCTTCGCGATGGCCATCGGTACGACTTCAGCCGCGCTCGCACAACAAACAACGCAGCCGGCAATCAATCAAGCTCCCCCTCCCGCGACGCTCTCCGCTCAGGATGATATGAAGAGATTGTGCGCGCTGCTGAACGTTCAGCCAATCCTCACCCGCCCGAGCTATAACTACGATGAGTCAAAAGCAAATCCTTTTCCAAATCTGCCGGACCCGCTGTTATTGAAGGATGGCCGGAAGGTTACCGATGCGCAGATGTGGTGGACCGACCGTCGACCGGAAATCCTCGAGGATTTCGAGCGTGAAGTGTATGGCCGAACTCCCAAAGAAACGCCCAAAGTAAACTGGGAAGTGATCAGCACCACGCGCGGAACCAGCGGCGCTTTTCCGGTCATCACCAAACAGTTGGTGGGGCACGTCGATAATTCGTTGTACCCCCAAATCAGCGTGAATATCCAGGTGACACTGACCACGCCGGCCAATGCAACCCGCGCGGTGCCCGTGATGATGCAATTGAGCGGCGGTCCCGGCGGCGCACGCGGCACGACTCGCCCAGCGGCCGGCGTGCGTAGCGCCGCGACGCAGCCAGCCAACCGCGACGCTGCTCTTGCCGCCGCCCCCACGCAACCCGCCGGTGCGGCGACTCGCGCCCTCATTGGCCCGCCATGGCAACAGCAGGTGCTGGCCAAAGGATGGGGATGCGCCACCCTGAGCACCAACAGCGTGCAGGCAGACAACGGCGCAGGCTTGACGCTGGGAATCATCGGACTCATCAACAAAGGCCAGCCGCGCAAGCTCGATGATTGGGGCGCATTGGCCGCATGGTCATGGGGCGCCAGCCGCGCTCTCGACTATTTTGAAACCGATCCGGCCGTCGATGCTAAAAAAGTCGGACTCGAAGGCCACTCGCGCTGGGGCAAGGCTACCCTCCTGGCGATGGCCCTGGATCAGCGGGTTGCCATCGCATATGTCAGTTCCTCCGGGGAAGGGGGTGCAAAGCTGAGTCGCCATGATTACGGCGAGCCCCTTGATGCAGTCACCATCCCCCAGGAATATCACTGGATGGCGGGCAACTTTCTCAAGTACGCGCGGAACTGGGACGCCTTGCCGGTGGATTCGCACGAACTGATCGCGCTATGCGCGCCGCGTCCAGTCCTGATCACCGGCGGCACGTATCAGGATCGCGGCGCCGACACCACAGGCATGTTCCTCGCCGCCGTTGCCGCCGGTCCCGTCTACAGGCTCCTGGGCAAGAATGACCTGGGAACCGCGCAGATGCCCGCCCCCAACGTAGCCCTGATTGACGGTGATCTGGCCTTCCGACAACACGAGGGTGGCCACACCGATGCCCTGGACTGGCCCACGTTCGTGAATTTCGCTTCCAAGTATTTCAAGGTCCCGGCGACCCAGCCCGCCGGTAACAACTCGCCGTGATCAGCAATTTTAGAGTGTTATTTTCCCAGCAAAGCACCCGCGCTGGTATTGCCTGGCAAGAGTGGCGACAATTCTAATTCGTGCGTGAGGAGTGCTTTGAATCGAAATCTCATCCATTGGTTGCTTCCTCTTTTGATTGGCTTGCTGGGCGGCCATGCGTTGGCAGCGACTTGGTCGATCGGCCACGTAGATTCCGCGGTTGGCGTCAAGCTCGTTGTCAGTGGCACGACCGCCGATGTCTATGTCGATCCGCATGATTTCAAACTTGCCTCCATCGCCGCTGGTCTGTTGTGCGATGATGTGAACCGCGTGAGCGGCCTCAAGCCAAATCTAAAACACGAGGCGGCCGAGCTGGGGCGACAGGCCGTGATCGTCGGGACGATTGGCCACAGCGCGCTGATCGATCAACTGGCGGCGGCAGGGAAAATCAGCATCGCACCGATCGCCGGGAAGTGGGAAACCTACGCGATCCAGGTTGTCGATCATCCGCTGCCCAACGTGGAATCCGCACTGGTCATCGCCGGCAGTGACCGCCGTGCCACGGCGTACGGTGTCTTCGATCTTTCCCAAGCCATCGGCGTGTCGCCATGGTATTGGTGGGCGGATGTCACACCAGTTCATCAGGACACGCTGATCATCAACACGGGTGCGGCCATAGAAGGTCCGCCTTCCGTTAAATACCGAGGCATATTCATCAACGATGAAGATTGGGGTCTTGAGCCCTGGGCCGCCAAAACCTTCGAGCCCGAGCAAGGCAACATCGGCCCCAAAACCTACGCCAAAGTGTTCGAACTGATTCTTCGCCTTCGGGGCAATTATCTCTGGCCGGCGATGCATCCGGTTTCCACCGAATTCGCCCGAATCCCCGCGAATATCACCCTTGCGGATGATTGGGGCATCGTCATGGGCGCGAGCCATACCGAGGCGATGAATCGCAATAATGTCCTATGGCCAAAGGAGGGCACCGGTCCCTGGCGCTACGACACCAATCGCGCCAATCTGCTGGCCTACTGGGAAGCCTGGGCCAAACTCCGCGGCCAATACGAAGCCGTCTGGACGCTGGGAATTCGCGGGGTTCACGATTCCGCCATGCTCGGGCCTCCCGATCCGGATGAAAAAAAGAAAATTGTCGAAAATGCGATTAACGACCAGCGCGATCTGCTGAAGAAATACGTCAGTCCCGATCTCACCAAGGTCCCCCAGCTCTTCGCGCCATACAAGGAAGTCCTCGCTCTCTATCAGCGCGGCATGAAAGTCCCGGATGATGTGACGATCCTCTGGACCGATGACAACTTCGGCTACATCCGCCAGCTTTCGACGCCCACCGAACAAAAACGGCAGGGGGCCAGCGGAATCTACTATCACATCAGCTATCTCGGCTCCCCGCGCTCTTATACATGGCTCAACACGACACCGCCCGCACTGATCTGGGAGGAGATGACCAAAGCCTACGACTACGGCGCCGACCGCATCTGGGTCTGCAACGTCGGCGATATCAAACCCGGCGAGATCGGCATGGATTTCTGGCTCCGCCTGGCTTGGAACGTGCACGCCTATGACAATCATACAGTTGGCAACTACCTCACGGATTGGGCCACGCGCGAATTTGGGGCGGAGCAGGCACCGGCCATTGCGTCGGTGATGAGCGAATACTATCGCCTCGGTTTTATCCGCAAGCCCGAGACGATGGACACCAATTCTTTTGATGCTTCCGAAGCCGCTCGGCGAATTGCTCAGTTCGATTCCCTTACGCAACAGGCCGACGCGATTAACGACCAGCTCCCAGCGGAAAAGAAGAATGCTTTCTACGAATTGGTTTTATATCCCGTGAGAATCTGCGATCTGGTGAGCCATGTGTATCTGGCTCCGGATCATGAGGCCGCGCTGAACAAGATCGGCAGCGAGACGGATTACTACAATACCAAGCTGGCCAGCGGTAAGTGGCATCAGATGATGACGGAGAAAGGCACTACACTTTCTTCATTCGCCTTCAAATGGCCCCGGAACATTGCCGCTCCTTCCACCCAGACGGCCGCGCAACCGACCGAGGATTGCTATTGCGTCGCCGCCGAGCATTTCGCACGCAACATGGCTCGCAATGGCGCACAATGGCAAACCATCACCGGCCTTGGCCGCACCGCAAATGCCGTCGCCGTCTTCCCAACCACCACGGCCAGCATTACGGACCCCGCACAAATTCCGACTCAATCCCCCGAACTGGATTACGACTTCACCACCACTAACTCCGGCCCCTATCAGGTTGGCGTCTACGCCATTCCCACGCACCGGATCAACGCCATGCGCGGCCTGCGCTACGCCGTTGCAATCGACAACGAGCCACCGCAGATCATCGACTTCGATCAATCCTCCAGCAACAACTCCAAGGCCTGGCAGGAGGATGTGATCCGCAATACCAATCTCACAAGCACCACCCACACAATCGCTGCGGCAGGCAACCACACGCTGAAAATCTTCATGGTCGATCCGGGCGTGGTGCTGGAAAAATTCATCGTTCACTTGGGCGATCTTCCCCCATCCGATCTCGGGCCGCCTGAGACGCTGGCCCCGCTCCAAAAATGATAATGAAGGGATGCCGCCCTTTGCGCCGCCGCTTGCGGCTTAGCGGGCCAGAGAAAATCAACAGTGATGAATGGTCAATGATGAATGGGGACAAAGGGACTTCCTCTCGGCACAATTAAATCAATCTCGCAGCACATCGCCGCGGCGTGTGTATAACCTTCAGGGACGCACATTGAAGGACCATCAATTGAATGAAGATGCGGAGCTTGTCGAAAGCATCCTGGCCGGTGAGGTCCAGCGCTTTGCGATACTGGTTGACCGCTATCAGCGGCCTGTTCGCATCATGGCCGCTAATCTTCTGCGCGATTCGCACGCGGCTGACGACGTGGCCCAGGAGGTATTTCTTTCCGCATACAAAAATCTCCGATCGTTTAATCCCAGGCGAGCTGCCTTCTCAACTTGGCTGCTGACGATTTGCAGAAACAAATGTCTCAACGAATTGCGCAAACATCACCCCATGATTTCACAAACCGACCTCGACTTCGCGGGCCTCGCCGATGCATCTCGCCCCTGGGATCAGCTATGCGAAGCGGAATTGATGTCGCAACTCGACCTGGCCCTGGCGGCTTTGCCTCTGGAACAGCGGCTGGCGTTTGTGCTGGCTGAACTGATGGGATTGAGCTGTGAGGAAATTGCGCAGGTAGAGCAGGTGCCCGCCGGAACCATCCGATCGCGACTGACTCGGGCGCGCTTTGCGCTGCGGTCGGCCCTTAAGGAATTCGCCGGAGACGCGTCATGAATACAGATGAGATTTTCCATCGATGGAAAGAGCGAAGCGCTGCGGTGGAATTTGATGCCGCCTTCGCCAGCCGCGTGATGGGCCGATTACCTCGACCGGCCCCAACGCGCAAATCGCCGTGGCTTGCCGCCGCCGTCGTAATCCTCTGCCTGGGCAGCGCCGCGATTCATATGACGTTTGTCCTGTTTTTGACTTTGGCGGGATTGAACACAGGGAATTGAAATATGAACACCATCACCAACGAATATCATCCGCGCCATGCACGGACCGCGATGCTGCTGTCCATGATCTCTCCCGGCCTCGGGGAGATTTACTGCGGCCGATTCGAGACCGGCATCATCCTCTTCTTCTGTTCCACGGCGCTGTGCAGTCTGGTTCCCGCGACAATGCTGTTGCCGGGGCATCTGCGATATCTGGGCTTCGTGGCCGCGATCATCTGTGTTGCGCTGTGGATTTATTCCTCGTTCAGCGCCGCCCGCACCGCCAGGCGGATTGGCGCCGATTATGTGCTGAAAGATTACAATCGCGCATCCGTCTATTTTTTATTCTCCCTGATGATCGTGCCCATCGCGATTGGATTGGGCATCTTCGTCCGTAGCACAATTGTGACGCCCTATTATGTCGCCAGCGATTCCATGAGCCCCACCTTCCATCGGGGCCAACGCATACTGGTCAGCAAGCTGATCTATCAGGAACGCCCCATCCAGCGCGGCGATGTCGTGGCGTTTATCAATCCCAATCGCCGTTCCGAGACGGACCTCAAGCGTGTTGTCGCACTGCCTGGCGATCGTGTCGAAATCATCAGCCGCGAATTTTATGTCAACAACCGCCCGATAGCCGCTCTCGACAAACGCCTGCAGCCGATGACCGTGCCCAACGGCTTCTGCTTCGTCCTGGCCGATCATCAGGGCTCGGCCATGGATAGCATCGAATTTGGCCCGGTGCCGCTTAGCGACGTGATCGGTCAAGTCGAGTGGATCTATTGGCCCTCCTGGCAGAGGGTGGCTGATGAGCCGCGGAAGGATTGAGAACTACTAACGTCGGACCGACATTGAACGATTCGGCACTGCGGTCAACATGGATGTTAGGGTCGTGTTGCCAGCAGCGAATCGCGCATAGCCAAAATGGAAGCCGCCAGACCGGATGTGAGGCTCGATCTTATCTGTCGCGTTTTGCTGTCGCCGCGTATAACCACCCCAGGGTATCGGCGAAGCCATTGCAGGTATCCGCGCAGCGTGACACAAAATGAATTGATTGAGCGGGACATGGGCGGATTGGCTTCCTACCAGTCTCAAACCGTTCGCCTCCCGTTCATTTGGTTCATAGTGATACCGCAGTGTTGCGAGCTCTCAGCGAAACACCAATGTGGTACGGGCACGGAATATGGTCCCGGGAGGGCGATATCTACTTCGATCATCTCGCGATTCTCATTACATCTGTTCTCGAGAATAAAATCTCTGAGGGGCCAGTCGCCAAAAATCGCGTCGCAGTTGGCACAGCCAAATGACACATACGCACGTTTAATCGTTCGGCTAAACCTGCGTTTGATGTGGCCCAATTTCGGGAGGTTCCCACCGACGACGTGGGAAATGACAGCGTTCTCAATCGCAGGGGTGAATTCAAGTTTTTCATCGGACCACGTGACATCTTCCACTGGAATCTCCGCTCCGCACGCTGTGCGAAGGTCACTGTCAATATAGTAGATTGTCGACAAAGAGTGGCACTTCCAGCACTTCATAGCCGCAACCGCGATTAGCAGCTTTTGTTGGGGCAACGCCATCAGAGATCCACAGAACCGCACTTTTCGGGTCAATAGCGCCTCAGTAAATGCAGTAAGCGCGCATGAGCGCTTTCCAATGTTGACGACCGGTGCGCGATCCTCGAAATTCAATTCGAAAGCTGGGGTTTCATTTTGCGGCTTTAGCATCGCGGGCGTTCTCCGGAAGAACCAGCAGCCGCGCACGTTGGACTTTGCATAAAGCGATTGTCTCTCTTCTGTCTCTTCAGCTGTTTGGGAACTCCATTGGATTTCAAATGCGAGTCGCAAGGTGCTCTTGATCGCAAGGACATCCGCGCGCCATCCTCCTTCCGAGCATTCAGATTTTGCCGTGAAACCAGCGGCATGGCAGCCTCGAATGACGGCTTCTTTGGCAAGAAGATGTTCTGCGGTCTCTGGCTGCCAGGAGCATGCGGCACGTCGATAATGAACGAAATGGCGTGTGCCGAGTTTGCTTATTCGGCAGTGACCTGATGATCCGCAACAGGGGAGGACCAATGGATGGTCGTTCTCTCTCGCGCGGTTGCATAGTGCGTCCCACTCGGCCTCGGAAAGTAGTGGGGCCGCCATGTCGATTCCATCAAGTGTGGCGCGTAGCGGCATATTGAGTACGTTGTCACAACATGTTCGATCTGTCTAGATGGGGAGTAGAAGAGAAAGCGCTGACCGGGGCACAAATGGCTGGCACCATTTAACTTAGACCAGCGACTCAGGCCGGCCTTTTTTGCATAGGTGTCAGCGCGCCGAAGCAGTCGCGGTTCGACGGTGATGAGGGTAGGCACGGCCTTGGTACCGGGCGGTTTTTTCGGCCGGCCGCGCTTGGCGGCTTCAACCCGAACCACCGGCCAGCTCCCTTTGCCAGTCTTGGGCGGTGTGGAAAATATGTAACACTTGAACTTCTTTTTCATCGAAAGAGTAGACCGCGACGTGCCCATGCCCCTTGGCCCGCCGTCGCAACAGGACGTAGCGCAAATCGGGCCGTCCGCCAACCGTTTTACCCTTTGTGTAACCGGTGGCCAGACCGTCGATTCCGTCCTTGAGATAACGGAGGTACTCGTCGGCATGCGGCACGCCGTAGCGCTCGGCGTTCCATCGCCAGATTCCATCGAGTTCGTCAATCGCTGTCGGCGAGCGAATGGTAGCTAGCGGGGATTTTGTTGAAGCCATTCTGCCCTGCGCTTAGCGAGCTCCGCGTCTGCCTGTTCAGTTGTGTAGAAGTTTCCGTCCTTGATCTGCGCGGCAGCCGCGTCGATGTGTGCCAGCCGTTCTGGCGTGAAGAGGTGATCCAGGTCCGGCGTATCTGCGCCGTTTTCCGCCGACAAATCGTGGGCCACGACGTCGGCTACGTACTCGTCAACGCTCGCATACCCCGCGCCTGCCGCCCTGCGCTGAGCCGCTGTGAAAATCTGATCGTTGAGTTGAATTTGCGGCATCTTAACTCCAGTCCCCGCGCCCTGAAGAATGATAACGCTTGCCACTCGCATTGTCATCGAAATAGCGATCGTCGCGCGGTACCGGCGTTGTGAGCGAGTTCAAGGCGACGAACGGCGGGGTATATTTAGGGGCACCTGAGGGGGTTGTTGCGATCTTCGCGCGATTTGGTTGCCATCAACGCCGAGCCGCCGCAGAATGCGGACTTCGAACAATAACCCCTGAGCGACCCCATGAAAGACCCGGTGACCGATCCCTTCAGACTCGACGGACAAACCGCTCTCATCACCGGAGGCGGCACGGGCCTGGGCCTTGGCATCGCGCGATGCATGGCCCGTGCGGGCGGGCGCGTGATTCTCGTCGGTCGGCGTCGGCAGATTCTGGCCGATGCTGCCGCAGCCATCGGTCCCGCAGCCAGTTTCATCGAACATGATGTCAACGACCTGAAAGCCGCGTCGGCGCTAGTCGAAAAAACGATCGCACTTACCGGCAGCGCCCTGACGATCCTCGTCAACAACGCGGGCATCCATTTGAAGAAATTTGCCTTGGACACCACCGAAGACGAATTCCTCGCCGTGCTCAAAACGCACGTGCTCGGCTCATTCGCCCTCACGCGAGCCGTCGCGCCGAAGATGGTCGAGCAAAAGTCCGGCTCCATCATCTTCATCGCCTCGATGGCATCGCTCTTTGGTATTCCGCAGGTGATCGCTTACTCCGCGGCCAAGAGCGCGTATCTGGGCATGGTGCGGACACTGGCGACGGAACTCTCGCCACAGGGCGTGCGCATCAACGCCATCGCCCCGGGTTGGATCGACAGCGATATGCTTCGCGCTGCATTCAAAGGCGATTCGGCACGGGCAGATCGTATTCTTACTCGCACGCCGATGCACAAGCTCGGGGAGCCGGATGACATCGGCAATGCGGCCGTCTACTTAAGTTCCTCCGCCGCCAAATTCATCACCGGCGCTGTGCTTGCCGTTGATGGCGGGGTCAGCATCGGATTTTAGAATCTTATGAAAATCGCCGACCTCCGCGCAACCACCGTTACCGTCCCTCTCGAAGCGCCGCTGCGTCACGCCAACGGCTGCCATTGGGGCCGCTTCGTGCGCACCATCATCGAAATTGAAACTGACGATGGCCACGTCGGCCTCGGCGAGATGGGCGGCGGAGGCGAATCCGCGCAACTGGCGTTCGCCGCCTTGAAGACCATGCTCATCGGCCACGATCCGGCGAATCTCGAAAAACTCCGCTTCAAAATCGCGAACCCCACCGCGTCTCTCTACAACAATCGCACCCAGCTTCTCGCCGCCATCGAATTTGCCTGTCTGGATATTCTAGGAAAAAAATGGAATTGCCCCGTACACGATATTCTTGGCGGCAAGCTGCGCGATAGCGTCCCCTTCGCTTCCTATCTTTTCTTTCGATATCCCAACCAGTCCGGCCAGAACGAAGTCCGCACGATCGACCAGCTCGTCGCTCATGCCTTGGATCTCAAACGGCGCTTCGGATTCACCACCCACAAACTGAAGGGCGGCGTGTTTCACCCGGATATCGAACTGCAATATTTTCGAGCCGTCGCCAAAGCCGTCGGCGCCGATCACGTTCGCTTCGATCCCAACGGCGTCTGGTCGGTCGAGCAGGCCATTCGATTCGGCCAATCGATCGAAGACCTCAATAACGATTATTTCGAAGACCCCGCTTACGGCCTAAACGCCCTGCGCCGCATCCGCCAGTTCGTGCGCATCCCCACCGCCACCAACACCGTCGTCGTAAATTTCGAGCAGTTGGCCGCCAACGTGCTCGATATCGCCGCCGATGTGATTCTCCTGGATACCACATTCTGGGGCGGAATCCGGCCCTGCATCAAAGCCGCCGGCGTCTGTGAAACCTTCCAGCTTGGCGTCGCCGTTCACTCCTCAGGCGAGCTCGGCATTCAGCTCGCCACGATGCTGCATCTGGGTGCGGCCATCCCCAATCTCTCCTTCGCCGCCGACGCCCACTATCACCATCTCACCGATGACATTATCGAGGGCGGCCTGATGAAATACGAAAACGGCCGCATCCGCGTACCGACCGGCCCGGGCCTAGGCGTATCGCTCAATCGCCAGAAGCTGGCGGAGTATCAGGAACTGTACAAGGAACTGGGAAACTATCCCTACGATCGCGATCCCGCCCGCCCCGATTGGTCGCCGATTTTGCCAAATGATCGGTGGGCGGAGGATGCGAAGATATGAAGGTAAAAGACCTCGCACCGCTCGTCGGCGGCAAGTCGGCGGCCTCGATGAGCTAAATCAGGGGCCGCTCTTGTCCAATCCCGGCCCCGTCCGCTTGATGGTTTCATCATGGAATCGAGAAACTTCTGTGCAGCGTAAAAGCGTGTTAGGATCTTGAGATGCAAAATATTTATCGGAGCAAACCCTACGCCCTCTGCTAGTTACCCTAGCAGGAGGTTCGGTGGGCATTTGGCTTCGTGACCTGAACGGACATCGGCGTTCATATCGGCAGGACATCACCTTCAAAGAGTTGGCACGGGAGTTTCCGCACATGCGGAGACCACGTCCCGGCGCGCTCGTCCCCGATCCCTGGGACGATTACCATCGGCGTGTTC
>Ga0302326_10012682_pt1 | contig 17928 bp, 7 predicted proteins | sample Palsa_T0_3_FD_202264 | JGI IMG/M metagenome (GOLD analysis project Ga0302326, IMG submission 202264) | Peat permafrost microbial communities from Stordalen Mire near Abisko, Sweden - Palsa_T0_3 | ecosystem: Environmental > Terrestrial > Soil > Palsa > Peat permafrost | place: Sweden: Abisko... | reverse complement strand
GCGCGAGAAGGCGGGCGTCAGGCCCGAGACCATCCGCCTCAGCATCGGCATCGAGCACGTCGAAGACATCATCGCCGACCTCGACCAGGCCCTGGGCGTCCGCCGCGTCGGGGCGGCCACCGCGCGGCGGCCCAAATTGAGCCGCGCCGCGTGAACCCGCCTTCCGCTCGCGGTCGACCCGTGCCCCGCCTCGAGATCGGACTCGTCAACAACATGCCCGACGGTGCCGTCAGCGCGGCCGAGCGCCAGTTCCGAGGGCGACTAGAGGCCCTGGCCCCGGAGTTCGACATCCGCGTTCGCCTCTTCCGCCTGCAAAGCGTCGCGCGCAGCGCGTTCACGCTCTCGAAAATGAACGGCCGTTACGAGAACGCCGCGCGCCTTGCCGAGTTCGATCTCGATGCGGTGATCGTCACCGGGGCCGAGCCGCGCGCGGCGGACCTGCGCGACGAGCCCTATTGGCGCGAATTCGAGGCCCTTGTCGGTCAGGTCGTCGCACGGAGTTTGCCCTGCTTGTGGTCCTGCCTGGCGGCCCATGCCGCGGTTCTCTGCCTCGATGGCGTCGCCAGGCGCCGTCTCGGCGTCAAGCGCGCCGGCGTCTTCGCTTGGCGCCGCCTCGAAGAGCCTCCGGCGCTCGCCGGGCTCCCCCCGCAAGGCCTGACCCCGCATTCGAGATACAACGACCTCGCCGCCGACGACCTCGCCGCCAAGGGCTACGACATCGTCTCCTGGTCTCCGCGTGCCGGCGTCGACATGTTCGTCAAGCGATGTGGTGGCGAATTCCTCTTCGTTCAGGGCCATCCCGAATACGAGGCCGACACCCTTCTTCGGGAGTATCGGCGCGATCTGGCCCGCTGGATGGAGGGGGAAGGTCCGCCGCCGGCGGTTCCATCCGGCTACCTTCTGCCTGCGCTCGAACGCACGCTCGATCGCCTGAGCAGCGGCCACGATCGGGACGCCGGCGGCCCGCGGGCACTCGCGCTCGCCGGAATGCTCGAGGAATTCCGACCGGCGGCCGCTTGGATGCCGGCCGCGACGGCGATCTTCGCCAGCTTCGCGCGGATGGCGGCGTGCGAGAAGGCGCGACGCCCGGCGAGCCGGGTCCTGGCGAACGCGACCGGGACCTGACCATCGCCCCGTCGACGTCGCCGGCTCTCGACGGTTGAAAAAGCGCCAATTCTGGAACAAAGCTCTCGCGGCCACGTTGTGAAGCTTCGGGAGCAGCGGGCCCAGCAGGGCCGTCCATTACCAACTCACGATGAACGCGGTGCTTGAACTCGAGCTGAACGTCGCGTCCCGCGGCCGTTCAGCTTGGCTGGTGCAATCTCCCGACACCACTTGAAGTGGTCACGCTCGCTGATCGGTGATCGACGCGCACAACATCAACCGGATGGAGATCCAATGCGTAATCTCGTCTCGACCGCGGCCACGATGGCCCTGCTACTCGGCGCGGGGGTGGCGGTATCCGCCGCGCCCAACGCCAGCCATGCCCAGATCGGCATCGGCATCAGCGTCAATTTCGCGCCACCGGCGTTGCCTGTCTACGTTCAGCCTCCCATTCCGGCGGTCGGGTACATCTGGACGCCGGGTTTCTGGTCGTGGGACGCCGGAGCGCAGGACTACTACTGGGTGCCGGGCACCTGGGTGCAGCCGCCAACCGTGGGCGTGCTGTGGACTCCCGGCTACTGGGGCTGGAATAACGGCGTCTACGCCTTCAACCAAGGATACTGGGGCCCAACGATCGGATTCTACGGCGGAATAAACTACGGCTTCGGCTACACCGGCATCGGCTACGCTGGCGGATACTGGCAGGGCGGCCAACTGTTCTACAACACATCGGTGAACAACATCGGTGGCGTCCGTATCACCAACGTTTACAACAGGACGGTGATCAACAACGTCACCAACGTAAGCTTCAATGGTCCTGGCGGTGCTCGCGCCCGACCGACGGCGGCTGAACTCGCCGCCGCTCGTGAACGCCACATCCCGCCGACGGCCGACCAGCAGCGTCAGGTCCAGGTCGCCAGGACCATCCCGGCCAATCACGCCAGCATCAACCACGGCAAGCCTGTGGTGGCGGCGACCGCGAGGCCCGGTGTGGTGAAGGGTCCGGGCGTCGTGCCGGCCAGGTCCGCGCCGGTCTTCAATCGGCCCGCGAACGCGGCGCCGGCCAAGGTCGGCCCGGCGGCCGCAGCCCGGACACCGCCGGCCCGTCCGGCGGCAGTGAAACCGGCGGCAAGGCCGGAAGCCAACGCTGATCGCGCCGGCGCGAGCGAACGGGGGACAATGGCTCCGGCGCCCACCCGCACGCCCGAGACGCGAAAGGCGGCCGGGGAGGGCATGCGTCCCGCCGCCGAGCGCCCGGCGAGGGAAGCCGCGCCCGCGTCCGCGGCGGCGCGACCCGCTCGGCCCGAGACGGCTCGTCCCGCCCCAAGGCCGGCGGCGGCCCGTCCGGCGCCAAAGCCGGAGGATCGCGCTGCCAAGCCGAAGCCGGAAGAGAAGGATCGCCCTCAATAGAAAGGCATCGAAGCTGACGCCGCGCGGCGGACAGGCTTCTGGCGGCCGCTCCTCTTCGGGGAGCGGTCGCTTCTCTTTAGAGCAGCGCCGGCGGCTTAGCGCTCGTGCAGACTTTCCTGGGTCTTGCGGGCCAGCGGCGAGAGCAGATAGTCGATGATCGTCCGCCGGCCGGTCCTGATCTCGGCGGTCACCGCCATATCGGGGACCAGCGCGTGGCGGACGCCGTCGACCACCATGGACGAACGCTCGAGGCTGATCCTGGCGACGTAGGTCGCCGCGCCCTGGGCGGCCGCCTCGGCGGGATCGAGCGCGCCGGCTCCGCCCGCGCCGGTGTCGGCCACCCGCCGGTCAGCCGCCGAGACCGCGTTGCGGCTCACCTCCATCACCTTGCCCCGGATCTGGCCGTATTTTGTGAAGTTGAAGGTCTCCACTTTCACCGACACTGGCTGGCCCGGATGGACGAAGCCTACGTCGCGGTTGGCGAGCTGAGCCTCGACCTGCAGGCGATCATTGTCGGGAACCACCACGAGCAGCCGCTGCGCGGGGGTGACGACTCCTCCGACCGTGTGGACCGCCAGCTGCTCGACGACACCGTCGGTGGGAGCGCGGAGCTCGGTCTGGGTGGACTTGCTCTGGGCCTTGACGAACTCCTGGGCGAGTTCGTTCTCCTTCTCCTCGGCCTTGGCCAGATCGTCGAGAACGCCGGCCGCGAACGTCGAGGCGGCCGCGTCCCGCTGGCGTTCCAGAGACTGGCGCGTCGCACTGGCTTCGTCTCCGCGCGCGGCCTGCACCGCGAGGTCGTGGCGCGCGTCGCTCAGCGCCTGCTGGGCGTCCAGATTGGCGAAGCTGGTACCGTAGCCCTCGTCCCGGAGCCTCTGGTGAAGCCGCGCCTTCTCGGTCAGCATCGGCAGACTGGCGGTGAGCTTGGCGATTTCGGCGGCCACTTCTGCAGCTTCCGCCCGCTTCTCGCTGATCTGCTGGTCGAAATCGGCAAGCTTGGCGGCGCGCTCGTCCGACTGGGCGCGCAGCGAGGCCCTGGCCTGCTCGACCTCGGCGGGATCGGCGCCCGGCGGGACGATCAACGGCCCCGCCGGCGCGCCGGTCTCGGCGGTCCGCTTCAGGGCGGTGAGTCGGGCGACGTCCACCTGCGCCCTGGCGAGGTCCTGCGACAGCTTCTCCCGATCGGCGCCGGCAACGGTCGGATCGAGTTCGATCAGCAACTGGCCGGCCTTCACATGATCGCCGTCCTGCACATGGATGGCGCGAACGACGCCCGGGTCCAACGGCTGGACGATCTTGATCATGCCGGCTGGCACCACCCGCCCAGGCGCGGTCGCGGAGATGTCGACCTTGCCGAGAAAGGCCCAGGAGACCGCGATCAGGAAGAAGAGGCCGATGGTGATGGCGACCGCGCGACCGGCTGGAGAAGGCGGCGTTTCGAGGATCTCCAGGGCCGCGGGAAGAAACTCGCGATTGTCTCTCTTGTCGATCCGCTCCACGCCTCGCCGCAGGACGCCGGTGAAACCCTTGCCGAGACCGGTCATGCGCTGACCACGGTCATCGGCGACATGTCGCCGGCCTGCAGTCGCCACAGCTGGGCGTAACGTCCGCCGGACCTCAGCAGGCTCTCATGGGTTCCATCCTCGATCAGCCGGCCGTTTTCGACCGTGACGATCCGGTTCGCGTTTCGCAAGGTCGAGAGACGGTGGGCAATGATGATCACTGTGCGATCCTTGCAGATCCGCAGCATGTTGGCCTGAATGGCCGCTTCGCTCTCGTAGTCCAGCGCCGAAGTCGCCTCGTCGAAGATCAGGACGCGCGGATTGCCCACGAGCGCGCGGGCGACAGCGATTCGCTGGCGCTGGCCTCCCGAAAGCGAGGCGCCGCGCTCCCCGATGATGGTTCCATAGCCCTCCGGGAGGCCAAGGATGAATTCGTGGGCGCCGGCAAGCTCTGCGGCCGCTATGACCCGATCCATGCTCATGCCTGGATCGCCCAGGGCGATGTTCTCCCGCGCGGTGCGATTGAAGAGGACATTCTCCTGCAGGACGACGCCGATCTGGCGCCGCAGCCAGGCTGGATCGGCGAGCGAAAGATCGATCCCGTCGACGAGCACCCGCCCGGTCTCGGGCACGTAGAGGCGCTGAATCAGCTTGGCCAAGGTGCTCTTGCCCGACCCCGAGGAGCCGACGATGCCCAGAACCTGGCCGGCGGGAATGAACAGCGAGACGTCACGAAGGACCAGCTGGCCATCGATCCGATAGCGGAAGTTCACGGTCTCGAGGCCGATGTCGCCGCGGATCGCCGGCAGGCTCGCCTGGCCGGTCTGTCCGGGCTCCGGCGTCGTGTTCAGGATGTCGCCGAGGCGGTCGATGGAAATCCGCACCTGCTGGAAATCCTGCCACAGCTGGGCGAGGCGCAACACAGGCGAGGTGAGTTGGGACGAGATCATGTTGAAGGCGACCAGTTCGCCGACGGTCAGCTTGTTCTGAATAACCAGGCCCGCCCCCATGAACAGGATCAGCACCATGGTCACCTTGCTGATGAGCGTGGTGGTTTGGGTGGCCACCATGCCGATGCCGATGACCTTGAAGGCGCTCATCACATAGGCGGCGATCTGCTCCTCCCACCGCCGCTGCATCACCGGCTCCAGAGCCATCGACTTGACCGTTTCGACCCCGGAAACCGCCTCGACCAGGAAGGCTTGGTTGTCGGCGCCGCGGCGGAAACGCTCGTTGAGCCGTTCCCGGAAGATAGGTGTCACGCCCAGGCTGAGCATGACGTAGAGCGGCAGGGCCCCGGCGACGATCATTGTGAGGAGGGGACTGTAGATGTAGAGCACGACCAGGTAGATGATCGAAAAGAACAGGTCGAGAACAAGGGTGATCGCCGAGGAGGTGAGGAACTGGCGAATGGTGTCCAGCTCCCGCACCCGGGCCACCGTGTCACCCACCCGTCGAGCCTGGAAATAGGCCATTGGCAAGGCCAGGAGGTGGCGGAACAGCCTGGCGCCGAGTTCGACGTCGATGCGGTTGGACGTGTGGGCGAAAAGGTAGGTCCTCAGTCCGCCAAGAACCACCTCGAAGATCGAAAGCGTGCCCAGTCCCAGGGCCAGCACCTCGAGCGTCGACATGCCTCGATGCACGAACACCTTGTCGATGATGACCTGGAAGAAAAGCGGCGCGAGAAGCCCAAAGATCTGGAGGAAGAACGAGCCCGCCAAGACCTCGGTCATCGGCGCGCGGTACTTCATCACCGCATCGAAGAACCAGGCCACTCCGAAGCGCCGGTAAGGGTCGTTCAGGCTGGCCCGACGCGTCATCAGAATGATGCGGCCCGACCAGCGCTCGGCGAAAACTTCCCGAGTGAGGATCTCTGCCCCGGAGGCGAGAGGCGCCTGGACCAGCACCTTGCCATCGGCGGCCTTGCCGATCACCAGCCAGCGACCGTCCTTCAGCTTCCCGAGCGCGGGGAGGGGCAGACTTTCGAGCCGTTCAGGGCGCGCCGAGATGGCGCGTGCCTTCACCGGGAAGTTTTTCGCGGCCCGCAACAGATCGGCCTCGTCCATGTTGGCCTTGCCGCTCTGGTGGAGAAGCTGCGCGGGGTCGGCCGGCAAACCCAGGAGTTGCAGTTGGAACGCCAACGCCGCCGCGCCCGGGTCGATCGCCACTGTCCCGCCGACGTCGTTCATCAGCCTCCTCTCACGACTCGCGAGGGTTCATCCAATAGCCTTGCGGCGCCAAAAGACAATCATTGCGCCTGAGGCGCGCGCCGGCTCACCGCCACGGGGAACGTCGATCTGTGCCCCGCGGTCAGTGGTGTTGCCGACTCCGCTGAACGTCCGCTCTTCCCAGTTCCGGTCGTTTCAGGCCATGCGCCAATTGATCGCGGCCAGGCCTCTTCCACCCGAGATATTCGTTGGCGTAGTTCATTTGCACCTAACCCCAGGGTCGGTGGCGGGGCAGACTGACGGTGCGGCTGGCGTATCGGTGCGCTTTCCGCGGACTTGAAAGTTCTAACAGATGGTTAATAGTGGCGGTGGGCTTGGCCGGAGGTTTCTTCGAGCTTGGCCATGGTGAGCCGGGAGCCGGGCAGCTTCGAGAAGTTCGATGACTGCCCACTGTCAGTATTCGCCTCGAGGTTGTGCCGGTCATTGTGACCGGAGCGTGACAAGCACGAGCTGGGCGCCCTGGGAGGGGACAAATGCAAGTTGATGTGACAGGTACGGTCGGCGCCGCGGGTGTCTTCGGTAGCGGCGAGGGCGGAACCGGCGGCGGGGCCGACGCGGCCAACACCAACTCCACGGACCTTACCAACTCGGCGGTCGCCATCGGCGGCGCGGCCGGCGCCGGCGGCGAGGGAGATAGCAACGATCACGGCGCCGGAGACGTCGGGGGCCTCGGGGGGACAGGCGGCGGGGCCATAGCCTCGTCGAACAACACCGTGAGCTTCTATTACGACGCCTATGGCACCGCCTCGGCTATAGGGGGCGCCGGCGGCGCGGGAGGAATCGGCGGCGCGGGCTCGCCCGATGGCAAGGATGGCGACGGCGGCGTCGGTGGCTCGGCCACCGCCTCGGCGACCGGCGTGAACATGCTCGACGACTTCTTCGCCACCGCCAATGCGGCGGGCGGCGTCGGGGGAACGGCCACGGGCGCCGGCGCCGTTGGCGGCAAGGGCGGCGCCGCGACAGCGACGTCCCTGAATGTAACTGGTGTTTACGAGGCCGACGCCGAGGCCGAGGAGTTCGGCGGCGCCGGGGGCGCCGGTACAGACGACGCGTCCGGCGGCGCGGGGGCATCCAGTTCGATGTCCAACGCCGTATCGGGGACTACCGAATTTGGCGACGTGAGCCTTACCCAGATCGCCGAAGGCGGCAAGGGCGGCGCCAGCGCCGGCGGCGTGGCCGGGGCTGCGGGAGCCGCGACTTCGACCCTCGTCCTCAACGACACCCTGAGCGCGAGCCCGGCCGACGCCATCAGGTCCGACATCGTGGCCATTGGGGGTGACGGAGGGTCGGGAAGCAGCGGCACGGCCGGCCAGGCCGGCGGCGCCGCGACGGCGTCCTCCGACATCATCACCGCCAATTATCCCGACAGCGGAGCCTTCGCCTATGGCGGCGATGGAGGATCGGCGGCTTCGAACGCTTCCGGCGGCGCAGGCGGTGCGGCGACGGCCTCCGCTTCGGTCACTGGCGAAGGCAACGATGTCTATGCGCAGGCTGCCGGAGGGACGGGTGGGGCGGCCAGCGGCAAGGGCTTGATCGGCGGTAAGGGCGGGGCGGCAAGCGCCACCGCCAACTCGACTCCCTATTCGATCACGGAGAGCTCGGACGAGACCATTGTCGAGGCCGCCGCGATCGGCGGCGGCGGCGGGGCCGGCCTCGCCGGGGCCAGCGGCGGCGGCGGGGCCGCGGTCTCGCTCTCGAACGCGGCGAAGGGAACGACGGTCGACAACGATCTCTATCTCCATCAGTTCGCGACCGGCGGGGCCGGTGGGTCCAGCGCCGGCGGTACGGCGGGCGCGGCCGGGAGCGCCAGTTCCGTGCTTGCGGACAACGACACATTGAGCGCAACGCCCAGCTTCTATGTCGACCTCGACGCCGAATCCGCCGGCGGCGCCGGCGGCGCCAACACGGATGACGGGAACGGCGCGGCGGGAGGCGCGGCCTCTGCGTCCAGCGACCTGACCACGAACGAGGAAGCCTATGCCTATGCGTCGGCGACGGGCGGCGCTGGCGGAAGCGGCGACGGCGACGGCAAGGTCGGCGGCGTCGGCGGCGTCGCATCAATCACCAAGGTCGTGGCCGATTCCGGCTTTTACGCCTCGGCGAACGCCTATGTGACCGGCGGCGCCGGTGGTGGCGCGACGGACGGGGCCACGGCCGGCGCCGGCGCCGCGAGCACGCTCAAGAGCGTCGTCAGCGGATTGACCGACGGCGGCACGCTCTACCTGAACCAGGGGGCCGCTGGAGGCGCCGGCGGAGGGAGCACCGGGAGTGGGTTCGGCGCCGGTGGGGCCGCGACTTCAATCCTCGATTTCAACGACACCAAGAGCGTCACCCAAAGCGGCGCGATATATGCGACCATCGACGCGATCGGCGGCGCCGGCGGATCGGCGTCGCTCGGTAAGAACACGTCCGGCGCAGGCGCCGCGGCGAGCGCCAGCGCCGACATCATCGGGGGCGCCGGCGAAACCGTCGAGGTCGACGTCCAGCAGACCGGCGGCGCGGGCGGCGCGGGTCTCGCCGACGCCGCGGGCGGGGCGGGCGCCTCGAGTACGCTCAACGACGCAGCGGCGGGATTGACGAACTTTGGCTATCTCAGCCTCGAGCAGCAGGCTTTCGGAGGCGCGGGCGGCGACAGCACCGGCGGGGCGGCCGGGGCGGCGGGAGCGGCCGATTCCTCTCTCACGGACAATGATTCTACGAGCCAGACCGTGGTTGGCCTGTCGGACGCCGTCGGGGGCGCCGGCGGCTCCGCCACCACCGAAAGCGGCGCCGCTGGCGCGGCGGGCACGGCGAAGGTGTCGGTCACGGCCCTCGACACTGTCTCGGTCAACGCGAGCGCCACGGGCGGCGCCGGCGGCGCCGGGGCCGGGTCCGGCAAATTGGGCGGTGAAGGCGCGGGCGCCACCGCTACCGCCGAAGCGGTTTCGAAATACGAAGGCCCAGCGACGGCGAACGCCGAAGCGACCGGCGGCGCTGGTGGCGCGGGCTCGAGCAAGGCGACGGGCGGGGCCGGCGGCGCTATAAACATGGACGAAGACGTGAGCGGCCGCACGACGGGGGGGAATCTCTCTCTCGGCCAGCGTGCGACCGGCGGCGCCGGCGGGGCGAGCGACGCCGCGACGGCGGGAGCGGCCGGGGCGGCGACGTCGACCCTCGCCTTCAACGACACCTCGAAGGTGGACGAGAGCTTCGATCTCACCGGTCAAAGCTATGCGATCGGTGGCGCGGGCGGCGCGGGCACCGCGGCTTCCGGCGCGAGCGGCGCCAAAGGGACCGCATCCCTGACCCTGACCGGGACTCTTACCATCGACGGAACTTCCAGCGCCCTTGGCGGCGCCGGCGGCGCCGGTGACGGCGCCGGACATGTCGGTGGCGCGGGCGGCGCTGCGGCGGCGAGCGGCGAGGTCGTCGGCGCCGGCGACGAAAGCGCCTCGCTCACGGTGGCCCAGACTGGCGGCGCCGGCGGCGCGGCCACCAACGGCGCCACCGGCGGCGCGGGCGCGTCCAGCACGATCGCCAATGCCGTGAAAGGCTCGACGAACGGCGGCTCGCTTTTCCTCACCCAGGATGCGACCGGCGGCCAGGGCGGCGACAGCACCGACGGCAAGGCGGGCGCCGCCGGCGCAGCCAGTTCGGCCCTGACGTTTAACGACACCCTGAACACGACCAAGAGCTTCTTTGTGCCGGGAACCTCAAACGCGACCGGCGGCGAGGGCGGCGGCGCGCCCGTCGTGGGCGCTGACGCGGCCGGGACGGCTGGCGGCGCGGCGACCGCGACGAGTTCGATCACCGGTGACTTCACGATCGGAAGCGAGGCTAATGCCCTTGGCGGCGCCGGCGGCGCCGGCGACGGCGCCAAGAACTCTGGCGGCGCCGGTGGCGTCGCTAAAGCCACGGCGGCCGGAAACACGACGACGGAGTCGACGGCGAGCGTCCAGGCCAATCAGACCGGGGGCGCCGGCGGCGATGGAACGACGGGTGCGGCGGGTGGCGCTGGGGCCTCCAGCGTCGTTCTCAATGCGGTGAGCGGGTCGACGCAAGGCGGCTTCCTGGATCTGACCCAAAACGCCGTCGGCGGCGCCGGCGGCTCGACTGACACCGGCAAGGCCGGGGCGGCCGGCACGGCAAGCGTAACGACGACCAGCGCGTTGGCCGCCACGACCAACTTCGGCGACCTCGAGCTCATCCAGAAGGCCACCGGCGGCGCCGGCGGATCGAGCGCCGGGGGCGTCACGACTGCGGGCGGGGCCGCGACCGCGACCCAGACCTACAGCACCAGCACCGTCAGCGGGCTGTCCGGTTCCAACGAGGCCGTCGGCGGCGCCGGCGGCTCGGGGTCGGCGAAGTCGGCAGGAGCGGCCGGGGGTGCGGCCACCGTGACCAGCACCCTTACAAACAGTGGTTCGGAGAGCCTGAGCATCGACTTCGGCAATGTCCAGGCGACTGGCGGCGCCGGCGGAAACGCGGCGCTGAATGCGAACGGCGGCGTCGGGGGCGCGGCCACGGCCACGGCCACCGCCTCCACTCCCGACGGCGGCTTTATCTCCGTTCCCGTGAACGCCGTCGGCGGGGACGGGGGCAGCGCCGCCGACGATGGCGACGGGGGTGCGGGCGGCGCGGCCAGCACCAGGGCGACGGGCGAGGGCGGCTATGGCGCGGTCTCGGCCCAGTCATTCGGCGGCGACGGCGGCGACGGCGACGGCGCCGGCAAGTCGGGCGGGGCCGGAGGAATCGCTTCGCTCACCACAGCGCGGATGACGAGCACGAACTCGAACGACAGTTCGGCCTATGCCGCTGAGTTCGGCGGCGCTGGCGGGTCTGGCGAGGCCGGCGCCGCCGGCGGCAAGGGCGCGTCGAGCACACTCTCCAACGCCGTGTCGGGCTATACCGACGGCGGCGAGTTCGATCTCTACCAGTACGCCTACGGCGGCCACGGCGGCGGGAGCGGCGGCGGCGTCGCCGGCGCCGCGGGCGCGGCCACCTCCACCCTGACCGTCAATGACACCTTGAACCCGACCAAGAGCGGAACCCTGACCGGTAACGTCCAGGCCTACGCGGGGGCCGGCGGTTCAGGCGCCGACAATTCGGCGGGCGCGGTCGGCGGCGTATCGACCGCCAGCCTCACTCTAACGGGTGTCGGCGAGGTCGAGGGGTCGGTCACGGCCGGCAACTACTATGACGGGTACGGGCGCGGTGGTTCCTCGGCTGGGGGCGCTGGTGCGGCGGGCGGCGCTTCGACAGCCGCCGACAAGGTAACCGGCGGCGGTTTCACCGAGAGCGACGCCACGTCCTACGGCGGTGACGGCGGCGGCTCGTCCGGGCTCGGCGTGGCCGCCGGCGGCGCTGGCGGCGCGGCCGTATCCTCGGCCACGAACACCGGAACAGGCGAAGCCCTGACCACGACCGACGCTTTCGGCGGCAATGGCGGAAGCTCCGATGCGAACGGCGGCGCCGGGGCCGCTGCGGACTCAACCGCCACCGCCAGCGGCGTCTCTTACACGAGCGCCAGCAGCGACGCTCTCGGAGGCTCGGGGGGCGCGGGCTTCCGAGCCGGCAATTCAGGTGGGAAGGGGGGTGCGTCCATCGCAAAGGCGCTGGCGACAAGCTCGACCACCGGCGAAGCGAGCGCTTCGGCGACCGAGACCGGCGGCTCGGGCGGCGTTGGCGACGGCGGGGCCAACGGCGGTGCGGGCGCGTCGAGCACGATGAGCAACTTTGTCAGTGGTTCGACGAAGGCCGGCACGCTCGTCCTCTACCAGGCGGCATACGGCGGCGACGGCGGTAGCAGCTTCGCCGGGACTGCCGGCGCGGCGGGGGCCGCGACCTCGACTCTGAGCGACAACGATTCCGCTCATGTGAACAATGATCTCAGCGGCGAGGTGGTCGCCGGGGGCGGCGATGGTGGCAACGGCAATGCTGGGTCCGGCGGCGCGGCGGGGGCGCTGGCGGCCGCGACACTCACTCTGACAGGTCCGGAATCCGATTCCGGACAGTCCTTCGCCTACGGTGGGGGCGGCGGCTCGGCCCAGGCAAGCAACAATGGTGGCCTCGGCGGCTCGGCCGTATCCACCGATACGGTCACCAGCACCGCCAACTCCGCCTCGAGCAGCGCTTCAGCCTCTGCGGGCGGCGGCGGCGGCGCGTCCCTCGACGGCAATGGCGCTGACGGCGGATCGGCCACCAGCACGGCCACCAGCAAGGGTGTGACGGAGGCGGTGTCATCCTCCACCGCGACAGGTGGGTCGGGCGGCGGCGCCCAAGGCGCCGGATTTGCCGCGGGCAAGGGCGGACTTGCGACAGCCAAAGCCACGGCGACGGCCACCGGGGCGGCCTTCGACGAAGCAAGCGCAACGGAGTCGGGCGGTTCGGGAGGTGACGGTTTCGACAACGCGGCCGGCGGCGCCGGCGCGGCAAGCGTCATGAACGGTCTCGCGACCGGATCGACGGTCGGCGGCACGCTGGATCTGAACCAGACAGCGAACGGCGGAGACGGCGGCGACAGCGCCGGCGGCGTCGCCGGCGCGGCGGGCGCGGGGAGTTCGTCGATCACCCTGAATGACAAGACGAGCAGCGAGGTCGAGGCGAGCGTCTCGGCATCGGGCGGCTCGGGCGGCTCGGGCGCAGGCAACAGCGCCGGCGTGGCCGGGGCCCAGGGCACGGCGACTCTTACCCTGACGGGCGTAAACATCGTCAGTGGATCCGCCCGCGCGACTGGCGGGGGTGGGGGCGATGCCGCCATTGGCGCGAGCGCCGGCGCCGGCGGCGAGGGGATCGCGACGAGCACGCTCACCGGGGTTTCCGCCGGCAGTGACGCCTCGGCGACCGGCGGGGGCGGGGGCAACGCCGCCGTCACCGGCGACGGCGGCGCGGGCGGAGAAGCGAACGTCAGCGCCTCGGCCACGGATACGACCGACGGCGGCAGTTCGTCCGCGATCGCCACGGGCGGCGCGGGCGGAAACGGCAGCGGCGCTGGTTTTGCCGGCGGAAACGGCGGTACGGCGGTCGCGAAAGCCGCCGGCAAGACCACCGACGCTGAGTTTCAGAGCGTCATCGTGGAGGAGACCGGCGGTGCGGGCGGAACGGGTGACTTCCGCGCCAACGGCGGCTCGGGAGCCTCGATCAGCGCCAACGGTCTGGCTTCCGGCTCGACCGCTGGCGGCACGCTCTCCCTGACTCAGGACGTCACCGGCGGGGCGGCGGGCGCGAGCTTCGGTGGGACGGTGGGGACGGCGGGGAGCGCGACATCCGTCATCACCCTGGACGACAAGACCAGCGGTGCGGTCGACGCGGCCCTCTCGGCCCTTGGCGGGACCGGCGGATCTGGCTTCGACGGTTCGAGCGGGACCGCTGGGGGGGCGGCGACCGCCGAACTCGACCTCACGGGCACGAACACGTCCAGCGTCAGCACGACGGCCACCGGCGGCGCCGGCGGCACGGGTGCGGGCGCTGCCGAGGGGGGCGGAGCGGCCACGGCGAAGACCACGGCGACATCGACCAGCAGCCTCTTTGCGTCGTCCAGTGCGACCGGCGGCGCCGGCTCGGGAACCGCGCTTGGTGGGACCGCTACGGCGATCACGACAGCGACAGGAACCAGCGGTTCCTACAGCGCCACGGCGTCCACATCGCAGGTCTCGGGCTCGTTGAGCACTTCCGCCGGTGGTTCGGTCGACGGCGCGAGCGTAGCCTTCGCGGAGTCGCTATCGGGCGGGACGAACCCGACTTCGTCGGCGGAACAGGCGGTGGCGCTCGGCGACGGGGCGCCGACGGCTACCACCACCAATGCGATCCTGGCGGGGAACAGCAAGATCAAGACCGAGTTCGGGACGTCTCCGGAGTTTTTCTCCGTCGGCGAGCTGGGCGGCAGATACTCCAGCACCGGGGGAACCGGTTCGGAGACGACGACCAGCACCTTGACCGAAAACGTCGATCTGAGCCTGCTGACGACGCGCGGGAATCTGCTCGTCGGCCTCTATGGCGACGACGGCTTCGGCTCGGGGGTCACCAGCGTGACCTTCGTGCTGTCGGTCGATGGCGAAGCGCCGGCGATCGACAAGACCTTCACCAGCGTGGCGGCGGCCGAGGCCTTTTTCAACGACGACGCCCTGGCCTCCCTGGGTTCGCTGGCGAGCGGGTCGGCCCTGGTGGGCACCGACAACACGCTCAATGTCGTCGCAACGCTTAGCGTCACGACCGATGCGGCGAGTTCGGGCTTCTTCGGCGACCTGATCATCGGCGATCCGCCCGGGGCCTCGACCAGCAAATCGGCGGCCGTCGCATCGACGACACATACCTCGACGGCCGACACATCGACGACGCACACGTCGACGGTCGGTAGCGCCTCGAAGTTCGTGGCCGCCATGGCAAGCTTCGGGGCGAAGACGGGGGCCCTGGCGGATGTGGGATCGAGCGACCACGTCCATTCGCCCGTGCTCCTGACAACACCCAGGTACGCCCAAGCCGCCTGAGGCGTCTTCACGGGGAGACCCGCAGCTTCGGACTGGCCGCGCCTTCGGGCGCGGCCAGATCGGCTACGCGAACTCGGGGCTGATCGCCCGCATCAGCAGCATGATGAGTTCGGTCTGGCGGTGGACGCCTGTCTTCTCGAACACGCCCTGGAGCTGGTTGCGGACCGTATGATAGCTGAGCCCGAGCTCGCCGGCGGCTTCGCGCGGACTGGCGCCGTCCAGAAGCGCCAGGGCCAGACGGCCTTCGGCGCTCGTCAGGCCGAACCGTTCGCGAAGCCTCGCCTGCGGCAGGCTGGGGCCGGGATCCTGATCGGTCACCCAGACGATCACCGCAAGGCGGCCGGCAAACACCGACAGGTGCTCCGATCGCAGCGGCGCGGCGGCCACGCAAAGCGGCGATCGCCGTCCAGGCGCGGTCAGGGTGATGGCGCCCCCGGCTCTGCGCGACCCATCCGGCGACCCCGCCGAACCGATCAGCCCTTCCAGGCGCCGCGCCACGTCCGATCGCGCGGAGCTTAGCCTGCCGCTGATGATGCGCAGGCCAATGTCCTGCGCCATCAGATCTTCCGCCGCTCGATTGGCGTGTCGGACCCTTCCGCGTTCATCGAGAAGGAAGGTCGGGCAACGAGCATCGAGCGCGACCGCGATATCCTGGCCGAGCAACGCCGTCTCCGATAGCCGTTGGCCGAGGTTGAATGCCCGGATCAGGTGCGGGTGCAGCCGGCCGGCGAGGTCCCGCTCGCGGTCGGTGAACGGGCCCCGTCGCTCGGGGCGAGCGACGTTGAGGACGCAGACATCGGCGTCGTCGAGCGCCAGGCGGACCATCATCGCCGAGTGGACGTCATGGGGACGCATGAAATCGTTGTAGTATTCGGTTCGCATCAACGCGGACTTCGGCATCCAGTCCTCGTCGGTCAGGATCCTGGGCGCCCATCCGTTCAGGTATTGGTCAGGATCGCTGACGATGTGGAGCGGGTTCCTGGACGCGTAGTGATCGAAGTACAGCTTCACCATCGTCGGGTCGAGGCGGGCGGTCACCACCGAACCGGTCCCATCGACGATGTTCAGCCGTGACAGGAAAGCGCTCGTGCCGCCGACGAGGTCGGCGAACCCCTCCATCACCGGCTTCCAGAGGTCGGGCGCCGCCGGAGCTTCATAGAGAAGGTCGAGGAACTCGCCGCAACTCTGCTCGTCCATACGTCGCTTCTCTGCCACTTACTCACTCACCGGACCGCCTATTACATCGATCGGGCCGGTCGCTTTGGACCATTCGCCTGCGGGCCGAAATCCAGGTCGCCCGGCTCCTCAGTGGCTGAGAAGGACATGACAGTCGCGCTGGCCGAGGAGGTCGCGGGTCACGCCGCCGAAGACCCACTCGCCCAGCCGGCTGTGGCCGTAGGCGCCGGCGACGATGAGGTCCGCGCGGAACGCCTTGGCCTGAGCCATGATCACCGACGCATCGGCGGGGGGCTCGACCACGACCTTGCCTTCAGCCGCCGCCCCATGGCGTTGCAGGGCCCCCGCCACCGCCTCGACCCCGTCTTTCGCGGCCTCCGCTTCGTCCTTCGGAGAGAGCGCCAGCACCAGCACCGCCTCGGCGCCCTCGAAGAACGGCATGGCGTCGCTCATCGCGCGCCTGGCCTCGCGGCCATCCTTCCAGGCGAGAAGCACACGTCTGGCCGAAAGAGGAGAGGGGCTCTGCGGGACCACGAGCACCGGGCGCCCGGACCCCAGGACCAGATCGGCCGGCGCGGCGTCGCTGTAGGGATCGTTGCGCCCGTCGGGACCGGTGCTGGCGACGATCAGGTCCGCGGCGCGTGAGCTTCGATCCATGGCTCGCCCGGGAAGCTCGAGGCCGCGCTCCCACATCGCCCCCTTCGACAGGTCCGCGCTCGCCGCCTCGAACCGGCGCGCCGCCCTGTCGAGGTTGGTCTCGACGATGTCGCGCATTTCCTTGAACCATTCGGCCCCCATGCTGGAAATGCCGTCGTCCATGGACATCGTCCGCATCATCTCGGCGCCGACGCCGAAGAGCTTGGCCTCGAACCTCGCCGCCAGGGCGCAGGCGCACTCGAGGCGAGGCTGGGCCGCGTCTTCGTTCTGAACGTGGACGAGGATGGTTGCGTAGGACATGGTCGGGATCGGTCTGCTGTGGGACCGGGGAGACTAGAGCAAAAGAAGCCCCTGATCACCATGGGCGCCACTCGGTTGTCGCGGTCCGTGTCAGCGTCCTGGTGCGGCGGATCCGGCGCCAGGGTTCCAGGTGGCGGCGCCATAGAGTGCGCCCGCCATGACCGCGAGGTCGAGGTAGTAGATGTATCGATAGTCGCAGGAGATCGAAATCACCGCGAAGGAAAGCGCGAACGCCAGGGCGCTGGCGAGCATCGCCGCGACGACGATGTCGGCCGGCCGACGCCGGCGCGCCAGGGCGGCGAGCAGAACGAGGCCAATCGCGCCGTAGGCGGCGTGCGAGTAGACCGGGGTTCCCGCGAACGCGAGCGCATAGTTGGCGAGGCCGCGGTCCCGGGGCGTCCTTCTGCGAACCAGACCGAGCGTTCCCATCTCGTCCCTGGGCCCGTCGAGGCCGGTGAAGACCAGAACGCAGTCCTTGGCCGCCGGGGTCAGCAGCACCCACCCGAAGGCCCTGGCCCGCGCCCGCAGGTAGGTGAGAGGATGTCGCAGGACAGTCTGGCGCCACTGCGCCGCGATCAGACCGGCGCTGCCGGCGCGAGCTTCCATCCGGGTCAACACCCCCTCCAGGGAGTCGGCGCGGATCGGCGAATAGAGGGCCACGCCGTCCGTCCGGAGGAGGGTCTCGAGCCAGGGCGCCCTGGCGTGCAGGACCGTCAGCTCCATCCGTGGCTCGAGCGTAAGGGCGCTGACGATGTCCCACGTCCGCAGGTTCTCCCATTGCTCACGGGCCACCGGCTCGCGATCGCTGCGTGAGTTCAGCGCCGCCGTGGCGCCAAGGGCGATCAGGGCGCTCGCGGTGAGGAAACCCAGTCCGGCGGCCCAGCCACGACGCGCCGAGGCGGCGGTCCTCGCCGCTATCCAGCCAACGCCGCCGGCGGTGAAGGGCAGGATGATCGCGCCGTTTTGGCGCGAAAGCGCGGCGAGCGTCACCAGCAGCAGACCCGCGCCCAGCAGCAGGTAGCGTCTCGCGGGCCTCTCCCAGGCGGTCGCGGCGAGCGCCAGGCAGGCGAACCCGGCGGTCGCCGA
>Ga0302326_10012679_pt1 | contig 17929 bp, 15 predicted proteins | sample Palsa_T0_3_FD_202264 | JGI IMG/M metagenome (GOLD analysis project Ga0302326, IMG submission 202264) | Peat permafrost microbial communities from Stordalen Mire near Abisko, Sweden - Palsa_T0_3 | ecosystem: Environmental > Terrestrial > Soil > Palsa > Peat permafrost | place: Sweden: Abisko... | reverse complement strand
GCAGTCGCCGGCGGCGGCGAGGACGGGGTGGCCTTCGAAGCCGTGCCGGACGCGTGATTCCGCGACGGTGGCGCCTCTGCCGGCCCCGCGCCAGGTGCGAACACGTCGTTGACCGGTTGGGCGAAGCGGTCATTGCGTGTCAACGTCTTCAGCCCGAGGGCCGCCTCGATCGTCCGCAGGAGGCTGTAGTGCGTGTACCGGACCTTTGACACATAGCCGTGGCGGACACCGGTGGAGGCCAGCATCAGCGTCGGGATGCGCTGGGCCGGTCGCTGGTGATCGATGGCGTCCTCGTCGAAGGTGATGATCGCGAGCGAGCGCTGTGTCTGCCACGCCGGCGAGTGCATGATCTCCCCAAGTTGCGTGGCGAGGAAACGGTCGCCGGCACGGATGCCGCAGCCCTCCATGTCGTCGCAGTCGTTGATTCCGATCCAGCTGAAATTGGGCGTGGTCGCGGTCTGAGAGAGATCGAAAGCCATTGACGCGAGGGGAACGTCGTGGGCGGCGCAGTACGCCGGCCGATCGCGGATGTCGGCGAAGTACAGCATCGGAAGATCGTCGTCCCAATAGAAGCCGTGCACCGTGTCGTCGCACGGCCCGGCTGAGCTTTGGTCGTAGTCCTTCCAGGTTTCGCCGGCGGCGTCGATCCGATCCCCGATGTTCGCAGCGTGAATCGTGTACTGCGAGTTGACCTCCAGCGGGTCGGTCAGCGGAATCCCGAACGTGCTGCCACCGGCAAGCGCCAGGTAATTGCCGTCGCTCGGATGCTCCTCGGCATACATCTGCCCGAGCTCTGAGCCCTGGGCGAGCAGGCTGTTGTAGTAGGGCGCGCTGTGGCGGTCGCCGACGATCGTCCGCACGTCCTGGTTCTCAAAGTAGAAAAGGAATACGTGCTTGTAGCGAGGAACGTGCGCGGCCGGCGGCCGGAGCGGTCCGGGCGCGGACAGGTGAGCGTGCACATCGAACCGAAGATCGTCGGCGACTGCCCGGTCGTAACCGACCTTCGGCGAGTACGGCCCATCGATGTTCTTCAGCGACGTCGCCAGTCGCAACGTCACCTCTGCGCTGATAGCGCCGGCGGGCACCCTCCCGCCCAGCGACCGCAGCGTCAACGGGCCCGCCGACGAGCGACTGGACCCGCCGACACCGAGCAGGTTGCGGCGACGCAGCCGTCGCCCCTGCACGGACAGAAACGTGACGCTTGCGGACGCGCGACTGCTCGAGCTCCCGCCCAGGCGAGCGGAGAACTCGTACCGTGCGCCCACGGCCGCTGGCGCCCCGCTTCGCCTATGCAACGGCACTCGCTGCGTGAGACGCGCGGTCCCGCCCGGGCCGCCCGCGAACAGCTGCCCGTGCCGAGGTCCGGGCGGAAACCCCTTCGTCCCGTAACGGATGACGGTCGGCAGTCCCGACGCCACCGTCCAGCCGGGAATCGTGACGCTGTCCCAGCCCTGAGCCGACGCAGCGCCCGCCTCAGCGCCGGGGTTGCGCAGCAGGTTCGCCTGCGCGCTGACCGGAGCCGCCAGGCACCCTGCAGCACAAGCCAGCACGCACAAAGCCGGCAGAAATACGCGAGCGGCGATCACGATCGGGGCGGCGGGCGGCGCGCCGATAGAGCGACGGCCCAGCGCGCGCCGAACGATACAGCCGGCGAGCAACGGGATGTGACGATCCCGCGGTCAAAGCACTCGTGGGAAGGGAAGCCGGGTGGGTCAGCGGCTGATCAGCTTGGGCCGAGAGCCCGGCGCTGACGTCCAACGACTGTTCGGCGTCGGCCGGTGCGCTGGGCCGCCTGATCGCTCGCGGAGCGCGTCTGGGCGTTCGTACACGACCCCACCGCCACAGTGTTCGGGGACCGACACAACCCGCCATCCGCGTCCGCCGGTGAGCCTCAGATGGGCTCGTTGGATGCAGAACGGCTCGATTGAGCGCTGGACGACCAGCCAATTGAGCAACTGTCCGGTCTTCAATCCCGTGTCCGGCACGTTGCCGCGATCCAAGAACACCACGTCCTCTGAGAACCGCAGGTTCACAGGAATTGAGACGCGTACCGGTCCTGGCTGGGGCTCCCAAGTACCGCGGATGAGCTCGTCGATCCGGTACTGCATGCTGCCGGCGACGACGTCGAACTGCTTGCAATAGCGCCAGCTTGACGGGTCGACCGACCATCGCCGTCGCAACGACCTTTCCGCGACCGCTCGTCGCTCGTGCAGCATGAAACTCATCGTCGTGCCCCTGGCCCCGATCACCTTCAGTAAGTCTTATGAGGTTTAGCGTGAAATTGTGCGCCCGTCAAGCGCCGTCAGCGTCCGAAGCAGGACGAGCTCCACCCTCGGCGAGGTCACGATCTGTCGGGCCTGGTGACGGGCGCCGGTAGATTTCGCGCGGTGGAGCTCGCGGAGGGGCCGGGGCAATGGGCCGACCAAGCGTGGTGGAGCGCGCGGATCGATGAGGCCGTCGACGACCGCGATCCGGTGCTGTCCAACCTGCGGATCACGCTCGTACACAGGGAGCTCTCGATCGCGCTGCGACGGCTGATCGGCGACGACAGTGGCGCGAACTTCCATACCTGGGCGGTGTGGGGGTCGAAGACCGCTGGGCGGACGATCCGCCGCGAGGACCTCCCGGTCCCGTTGCGCGCGCTGACTTCTGCCGGGGTGCTCGGGCGGCTCGCCGATCGCGCGGCGCGGAGCATCTACGGCGGCAATGCGACCGTGCTGGACGACATCGGCCGCCAGAGCGCCCGATTTTTGTCGGCCGCGGGCAGCGCCGAGGCGTTCGAGGCGTTTGAGACGCAGCTGCGGCCGGGACCGCCTGAGACCGGCGGGCAGGACCTGCTGCGCGCCGCCTATCGCCACTACCGGGAGGCGGCCTACGCGGCCGACCCCGACCACCGCGACGAGCTCATGCTCTACGCGAACCTGCTCGCGATCCTGCACGAGCATCACCGCCTCGAGCCCTACATCGACGCTTCGCTCCCCAAGCCCGTGCGGCGGCTGGTCACCGCGCGGCTGCTCGGCTTCTCGATCGGGCACGAGTCGATGCGCGTCTCGGAGAACGTCGCCCCGGACCACGGGGCTGCGTTTCCGGTGACGCTCGCGACGATCGAGGACCGCGACCTCGCGACGCTGCTCGACGGTCCCGGCGGCTTGGACCGGACCCCCGACTCGTTGGACGGCAGTGCCGCCCACGACTGGACGGAGCTGTCGGACCGCATGAACTTCATCTGCGACCTGTTTCGCAGCCGCCAGCTCGATCCCGAACTGTTCGAGCCCCCGTACACCGACGCCCAGGACGCCGCGATCGCGGCCGGCCGGGTTCCCGACGGGCCGCTGTGACGCCCGCGTCTGGGTGGTCCGATGTTCCTCCGCTCAGGTGCGAGGCCGATCCGAGATGGCGGCGGCCTTGGCGTATGCGGGGCGTGACTCGCTGCGTTGCACGTAGGCCTCGAGCCCAGGCCAGGGACGGAGCATCTCCCGAGAGTCGGCGCCTTGCAGCACGCTCGCGCACATCACATCGGCGACGGTGAACTGGGCATCAAGCAGCCAGTCGCCGCCGCTCAGCGCGGATTCGAGCGCGACTGCAGCTTGGGTGAAGCGATCACGCGCCGGTGACTCCGTCGTGCCTTCCCGAAGCGCGCCGATCCAGCGAAACAGCGGACCTTCGAGTTCGGCCACGGCGAACACGACCCATTGATAGACAAGCGCCCGCTCGGTCGAGCCCAGCGCCGGGATGAGACCGGCCGCCGGGTACAGATCGGCGAGCTGAAGACAGATCGCTGCGGACTCGAACATGGTGTTGCCATCGCCAAGCTCGAGCGCCGGGACACGGCCCAGGGGATGGCGACGCAAATACTCGGCAGATCGGCGCTGGTCGGCAGCGACCTCGGTCAACTCGTAGCGCTCACCGATCTCCTCTAACAGCCACAGAACCCGGCTGGAACGAGTGCGCGGCATGTAATACAAGCGAGGAGGAACGGCTGGCCCGGGCATCACCCCACCCTAGCCGCAGGTCCTGCAGCATCGACTCTGGGCGTGCGGTGATGGCACTAGGTGTCATGCGGTGCTATGTTGATGACACCAGATGTCATGCCCATCGACTGGAGTTTCCAATGCGCGTATTCGTCACCGGCGCCTCAGGCCATATCGCCTCCGCCGTCATCCCCGAACTTCTCAATAACGGCCACCAGGTCGTCGGCCTCGCCCGCTCTGACGCTTCAGCAGAGGCGGTTGCGGCGCTGGGCGCTGAGGTCCGCCGCGGCGATCTCGACGACCTCGACGGGTTGGCGGCCGCTGCCGCTGAGGCCGACGGCGTGATCCATCTCGCCTTCAAGCACGAGGCGATGCGGACCGGCGACTTCATGGGCGCGATCGAGTCCGACATGGCGGCCCACCAGGCGATCGGCAATGCGCTGGTCGGCAGCGACAAGCCGTTCGTGTCGACCGGCGGCACCCTGATGCTGGCCATGGCTGGGATCACAGGCCGGGGCGGGCGGGTCGGAACCGAGGACGACCAGTCCGACGGCGGTCCCCGGGTCGACGCCGCGAACCACACGGTCGCGCTCAGCGAGCAGGGCGTGCGCTCCTCCGTCGTCCGGCTCGCGCCGATGGTGCATAGCGATCTCGACCATCACGGCTTCACCCAGGCGCTGATCGACTTCGCCCGTGAGAACGGCGTCGCCGCCTACACCGGCGACGGCAGCAACCGCTGGCCGGCGGCCAACACCTACGACATTGGCGTGCTCTACCGCTTGGCACTGGAGAAAGCCCCCGCCGGCTCGACCTTCCACGGCGTCGGTGACACGGGTATCCCGCGCAAGGTGATCGCCGAGACGATCGCCGGCAAGCTCGGGATCGAGACCAAGAGCATCACCGACGAGGAAGCGCCGCAGTATCTCGGCTTCCTCGCCGCCTTCGCCGGTCTGGACAACCCGACCTCAAACGACAAAACCCGCGCGCTGCTGGGGTGGGAGCCGACCCATCCGGGCTGGGTCGAGGACGTGGAGACCGGCCACTACTTCGCCTGACGCGGAACCAGCGGACGGCCCGGGTCAATCGTTGTCTGCGTCGACGGCGTGGAGCCCGGGCCGGCTGTGGGGCGTGGACTGGTCGAGCTCGGCGGACAGGGCCTCGCTCTCGAATCGGGCGAGTGCCTCCTCGCATGACGTGACCGCCGCCGCGGCCTCCTGGCCGCCGGGCGCGTCGAAATAGTCACGTGCACGAATGGCGGCGAGCCACTTCTGATGGCGGGCGAGGTCGGCGTCGGACTCTTCGAGCTCGGTGTAGGTGGCTCGGCCGCGGCGGCGCTCGAGTCGGAGTTCCTCGTGGAACTGTTGCGTGCGCTGGACGACCTCGCGGTACTCGTCGGTCCGCTCGCGCTGGATCGCGTCGATGACCGCTTCCTCCTGCTTGGAGTCCGTCAGACGAATGCGAAGCATGTCGCCGTGGCCGCCCTCCGCCCGCAGTCGGGTCACGAGCCGCGCCACGGCGCGCGTGGTCTTCGGCGTCGCCGGGAGTAGGCACACGGACTGCTGCAGGTAGTGAGCCCCCAGGCTGCGCAGGTTGCGCCACGCGTAGACGCGGAGGGTCGAGGTCGCGCTGCGCGGGGTGGAGACGGAGATCAGCAACCAGTCGCGGGCCACGTGGCGACCATGATCCCAGACGTCTCCCACTGTTCCGCTCACGACGTAACATATGTTGCATGCCGAGCGCAACGCGCGCCTCGTCACACGCGTACTCGACGCCGGCCGTCCCGGTCTACGCAGAACCGCTGGCGGTCGTGTGGGAGCGCACCGGCAGCCGCTCCGGCGGGCTGAGGCCCGAGGAGGTCGCGCAGCGCCGCACGGTGGCGGTTCGGGCGCAACGCGGCAAGACCATGGCCGTCCTGGGCGAGATCGTGGGGTCGGTGGTGGAGCCGCTTCAGCTGCTGTTGGTGGTGGTCGGCGTGCTCTCGGCGATCTTCGGTGAGCTTCGCGACGCGATCGCGATCTTCTCGGTCATCGTGCTCGTCAGTGCCGTCGAGGCGATCTCCGAGGTCCGTGCCAAGCGCGCGCTGCAGGCGCTCCGCGACCTGAGCGCTCCCAATGCACTCGTCCGGCGCGCCGGCGTCGCTGTGTCGGTCGCGATCGGCACGCTCGTCGTCGGCGACGTGTTGCTGGTCGAGGCCGGCAGCGTCGTCGCGGCTGATGCCCGCGTCGTGGTGGCCGACGGGCTGGCTACCGACGAGTCCAGGCTGACGGGCGAGCCGCTGGCGGCCGCAAAGGGACCCGAGCCGGTGGACGCCGACGCGCCGCTCGCCGAGCGGTCCTCGGTGTTGCATGTGGGTACCGCCGTAGTGGGCGGCGCCGGCGAGGGCGTGATCGTCGCGCTGGGTGACGACACCGAGATCGGGCGCCTCGGCCGGCTCGTCGCACAGTCCAAGGAGCCGCCCACTCCCCTCCAGGGCGCGATGGCCGAGCTGGCGCGCGTAGCGCTGATCGTCGCGGTGACGGCGTGCGTGGTCGTCCCGCTCCTCGGGGTCCTCCGGGGCCAGCCCGTGCGTGAGATGCTGCTCGACGGGCTGACGCTCGCGTTCGCCACGATCCCCGAGGAGCTGCCGATCCTGGTGACGGTGCTCGTCGCGCTCGGCGGTCTGCGCCTGGCGCGGCACGGCGTCCTGCTGCGGCGACTGCGCGCCGCCGAAGCCGTCGGCGCGATGACCGTGTTGCTCGCCGACAAGACCGGGACCTTGACCGAGAATCGGCTCGTGATCGAACGGATCGACGGCGACCGCGAACGCGTGCTCGCGGCGGCGACGGCGGCCCACGGGGCGGCGGCCGCGCAGGACCCGGTCGATCGCGCACTGGTCGAGGCCGCCGGTGAGCCCGCGGTCAGCGAGTGCCTCGCCCGCTACCCGTTCGATCCGGTGCGCCGACGCGAGAGCACGGTCTGGCGCGATCCCAACGGCGCCTGGGTGGCCGTCAAGGGAGCGCCGGAGGCCGTCCTTGACGCGTGCGCGATGTCCGAGCCGGAGCGGACCGCGGTGCTGGCGCGCGTCGCGCCTCTCGCGGACGATGGGTCGCGGATCGTCGGGGTCGGCGAGCGTCGTGTTGCCTGCGCGCCCCTCGACGCCGCCGACGCCGAGACGGGGCTCGATTTCGTCGGGCTGGCCGCCTTCCGGGATCCGCTCCGGGCGGGTGTCGGCGATGCGGTGGCGCAGCTCGCCCGTGCCGGCGTGCGGACGATCGTCGTCAGCGGCGACCATCCCAACACGGTCGCCGCGGCCGCGCGCGACGCCGGCGTCCGCGCGCCCGAGGTCCTGCATGGCGGCGCGCCGCTCGACGCCCTCGACGACGACCAGCTCGCCGGGCGGTTACGCGGTGAGGCCGTGATCGCGCGGGCCACGCCCGAGGACAAGCTGCGCCTCGTCCGGATCCTCCAGGATCGCGGTGAGGCGGTCGCCGTCACCGGCGACGGCGTCAACGACGCACCGGCCCTCGCCGCGGCGAACGTCGGGATCGCGATGGGCGCGCGCGGAACCGATCTCGCCCGCGAGGCGTCCGACCTCGTGCTCGTCGATGACGCATACCCGACGATCGTCGCCGCGGTGCAAGGCGGTCGCGGGCTCGCCTCCCAGCTGCGGCGCGCGGTCGCCTTCTACCTGGGCGCGAAAATCGCGCTGGTCGTGGTCATCGCCGTGCCACTGGCGCTGGGCTTGCCCGCCCCGTTTCACCCGGTCCACATCGTCGTGCTCGAGCTGTTCATGGATGTCGGCGCGTCGGTCGCGTTCGTCTCCGAGCCCACGCCGCGGGGGACGATGGATCGCCCCCCGCGCGATCCCGCCAGCCGGTTCCTCGACTCCACGCAGCTGTTGGCGATCGCGCTCACCGCCGTGGCGCTCACGGTCGCGGTGCTCCCCGCGTTTCTCATCATCCACGCCCGGTCGGGCACCGGCATGGCGATCGCGGCCGCCGTGGCCGGGTGGCTCGTCCCGAGTGTGGCGATCGCGTGGAGCCTGCGCGCCCGGCCGGGTCTGCCGTTGCGGCGCAACGTCGCGTTCCCGGCCTGGGCGCTCGTCGCTCTCGTCGCCGCGTTCATACTGTCGCTCACCCGGGCCGGGGCGACGTTGGGCGTCAAACCGCTCACGGCGGACGCCGTGCGAATTACGGTCGGCGTCGCGGCGATCGGTGTGACGATCGCAGCCGCCGGACGCGTCGCGCTGTCTGTCCCGGCGCCTTTGACAGGCGCGGAGGCCTTGCGCTGACCATGCTTCCGATGCGACGATCACGTCATGCCCAGCATCATCCTCTGCAGTTGGATCTCGAGCCCCGGAAATGCCTGACCGACTGACTCGGCGCTCGCTGCTGGCGGGCTCGGTGGGCGCCTCGGCGGGCCTGCTGAGTGTCGGCCAGGACACGGCCGGGGCTTACCCGGCTCCGGCAGCCGGTCACGGCGCCACGCGCTTCTTTGCGGATCCGACGCTCAACTTTCAGACGTTGTTCGCGCTCGGATCAGTCGGCTACGGAGTCTCCGAGACGGGCGAGGTGCTCAGCGCCATCGATCGAATCAACGCACGCGGCGCGAGCTACCAGCGGTTCTTCGAGGAATTCCTGCGGTTGGGGGCGTCGTTGGCCCGACGGGCCGAGACGGCCGCCGATCACGGTCGCCGGGTCACCGCTCGCGAGTGCTATCTGCGCTCGGCCGAGTACTACGCCCAGGCGCTGTACTTCGTGCTCGGCACGAGCCGTCCGACTCGGTCTCAGGAACGCGTCGTCTACCGGCTGATGCAGACCAGCTGGGATCGCGCCACGCAGCTGTTTACGCCTCGGTTCGAGCGACTCCGGATCCCCTATGGCGGACCCGTACCGCTGCGCGGATATCTGCTCAAGCCCGACGATCGTTCGCGCCCGCGACCGACGATCATCCTCAATAACGGCTCCGACGCGCAGAACATCGACCTGTACGCCTTCGGCGGCGCGGCGGCCGTGGCCCGCGGTTACAACGCGTTGATCTTCGAGGGCCCGGGCCAGGGGTCGCTCCTGTTCGAGCACGATGTCCCGATCATCCCCGCCTGGGAGCGCGTGGTCACCCCCGTGGTCGACGCGCTGAGTCGCCGCGACGATGTCGATCGACATCGGATCGCGATCGCCGGTTGGAGCTTTTGCGGAGCGTCCGTCGCGCGCGCGGCCGCGTTCGAGCACCGACTCGCCGCGGTCGTGCTCGACCCAGGCGTCGACAGCATCACGGCACCCTGGAATCTCGGCCGGCTGCTCGCACTGGTCCGAGCCGGCCGCAAGCGTGAGGTCGATCGAATCTGGCGCGAAGTGTTACGCCATCAGACACCCGCGGGTCGGTTCACGATCGCCAAGCGCAGCGAGATCTTCGGCAAGCCCGACTTTTACGAGCAGGTCGGCTACATGCTGCAGTTCAACCTCGACGCAGCAATGCTCGCAAGGGTCACCGCGCCGACGTTGGTGATGCAGGCCCAAGGCGAGCAGTTCTACCCGGGCCAGTCCGAACGCGTCTACCGGGCCCTACGCTCGCCCAAACGGCTGCTGCGGTTCACCACCGCAGAAGGAGCCGAGTTTCACGACGAGCCGATGGCCCCCCAGACGCGAAACGAGGGCCTATATGACTGGCTCGACGTGACTCTCAGGATCTGAAAACGAGCGCCGGATCACGACGCGCCAGGCCCCGCGCCGACAGGCGCTTGACCCCCTGCCAGCCGTAGCTTGAAGCCCTCGTGCGAAGCGACGAATCCGAGCCGGCCATAGAGTCGATGGGCCTCGTGGCGTCGCTTGTCGCTGGTCAACTGCACCAGAGCGCAGCCGCGACGATGCGCCTCCTGGATCGCCCAGGCGAGCACTTCCCCGCCGATGCCCTGCCCGCGTATTTGCTGACTGATGCGCACCGCCTCGATCTGAGCGCGTAATGCCCCACGGCGCGCGAGCCCGGGAATGAAGGTGAGCTGCAACGTTCCGACCACCGCCCCGGAGGGGTCGGTGACAACGGCCAGCAGCTGGGCTGGATCTGCGTCGATCGCGGCAAACGCCTCCGTGTAGGGCGCGAGGTCCCCGCCGTCGCGGTCCTGCCCGATCTGATCGGCGGCGATGAGCGCGACGATCGCCGCGACGTCGTCGGCGACTGCCCGTCGGACAACAAACTCTCCGCCGAGGTTGCTGATCCGCGCCAGGGGTTCCATCTCGTCATCTTGCCGGAGACCGACGCAGCCGGACCGCGGTCTCCTTACGTTGTTCAGCCCTACGGGGCCGCCTCGGGCGTGAGCGAGTTGCCCACGGGGATCTGGGAGCAGTTCTGGGGCGCGGCGGTGCCGGCGAACCGACCGTCGACCCATGCCACGGCCAGCGGTGCCCACACCGCCGCAGTCGTGGTGTGACTGAGCAGGTCATACTCGTCGTATTGAACCGAGACGCCTCGCTGGCAGTACTCGCGGGCGAGGCTGCGGACGTCGCCGGTGACCATGACGCCGTCGCCGGGGCCGATCCCGGGACCGCCCGGGGAGGTGCCCTCGAGGAGACCGTCGGCGCCCTGGGCGATGAGCAGCGGAGTCGTGGGGGTGCCGTGCGATCCCATGATGAGGTCGTTGCCGATCTGCAGCAGTGGGGGGATGCTCTCGGGGTTGGCGTACTGCGGCTTGACCAGCTGGGCGAAGGTGAGGCCCGGATATTGGGCGAGGACGTTGACGATCGACGCGTCCTGCACCTTCTCGGTGATCTGCTGTCCGTAGGCGCTCAGGTAGGGACTGAGGTTGACTCCATAGGCGCGCGCGAGGCCGACCAGGGCGGCGGGCATCACCCCGGCCCATTCGATGCTGCCGCTGACGTACGGGAGGTTGTGCAGCGGGTCGACGAACACGCCGCCCATCGCCGCGCCGACCAGCCGGCGGTTGACATCGGGCGCGTAGGTGGGGGCCAGCTCGCTGGCCCACTCGGTCGCGATCGCGCCGCCCGAGTAGCCCAGCAACGCGACCGCGGCGTCGCTCGGGACGCCGGCGATCGGTGAGTTGAACGTGGCCCGGATAGCGTCCAGCGTGTTGGTCCCGTACTCGATGCCGGCGGCGAAATCGGCATGCTCGCCCTCGGTGTCGTCGACGACGACCGTGTCGCCCTGAAGCAGGAACGGCGCGATGAAGAGCGTCTCGGCGTCGGGGATGAGTCCGCCCAGCGTGACCCCGCCGGCGATCTGGTACGACGGTTCGTCGGACGGGTTCAGTGAGTCGTAGAACGAACCGTACGCGACCACCTTGGGTGAGCTCGCGCTGACCGGCGGCTTGATCACCGAGGTGACGTTGACCACGGGCTGTCCCTGGGCGTTGACGGTCCGGTACAGCAGCTGCACGACGGACACTGGGGTCGGCACCCCGAGCACGTGGTACGGGACCGTGCGGGTCTTGAGCACGGTGCCCGCCGGGATCTCGCCCAGTGGCGTGGCGCCGCTGTAGGCGTAGAACGGATCCTGGGACGGCGGCAGCGGCGCCGCGGCCGCGGATCCGGCGGCGGTGACGACGATCGCTGTTGCCGCGATCAACGCGATCATGATCGCCCAGCTGTATCTACGCATGCCAAGACCCTCCCTCTCGTCGCCGTCGTGCATCGAAGCTACGGCGTCGTAGCCTAGATCAGCGGCGTGGGTACCGTCAAGTACCGTGAGCCTGATCTGTGGCCGGGTCAAGATGCCGATGATCTGTGATCGAATCGTGATGTGGCGCGCTGCGGCCGCGTTGACCGCAGTCGTGGCGACGATGCTCGCGGTCAGTGGATCGGCGCGTGCGGCGTCGGGTGTCGACACCGGCTTGCGGGCGATCCCGCGCTCCAGCCGCGAGCTGATCGTCGTCACTGCGCCTCGGGCGTCTGCGACGGCGGGGACGTTGACCGCCGAGGTGCGCTCGGCCCCCGGGGCTCGCTGGCGGCGCGTGCTCGGCCCCTGGCGTGCCGAGCTCGGCCGGCACGGCCTGAGCGCGCACCGGCGAGAGGGCGACGGTACGACCCCGCTCGGGATCTTCGCGATCGGCCCGATCGTCTATGGCAACGCGCCGCGGCCGCGCCGTCTGCGTGAGCGCTACCGGCGGCTGGGGTGCGGCGACTGGTGGGATGAGGACCCGCAATCCGCGCTCTATAACCGGTTTGTCGTCGTGCCGTGTGGGGTCACCCCGGGCTTCGCGGCGGGCTCGGAGGCGTTGTGGACGGAGACGGTCGCCTACCCGTATTTCGCGGTGATCGAGTTCAACGCCCACCCGATCCGCCGCGGCCGTGGCGCGCCGGGGTCGGGGATCTTTGTGCATAGCTGGGTCGATGCGCCGACCGCCGGCTGTGTGGCGATCCATCGATCGCAGCTGCTGTCGTTGCTGGGCTGGCTTGCGCCTTCGCGGCGCCCGGTGATCGCCATCTCGGTCAACGACAACCTTCTCGGCTGAACGGGTGTCTAGCTCTACATGACCATGGAGAACCCAAGCCGATGAGCCGGTCGGAAGAAGAGTTCCGAGCGTTCGTCATCAGCCGTGCCGCGTCACTGCATCGCACGGCGTACCTGCTCTGTGGCGATTGGCATCTGGCCGACGACCTCGTTCAAGAGGCCCTGGCGAAGGCCTTTCGGCACTGGAAGCGAGTGCAGCGGGCCGACAGTCCTGACGCCTACGTGCGGCGGATCCTGATCAACGAGTCAAACCGTCGATGGCGAGCTCGCCGCGATCTCGTCCTGCGAGCCGAGGAGGCTGAGCCGGATGGCGTCACGTCTGATCCCGCCGATGAGGTCGTTGATCGCGCTGAACTACTGGAGGCTTTGCAGTCGCTTCCGCCGCGTCAGCGGGCGACGATCGTGCTGCGCTACCTGGACGGACTGAGCGAGCGCGAGACCGCAGTCGTGCTCGAGTGCAGCGAAGGCACCGTGAAGAGTCAGACCTCACGAGCGCTGACCAGGCTCAACCGATTTTTCACCCGAGAGGAGCTAGTCCGGTGATGACACACGACGAAGCGCGCCTGAGCGAGGCGCTCCACGAACTGGTGGACGCGCAGCCGTTCGAACCGGATCTGCGAACGATTGAGCGCCGTGGGCGTCGTGTCCGGCGCCGCGCCACGGCCACGCGGAGCGTCGCCGGCTTGGGACTCGCGGCCGTCGCTGCAGCGGCGCTGGTTGTGAGCGGTGCCATCTCGACGAATTCCGGCACCCGAGCCAACCCGCTCACGATCCCGACGACGACGGCACTCCATGGCGGTCCGCTCGTGGGCCTAGCCGCCGACATCACGGCCCACCAGCTGCACCAGCCCGGTAACGCCACGCTCATCATCAGCCTCGGGCTCACCCGCGTCGGCACGCACCTTCGGTACTCCGAGGGCGATCGCGGGGCCGAGCTGTTCACCGACGCCGGCACGTACTACGACGCTTCGCTTGACCCTCCCAGCGACAAGTCCTACACCCCTCGCAGTGACGCGTACTACGACGCCCATCCAGTGAGCTTGCTGCGAGCCGAGATCGCGGCGCACGTCACCACGTCGAATGCTCAATTTGCCGACGAGGAGGCCGCAGCGATCAAGGCCGCCAAAGGCAGTCTGAGCGCGGCGCGACGTCAAATGGCCGAAGCCCTCCGTGGAGTCGTGACGTGCGGGGCTTGTGTGCTGTCCACGAAACCTGGCTCGTTCGGACTCGTACCTGTGGACGCATGGATCTGGGAGAACTCCGAACAGGCATTGGAAAAGGGAGCCGGCAACCCTGAGGTGCGGGCCGGTGTTCTGCGCCTCATGGCGACGTTACCCGATGTCACCGTTACCCATACGACCACCGCCGGTCGTTCCACGCTCACCCTGAGGGTGGGCAGACCCGAGGCCGGGATGTCGCACTATCAGTCGCTCGTGATCGACGCCCATATGGGCACCCCGGTCAAGTGGAGCGCAGGGCCTGGCACCGATCCGCCGGAGGCCACGGTCACCTATCACGTACGCCGCGTGACCGTATCCGCGTTCGCCGCTGGGAAGTCCTGAGGCGGTCACGGGTCGAGCGCGACGAACCGGCGCAGCTTGCCGGTCGTCGGATGGCGCTCGATTGCGGCGGCGGCGGTCACGCTAACCGTCGGCGCGGGCAGGCCGTGGCGGCGCAGCGCGTCCTCGAGCGCGGCCGTGACGACTGTCACGTCGGGCGTGCCGACGATGACGATCTCGGCACCGTTGCGCGTTTGGCGCACCTGATACTCCGAGATCCGCGGGTCGGTGCCGAGGACGTGTCGAAAGACCCCCGCCGGGACCGTCTGAGCGCCGTAGCGGAAGTCGTCGTCTCGGCGCCCCGCGACGTCGGCGACCCGGACCAGCGCACTGCCGCACGGACACGCGTCGTGCAGCAGCGTCACTTCGTCGCCGAGGTCGTAGCGAATGAACGGGAACGTCGTCCCCGCCAGCCCGGTCGCGAGCGTGCGGGCGGCGGGCTGATCGGGGCCGACGGGCTCCCCGGACGCGTCGACGCGCTCGAGCACCACCTCGTCCTCGCACACGTGCAGGCCGTCGCCGTGACCGCAGCCGACCGCCTGCACGCCGATCTCGGTCGATCCCCAGAGGTTGTGGATCGGGGCGTTCCACGCGGTCTGGATCGCGTCACGGTCCTCGGCGGTCAGCGGCTCGGAGTTCGTGCTGACGCGGACGGGGGCGATCTCGAGGCTGCCGGCGACCGCCGCCCGCGCGAGCCGGCCGACGACCGACGCGTACCCGACCAGCTGTGTCGGCCGGGCGTGCTGGACCGCCGCGACCACCTCGTCGAACGGCTGTGCGGCCGGGATCACGATCGTCTCCATACCGGCCGCGATCGGGACGTCGAACAGCGGCGTGCTCGCGTGTGGCGGCCCTCCGGCTTCGAGCACCGCCAGCCGCGCCGGCCTCGCACCAGCGCCGGCGTCCCGCTCGCCGCGGGCCTGCATCCGCCAGGCCAGGCACGCGAGCGTCACCAGCAGCGACCAATCCCACACGTACACGCCGCGCACCCCACTCGAGCCGCCCGAGCTGAACATCTGCTCGCCGTCGGGGGTGTAGGAGAACCAGGTCTGCTCGGCCAGGATCCGCTCCGCGGCGGCGCGGCGCAGGCGCGGAGCGGTGATGATCGCATCCCACTCGTCCTGGGCGTCGCGCTTGGTCATCGACGGGAGCCGGGGCAGGTCGGCGACGGTCGCTGTCGACGGGTCAAATCCGCGCATCCTCGCCGCGTGAAACGGTGAGCGCTCGCGGGCGTAGCTGAGCAGCGCCCGCAGCCGCTCGGTGCGGTACCGCTCGATCCGCTCCCGCGGCCAGCCGACCCGTTCGACGTGATCGTCAAGCGCGGCGCGGATCTGATGCAGGTGCGCGACGCGCAGCCGTTCATACGCGCCGCGTCGGGCGGTGGCCACGTCAGCATCTCCGGTCATCGGCGATGATCGTAACCCCCGCTGGGCGGTCCAGCGACCGCGGGTAGGAGGGCGCCTATGCGTGAGCGCGAAAGGTGACCTGAACGTCGAGACCGCCTTGCGGCCGTGGGCAAGCGGTCAGGATGGCGCCGTGGGCGGTGACGATCGCCTGCACGATCGCGAGGCCGAGTCCGTGGCCGGTCGTCGGGCCGACGCGTTGGTCGCCGAGCCGTTGGAAGGGTTGGAACAGGCGCTCAACGTCGCGGGAGGGGACGATGGCTCCGGTGTTGCTGACCGACACGCGAGTGCCGGCGGCTGTCGTCCTGCTGGAAATCTCAACGGCTCCGCCCTTGACGTTATGGCGGATCGCGTTGTCGACCAGGTTCGCGACCAGGCTCTCGACCAGGCTCGCGTCGCCGATCGCGTGAGCCTCGTCGAAGGTCGCGTCGATCCGGACGCCGTGGCGCTCGGCGTCACGTCGCCGGCTGTGGACGATGCCCTCGGCGAGCTGAGCGAGGTCGAATGGCTCCCAGGACTCGACGCCGCGTTCGCTGGTGGCGAGCATGAGCAGCGCGTCGATCAGCCGCGCCTGTTGGCCGGATAATTGCAGCGCCTCCTCGCAGGTCAAGCGCAGGGCGTCGGCGTCGGCGTCGGGGTCGGCGAGCGCCACCTGCAGCAGCGTTTGCTGGCCGGCCAGCGGCGTACGCAGCTCATGGGAAGCGTTGGCGACGAACTGACGCTGGGACTCGAACGACCCCTGCAGCCGTCCGAACAGCTCATCAAGCGTGCGACCGAGCTCGGTGAGCTCGTCATCAGGTCCGTCAAGGCCGAGGCGGCGGCCGAGATTGGTGGCCGAGATCTCCTGGGCCGTCGTCGTCATCGCCCGCAGCGGGCGCAGGAACCGACCCGCTAGCCACCAGGCGGCCAGCACCGCGACGGCAATCGCCGCCAGCGCGAGCAGGAACGGCCAGGGGGTGAACTGAGGCCCAGCGGCGCTCTGCCGAGCGGCCGCGGCGGCAGCAGGACCTCGATGAAACGCCACCTGGCTGTGGCCGAAGAAGACGTTGGCCGTGCCGAACAGGAGGCTGGAGGCAAGGAAGAGGATCACCACCAGGCCGACGAATACGCCCGAGTAGAGCAGCGCCAGCTGCACCCGCAGCACAGGGCGCCGGCGGTGGAGCAGACCGGTCAGGGATTCGGGAAGCTGCATCATTCGATTCCGATCCGGTAGCCGGCCTCCCGGACCGTCTGGATCATCGGCGGGTCGCCGAGCTTGGCCCGCAGCCGGCGGATCGTCGTCTTGACCGCCGTCGTGAACGGATCGGTGTACTCGTCCCAGGCGCGCTCGAGCAGCTCCTCGGCGGAGAGGACGCGATCCTGCGATGAGAGCAGGCACTCAAGCAGCGCGAGCTCCTTGGGGCTGAGCTCAAGGCGGCGCCCGGATCGGAACGCGACACGCCGGCCGCAGTCGAGCATCAGGTCACCGCACTCGAGCGTCGGCGGCAGTGGGGTGGTGGTTCGGCGGGCGAGCGCGCGGACGCGGGCGACCAGCTCAGCGAAGTCAAATGGCTTGGGCAGGTAGTCGTCGGCACCCAGTCCCAAGCCGTCGACGCGCTCCTTGATGGTGCTCGCGGCGGTCAGCATCAGGATCCTGCTCTCGGTGTGTTCAGCGACGATTCGCCGGCAGATCTCATCGCCGTGAACCCCGGGTAGGTCGCGATCAAGGAGCACCACGTCGTAGCGGCTGACAGCCAGGTGCGACAGGGCGTCGTTGCCATCCAGCACGACGTCGACCGCCATCCCCTCACGCCTGAGCCCGGTCGCGATCGACCGGGCCATCACCTCGAAGTCTTCGACCACAAGCACTCGCATATCGCCTCGGACGATGCCAGGTGCCGGGTGTCTGTCAGGTGTCAACTGCCGACACCGAGCCGACACCATCCGGAACGTAGAAATCCCGGCATGAACGAATCGACCATCGAGGTCAGCGGGCTGCGCAAGCGGTTCGGTCAGACCGTGGCCCTGGACGGAGTCTCCTTTACCGTGGCGCCGGGAACCGTGACCGGATTCGTTGGTCCGAACGGTGCCGGCAAATCGACGACGATGCGAGTGATCCTCGGGCTCGACTCGGTCGACGCGGGCACCGCGCTGATCGGCGGCCGCCCCTACGCGAGGCTCACGCATCCGATGCGGCAGGTCGGCTCGCTGTTGGATGCCAGCGCGCTCCAACCCAGCCGCAGCGGCCGCAACCACCTGCTGTGGATCGCGCACTCGCAGCGGCTGCCGGCCAGCCGGGTCGACCAGGTGACGGACCTGGTCGGCCTCGGGAAGGCGGCGCGACGCAAGGCGGGCGGCTACTCGTTGGGGATGCGCCAGCGCCTCGGGATCGCCGCCGCGATGTTGGGAGACCCGCCCACGCTGATCATGGACGAGCCGTTCAACGGCATGGACCCCGAGGGCATCATCTGGATGCGCGGCTTCTTGCGCGGACTCGCCGCCGAGGGCCGAGCGGTGCTCGTCTCAAGCCACCTGCTGAGCGAGCTGCCGGATGTGGCAGATCACGTGGTGGTGATCG
>Ga0302326_10012678_pt1 | contig 17929 bp, 15 predicted proteins | sample Palsa_T0_3_FD_202264 | JGI IMG/M metagenome (GOLD analysis project Ga0302326, IMG submission 202264) | Peat permafrost microbial communities from Stordalen Mire near Abisko, Sweden - Palsa_T0_3 | ecosystem: Environmental > Terrestrial > Soil > Palsa > Peat permafrost | place: Sweden: Abisko... | reverse complement strand
TTTCCACGATCGAGTCGGAAATTTCGGGCACGCGATTGGCGGAGTAGGTCCAGAGGTCCGACAGCGCGGCCCAGAGAAATGCTCCCGCTTTGTCGGCCTTCTGCGGGGCGCTGCCGTCGAGGCCGAGTAGAGTGCGCAGGCGCGTGCCCGTGTCGTCGATATTCTTTGCCATATCGAGCGCGGGGAACTTCGGCTTTTGGCGGGGATGGTATTCCAGCGTCTTCCAGTCGAGAGCGAGGCGTTCGTCTTCCTGGCCTTCGCTGCCCTTCGCTTTTTTATAGAAGCCGCCTTTAGTTTTGTCGCCCAGCATCTTCCGCTCCAACATCTTGCTGAAGAAGTCGGGCAGGCTAGAAAAAAGATCGCTGCGTTCATCTTTGACGTTCGCGGTCATGTTGCCGACCACGTGGCCCAGGATGTCGAGACCGACCAGATCGATAGTGCGGAACGTGGCCGAACGCGGCCAGCCCACGGCTTGTCCAGTGAGGGCGTCGACTTCTTCGATGGTCAAATCCATTTCCTGCATCAGGCGCATCACGTTCAATACTGAGAATGTTCCGATGCGGTTGCCGATGAAGTTGGGCGTGTCTTTGGCGAGCACGACGCCTTTACCAAGGTGCACATCGCAGAAATGTGAGACCGCTTCGATCAGGGCGCGGTCAGCTTCAGGCGTGGGAATCAGCTCGAGCAGGCGCATGTAGCGCGGCGGATTGAAGAAGTGCGTGCCAAACCACGAGCGGCGGAAGTCGTCAGAAAATCCCTCGGCAATCTTGCCCACGGGCAGACCGCTGGTGTTGGTGGTGATGATGGTGCCGGGCTTGCGGATGGCTTCTACTTTCTTCAGCAACGCCCGTTTCAGATCAAGATTTTCGACCACGGCTTCGATGATCCAGTCGACGTCGGCGAGTTTCTTCAGGTCGTCTTCGAAATTGCCGGCTGTGACGAATCGGGCGAGCGAGGGTTCCATGAATGCGGCGGGCTTCGATTTTCTGGCGGCGTCGAGCCCGGCGGCGGCAATCTTATTTCGTGCCGGGCCGTCGGCGTCCGCGGGAACAATATCGAGCAGGTAGCTGGGGACGCCGGCATTGGCGAAATGCGCGGCGATGCGCGCGCCCATGGTTCCGGCGCCGAGAATGGCAACCTTATGAATATGCTTCATGAACGGACCTCAAACGAAAAATCTTTCACCACAGAGGACACAGAGGATTCAATGACATGCGAACTGCCAATGGTAATCGCTCGGAGGTCAATTGATCTAGCGCGATAAAATTACAAGTCCGCGTGGGATTTCATATACTCCAGTGCTTTGCGCGCCATTTGTTTCTCGCCGCGGTAGGCCAGCAGTTTCGGCGCCTCTTCCAGGCGCACCCAGCGGGCGCGGGCAACTTCGATGCGCATCGCGTCGGCGATCTGATCGATGCGTCCGGACTCGTAGCGCAGCAGGTAGAAGCTGACGATTTTGAACACGCGCTCGCCGTCTCCCCAGGAGCGCACGTAGGTGTACTTGCTGTCACCAAGTTTGGTGATGGGAGCGGCGGTGATTCCGGTTTCTTCGCGGACCTCGCGCAGGGCGGCTTCGAGCGGCTTTTCGCCGGGATCAATCAGGCCCTTGGGCAGGCAGAGTACCGCCTTCATTTTCGAGCGGACGGCGCGCCGGGTCGGATCGGGCGCGGCAGCGGTGCCTGAAGAAGCTCCGGAGGGCGGTTCAATGGCAGCCATCCACCAGCTACCGTCTTTGTTGCGGACCACCACTCCGCCCGATGAAATTTCGCGCACCATGACTTTTCCGTACCGTACTTTCGCGCAGCAAACCTCACGCACTATGCAGTCCGCAAGTTAGCAGGAATGCAGGAGTTTCGTCACCCCAGTCGCCGGTGTTTGAGCGGGATGGTTCCATAGGTAACTATCACTCGCCGTTAGGGTTACCCACCGTAATACCGAGTAGCACCCTTGTGCTCTTACACCTTTGTGCGCATTATGGCATCCTAAGAAAGACTATGGAGTGTAGAATCTCTGGCCGATCAGGCCGGAGGTAACGGGGCTGGTTGTGACGAGTCTGGGGAAGATTATTCGGTCGGTACAGGCCTTTGGGCGGGAGCTCTCCCGCAAGACAGGCCCGGTTGCTGCGCCCCGGATTCCAGCCATTGGCGTGGCGTTGGGCGGGGGCTTCGCCCGCGGCATCGCGCACATCGGAGTTCTGCAAGTCCTTGAAGACGAAGGCATTCCTGTCCGGGTCGTGACCGGGACGAGCGTGGGCGCGCTGATTGGCGCCTGCTACTGCAGCGGGCTGACTGTGGCCGAAATGCGGGATGTGGCGCACCGTACACGCTTCACGACTTTTGCCCGCTGGACGCTCTCCCGCTTCGGCTTCGCGTCCAACGATCGCATGGTTTCTTTCCTGACGCGCACCTTGAAGTGCAAGACTTTTGAAGAACTGCGCATTCCGTTGGGCGTGACCGCGACTGACTTTAATACCGGCGAAGGGGTGGTGTTCCACTCAGGCTCAATCATTGATCCGGTGCGCGCCAGTTGCGCTTATCCCGGAATGTTCCTGCCGGTCGAGATTCGGGGCCGCTACCTGATTGACGGCATGCTGTCGCATCCCGTGCCCACGCGGCCCTTGCTGGAAATGGGCGCCGACCGCGTGCTAGCGGTGCACCTGAAAGGGACCTGGTCCGCCGGCGGCCCGCCGCGACATCTGTTTGACGTGATCGGTCAATCCTTCGCGATTGCGCAGGATGCGATGTCGAGCCTGTGGAAGGAATCCGCCGATCTCATCATCGAGCCCGACGTCGCCGGATTTGCCTACGACGATTTCAAACGCGCCGACGACTTGATTCACGCCGGCGAAGTCGCCATGCGCAAGGCGCTGCCCGAAGTGCGCAAGTGGCTGGAGACTCCGGTGGACGCCACCTACCCCGCCGTGGAACGCCGCGGTGCAGCGCGCGTCTCGGCCGTGCCCGCGGATTGACACTGCGACATGGATACCTCAACGGGAGAATTCTTCAAGAAACCAGGCCGCGCTCTCGCACTCGACAAGATAGTTGGCCCGAAGGCGAGCGAGAATGCGCGGCCGGGCCAAGACGCGGGAACCGGGGAGCGACAGGAGCCGCCGATGGGTAAGCCCTGGCAGCCGAAGAGTCTCGTTGAATTTTTCCGTCAGTCGCCCCTTGTGGGGATCGACCTTGACTCGGAACGAGATCGCAATTCCGGATAATCCGCTTGACCACGAACATCGGTACATTCTGGCCAGGCGTCTAGCGGGCCGCAAAGTTCTTGGCTTCTTCTTGAATCCGCTTCCACGCGTTCTCTACGTGCCGCGCTTGCGTGTGGGTCTGGCCTACGCAGAGGCGCAACGTCAGCTTGCCGTTGAGTTTCGTGTGCGTGAGATATAGATCGCCGCTGCGGTTCAGGCGGTCCATGATGCCCTGATTGGCCGCGTCTCCGGCTTTGTGGCGAAAGCAGATCAGGTTCAGCGGCGCGGGCGCGGCCAGTTCGAAGCGGTCATCTGTCCTCACCCAGTCGGCGAACTGCTGCGCCAGCTGGACATGCTGGCGAATGTGGTGCTGCAAGCCTTCGACGCCGTAGTGGCGGATGACGAACCACAATTTCAGCGAGCGGAAGCGGCGTCCCAGCTGGATCTGCCAGTCGCGGTAGTCGATGACCGCTCCTGATTCCGAAGCCTGGTTGCGCAAATATTCCGGCAGAATGCTCAAGGTTTGGATCAGCGCCTTGCGGTCGGCGACCCAGAAGCAACTGCAGTCGAAGTTGGTAAACATCCACTTGTGCGGATTGAAGTTGTAACTGTCGGCGAGTTCGACTCCATTCTGCAGGTGGCGAAACTCGGGGCAGAGCATGGCCGTGCCTGACATGGCCGCGTCCACGTGCAACCAGAGATCGTGCTGGCGGCTAACTTCGGCGATCGCGGCGACGGGATCCATCGCATTCGAAGAAGTAGTCCCGACGGTTGCGCATACAAAGAATGGAGCCAGCCCGGCGCGCCGGTCAGCGTCGATCTGCCGAGCCAGGGCGTCAGGCCGCATCGCGAGATTCTCATCGACTTCGATCACCCGCAGATTTTCCACGCCAATGCCCGCAATCATGGCGGCTTTTTCCAGCGAGGAGTGGGTCTGGGTCGAGGCGTAGGCGACGAGCCGCCCATCGCATCCCTTCTTATTGCTGACGTAGTTGGTGGCGCGTTCGCGCGCAGCCAGCAGGGCGCACAGCGCGGAACTCGATGCCGTATCCTGAATCACGCCGCCGCCGGTGCTCGAAACAGTGTCCGACGACAGGAATTTCTCAGGCAGGCCGAGCATTCCGACCAGCCAATCCATCACATGAGTTTCAAGTTCAGTGCAAGCTGGGCTGGTCGACCAAAGCATGCCCTGAACATCCAGGCCGGACGAAAGCAGATCGCCAAGAATTCCGGGGCCAGACGCGTTGCTCGGGAAGTAGGCGAAAAAGTTCGGCGACTGCCAGTGGGTGACGCCGGGCAGAATCAAGCGCTCGACATCTTTCAGCAGCGTCTCGAAAGGCTCGCCCTGTGCCGGAGGATTCTTAGGCAGCGCCGCTCGAATCTCCCCTGGCTTGACCTGCGACAAAACCGGAAATGATTCCACGCGGGATTGGTAGTCGGCGATCCAGTCGACCACGGCGTGACCGTGGCGACGGAATTCGTCGGGCGTCATGTGAAAGGATTTCTCGTCGGGCAAGTTATCTCCGAGTTTGGTTATCGCAGCCTTCCAAAGTACACTCGCGTTTTGTAGTCGAAGGTCGCGCGGCCAGCGACGGCATGCGCGTCGAAAATCTTCCGCAGGTCGCGCAGCATGGGCGCGTAATTCGGATGCTCGGGGCCGGGCGCGTACGACGATGACAGCAGCCGGCCCTCGATGCCCTCGTAGCCGAACTCCTGCCGCATATCGAACACTCGCGCCTGAAAGGGCAGCGGATCGAAGAACTCGTTCACTTCGTCCGTGGTCCGCTCATGCCGCACGTCGGCATAATCGGTACCGTAAGTCAGCAACAGTTGTTCGTAGTCGCGCAGAAAAGCGGTTGAGTCGGTGACGCGCTCGTTCCACAGCAGCGCCAGCCAGCCGCCCGGTTTCAGAATTCGCGCAAACTCCTGCTGCGATCGCGCGCGATCGAACCAGTGCGCGGCCTGCGCGGCCGTGACGAAATCAACGCTCGTGTCGGCCAGCGTGGTCGCTTCCGCGGTGCCCGCCACGCTTGTGAACTTCGAAAACGCGGCCAGCAGTCGCTCGCCGGACTGGCGCATCTCGGTGTTGGGTTCGACGCCGAACACAGGATTGCTATTTTCCAGGAGCATCCGCGTCCAGATACCTGTGCCCGAGGCAATATCGGCGACTACATGCGCCGGAGTCAGGCCGCACTCATTTTGCAAGGCTCGCAAAGCCTCCGAGGGATAGCCCGGCCGGTAGCGAACGTAATTTTCGACGCGATCAGAAAATCGGCTGGTAGCGTTCGAAGCAGGCATAATGATGACAGCGTGCAGGACTTTCGCCTTGCCAGAAAATCATTCTATCGGTCAGGATAGGGCTATTGTCCTTTCCCGCCAAGGGATCCGAGGTGCAAATGACCCAACAAGTTTTAAGACCTTGGTCTGAGATAAAAGAAAATCTCAGGAAAGAGAGCCGCTTTCTTGTGCTCCGGATCTTTGCTGGACTCACGGTGCTCTGCGGCTTCTGCCTCATGCTGCCCGGCATCATCGCCGCCGTTCTGATTATAGACAACGGTGCCAACCTCAACAGCCCGCCAACCGTTCTAGCGGGCTTGGCAGTTGCCGCCTGTGCCGTGCTGCTCGGGATTCCACTCATCGCCTTCGGTGAGCTGATACAGTGCATCGTGCAAATCGAAAGGAACACCGCGGCCACAGCGCATAATACGAAAATAATCGCGGAAAAAGACAAGAACTGAGTACAAATTATGCGAGTGGTCATCAAAGTCGGCACCAGCCTTATCGCTCCCGGCGGGCAGATTGACATTCACCTGCTGCGCGGGCTGGTGGACCAGTTCGACCTCTCGAAGAACGAGTACCTGATCGTCACTTCGGGCGCAATTGCCGCTGGCATGTCGGGCCTCGGTCTGCAGAAGAGCTCCAGCGGTGTTCCGTCCAATGATTCTCCGCCCCAGGATGTCCCGCGCATGCAGGCTTGCGCCGCAGTAGGCCAGAGCAGGCTGATGCACACCTATGAGCGCCTGTTTTTCGGGAAGAAAGTTGTGGCGCAGTTGCTGCTTTCGAGCGACGACTTTACTTCTCCGGTACGCTACCGCAACCTGCAGAACGCGATGGCCGAGTTGCTGGCGCTGGGCGTCGTGCCCATCGTGAACGAGAATGACAGTGTCTCAGTGCGCGAACTGGAGGGCGCATTCGGCGATAACGACGAGTTGAGTTCGCTGCTGGCCACCGCCGTCAAAGCCGACTGGCTGCTGCTGCTGACCAACGTTGACGGATTCCTGGTTCCGAATGGAGGCAAGAAGCCGCGCCTGCAGCGCGTGATTCGCAAGCTCACGCCCGCACTGGAAGCGCTCTGCAACGGCAGAAGTTCGCTGGGCCGCGGCGGCATGATTTCGAAACTGCGCGCCGCCAAGCTGGCCAGCGAAGGCGGAGTCCACGTGGCCATCGTGAACGGGCGGCATCCTAAGGCGATCACGGCGGGCATGGAACGCAAAATCGGGACCTATTTCCCCCCGCGGCGGGAGCGATAGCCAATGGCAGCCACCGTCACTTCCGCAGCTTCCACGCAGGAAAAATTGCTGCGCGCCCGCGCCGCGTCGGCGAAGCTGGCTTTGCTCACGACCGATGAAAAGAACACGCTGCTGCTGGCCATCGCCGACGCGATCGAAGCGCAGGAGAAAAGCATTCTGGCAGCGAACCGCGCGGACGTGGAGACTTCCGGTCTCGAAGGCGCGATGCGCGACCGCCTGCTGCTGACTTCATCGCGCATCAAAGAAATGGCATGCGGCGTGCGGGATGTGGCCGCGCTGCCTGATCCCATCGGCCAGACTCTCGCAGAGTGGACCAAGTCGAACGGTCTGCACATTCGCAAAGTGCGCGTGCCCCTGGGCGTGCTGGGAATTATCTACGAGTCGCGTCCGAACGTTACCGTCGATACGGCGGTACTGGCGCTTAAAACCGGCAACGCTATCGTGCTGCGCGGCGGCAAGGAAGCGGCACACAGCAACCGTTGTCTGGTTGAAATCATGACGGCAGTTCGCGGCATTCCAAAGGGCGCAATCGAACTGCTCGATTCAGGTTCGCGGCAATCCGTGCAGGAACTCATCAAAGCCCGCGGTTTTGTCGACGTTATCATTCCACGCGGAGGCGCGGGGCTCATCAGCTTCGTCACCGAAAATTCGACGGTTCCGGTCATCGAGACTGGAGCCGGGAATTGCCACATCTTTGTCGACGAATCGGCCGATTTCGAAATGGCCGATGGAATCGTGATCAACGCCAAGACGCAGCGTCCGTCAGTGTGCAACGCCGCCGAAAAATTGCTGGTGCACGAACGCATCGCTACGGAATATGTCCCGCGCATCGTGAAGAAGTTAATCGAGGCTGGCGTCGAAGTGCGCGGCGACGGCAAAGCTCGCACGCTGGCTGCCGGATTGCGTGTAGTCGGGGTGACCGAAAATGACTGGTACGAAGAGTATCTGCGTTTATGCATGGCGGTGGCCGTGGTCGCCAATGTTGACGACGCGATCGTTCACATCAACCGTTACTCGACCAAGCACAGCGATTCGATCGTGACTCAAGACGAGGCGAACGCCCGCAAGTTCCTGCGCGGCGTGGATTCCGCCGCTGTCTACTGGAACGCCTCCACCCGCTTCACCGACGGCGCGGAATTCGGCTTCGGCGCCGAGATGGGCATCAGCACCCAGAAACTCCACTGCCGCGGCCCGTTCGCGCTGGCGGAGCTGACTTCGTCGAAGTACGAGATCGTGGGGACGGGGCAGATAAGGTAGTTGCTCGTCGCGATTTTCGCTTCTTGGGCATGATGTCCGTTAAGTACAGGTCGTGCTTCTCGCTCACGTCGCTGTAGCCACTTCTGCCCAACGGTTCGATCTTGAACGGCTTGAACACACGCTTCATAAGATGGGAAGCTACGTTCCACCTGTGCTACCTTACTAACTTTCACAACGAGAGCCCATGAAACTTCTCTTAGCCGCCGTTTTGTCCCCAGCTTTATTCCTTTCGGGATCATCCCCAACAGCACATAGTGACGCTTCGTCTTCCCCTTCCACTCCCGCCATCTTCGGTTTTCGCGACGCCACGGCCGAATCCGCCGCCGAGGCCCGCTTCCTGGCCGTCCCCGACGCCAGACTCGCCGAAGAACACCTTCGCATCCTCACCCAAGCTCCTCATATGGCGGGCACCATCGAGGACAAGGCAACCGCTGACTACGTCGCGCAGAAATTCCGCGATGCCGGCCTCGATACCGGAATCGTCGAGTACAAAGTCTGGATCAACTATCCCGCCGAAATCAGCGTCGATCTGACCGCGCCCGCCGGAGTCGCCATGCACGGACCCACGCGCGAGCACGTGGAGGGTGATCCCTATGACGGCGATTCGCGCGTAGTCATGCCCTTTAACGGTATGTCGCCATCGGGTGACGTCGAGGCCGACGTGGTCTATGCCAACTACGGCACACCCGACGATTTCGACAAGCTCGACAAGCTAAAAGTCGACGTGCGCGGCAAGATCGTGCTGGTGCGTTACGGGCAGAATTTTCGCGGGGTCAAAGTTTTCGTCGCGCAGGAACATGGCGCGGCAGGCGTAATCATCTATTCCGATCCTGCGGACGATGGCTGGAAGCGCGGTGATAAATATCCCGACGGCCCGTGGCGGCCGGATACCGGCGTGCAGCGCGGCTCGGTGGGATACATGTTCGAATTTCCCGGCGATCCGACCACGCCGGGGGTTGCGTCCGTGCCATCTTTGCCTGCATCGCAGCGGGTTTCTCCGCAGCAATCGCCGCAGATGCCGAAAATTCCGGCGACGCCGCTCTCCTATCGCGATGCGTGGCCGGTGCTGCAAAATCTCGGCGGACCGGATTCGCCGCGCGAGTGGCAGGGCGCACTGCCGTTCACCTATCACGTTGGCCCGGGGCCGGCGAAATTGAAAATGCACCTCAAGCAGGACTACCAGTTCCGCACGCTCTGGGACGTGATCGGCCGCGTGCGCGGTAGCGAACTGCCGGAGGAGTGGGTGGTCGCGGGCAATCATCGCGATGCGTGGGTATACGGCGCGGTCGACCCGAACAGCGGCACAGCGGCCATGCTCGAAGCCGTGCACGGCGTCGGCGAGTTGCTGAAGTCGGGCTGGAAACCCAAGCGCACGCTGGTGTTCGCCAGCTGGGATGGCGAAGAAGAAGGTCTGATGGGCTCCACCGAGTGGGTCGAGCAGCACGAACCGGAACTGGCGAACGCGGCTGCCTACTTCAACATGGACGTTGGCGTCTCCGGCCCGTCGTTCGAAGCAAAGGCCGTGCCCAGCCTGAAACAATTTCTGCGCGATATCACCAAAGTTGTCCCGAGTCCGAAAGGTGGGACCGTTTACGAGGCCTGGCAAAAGGCCGCCCAACCCGACGCACCCTCGACTCAGTCGCCCACAGAAGCGATTGGCGACAGCCGGCGACTTCCGGCGGCGACAGGCAAGGGCGACGTTCCGGTCGGCGACCTGGGCAGCGGCTCCGATTACACCGCGTTCCTGCAGCATTCGGGAGTGCCTTCGAGCGACGTGAGTTCGACCGGTTCGACCGGATCGTATGGCGTCTACCACTCCGTGTTCGATAATTTTGCCTGGTTCAAGAAGTTCGCCGACCCTGATTTCGCTTATGAACAGCAGATGGCGCGCATCTTTGGACTGGAAGCCGTGCGCATGGCCGACGCCGACGTTCTGCCCTACGACTACGAGGAATACGGCAAAGAGATTGCCGTATATCTCGACGGAGCGCGCCGGCGGTCGACAGACAAGTTCGGCGACCACGGGCTCGACTTCGGTGCAGTCAACAGCGCAGGCCGCCATTTCGAGGCCGCGGGCGCGAAGATCCTCGCCCGGCAGAAGAATCCGCCGCCGGATGCCGCACGCTTGAACCAGGCTCTGCGCGGCGCGGAGCGCGCGCTGCTGACGCCGCAGGGCTTGCCGCATCGTCCGTGGTTCCGCCACGCGATCTATGCCCCCGGCGAATACACCGGCTACGCGGCGGTCGTGATCCCCGGAGTGAATGAAGCTCTCGACAAGGGCGATCGCGAGCGTGCGAGCCAACAATTAGCCGTGCTCGCGGCCGCGCTTGAACGCGCGGCGAAGACACTGGAAGGACACCGCTAGTCATGACTCTGGCGAACATGACTCTAGCGACGATGACCTCCGCGCAAGCCTTAGGAGAGTTTCTGCGCACGCTGCCCGCTTCGGCAGCGGCGACCTTCCTCGCGCTGTTCCCGATCGTCGATCCTCTCGGCGGCGTTCCCATCTTCTTCTCCATGACCGCCGGCTGGAGCGAGCAGGACCGCCGCCGCACCGCGCTCAAGACCGGGGTATGGGTGTTCGTGATCCTGGTGACGTTTCTTTTCTTCGGACGCTTTGTGCTTCTTTTCTTCGGCATCTCACTGCCCGTGATCAAAATCGCGGGCGGTCTCATCGTCGCCAACACCGCCTGGGGCATGGTCACTTCGCATGCCCGCATCACCCCGGCAGAGACCCACGAAGCCGAAAGCAAAGAGGACATTTCATTGACTCCGCTGGCCATGCCGCTGATGTCAGGCCCCGGCGCGATCGGCGTAACCATGGCGCTGGCCGCTCATGTGGACAACGCGGCCGGCTATTTCGGAATGGTCGTCGGTGTGGCTGCGGTTGCGCTGAGCGTATCGCTCTTCTTCTGCCTGGGCGGACCGCTGGTGAAGCGTCTGGGCCCCAGCGCCGTCGGCGCCATCAACAAGATTTTCGGCTTTCTGATTCTCGCCATCGCCGTCCAACTGATCTGGAACGGCATGGCCGACTTCCGGAATTAATGGTGTGGGGCGGTTCGTGTGGGGCGGCCACTCTTGCCCGCTCTGCCGGCGGTAACTGAGAAAGTTTCCCGGAACCACCGGCCCTGCTTCCTCGTACCACAACCAGGCGCTCTTGCGCTCAAGAGGTGCTTCATGCCGGAAACGTCTCGCATCTACTGGAATCCGCTCTACAAAACAGCGCTGCTATGTCTGTTCCTCGTCCCGCTTTGCGCGGCGCCGTTGCACGCAGCCAGCGGCGGAAATCGTGATTGGGACTATGAAGAAACTCACAGCGACGCCCGCGAGTTTTCCGCCGGTGGCTTCGTGCATGTGCGCCTGAGCGTGGGCGACATGCACATCAAGCGCGGCGATACCAACAAGATCAGCCTCCGCTACACCATCAAGTCGCGACGCGAGAGCAACGTCAAGCAGGCCACGGTGGATTTCAACGTCCACGGCAACGACGCCACCATCGAGTTTCACGCATCGTCCGGCGGCAACACCTCGTTTGACGTGGAGCTGGAAGTGCCGCAGAACACCAATCTCGACGTGCACGACAAGGTCGGCGACGTGACCGTGGAAAACGTCGAGGGCGACAAGGATCTGAGTCTCGGCGTAGGCGACATCCGCGTGTCCACGGGGCATTCCGGCTATCGCCTGGTGAACGCCAGCACCGGCATCGGCGACGTGAATGGCGATGGCTACGGCGAGACCAGCGGCTGGCTGGGCAAGACGCTGAAGTACCACGGCGACGGCAAGTATGAACTTCGCGCCCACGTCGGAGTGGGAGACATAAAGCTGGAAGGGAAGTAGTAGAGCGCCGGCTCTCCGTCAGCGTTGACTAGATCATATAATGGGGACGAGCTTAAGGATGCGATCATGAACTCGTGGTAGTTGCAGGAGGCCAAGGCCCGCTTCAGTGAATTCCTCGACGCGGCGCTGAAGAAAGGTCCGCAAGTAATCACTCGACGAGGCATCGAGGCCGCCGTGCTTGTGCCGATGGAGGAACGGCGCGCAACGCGAAAGCCGCCCCAACATCAAGGAGTTGCTCCTCGGCTCGGGCCCCCGCTTTGAAGATATCGTCCCCCGCCGCGGCGGGTTGAAGCAGCGTCGCTCGGTCACGTTCAGCCAAGTGGGCGAATCGGATCAGACTTCGGCAATTCGACGTCGGAGCCTTCAATCCGTTCCAGTTCGTGAAGTAGCTGATGTCAGAGAAATTCCGCGCTGGTCAACCCACCCCTTACTCCCGCGTCAACTCTCCCTCCGTCACGCCAGTCAGAGTCACGAAGCGGATCACGCCCTTGGCGTCTTCAAACACCAGGCCGGTTTGCCCGTGGTTCACGACTGCGGCCACGAGATGGCCGTACGCCTTCGGGATTCCCCCCTTCGCCGGAGTCTGGTCATAACGCGCCAGTTCGCCTTCTTTCATGCCGGTGACGCTGACGAAGCGGATCGTACCGCCCGCGTCCTCAAACACCAGGCCGGTGCCGATGTTGTCCGGGATCGCCGCCGCCAGCCTGCCATACGATTGCGGGACGCTCCCATGCGTCCCCTCGTATGCCTGTGTTGAGCCGCGGGTTCCGGCCAGATATCCACTCATCAGCAAAACTACGCTGCCTGCGACAAACAGGACTCCTCGGCGCATGATTCTCCCCCCTCGGTTTTCAATCAGATCGGTTGCAAACAGAAATGATTATGGTTCGACCAGGATCTTATGCATCATGCCCAGATCCTCATGCAGCAGGATGTGGCAGTGAAACACATAAGTGCCCGCCGGGGATTGGCCGAAATCCATGCGCACCTTCACGCTGTGGAACGGCCCTTTGCCCTCCCAATAGGGAATTTCAATGGTGTCGCGCAGGTCGTTATTCGCGGCCGGCTTGCCGTCAACCTCAAGCACCCGGAAGTGGATCTGATGGATGTGGAAGGCATGTGTCTCCAGCGCGCGGTTCTCGATCGTCCAATCCTCGATCGCTCCGACTTTGGTCGTAATAGCGGGCGCTTCGTTGGGCTCGAAGACCTTCTGCTTCTGTCCATCGACGGTGACGTAGAACTGAATGGGACCGCTGGTGCCGCCGAATTCCTCCGAGAAATAGAGCTTGCGTTGCGTGGTCGCGGGCTGTTGCGCCAGGTCAAGAAACTTCACTCCGGCTGCCGAGGGCGGCGTCGCTTTCGGCATCGGCGCGGAAACCGCGTCGCCGGTGGTCTGGATGTTAGCCAGCGTCTGCGACAAGTCGAGGTTTCCGGTCGGGCCCGTGTTGTAGGCATTGGTGAAAAAGACTGCGCTTCCTCCCGATGGCGGAGCCTGCACAATGAACTCAGCGCGTCCCGCCGGTGGAACCAGGATGGTGGTCTGGTTTCTCGTCTGCGCCAGCGGATAGCCGTCGAGCGCGATCACCTCCATGGGCTGCAGGTTTCCATTCACTTGGATCTGCAGCTGCAGAAAATCCTGAATGGTCGCGTTGGCCACTCGCCAGAACTGCTTTTCCCCCGGCTTCATCTGGATAATCGGCGCCGACCCCAGAAACGGCGCAACCTGGTAGTTAATCGTGAGCAGATAAGGCCCGGGGATCCACGGCACCAGGTACTGCTGTCGAATCACGAATACGCGTTCCGTCAGACCCGCAACCTCCGGCCGAAGTTTTTCCATCCCGCCCACCACCAGCGCTCCGGCCGCGCCCCCGTTCACCTGGAATTCGGTGAAGCCGTGCACGTGCGGGTGGTACCAATAAAGCCCCGGCGGCTGAAATGCCGGAACCTGCACGCCGTACTGGAATCCCGGCGAGCCCGGCTGAATCAGCGTGGTGAGCACATCGTCCTGATGGCAGACAGGAGGTACGTTCATGCCATGGAAGTGCACGTTCGTCGAGTTGATGGTCGGCGTGCCGCCATCGCCGCAGGGCGGGCCGGACGCGGCGGCCATGTTCATCTTCATCGTTCCCGCGTCGTTATTTGTAATGCCGTCCACCAGGTTCAGATTCAGCACGTCGCCCGGATTCACGCGCAAGGTCGGCGCCTCCACGATCTGAGTGGAGGTCTGGTACTTGTAGCAATAGTGGGTGTAACCCGCCGCATCGACCGAGTGCCCCATCACAAACTTGGCGGTGAGAACGCCATCCTGCGAAGCAATGCTGAAGGGATCGGCCACCACCGTTCCCGAGGCAGGCCGAGCCGGACAATCCTGCGCTTGCGCCTGCGCCACTGGCCCCAGAAAACAGAAACCGCACAAGGCGGCCGCAAACATCCACCTCGACTTCGATCGCAATGACAAGCGCAACCACGACCGCTGCATCCAACTCCCCCATTTCGGCAGACTCCAGGCGAGCCCAGCCGTATCCCAAGTTTACGTTGCTGTACCTAGCTGGTTTTACCTAAAAAGCCCGCGGCGGAAAAGTGCCAATCGAGAGCAGTCCCGTGCTGTTGTGGTCAGAGACCGGAGACGCCGCCGCTTCCTGCAGCGAGCACTTCTGGCCTGAGACATCGAGCGTGACCGTCGCAATGCTGGATGTGGGCCCGAACTCGGCTACATACACTCCGCCGCCGTTCCCCGTCTGGCTGACCAGGCCGATCCCCGCGAGATACGACCAGCTGACCACCAGCCCGCTGAGCGGCGCCGACCTGCAACCCGGAGATAGCTTGCCCGTGCTCTTGTCAAAGAACAGCGCGCTCACCGCCGCTCCTTGCGTGTCGACCACATAGAGCACAGTTTCATCCGGGCTCAGCCGGATGTTGCTCGAGCTAATGCTCGCCGAGGATTTGTAGGCCTTGGTCTTGGCCAGCTTGCCGGAGGAAATGTCGGAGACTTCCACGCCCAGCGCGGTCGAAGTGTCGCCAAAAATCGCGTAGTGCCCATCGCTGGTGATGTCCACGGAATTGGCATACGTGGCGCCCTGCGACGTCACCGTCGCGGTCGAGGATTGTTCGTCGCCGTTCGACAGCGGCGTGCCCCCCGCAACATTAAAAGATTCGATTGAGCCGTCACTATAAGTGGCGACCAGCATGTTGCCCCGCACCGCCATGCCGTTGATGACTCCGCCCTGCACGCCCACGACCGCGGTATCACCAATAAACGCCAGCCCGCACCCGGACTGCAGCGCAAACGTCCCAATCGTGTTGGAGTCGCTGAAGCTGGCATACAAATAACTGCCGCCCAGCGCCAGCCCAATCCCGTTCGAAGTGCCGCCGTCGGTCGGCGATCCCGTGGCTTGGCCCACCAACGTCAAACTCCTGACCGCGATGCCTACAATGTCGCCGCTCCCTGCGTCCGAGGCAAAAACGCACTGCTCGTTCCCGCTGTCTTCCATGGAACCGCTCACGGCAATGCGATCCATGCCAAAGTATCCGCCCGCAATGCCAACCCCCCCGGTCTGCACCTGTTGCTGAAAAGTCAGCGCCCCATTCGCCCCCACCGCGTAGAAGCTGACCCCCGAGGCATACGGAAACGCCGCGTCATCGTTGGTGACGACGTACTGCGTCCCAGCCTGGGCCAGCGCATTCAACGACAGTCCGCCCGCCGCCAGAACGCCCGCCAGCAGCGCGATCAAGCGCAGCGACCCGAACTGCGAGAACCCCTTCATACTGCACATCCTTGCAAGCCCAAGTCCCTTGGTCCCCCAGTAAACCACGCTGGGGACAGCCATTCAAGAGCCTTTGGAAGGACTTTCCCGGAGGGCAATCACGGAGCTGCAACCCGTTGCGGAAAAGCGGCAAAGCGATTCCGTCGCAGGCGAAAAGTACCAAGGGTTAATGTGGGGCGGCCACTCCTGCCCGCCAATTGCCGGCGCTAAGAAGACCCGATCAGGGAAACGGCTCCGCGAACCACTCTTAAACGAAGCAACTCCCGGACTTTCTCCGCAGGCACGACTCGGCCAGCTTCAGCGTCCCGGATGCCTTCGTCAATGGCCGCGAGAGTTTCCTCGTCTTCATCGTCAAGGATGGGAGCGGGATCTTCAAGGTCGAATTTCTTTGCCTTCGCCATGAGTTTATCGTAGCCCGGATTGGGGCCCGATGCAATGAGAACGGTCGCCCTGAGCAGCATCGCTCGCGGCATTGTACTAGTCGCCATTCGAGCGACTCTGACGCTTTCGTCCGTGACATTTTTTGAAGGACTTTCCTGAGCCACAACAGCACTTGCAACGTCGTGGGTTTCTAGTGAGGCGGACCGTCTGCTTAAAATCTGCAAATTGCCAGGAGACCAATGTCAGAAGTGCGAAGAATTCACAAGTCAGGTCACCAACAGACTCCAACATCGAACGCATTGCGTCTACTGCCAACCGTAGAAAGTGTGCCGTCTCTGCGAGCAAAGCGGACGAAGCGATCAACACGCTACTTATGAACAATAGGCGCGGAATCCCCCACTCAGGGAAAGTGAAGCGCAGTATCAAATCCAAAATGCAAGCCGAAGCGACCGCTCGCACAAGTGACATTTGCATTGCATCAGCCCCGTATCGACACAAAGCTCTACTTTCCTCGCTTTGATCCGACAAAAACTGCATTCATCTTGTAAGATGTTGGTCGATTTCGAGGTATCACCAATAGCGATATCATTGAGGCTAACCCTATGAAATCACGGCAGAAGGTACTCCAGGAGTTCCGGAAAACCCGCCGCAGATTGCGGGTATCGCAGAAGGAATTGGCGCAGAGGGTCGGAGTAGGCCAGTCCTATATTTCGGAGTTGGAGCGGGGTCGGAAATTCGGGTCTCCTTACTTGTGGGCGCAGCTAATCTGGCATCTCGATGACCACGTTGAGGAACGCGGGATTGACGACCTATCGGACTCTGATGTTCAGGAACACTTTGTTTTGCACCTAGCCCCCACGGAGCCTACTCTGGTTTGGCGTTTTCTGAACTCTTTTGCCGACCAACTGAATCTCAGGTTCTACTGCCCAGTTTGCAGGAGACTTCAGCCTTTTAAGTGCTATGTGGCGGATTCGTCCTTCAAAGTAAACCCTCTGGACGGCCCGCACGTGGTTCCGGGCGACCGCGTGCTTCAGATAACATGCTCTAAGTGCCTAAAAGACGGAAGCGGAAGTTGCGGTGGATACAAAATAAGTTGGGACGGCCCGGTGAAGACTCAGAAGGTGTTGGCGGTCACCTGGCATCCGGCAGCCCGCATTTTCAACATCAGCGCGAAGCTGTTCGAAAGGGAATCTTCCATAATTAAGTGAATGCTCGAAGGTTAAGAGCTAATATGCGCGCACGCCCTCCGCGCAAATTCCGATAGAAGGGTGCCGCAGCTGAAGCAAATTGATACCTAACGCGGCCCTGAAGGGCCGCTCTTCCACGGTTGTCAGCTACTTCAGCGAAACCAGCCTATCCACTAAATCCGAATAATCCTTCTTCTCAATCCCGTGCACCTGCTTGTTGTACTCATCCACCTTCGACGAATAATTCATCGAGCAGAACTTCGGCCCGCACATCGAACAGAAAGCCGCCTCTTTGTAGAAGTCATCCGGCAGAGTCTCATCGTGCATCGCTCGCGCGGTCTCCGGATCGAGCGACAAGGCAAACTGCTTTTCCCAGTCGAATTTATACCGCGCATAACTCAACGCGTCGTCGCGGTCGCGGGCTCCCGGGCGTCCGCGGGCAATGTCGGCGGCGTGGGCGGAAATCTTGTAGGCGATGATGCCGTCCTTCACGTCTTTCTCGTTCGGCAAACCGAGATGTTCCTTTGGCGTGACGTAGCACAGCATGGCCGCGCCGTACCATCCAATCATCGCCGCGCCAATCGCCGAAGTAATGTGGTCGTAACCGGGAGCGATATCGGTGACCAGCGGGCCCAGGGTGTAAAAAGGAGCTTCGTAGCAGAGGTCGACTTCTTTCTCCACCTGCTCCTTGATCTTATCCATCGACACGTGGCCGGGGCCTTCGATCATCACCTGCACGTCGTGCTGCCACGAGATCTTCGTCAACTCGCCAAGAGTCTT
>Ga0302326_10012674_pt1 | contig 17932 bp, 15 predicted proteins | sample Palsa_T0_3_FD_202264 | JGI IMG/M metagenome (GOLD analysis project Ga0302326, IMG submission 202264) | Peat permafrost microbial communities from Stordalen Mire near Abisko, Sweden - Palsa_T0_3 | ecosystem: Environmental > Terrestrial > Soil > Palsa > Peat permafrost | place: Sweden: Abisko... | reverse complement strand
ATCGAGATAGCGAATCTCGAAGGCCTTCGCGAAATTTTGGCCGAGATTGTGCGAGGTGCCGGATTGCAGTGCTTTGCCATCGCCCATCATGGCTTCGATGGAAAAGGTTTGATCGGCGCCGGCGAAGCGTTCGGCTTCGGATTTGCGGCCCGGAATCACCGGTAGCGCAGCGTCGTTCACGGCGAAATCGGTATAGATATCGAGCATCTGGCGCGTCTCGAATTCGGCTTCGGCCAGAGTGGCGTGCGCCGTGTGGCCTTCCTGCCAGAAAAATTCGAGCGTGCGCAGGAAAAGTTTGGTGCGCAATTCCCAGCGCACCACGCTATTCCACTGATTGATCAACAGCGGCAAATCGCGATAGGACTGAATCCATTTCGCGTACATGTGGCCGATGATGGTTTCCGAAGTGGGGCGAATCACCAGCGGCTCTTCGAGCTCTTCGCCGCCGCCGTGCGTGACGACCGCCAGCTCTGGAGAAAAACCGGCGACGTGCGATTTTTCTTTGTCGATGAAGCTGCGCGGAATCAGCAGCGGGAACGCGGCATTCACGTGGCCGGTGGCCTTGAATCGCCCGTCGAGCGCCTGCTGAATGTTCTCCCAGAGCGCCCAGCCGTAGGGCCGCACGATCATGCAGCCGCGCACCGGCGCGTAATCGGCCAATTCGGCTTTCAGAACGAGCTGGTTGTACCACTCGTTGAAATCTTGGGCGCGCGTCGGCAATTTTTGTTCAGCCATGCGAATTGGGAAGCTCTCCTTCGGCGCGATGCAAACGATGAAGCGTAGTCGACGCCTCCGAGCCTGTCAACGCGCAGCGCTGAACTCGGCGGCGATTGGCCGCATCGCGCAGAGCCGCGCCCAAGCAGCTCGCCCTCGGTAATCTGCCCTCAAAACGCTAGTACCCAATAGGAATCCAAGGCACAACAACCGCAATGACTCCGTTCCCTTCCGCGCGTATGGTCATCCAATAGACAGAACGTAAAGAGCGATAGGAACTGCTTGGGCGAAGATGGGAGCGGCAAATGCTTTTGATACCACTGGCGATTCTCGCTGCAATAGGCCTGGTGATCTTGCTGCGCCCCTGGCCATTTTTCCTTGGCGCGGATGAATCGCAAGCGCAAAACACTACGGCGCGAAACCTGGCCTGGGAATTCGGTAAGTGGGTTGAGCGTCAGGCACTTGCGCGCGGTCTGAACGTGCGCGGGGTGGCGCGAAGCGTGCCCATCGTGTGCCCAAAGTGCCGCAAGGCTTCCAACTATTTCGTTTATCCCGACGAACTGTGCGAGCGCTGCTGGCGCGCCACGCTTAAGCCCATCTCCACTTCCACACCCGTTAAGGGCAATCGCCTCTAAATCCGGCTCAGCGGCGCCGAGTCAGGCGCGACTCGACAAGTTCATCCTCTCGCTGCACGCCGAAGCGACCTCCGCAGTCAATTCCTGTGGCCCAGCACGTCTTCGTACACACATTGCACCTGATCGGCGGAGCGCTGCCAGGAAAAACTGCGCGCCAGTTCGCGGCCGCGCGCAATCAGAGTGGCGCGCAAATCGTCGTCGGTCAAGATTTGGCGGATGCCGCGGGCAATCTCGAACACGTTTTCCGGATTCACCAGCAGCGCCGCGCCGCCGAACACTTCCGGCATCGACGAAACGTTGGAGGTGAGCACGGGCGTGCCGTGCGCCATGGCTTCGAGCGGCGGCAATCCGAAGCCTTCGTAAAGTGAAGGAAAAAGAAAGGCCGCGGCACGGGCGTAGAAAACGCGCAGCACCGGCTGCGGCAAAAAACCCAGGAAGCGCACGTCGCCGCGCACGCGCGAGCGCACCACCGCGCGGCGCAGATCGGATTGCTCGCCGAGCGCATCGCCGATCAACAGCAATTTCAACTGCGCGTAGCGCGGATCGTCGGCCAATTCGGCCTTGGCCACGGCGAAGGCTTCGATCAGGCGCGGCAGATTTTTCTGGGGCTTGATGTTGCCGGCATAAAGAACATAGGGGCCGGTGACGGCGTGGCGCGCGAGAACCGCTTCGGCGTCGGCCGGCTCGGGTTCGCGCAGAAAAAGTTCATCGACGGCGTTGTAGATCACTTCGATCTTGCCTTCGCTCACGCCGAACGTGGAGGCCAGATCGCGCTTGGAGGCCTGCGACACTGCCAGGATGCGGTCCGCGCGGGCGAGAGCGCGGCGCGCGAAATAGAGGCGCCCAGCGCGCACCGGCGACGACGTGCCGACGACGGGCTGTAGAACGTCGGTCAAATCGTGCACCGTGATCACCAATTTCGAGGACACAATTGCGGGCGCGTAAAACCACGGCATGTGCAACAGGTCCACGCGCACGCGGCGCAAAAGCAAAGGGAGCGCAAAATGCGTGCTGAACGAGCCGACCGCCGCGGGATATTCGAGCAACTGGAAATTGACGGGCAGCCGGCCGCACAGCTCAAGATGCTTTCGCTGGCCGATCAACAGATAGTGCGTGCGGCGATCGGTGCGCGCCAGATGCTGCAGAATATTGCGGATGTAGGTGCCGAGTCCGAAATCGCCGGCGCGGCGAATATCAATCGCTACGCGCATCGCTCCACCGGCGTTGGTAGAGCGGGAAGCGCGCGGTGAACTCGGCGACTTCGGCGCGCACGCGGCGCTCGCGCTCGGCATCGCCCAAGTGTTCGAGCACTTCGGCGATCCACTGCGCGATTTTTTCCATTTCCGGTTCGCGCATCCCGCGCGTGGTGATGGCCGGCGTGCCCAGGCGGATTCCTCCGGCGACCATCGGCGGCGTGGGATCGAAGGGAATGGAATTTTTGTTTACGGTGATCGCGGCGCGATCGAGCGCGGGCTGCGCGTCTTTGCCCTTGATGCCGCGAGAATAAAGGTCGAGCAGAAAAAGATGATTGTCCGTGCCGCCGGAGACGATACGGAAACCGCGATTCGCGAGGCCCTGCGCGAGCGCCTGCGCATTGGCCACAATTTGCCGCTGATAGGGGCGGAACTCCGGCTGCATGGCTTCGCTGAAACATATGGCCTTGGCGGCGATGATGTGCATGTGCGGACCGCCCTGCGTGCCGGGGAAAAGAATGCGGTCCACGTCTTTGGCGTGCTGCTCGCGGCACAGGATCAGGCCGGCGCGCGGGCCGCGCAACGTCTTGTGCGTGGTCGAGGTGACGTAATCGGCGTGCGGCACCGGACTCGGGTGCACGCCGGCGGCGATTAAGCCCGCGATGTGCGCCATATCGACGAAAAGAAGCGCGCCGACTGCGCGCGCGATTTCTCCCATGCGCGCGAAATCGATCACGCGTGAATAGGCGCTGGCGCCGACCACGATCATTTTTGGCCGATGCTCTTCCGCGAGCGCGGCGAGCTCGTCGTAATCGATCATTTCCGTATCGCGGCGCACGCCGTAGGCGATGAATTTATACATGATGCCGGAGAAATTCAGCGGATGGCCGTGGGTGAGGTGCCCGCCATGCGCGAGATTCATGCCCAGCACGGTATCTCCGGGCTTGAGCGCCGCCATGTACACAGCGACGTTGGCCTGCGTGCCGGAATGCGGCTGCACGTTCGCGTGTTCCGCGCCGAAGAGTTGTTTCGCGCGATCGATCGCAAGCTGCTCGATCTGATCGGCGAATTCGCAGCCGCCGTAATAGCGGCGGCCGACGGAGCCTTCGGCATATTTATTGGTGAAGACCGAGCCCATGGCCTCGAGCACGGCTTCGGAGACGAAATTCTCCGACGGAATCAATTCGAGGCCAGTGGCCTGGCGCTGCGCTTCCGCGCGCAGAATTTCCGCGACGACCGGATCCACTTCGGCGAGCGGAGCGTTCATGCGATCGGTGGGAGAAGTTGTGATTGGGTTCATTGCTTCACGCTCGCTTTCGAGGTCGCGCCCGGGGCGCGGTGGAACTGACTGCCGTCAAACTTTCGAGTGCGCATCGCGCTCGTGATCGAGTTCCGCGATCTTGTCGATGCGACGCTGGTGCCGGCCAACGCGAAACTCCGTGGCCAAAAAATCTTTGACGATTTCTATGGCTTGGTCGTCGGTGACGACGCGGCCGCCGAGCGTGAGTACGTTGGCGTTGTTGTGTTGCCGCGCCAGGCGCGCCGTCATGGCATCGTGCGCCAGGGCCGCGCGGATGCCTTCGATTTTGTTCGCGGCGATGGACATGCCGATGCCCGTGCCGCAGGCCAGAAAACCGAAATCGTCTTGCCCCGCGACCACGCGATCGGCAACTTTCTTCGCGTAATCGGGGTAATCGACCGATTCTTCCGACCAGGTGCCCATATCGTCCACGGGATAGCCGGACGTTTCGAGATATTTCTTCACGGCTTCTTTGACGTGATATCCCGCGTGGTCGGCGCCGATCGCTATGCGCGGTTTGTTCTCAATTTCCGTCATCAAGATGGTTCCGCTGCGATTCTAGCAGGATGCCGCACCAAGTATAAAGTGCCGCCGCGCTTACACCGCGACGATTTCGAGTTCCGCGACGCGGCCCGCGCGAATCGAAAACGCACGGATCGGCGCGGGCGCATCCGCGCGCGGCGAAAGAATGAAATACGCGGCCTCGGGATAAAACGCGCACTCGATATCGCGCGGCGAAGGCGCATTGTCGCTCGCAAGATGCGAGTGGTAAATGCCGGCAAATTCAATACGCGCGGCGCGAATGCGGCGAAACAGCGCGAACAATTCGCGCGGAGCAATTTCGTATGCGGTAGCGCTGGCCAGCACATTCGCAGCGGGCAACAGGGTGGTGATGACGCCGTCGCGCGCGGCCAGCAGGCCGCAGCATTCCTGATCGGGGTGCGCAAGCGCAGCGGCGTGAAGCTGGGCGAGAACTGCGGACGCGATGCGAACGGATTCGCTCACGGCCAAAGTGTACACCGGCGCGCGATGAGCGCCGCCAACGGCACGGCGAGCGGCGAAAAATGCCGTTTCGCGGAATCAGGCTTTCTGCGGCGAGCGGCGCAGGAACGTGGGCACGTCGAGATCGTCGGCGGCGGAATCCTGCTGGTGGATGACTTCGGAAACGTTCTGGCGAACTTCGTCGACCACGTTGGGCTGATCGCGCGTGGCCTTCCAGGTTTTCGGCAGATAGGAGGCGCGCTGCTGATTCGGAGATTTTCGCGCCGCTTCGCGGAAACCGGCGGCGATCACCGTGATTTTCACGGATTCTTTCATCGCGTCGTCTTGCACGGCGCCGAAAATAATGTTGGCATTTTCGTGCGCGGCTTTTTGGATGATGGAGCTGGCTTCGTGCACTTCGTGCAGAGTGAGGCTGGAGGAGCCGGTGACATTAATAAGGATGCCTTGCGCGCCCTGGATGGAATTGTCTTCGAGCAGCGGACTATTGATGGCGCGATTGGCGGCGTCGATCGCGCGGTTCGAGCCGGAGGCGACGGCGGTGCCCATCACGGCGTAACCCTGGCCCTGCATGATGGTTTTTACGTCGGCGAAATCGCGATTGATGATGCCAGGAATGGTGATGATGTCGCTGATGCCCTGCACGGCCTGGCGCAGAATGTCGTCGGCGATGCGAAAGGCCTCGAAGAAACTGGTGCCGCGCTCGACGGTTTCCATCAAGCGCTCGTTCGGAATCACGATGACAGTGTCAACGCAGCCGACAAGTTCGGAAAGCGCCTGCTCGGCTTGCAGCATGCGGCGCTTGCCCTCGAACGCGAAAGGCTTCGTGACCACGGCGACCGTAAGCGCGCCGAGTTCGCTGGCAAGCGAAGCCACTACGGGCGCCGCACCGCTGCCGGTGCCTCCGCCGAGGCCGGCGGTGAGAAAAATCATGTCCGCGCCTTCGAGCGCTTCGATGATTTTTTCCGTGTCTTCCAGCGCGGCTTTGCGGCCGACCTCGGGATTGGCGCCCGCGCCGAGTCCCTTGGTGAGCTTCGCGCCGAGCTGCAATTTCACCGGCGCTTGCGAAAGTTTGAGCGCCTGCAAATCGGTATTCGCGCCGACGAATTCCACGCCTTCCACTTTGGCGCGGATCATGCGATTGACGGCGTTGGAGCCGCCGCCGCCCACGCCGATCACTTTGATCCGCGCGCCCTGCTGATGATCGTCGGTGAACGAGATGCGAATACCGTTTCCGTTGTCTTTCGCCGTCATGTTGTTGCCTCCCTGAATTCTTGCCGGTGCGTCGAGCGCTAGCCTCCGGCGAACATACTTTTGATTTTTCCCACCAGCGTTTGCGGCGAAGCGGGCGCTTGACGGCGCGCGCGAGCCGCGTACAGCAACAGACCGACGCCAGTGGCGTATTCCGGCTGGGAGAGTTCCTCGGGCATTCCATCGAGTCCGCGCGGCGCCGCGAGGCGCACCGGCAGATTGAAAACTCTTTCGGCAAGTTCGGGCAAGCCGCGCAGGCGCGCGCCGCCGCCGCAAAGCACAAAGCCGGCGGCCAATTGGCCGTCGAGGCCGGCGCGGCGCAAATTGTCGGACACCAGCGAAAGCAATTCCTGCGCGCGCGGGCCGACAATTTCGTGCAGCATGCGCGAATAAATAATGCGCGGCGGGCGGTCGCCAACGCTGGCGATTTCGATCGAAGCATCTTCGCCTTCGAGCTCGCGCCAGACGCAGGCATGCTCGCGCTTCAATTTTTCGGCTTCAGGAATCGGCGTGCGCAAACCGACGGCGAGATCGTTGGTGAAATGATCGCCGCCGACGGGCAACGCGTCACTGTGGCGCACGACGCCGCCGGTGAAGGCGATGATTTCGGTTGTGCCGCCGCCGATTTCGAGCAGGCAAACGCCCATCTCGCGCTCGTCTTGCGTAAGGCAGGCTTCGGCCGCGGCCAAGGGCTCAAGAACGGTATCGGCCACTTCCACGCCTGCGTGATTTGCGGCGATCACCAAATTTTGCATGGCGGATGCCGAGCAAGTGACCAAGTGCACGTCGGCTTCGAGCCGCTGGCCAACCATGCCGACGGGATCGCGAATATTATCCTGCGAATCGAGCAGAAATTCCTGCGGGAGGACGTGGAGAACGACGCGATCCTCGGGCAGCGTGACGCCGCGCGCGGCTTCGACGGCGTGGCGCACGTCTTCGCGATCGATATCGCGCGGGCGATTGCCCACTGTGATTCCGCCGCGGCTGGTGACGCCGTGAATGTGTCCGCCGGCGACGCCCACAACGGCGCGCTCGACCGGGACGCCCGCGACGCCTTCGGCAACTTCGAGCGCGTGGCGAATCGAACCGGCCACAGCTTCCAGATTCACGATCAATCCCTTGCGAATGCCTTTCGATTCCGCGGCGCCCATGGAAAGAAAGCGCAGGCCGCCGAAATCGTCCCATTCGCAGATCAGCGCGCAGGTTTTCGTGCTGCCTACGTCGAGCGCGACGAGATGTCGTTCTTTCTTTGCCACTGCAATTCCCCCGAAAACTTTATGCTACGGCTTGGCTGCTGCCGCCGCGGATTGATCGTCCGGCATGGCGCGCGCGGCAGTGCCGCTTTCCGGATTCACCACTACCTGGCGTGCAAAACGCAAATCCACCGAATCCACTTGTCCGGCGGAAGCGCGCCACTGATCGATATTTCCAGCGAGAAGGCGATAGCGATTGGCAAAATCGGAATCGCCAAAATGCACAAGCACCGGCGAAGCATCGGCGCCCAGGCCGACCATCGACGCGCGAATGTCTTGCCCATCGGACAGATCGGCTTCGCTCACTTGATCGTCAGCGCCAACGCGGACCATCTCGATTTCTTTCAGGAACTCGGCGAAATTCTGCATGCGCAGCTCGCGATCCTGCGGCGCCGTGCCGTCGTCAATTCCGCCGATCACCGGGAAATGAAAATCGGCTTCGAGCGGACGCTCCAGAATCACGCCGTGCGCATCGATTAAGGCGAGATCGTTGGGCAAGCGCAGGAATGCGATGGGCGTGCGCTCGGTGACCTCGACGCGAATGCGATTCGGCAAGACGCGCTGCAAAACGGCCGACTCAATCCACGGCAGCGCTTCGAGCTCCTGGCGGCGCGCGTTCAGCGGAACGCGCAAAATGCTGCGGCCAACGTCGGGCGCGAAGACAGAGGACACGGCGGCATCGGAAACGAAGCGATTGCCAGAGATTTCAACTTGATCGAGGCTGGCCAACGCGACGCGCGGAGAAAAAAGCAGGAAGTATGCGGCCGCGCCGAGCGCTACGCCGCTGACCAGCGAGACGGCGGCGCCTACCAGGACACGGCGATACACCGGCCAGCTTTTTTTTCCGAACTTCGGACCGAAATTGCGGCGGCGCACCTCGATCGGCTTCTGGCGCCGCAGATACTTCGGCTCGTCTTCGGCCAGCGCTTCCGGCAGGTAGGCTTCCTGCTCTTTTTCCATAATGCTCAAGCCTTCCACACGATGACTTCTTCTTCGAGCGCAATGCCCGAAGCGCGGCGCACGCGTTCGCGCACTTCGGAAATTAAACCCAGCATATCGGCTGCGCTGGCGTGGCCCGCGTTGACGAAAAAATTGGCGTGGCGATCGCTGACGCGCGCATCGCCCACCGCGAAACCCTTTAGGCCGAGCTCATCGATCATTCTTCCCGCGGAGGAGCCGGGCGGATTCTTAAAAATGCAGCCGGCGCTTTTTTGATTGAGCGGCTGACTGGCGCGGCGCTTCTGATTGCAGATGCGAATACCTTCGAGGATTTCAGCGTACGGCTTGGAGGGCAGCTCGAGCTTCACCGAGAGCATAATATCATCGGGCGCAAAGGAAGTGTGACGGTATTCAAACGAAATTTCAGAGCCGCGCAAAGTCTCGATTCGGCCGCGGCCGGATTGAAACACTTCAACCTCGCGAACGTACGAGCCGATTTGCGTGCCGTAGGCTCCGGCGTTCATGCGCAGCGCGCCGCCCACGCTTCCCGGCACGCCGATTAATCCTTCCATGCCGCCCAGATCGCGCTTGGCGCAAGTGGTGACGGTGCGGCCAAGATCTGCGGCGGCATCGACCCAAACCGAGGTGCCATCGAAACGCCACTCGGGCTCCTGGCGCGCGAGTTGCAGGATCACCCACGGCAATTCGCCATCGTCGATCAGCACGTTGCTGCCTCCGCCCAGGAAACGATGCGGAATTCTGGCGGTATTGAGATGCGCGACGAGTTCAGGAAGCGACGCGTGGCGGCGAACGAGAAGAATGTCGGTTGTGCCGCCGATGCCGAGCGAAGTGCGATCGGCGAGCGAGGCGCCAGCGATGTGCTGAACTTCGATCGCGCCGAGCGCCGCGAGGAGATTGAGATCAGTGATCCGCATGGTCCCCCACTTTCGCGTGGCGCGCCGCCGTTGCCGGCGAACCGATGAGCAGGGCCAATTCATCGGCGGCGCGGCCGACGTTGCCGGCGCCGATGGTGAGGATGGCGTCGCCGGGACGAGCGGCGGAGAGCAACGCGTCAATTCCCTCTTGCAGCGTGCTGCGAAACAGGACGTGTGTGTGGCCCTCAGCGCGGATGGCGGCGGCGAGGGCTTCGCTGGTGACACCGGGGATGGGAGCTTCGCTCGCGGCATAAATATCCGCGAGCACCAGAAGATCTGCGCGATCGAATGCATGGCAAAAATCCTGCCAGAGATATTTGGTGCGCGTGTAGCGATGCGGCTGAAATAAAACCAGCAGGCGCTTGTAGCCTCGCGCGGCTTCCAGCGTGGCGCGGATTTCGGCGGGGTGATGGCCGTAATCGTCGATCACGGTGATGCCGCCGACGACGGCTTTCACCTCGAAGCGGCGGCCCACGCCGGTGAACGCGGACAATCCTTCGCGAATGCGCGCGGGCGCGAGATCGAGATAAAGGCCGACGGCGACGGCCGCGGCGGCGTTAAGGACATTGTGCAGGCCGGGCGGTCCGTGCAAGGCGAAGAGGCCGAGGTCCTGGCCGCGATGCGTGAGGCGGAAGCGGCTGCCGAGGCCTTCGAGCTCAATTTCGCTGATCGCCAAATCGGCATCGGGAGAAATTCCATAGGTGATCGCGGTGCGATGAATCTGCGGGAGAATCGCACGCACGTTGGGATCGTCGATGCACAGGACAGCCGCGCCGTAGAACGGCACGCGATTTACGAATTGCGCGAAGACTTCCTGGATCTCTTCGAGCGAGGAATAGTGATCAAGGTGCTCGCGGTCGATGTTGGTGACCACGGCGACTACCGGCGAGAGTAAAAGAAAGGAGCGATCGCTTTCGTCGGCTTCGACGACCATGTAATCGCCTTTGCCAAGGCGCGCTGTTGTGCCGGCGTGATTCACGCGGCCGCCGACGACGAACGTGGGATCGAGATCGGCTGCGGCGAGCACCGACGCGATCATCGAAGTGGTGGTGGTTTTGCCGTGGGCGCCGGCGATGGCTATGCCGTATTTCAGGCGCATCAGCTCGGCCAGCATTTCGGCGCGTGGGATGGCGGGAATTTTCAGGAGCGCGGCTTCGACCAGTTCGGGATTGTCGCGGCTTATCGCGGCCGAGACTACGATCACATTCGCGCCGCGCACATTTTCGGCGCTATGCCCTTCGCTGATTTGTGCGCCGAGCGATTGCAGGCGCTCGGTGATCGGCGAAGATTTCGCGTCGGAGCCGGAAACGGTGTAGCCAAGCGTCAGCAGAACTTCCGCGATGCCGCTCATGCCGATGCCGCCGATGCCGACGAAGTGGATGCGGCGGAATTTCTGGAACGCGCCGGTCATGTCGTTGCGCCTTGCCGCGCGACTTGCTCGATCAGGTTCACGATGTCGCGCGCGGCGTTGGGACGCGCCAGGCTGCGCGCACGCGCGCCCATCTCGACGATGCGCTGCGGTTGATCGAGCAGAGAGAAAATGGCTTGCGCGAGGCGCGCGGGAGAAAGTTCGGATTCGGTGATCACCTGCGCGGCGCCGGCGCGTTCGGATTCGCGCGCGTTGCGCAATTGGTGGCTATCGGCGGCGGCGCCGAAAGGGATGAAGATGGAGGCGCGTCCGGCGGCGGCGATTTCGGCGGAGGTGATCGCGCCGGAGCGGGAGACGATCAGGTGAGCTTGGGCGAATCGTTCGGCCATGTCGCCGATGAACGGCACAACCTCCGCGTCGAGATCGCGGCCGTCATACGCCGCGCGCACATCATTATAGTCACGCGGGCCGGTCTGATGAACGATGGAAAGTTGCGCGCGGCGCGTGGAAAGCAAATCGAGCGCACCGATGACGGCGCGATTAACGGCGCGCGCGCCCTGACTGCCACCGGTGATGAGCAAGCGGAACGGCGCGGAGGGCTGCGCGGCCTGCACGCGAAAAAATTCCGCGCGCACGGGGCAGCCGGTGAGCACGGCTTTGCGGCCCAGGCGTTCGGTGGGCTCGGCGTAAGCCGTGGCGACGCGCGTGACCATCGCGGAGAGAACGCGATTGGTGAAGCCGGGCTCGGCGTTGGGTTCCAAGATCACGGTCGGTAAATCCTTCCAAATCGCGGCCAGCATTACCGGGCCGGCTGCATAACCACCCACGCCGAATGCCGCGGCAAATTTGTGGCGCCGCAGAATCGCGGCGGAATCCCACAAGCCCAGCGGCAGCAGCGAAAGATTGCGCGCCAGCGTCAGGCCGCCCAGGCCCTTCCAACCGGCCGACCGAATCAATTCCAGCGGCAAGCCCGCGGCGGGTACGAGCTTGGTTTCCAGACCGCGCGCCGTGCCGGCGAAAATCACTTTGCGATCCGCACCGCGAGACAGCCACTCGCGCGCGACAGCCAGCGCCGGAAAAACGTGGCCTCCTGTGCCGCCTCCCGCGACGAGCAGATTCAAATTCGTCGCCTCCGCGCCAAATCTTCAATCGTCAAGCCGCGCATTCAATCCGCGTGCTGGCTGATGTTCAGGAGCACGCCGGTGGCCAAGAGCACGACCAGCAAGCTCGAACCGCCGTAACTGATGAACGGCAGCGGAATACCCTTGGTGGGCATCATGCCGAGCACCACGCCGAGATTGATCAGCGCCTGGCTGATGACCATCACGGTGATGCCCAGCGCCACTAGCCGGCCAAACGTATCGGGCGCGCGCAGCGAGGCGCGAACGCCGCGCCAGGCATAGATCGCAAACAGCGCGAGGACCAGCGCCGCCCCGATGAAGCCCAGCTCTTCGCAGATCACCGCAAAAATGAAATCCGTGCTGGCCTCGGGCAGGTAAAACAATTTTTGCTTGCTCTCCATCAGGCCCACGCCGGTCAGGCCACCGGTGCCGACCGCGATCAGCGACTGCATCAATTGAAAGCCGCGGCCCTGCGGATCGGCATTGGGATTCAGGAAGGCGACGACGCGCTGGAAGCGATACGGCGTATCGACGATCAGCAATACGATCGAGCAGCCGGCGAACGCACCCGCGCCACCAACATAGGTCCATGAAAGGCCCGCGGCGAAGAGCAGCGCGAACGCCACAATGAATATCTGCACAGCCGTGCCGAGATCGGGCTCGAAGACCACAAGACACGCCAGCGCGACAACCGGCGCGACCGCAGGCAGCAGCGAGTTGCGCCAATCGTTCACATCGGGACCACGGCCTTGCAGGCGCAGCTCGAGAAACCACGCCAGATAGAAAATGACCACCAGCTTTGCAAACTCCGAGGGCTGCAAACTCGCGGGGCCGATGCGAATCCAGCGATGCGTGGCGTGCGAGCGATCCAGAAAGAAAACGCCGGCGAGCAAAGCCAGGACGATGAACAACGCCGTGAAGATGTATGGCGGATTGCGAAATTTTCGGTAATCGACATTCATCAGATAGAGCATTCCGGCGAGGCCAGCGACGAGCCAGATCGATTGGCGCAACAGAAAATGATAGCTGCTGCCGAATTGTTCGCGCGCGGTCATGGCCGAGGCGCTGAAGACCATCACGGCGCCGACCAGGCACAGAGCTATGGTAGCGAGGAAGAGCCAGCGGTCGGTTTCGAGGCGGCGCGGCATGGTCAGGTTTTGGGCGCGGCGTGAGTGGCCGCCGCTATCTTGGCATTTCCAGGCGTCGCCACGTCCGCGAGGCGGCGCACGAGTTGCTTGAAGACGCGGCCCCGGTGCTCGTAACTGGTGAACTGATCGAAACTCGCGCAGGCCGGAGCGAGTAAGACCGTTTCGCCGGCGCGCGCGCTTTCGGATGCGATTTCCACGGCGCGCTCAAGCGTGCCAGCGTGAATCACAGGCACCGCGCCGCGCAACTGCGATTCGATCTTTTCCGCAGAGGCGCCGATCAGCAGCGCCGTTCGCGCGCGATCGCGCAGCGCTTTGCGCAAAATTCCGTAGTCGCTGCCTTTGTCTTTTCCGCCGAGAATTACCAAGAGGCCGGTGGGAAACGCGTCGAGAGCTTTTAGCGTGGCGTCTACATTTGTTGCCTTGGAATCGTTGAAGTAGCTGACGCCGGCGATCTCGGCCACAAATTCCAGGCGATGCTCGACGCCGGCGAAGGTGCGCACGCCAGCCGCAACAGCCGAAGGCGTGGCGCCCACCAGCAGTGCGGCGCAGGCCGCAGCCAAAACATTTTCGACATTGTGATCGCCGCGCAGACCGATTTCTTCGCGGCTCAGAATCACGGTGTCGGTGCCGTCGCGGCGGAAAACAACCTGCTCGCCGCGCAAGAACGCTCCGCTCGAAACGTGCTTGCTGCGGCTGCACCAATATATTTGCGGCCCCGATGGCGCGTACTGCGCGGCGTTGGCGTCGTCGGCGTTCAGGACAGCGAAATCCCGCTCGGTTTGATTTTCAAACATACGTGCTTTGGCGCGGCTATACGCTTCAAAAGACGCGTGGCGATCCAAATGATCGGGCGTGAGATTCAGCAGCACGCCAACGTCGGGACGCAAATCGCGGATGCCTTCCAGCTGAAAACTGCTGACTTCCGTAACGGTGATCGTCGCGTCGCTGCTTTCGGAGACGCGCGAAATCAGCGGCGTGCCGATATTCCCGGCGACAATCACCGGCACGCCTGCGGATTCCAGGATGTGACCGATGAGCGATGTCGTGGTCGTCTTTCCGTTCGAGCCAGTGATTGCAATCATCCGCCCGCGCAGAAATCGCCAGGCCAATTCGATTTCGCTCCAGATCGGAATGCCGGCATCGCGCGGCGCGGCCAAGAGCGGCAAATCCAGTGGAACGCCGGGGCTGGGCACGATTAAATCCTGCTCGATAAACGTGCTCGCGGTATGACCGCCGAGTTCGAGCGTGCAACCGGCGGCGCGCAATTTCTCCGCGGCTTCGCGCACTTCGCTTTCGGGCCGCTCCTCGCTGGCGGTGACGTTGGCACCGTGCGCGGCGCAAAAGAGCGCCGTGGCGATGCCCGTGCGCGCGAGCCCCACCACCAGCACGCGCTTGCCCGTAAGATCGATGGCCGGCTTCAAAGTCTTCGTCCTACCTCAATTTCAGCGTGGTCAGCGAGAACAGCGCGAAGACCAGCGCGGCAATCCAAAATCGCACGATGATCTTCGATTCGCTCCAGCCAAGCATTTCAAAATGATGATGCAGCGGCGCCATGCGAAAAATGCGCTTGCCGGTCATGCGATACGATCCCACTTGCAAGATCACCGAAAGCGCTTCAAGCACGAACACGCCGCCCACGGAAACCAATAAAATTTCCTGCTTGATGGCCACGGCGACAAAACCAATCGAGCCGCCCAGCGCCAACGAGCCAACGTCGCCCATGAAAATATCGGCCGGATGCGCGTTGTACCAGAGGAATCCCAGCGCTGCGCCCACCAGGGCCCCGCAAAAAACAGTCAGCTCGCCCACCTGCGGCAAATGTTGGATGTCGAGATAAGCGGAAAATCCGGCGTGGCTGGTGATGTATGTGAGCACCGTAAGAGCTCCGGCGGCGATTACCACGCAGCCGATCGCCAAGCCGTCCAAGCCGTCGGTGAGGTTCACGCCGTTCGACGAGCCGACGATCACAATGATCACGAACACCAGAAACGGCAAATAGGCGAGCACTGAAAGCATCCCGTGATTCGTGAGGCTATGAATCACGAGATCGGGATGAAACTTCTTGAAGAACGGCACGCTGAGCTGCGTGGAGTAGGCGCCGTCGTCGGTTAGTCTCAGGAGCGACGCCGCCACCACCAAACACACCAGCACTTGCAGGGCAAATTTTCTTCGGCTCGAAAGTCCTCGATTGTGACGCCGCGCCACTTTCTGAAAGTCGTCAATGAAACCGATCGCGCCGAACCCAACCATCGCAAAGAGCGCGAGCAAAACATAAAAATTACTCAGGTCGGCCCACAACAACGTTGGCACAACGGTGGCCATCACGATCAACACGCCACCCATCGTCGGCGTGCCGGCCTTGGCGTAGTGGCTCTGCGGTCCTTCTTCGCGAATGAACTGGCCGATCTGCAGTTCGCGCAGGCGCCGGATCACCCACGGCCCCAGCACCAGCGTCAGCAGCAGCGCCGTCAAACTGGCAAGAGCGGTGCGCACCGTGATGTAGCGAAAAACGTTCAGCGGGTGGAACGACGGTTCAAGCCGGTAGAAGAGCACGTACAGCATGCTAGCCGCGCTCCCCGGCGTGGGCGCCTGCCGCCGGAACGGGGACATGCGCGCCGTAACGGGCTTCAAGAGCTTCCACCACGCTTTCCATACGCACGCCGCGCGAACCCTTCACCAAAATCAGATCGCCCGGCTGCGCAAGGTCAGCCACGGCACGCGCTGCTTCGGCCGAGGTCGGAAAAAATTCCGCGCGCGCGTCCGGTTGGCCGGCCTCGATCGCGCCACGCACAAAATCCAGGGCGTCGCCCTGCACGCCGATGATCCAATCGATGCGGCCCGACGCCGCGGCTCGGCTGCCCGATGCGCGATGCAAGTCGGGCGAGCGCGAGCCAAGCTCAAGCATCTCTCCGGCGACCAGAATGCGCCGGCGCGCATCCGTCGCGCGTTCGAGCCATTCGATCATGGCTTCGAGAGCGACGGGATTCGAGTTGTAAGAATCGTTCATCACCGTAAATCCCGGCGCGAAATGCAAAAGCCGGCCGCGCATCCCCGTAGGAGCGAGCGTCGGGAAAACGCGCACAGCTTCTGCCGCGCCAATGCCCCACACGCTCGCGGCCGCAAGCGCGGCCAGAGCGTTGGAAATGTTATGGCGCCCAGCCAGGGGCAATTCCAAGCGCGCGCGGCCCTCCGGCCAAACGAAATCGAAAGCCGAACCGTCCAGACCGCGATCTTCAATCTCTTCCGCGCGATATTGCGCCGGCGCGGTGCCGAGCCCAAACGTGATTACGCGGCCCGGCGCGACGCTGGCGAACTCCGCCACGCGCGAATCGTCGGCGTTCAGCACGGCATAGCTCGTCTCGCTCGGCAAGCCCTCAATCAATTCGCGCTTAGCCAGCGCGATCTGCTCGACGGAATCGAAAAACTCAAGGTGCACAGTGGCGACGCGCGTGACCACGCCCACATCCGGCCGCGCAATTTCCGTCAGTCGCCGCAATTCGCCGGCGTGCGACATCCCCAGCTCAACCACCGCGGCTTCGTCCTGATCGTCCAGGCGCAGCAGCGTGAGCGGCAATCCGTATTCGTTGTTCAAATTTCCTTCGGACTTCAACACGCGCATCCGCGCCGACAGCAGTGCCGCCAAGATTTCCTTTGTGGTCGTCTTTCCAACTGAGCCCGTAACCGCGGCCAGCCGCTTGCCCCAGCGGCGCCGTACGGCCTGCGCCAAATCCTGGAGCGCCGCGGTTGTGTCGGCAACTCCGAGCAGCCGGCCGCGGATCGCGTCTGGATACGAAGCGACGCGTTCACGCCCCACGATTGCGCCCGTCGCGCCGGCCCCCAGGGCGGCAGCCACATAATCGTGTCCGTCGTGACGCGGTCCGTGTATCGCGACGAACAGTTCGCCGCGGCCCACGGCGCGAGAATCAATCGAGACACCGGCCAGCCGCGCCAGGGCGTCGAGCCCGCCGGGCGGCGCAAGACCCAGTGCTTGAGCCACCTCTGCAATCGTCCACCGCATAGTTTCCTCAGCGAGCCAAGTGTCACCGGTGCTTGTTCACCCCCGGCAGAGCACTTACAAGAGCACAAGAGAGCACGACGCGGGCCGCGGCGTCGAAATCGTGGCCGGGCCCTACGCGCCGTAGCCGATTTGAACCAAACAGCGGCGCGCCACTTCGCGATCATCGAACTTGATCGTGCGATCGCTCAAGACCTGATAATTTTCGTGGCCCTTGCCGGCGATCAGCACGATATCGCCCGCGCGCGCCTTTTCGAGCACCAGATGAATCGCGCGCTCACGGTCCGGTTCGACAAGATATTCGGCGCGAGTGCGCTGCAATCCGACCAGCGCGTCGTTGATGATCAGCAGCGGATCCTCACTGCGCGGATTGTCGCTGGTCAGCACGACAAAATCGCTGCCGCGGCCCGCGGCTTCGCCCATCAGCGGACGCTTGGCTCGATCGCGGTCGCCGCCGCAACCGAAAAGCGTGAGCACTCGCCCGCTGGGAACAATTTCGCGCGCCGTCGCTAGAAGATTGCCCAGCGCATCGTCGGTGTGCGCGTAGTCGACGACCACCAGAAACGGTTGGCCGGCCACCACGCGCTCGGATCGCCCAGGCACGAATTCGAGTTGCGCGATTCCAGAGGCAATCGCCGCCGGTTCGATTTCCAGCGCGGTCGCCGCGCCAATCGCCGCCAGAATGTTGTAAACGTTCGTGCGGCCCACCAAGCGCGAGCGTACGGGGATGGGGCCGGAGGGCGTCTCGACGTCAAAATCCAAGCCGTCACCGCCGAGTGCGATTTTTCGCGTGGTGATTTCGCCGGAGCGCAAGCCATAGCGCAGTGTCCGCGCCGCGATGCCGTCAAGTCGCGCGCCGTAATCGTCATCGGCGTTGACGACGCCAACGCGCGCGGGCCCTTTGCCCGTGCTTTCAAACAACAGCCGCTTGGCCGCGAAATACGCATCGAAAGTTTTGTGAAAATCCAAGTGATCGCGCGTCAGATTCGTGAATACCGCGACCGCGAACTCGCAGCCCCACAATCGATCCATCGCCAGCGCGTGCGAACTCGCTTCCAGC
>Ga0302326_10012673_pt1 | contig 17932 bp, 14 predicted proteins | sample Palsa_T0_3_FD_202264 | JGI IMG/M metagenome (GOLD analysis project Ga0302326, IMG submission 202264) | Peat permafrost microbial communities from Stordalen Mire near Abisko, Sweden - Palsa_T0_3 | ecosystem: Environmental > Terrestrial > Soil > Palsa > Peat permafrost | place: Sweden: Abisko... | reverse complement strand
GCTCCTCCCGCCGGTCGCCGCTCGGCAGGTCCAGGTCGATGTCGGGCCAGTCCGTGCGGCCCTCCGAGAGGAAGCGCTCGAAGAGCAGCTTGCTCTCGATCGGGTCGACGGCCGTTATCCCGAGCGCGTAGCAGACCGCGCTGTTGGCGGCGCTCCCGCGCCCCTGCACGAGCGACCCGCGCTCGCGCGCGAAGGAGCACAGGTCCCAGACGAGGAGAAAATACCCGCTGAAGCCCAGCTTCGCGATGAGCGCGAGCTCGCGCTCGAGCTGGCGGCGCACGTCGCCGACCACGCTGCCGTAGCGCTGCTGCGCCCCGAAGTAGGTCATCTTCCGCAGGAACGAGTCCTGCGACTCGCCGGCGGGCACCGGGTGGTCCGGGAACCTGTACCCCAGGTTGGCGAGCGTGAACTCGAGCCGCTCCGCGATCCGCTCCGTGTTCGCAAGCGCCTCGGGCAGGTCCGCGAACAATGCCGCCATGGCCCCGGGGCTCCTCAGGTGCCTCTCGCGGTTGGGGGCGAGGCGCCGGCCCGCCGCGTCGAGCGTCGTGTGGTGGCGCAGGCACGTGAAGACGTCGAGGACGCCGCAGCTCTCGGGCGTCGCATGAAGGACGCCGTTCGTCGCAAGGAGCGGCAGGGCGCGGGCGCGCGCCCAGTCGACGAGGAACTGGTTCCAGCGCTCCTCGCCGGCGACCCGGTGGCGCTGGATCTCCACATGGAGCCGGTCCCCGAAGATCGCCGCCAGCCGGCCGCCCTCCTCGGCCGCGGCGGCCGGGCCTCGGCCGAGCCACGCCCGCCGCACGGGACCCTCCTCGTCCCCGGTGAGCGCGAAGAGCCCCGGGGCCGCCTCGGCCAGCTCGCCCCATGCGACGCGCCCCTCTCCCTTCTCCGCCCGCAGGTGCGCCGTCGTCAGCAGCCGGCAGAGCCCCCGGTAGCCCTCCCGCGTCGCGACGAGGACCGGCACGACGCTTTCGTCCTCCATGGTGAGCTCGCACCCGACGAGCGCCCGCACGCCCGCCTCCCGCCCGGCCATGTGGAGCCGCACGGCGCCGTAGACCCCGTCGCGGTCGCAGAGGGCGAGGGACGGCATTCCCAGCCGCCCGGCCTCCGCGGCCAGGGATTCCGGCAGGGAGCCGGCGCGCAGGAACGAGAACGCGCTGCGCGCATGGAGTTCGACATAGGGCATCGGCTCCTCCCGCTAGTCCAGCATCCCCTCCACGCTCCAGCCGTCCGCCGTGCAGGTGACCTGGTAGACGCCGCCCCCCTCCATCTCGACCTGCCAGGTCTCGGCGGCCCAGGCCCCCGGCTTCCACCAGTCACCCGCGCCGCGCCAGGGCCCTAGCGCGGCGCACACGCGCCCCTCGAGCCGCCCCGCCTCGAGGCGGGCGGGCCGGCCCGCGTCGCAGACGACGCGCACGGGCCACGGTGGCCGGAACCGGCGCAGGACAGGCCCGCGCGCGGGATGCACCTGCGCCTCGGCGGGAGGGGCCACCGCCTCGGCGGGCCGTTCCATGGTGAACGCGTCCGGCCGGTGGGTGTCGATCGGGACTGGAGTCCCGACGCGGTCGTCGCCGACGATCGCCGCGACACGGGCGAGGTTCTCCCAGAACGACGCCGGGTCGCGCAGGCCCGCGTCGAACAGGCCCTCCTGCCTCTCCTGCGGCCGCGCCGGGGCGGCGACCAGCCGCACCCCCGCGACACGGGCGGCGGTGCGGACGGTCTCCAGGTGGGAGTTGAGGACGCGCATCCAGCCCTCCACGTCCGCGCCCGGCTCCGGCAGCCGGAACTCCCTTCGGTGGTCGGTCTCGTCCTCGAGGAGGAGCGTGAGGGAGAGCTTCTCGGCGACGAAGCCGGCGCCCCTCAGCTCGAGGGCGACCCGCTCGGCAAACCGCCGCAGCTTGAAGAAGAGCGGCTCGATCGACTCGACCGGGGGCTCGTAGGCCCACTGCGCCGCGAAGCTCCTCGCCGGCTCGGCGAGGCGAAGGACGCGCTCCGACTCGCCCGCGGCCCGCTCCCAGAGGAGCACGCCCTCCGGGCCCATCCGCCGGCCGACCTCCGCCTTCGCCAGCGCCGTCAGCGCCCCCAGTGTCGCGATCCCCCAGCCCCGGAGGATCTCCTCCTGCCCGGGCGTCGGGTCCGCGAACAGGAGCGGCAGCGGCGCCAGGAAGCTCCCGGGATCGCGGACGATGAGGACCGGGTCCGCGCACCGCGCGGCATACGAGGCGAGGAGCGGCGTCTCCCCGGCACCCGCCCGCAGCGGCAGCCCCGCGCCGGCCAGCTCGGCCGCCCGGAGGCCCATCAGCGCCTCCGAGCGCGCCGGATCCGCGCCCCGCAGGTCCACGGTGCAGCATCCCGGGCCCGTCGACTCGACGCGCGGCGCGAGCGTGAACGCCGCCGCCAGGAGCAGGCGGTGCGCCTCGACCTCCGCCCCCGGGTCGCGCGGCCTGAGCACGATCCCCGGGCACCGGGACATCGCGAGCGTCACGGCGAGCCCCGGCGCGACGCCGCGCGCCTCGCGGGAGACCTCGGTCAAGCGTGCCCTGCGCCCCTCGCCCGCCACGAGCGCCACGGGCCGGCCGCACAGGCCGGGCTCGCTCCTGCGGAGCGCATGCAGGGCGAAGTCGGGGACGGCAAGGACCGCGTACCTCATCCGGCGAGTGCCTCGGTCGCCGGGGGGTGGCTGCGCTCCGTCCGGACGCCGAGCCGGTCGGCGACGGCCTCCCTCAGGGCGCCGGCATCGGCCAGCGAGAAGGGGGTCTCGAGGACAAGCCTCCACGGGACGGCGGGCACGAGCGGAGACGTCGTCTGGACGAGGACCGCGACGCAGCCGCCCTCCGCGGCCCGCTGCAGGCGGTACCAGGTGGACGCGGGCGTCCTGCGCAGCACGCGCTCCGCGCAGCCGCGCAGGTCGAGGACGACCGCGGCGTAGTTGCCGTCGCGAACGAGGATGTCCGCGGCGGAGAAGGCCTCCCCGGGCGCGCGGCAGCGCACCCAGACGAGGTGGCGCAGCGCGTCGCCCGGAACCTCCCCGGGCGCGAAGCCGTCCGCCCCGTCGATGAGCGCCACGCGCTGCCGGGCGTCCTGGGCCGCCCCGAGGAGCCGCGCGATCACCGTCTGGCCCCCCCCGCTCGGGACCGCCGAGACGAGCTCGGTCAGCCGCCCCGGGGGCAGGCCGCCCCCGAGGGCGTCATCGATCGAGCGGACCGCGGCGGCCGGGCCGCCGCCGGGCCTGCGGGGCCTTTCCGGGAAGCGCGCGGCAAGAAGCGACCGCAGCGCGGAGACGGTTTGGGGGGAGCCGGGCACCTGCGCTCATTCAATAGCGGCCTGCCGCGCCGCCCCGGCGGATCAGGCCCACGAGGACCCCCTGCGACTCCAGGCGGCGCTCGGGGACGATGTCCCGGTAGCGCCGGTTCTCCGCGCGCAGCACGGCGCGGCCGCGCACGTGGACGAGCCTCTTGAGGGTCGTCGTGGTCTCGTCCACGAGTGCCGCGATGATGTCCCCCGCGCGCGGCTCGCGCCGCTCGAGGATGACCAGGTCCCCGTCCATGATGTAGGCGCCTATCATCGAGTCGCCGCTGACGCGCAGCGCCCACACCTGGTTGGGGCCCGGCCGGCGGACGCCGAAGACGGAGGGATTGACGGAGATCGTCTCGTCGGGCGTCTGCTCCTGCATCGCCGGCAGCCCCGCCGGGATCGTGCCGAAGACGGGCATCTCGAAGAAGTGCGCCTGGACCGAGGAGGCCTTGAGGCCCCAGGTGCGGCCCGCCAGCTGCTCGATCTGGCCCTTGTTCGCGAGGGCGCGCAGGTGGCCGATCACGGTCGACTGGCTGGCGAGGCGGAACCTGCGCTGGATCTCGCGGGAGGAGGGCGGCACGCCCTTCTCCCGCTGGAACAGCCGGATGAAGTCGAGGACCTGCTCCTGTCTTTCCGTCATCATGACGTCGCCCCCCCGTCAGCACAGACGGACAGCTCGTTGCCGCTCGGCTCGGTGAAGTGGAAGCGGCGGCCGCCGGGGTACGAGAAGATCTCCTGGGTGATCCTCCCGCCGTTGCCGACGACGCGCTTCAGCGTCTCCTCCAGCTGCGGGTGCTGGATGACGACCAGCGCGCTGCCCGCGGCCATCGACGCGCGCCTGTTGGAGCGGGCAAACCCCCCGGCGATCCGCCCGTCGGTGAACGAGGTGTAGTCGGGGCCGTAGTCGGTGAACGTCCATCCGAACACCGTCTCAAAGAAGGCCCGGGTCGCCTCGAGGTCGGAGGCCTGAAACTCGACGTAGAATATCTTGTTGGTCTGGTCCATGGCGGGTGAATGCTGGGTGGGCTGACGATGCCGTTCAATCGAATGGCGTTCAATTGAACGGTATCCGGCCGGAATGCAAGCCCCCAAATGCGGCAGGGGCATCTCCCCCGGCGCCAGGCCCCGCCTACTCCACCCCACTTACTATACCCCATTTGGGACGGCATCGGGGGGGAGTATATTCGGCCAACGTATCGGCATCACGGCCAATACCGCCCCTTCAGGCGCGCAAGTATCCAAAAGGCCCCTTCCATGAAAACCCTCCCCATCACATTTCCGGCCATCGCGGCGTTTGCCACACTGCTGGGCTCCCCCGCCGCCGCACCGGCCCAGTCGATCCTGAAGACGGCCGGCAACTACTCGGTCCTCGCCAGCCAGGCTATCACCGTCGCGGGCGCCGGCTTCACCATCAAGAACGGCAATGTCGGCCTCTTTCCCGCCGCCACGACGAACATCACGGGCTTCCCCCCGGGCACGGTCTCGGGGACGACGCTCCTGGGGACCGCGGCGGCGATCATCGCCACCGGCGGGGCGACCCAGCAGGCGGAGGCGGACCTCCAGGTGGCCGCCACGGGCCTGGCCGCCATGGTCCCGAACGCGGATTATTCGAGCCGCGACATGGCGAGCCTGGGCGCCCTCCCCCCGGGCGTCTACAAGTGGGACGCCGCGGCGACACTGAACGGGGCGCTCGTCCTCGACGCGCAGGGAAAGAACGGCGTCGCCTGGGTCTTCCAATTCGGTACGGGGCTCACGACGGCGGTCAATTCGTCGGTCACGGTGATCAATCCCGGCTCCAACGGCGGCAGCGATGACGGCATCTTCTGGAACGCGGCTACAGGCGCCATCGTCATCGGCGACGACAATACCGTGCTCGGAAATTACATAGCGTACACGAGCATCAGCTTCACCGGCAGCACCCAGCTCCTCGGCAACGGGGGCCTTCGGTTCCTGGCGCTGAACGCCGCGGTCACCTTCGCGGGTCCCGGCACCGCCAATGCCCTCGGGGGCGCAGGCGGCGGCAACTGGACAGGCGGGTTGACCCTGAGCGGGACGAGCGTGGTCGTCACAAGTTCCGGCGGCACCGGCTCCACGGGCGGTACGGGCGGCACGGGCGGCACCGGGGGCACCAGCGGCACAGGGGGTACGGGCAGCACGGGCGGCACAGGGTCTCCTGTCATTACGAGCCCCGTCATCGCCTCCGGAACGGCCGGCACTTCGTTTCCCGCCTACAGCATTGCGGCGACGGGCCTGCCCACGAGCTACTCCGCGACCGGCCTGCCGCCCGGCCTCTCGCTCAATTCCAACACAGGGGTGATCAGCGGCACGCCCACGGCATCGGGCACCTTCTCCGTGACGATCACGGCAACGAACAGCTCGGGCTCGAGCTCCACGACGCTCACGATCACGGTTGCCTCGCAGTCCTACGCGAGGATTTCGGATTTCTCGGCGCGCGCGGTTTCCGGGGCCGGAAGCAATACGCTCATCGTGGGCTTCGTCGTCTCGGGCAACAACAAGAGCCTTATGGTGCGCGGCGTCGGTCCCGACCTGTCGTCCTTCGGGATCGCAGGGCCCCTCAATGATCCCACGCTGGCCCTCTTCAGCTCCAGCGGGATGATCGCAACGAACAACGCCTGGCAGACAAGCACCGGCGGCCAGGCCCAGGGTGCTCAGGTCACCACGACCGACACCCAGGTGGGCGCATTCGCACTGCCGAGCGGCAGCGCGGACGCGGCGCTCATGGCCACGGTCAACGCGGGCGTCTATACGGCAAGCATTGTGAGTCCCAACGGAACCTCCGGCGTCGCCCTCATTGAGGTCTACGACACCGATGTCGCCCCCAATCCCGTCGCCCGCCTCGTCAATGTGTCCGCACGGATGAACGTCACGGCGGGCCAGGGCACCCTGATCGCCGGCTTCATCATTCAGGGCAACATTCCCCAGACGGTGCTCATCCGCGGCGTCGGCCCGGCCCTCTCATCCTACGGCGTCTCCGGGGTCCTCGCGGATCCCCAGATCGCCGTGTATTCGGGAAGCACGGTGGTGGCCTCGGATGCGGGATGGGGCAACGGCACCAGCACCGTCGCCCAGATCGGCGCCGCGTCCACTCTGGTCGGGGCGTTTCCGCTGCCTTCCGGCAGCAAGGACTCGGCTCTCCTTTTGACGCTCCAGCCCGGATCCTACACGGTCGAGGTCACAAGCGTCAGCGGGGCGACGGGCGTTGCGCTGGTTGAGGTCTACGACACCCAGTAGCCTGAGGCGGCGCGGACCTTGGCGTGGGCGGACCCGGTCGAAATGCCCGCGGGACGCGGTTCATCCTTCGGGGGGGTTATACCCCATGTTAGCAGCACGGCATCGTAGCTATTGTCGGCCGACGCATTCCGCCACATGCGGACCGGCCTCCCCACCATCGCAATGGGCGAAGCGGCAAAAAATAACGGCAACACGAAATGCAACGAATTTACAAACGCCTATCTTGCAAAGCCATTCCAGGCCGAGACACTGCTGTCCGTTGTGGGCAACGCGCCCGACACAATCGCCCCCGTCGAAGCAACCCCATCTGAGATCGGATCCAAGCCATGGCCTCAATCCTCCTCATCGACGACGACGACAGCCTGCGCACCCTGGCGGCCCATGTGCTGCGGCGTGCTGGCCACAGTGTCGTCGAGGCATGCGACGGAAAGGTGGGCTTGGATCTTTTCCAGAGTAGCCAAGCCGACCTGGTGATCACCGACATGGTGATGCCCGAGAAGGAGGGATTCGAGGTACTGACGGAGCTGCGGAAGAGGCAGCCGTCCCTGAAGATAATCGCGATGTCGGGCGGCGGGTTGCGCAAGCCGACGGAAAACCTTCGAATGGCCGGGCACTTGGGCGCGAAGGTGCTCAGCAAGCCCTTTTCAAACACCGAGCTGATAGCGGCGGTAAACGGGATGCTTCCTGACGCCGCAACGCCTGCGACGTAGCCGTCGCAAGCGGCCCGGAGGCCCGGCCTGGTCAATCGGAGGGACCCATCTCGTCGTACGGGTGAATCTCGACCGTCACGTGCACGAGCTCCTCGTGCTCGCTGAACAGGTCCCGGTAATGCCCGGGGGTCTTGGGCTGGCGCGCCACGATCGAGACAATCGCGTAGAACTGACCGAGGCCCACCTGCCAGACGTGGAGGTCCGTTATCGCGGCATCCCCGTCGGACTCGACCGACTTCCGGATCTCCTCCTCCAGGTCCGTCTCGGGCGTGCGGTCGAGCAGGATCTCGCTCGTGTCCCGGAGGAGGCCCCATGACCACTGAGCAACGACGCCCGAACCCACGACTCCCATCACGGGATCCATCCAGACCCATCCGAGGAATTTCCCGGCGACAAGGGCGCTGATGGCCAGGATCGAGGTGACGGCGTCGGCGATCACATGGACGTACGCGGCCTTGAGGTTGAGGTCCTCGTGGCCGTGCGAGCGGCCGTGCCCGTGCGAATGGCCGTGGCCGTGATCGTGCTTGAGGAGCAGCGCGCTCGCGATGTTCACGCAGAGGCCGACGAGGCCGACGGCGATCGACACGTTGTAGTCGATCCTGAGCGGGCTGAAGAAGCGCAGCACCGACTCGGCCGCCATGAAGAGCGCCACGATGCCGAGGATGAGCGCGCTCGTGTAGCCGCCGAGCACGTCGAACTTGCCCGTGCCAAACGAGAATTTGGAGCTCCCCTTGTAGCGGCGGGCCATGGCGTACGCGACCGCCGTGATGAGGAAGGCCGCGACATGGGTGCCCATGTGCCAGCCGTCCGCGAGGAGCGCCATCGAATGGAACCTCCAGCCGGCGAGGATCTCCACGGCCATCATGACGGCCGTCAGCGCGATCACCCTTCGGGTGTTCCTTTCCGCCGTGCCGCGATCCGGCGTGTGGTCGTGCCGCTTCTGGTAGCGGGCGAGGTTTCCTGGGTTCATGGGGACACGGTAGGAGACGCCTGCCTCATTCGCCTACGCAAGATCAAGCTCGGTCTGCGGCGGCGCCTCGTCCGGCGGCGCGAGGCATCCGGGTCCCTGGTTCCGGCTGTTGCTGACGAACCTGCTCACGGGTCGCGACTCCATGCGCCCCGCGTCGAGCGGGCGGACGAGACTCGCGAGCGCGTCGGCCGCAAGGGGCTGGTCCCCGATCCAGCGCGCCATGGTCTCGGAGGTCAGGATCACGGGCATCCGGTTGTGAACCCGGGCCACGAGCTCGTTGGGTTCCGTCGTCAGGAGGCAGTACGTCTCGGGCACGCCGGCCGCGGCCGGGTCCCAGATGCCCGCGAACGCGAAGGGCTCGTCGCCGCGGAGCGTGAAGAGGTAAGGAAGCTTCAGGCCGCCGCTGGCCATCCATTCGTAGAATCCGTTCGCCGGCACAAGGCAGCGCCGGGCGGCCACGGCCTTCCTGAATGTGGGCAGCGCGGCCGCGGTCTCGGACCTTGCGTTCGCAAGCAGGCGCGGGCGGATCTTGCCGCGCTCACCGGGTGAAATGAACCCCCACCTCATCGGCCTGACGGCGGGCGGGCCGGCCGCCGCCGCCACCACGGGCATCGTGTCGGTGAGCGTCACGTTGTAGCGGGGAAGGGCCCATTCCGGCGTCTCCAACGGGACGCCGAGGGCCCTCGAGATCGCGTCAAGGGCCGCGTCGGTCTTGTGGAGCGTGTAGCGAACGCACACGGGGATAAGGCGGGGTCAGCGGGCGTCAGCGGGCGTCGAAGGCGCCCCTCAGGTCCGCCCCCAGCTGGTCGAAGGATTTCTGTTTCTTTAGAAAGAGTGCCTTCCGCTTGGCGTCGGGCGCGCAGCGCGTCGATTCGTCTAGGGAGACGGACCTCGAGCAGAGCTCGGCGAGCGCGGCGCTCGAGCCGCGCCCCGGCGAATCGCACCAGGCGGCCTGGAGGGCGCCCCCCAGCGCGGCGCTCTCGTCCTCGGCCATGGCGACGACGGGGACGCCGAAGACATCGGCCGCCACCTGGCGCCAGAGCGGCGAGCGCGCCCCTCCCCCGGTCAGTCGGATTTCCCTCGGCCTGATCCCCAGCGCGGCCAGCCGGCGAAGCCCGTAGTTCATACCGAGCGTCGCGCCCTCGATCGCGGCGCGGCCCATGTGCCCCCGGCCGAGCGTGGCCCGGTTGAGGCCGAAGAACACGCCCGTGCCCTTGGGGAGGTTGGGCGTGCGCTCCCCGTCCAGGTACGGAAGGAGCGTCAGGCCGTCGGACCCCGCCGGGACCCCGGAGGCCGCCTTTTCCAGGTCGGCGATGCTCCAGCCGAACAGCGCCCGGACCTGCTCGGTGACGCCCGTTACATTCATCGTGCACAGGAGCGGCAGCCAGCCCCCCGTCGAGGAGCAGAACGCGGCGATCTCCCCGGACGGGTCCACGACGGGCCTGCGGCAGAAGGCATAGATGGTCCCGCTCGTCCCGAAGCTCGCCGTGACGGCCCCGGCGACGACGTTTCCGGTTCCTATCGCCCCCATCATGTTGTCGCCGCCCCCGGCGCTCACGATCGTCCCCTTCGGGAACCCGTAGCGAGCCGCCATCTCGGGGAGCAGGAGGCCGCAGGGCTCGTGGGACGCCGAGAGCGCGGGGAGGAAGCCCGCGACGCCGGCGTCAACGGCTCCCATCGCGGCCGCGGACCAGGCGCGCCTCCTCACGTCCAGGAATCCCGTCCCCGAGGCGTCCCCGAACTCCATGAAGTAATTTCCCGTCAGGTGGAAGTTGAGGTAGTCGTGCGGCAGGAGGATGTGGCGAAGCCGCTTGAAGTGGGACGGCTCGTGGCGCTTGAGCCAGAGGACCTTGGGCGCGGTGTAGCCCGGGAGGAAGGGAAGCCCGGTCTTGCGGATGACGGCCCGGGCGCCGCCCAGGCGGCGGGTCAGTATCGCGCATTCCTCCGCCGTGCTCGTGTCGCACCAGAGCTTCGCCGGGCGGATGACGCGCCCTTTGCCGTCCAGGGGGACGAATCCGTGCTGCTGCCCCGAGACGCCGATGCCGCGCACGCGCGCGCGGTCGATCCGCAGGGCGACCTCGCCGATGGCCGTGTCCATGGCGTCCGCCCACTCCCGGGGATGCTGCTCCATGTGTCCCGATGGCAGGCCGGAAACCAGTCGGTGGGGCGCCCGCGCCTGCGCGAGGACCCGGCCCGTCTCGGCGTCCAGCGCCACGACCTTGACGCTCTGGGTCCCGCTGTCGACGCCCAGGTAGAGGCTCATGGTCGCGTCAGGCCAGGTACCGGTTGAGCAGGTTCTCGAGGTACTCCTGGCGCCCGCTCCTGCCCTTCGGCTCCCCGAGCTTCGAGAGGACGAGCTTCTCAAGGCCCTTGAAGCCGACCGAGCCCCTTTCGATCTCCCTGCCGTAGCCCGAGTCAAAGCTCGCGTACCGCTCCGCGACGAATCCGTCGAGCTGGCCGTCGGCGATGATCCTGCGCGCGACCTTGAAGGCCAGGGCATAGGAATCCATCCCCCCGATGTGCGCGTAGAAAAGGTCCACGGGGTCGGTGGACGGGCGGCGCAGCTTGGCGTCGAAATTGAACCCCCCGCTGCCGAGGCCGCCCGCGCGCAGGATGGAGACCATGGCGAGCGTCAGCTCCTTCACGTCGGTGTTGAACTGGTCCGTGTCCCAGCCGAGGAGGGGGTCGCCGGAGTTCGCGTCGATCGAGCCGAGCATGCCCTGGGCGGCCGCGACCTCGATCTCGTGCTGGAACGTGTGCCCGGCGAGGGTCGCGTGGTTGGTCTCGATGTTGAACTTGAAGTGTCTCTCCAGGCCGAAGGACCGCAGGAAGGCGATCCCGCTCGCCACGTCGAAGTCGTACTGGTGCTTCGTCGGCTCCTTGGGCTTCGGCTCAATGAGGAACTGGCCCTTGAACCCGATCGATCTGGCGTAGTCCACCGCCATGTGGAGGAACCGGGCGAGGTGCTCCTGCTCCCGCTTCAGGTTGGTGTTGAGCAGCGTCTCATAGCCCTCGCGGCCGCCCCAGAAGACGTAGTTCTGGCCGCCGAGCTCCTTCGTGACCTCGATCGCCTTCTTCACCTGCGCGGCCGCGTAGGCGAACACGTGCGCGTCCGGGTTGGTCGCGGCGCCGCACATGTAGCGGGGATTGGAGAACAGGTTGGCGGTGCCCCAGAGGAGCCTCACCCCGGTCGCCTTCTGGAGTCCCCTCGCGTGCGCCACCAGCCTGTCCAGGTTGCGGTTGGAGGCCGCGAGCGACGCCCCCTCGGGCGCGATGTCCCTGTCGTGGAAGCACCAGAAGGGAGCCTCGATCTTGACGAAGAACTCGAAAGCCGCGTCCATCCGGCGCTTGGCGACGGAGACGGCATCGCCGCCCTCCTCCCAGGTCCGGCGGATGGTCCCGGGGCCGAACGGGTCGCTTCCGACGCCCCGGAACGAGTGCCAGTACGCGATTGAGAACCGCATGCGCTCCTTCAGCGAGACCCCGTCAAAGACCTCGGAGGGGTCGTAATGACGGAAGGCCAGCGGGCTCGTCGAAAGGGGGCCCTCGTAGCGTACCTGGGGAACGTCAAAATATTGGGCCGGGGTGGGCTTCGCCATAAGGCCCACTAGCCTTCCCGCAATCGGGCGCGTCGTCGAGGATTCGTTGGAATGCCGCGCTCCGGCTACTGGAGAAGGCCGCCCCGGCGCTACGCCGACGGCTTGAAGGCCATCGCGAAATAGACCGCCAGCATCATGCAGAGGAAGCTCGCGGCATAGTTCCAGGTGAGCCGCTCCTTCAGGACGATCCACGCAAAGACGATGAAGACCGTGAGCGTGATCACCTCCTGGATGACCTTCAGCTGGTAGCCGCTCAGGTGGTTGGTCATGTACCCGAGGCGGTTCGCGGGCACCTGGAGGCAGTACTCGAAGAAGGCGACCCCCCACGCGAGCAGGATGGCGACGAGGAGCGGCTTGCCCTCGAGCCACCGGAATTTCAGGTGGCCGTACCATGCAATCGTCATGAACACGTTCGAGCCGATGAGAAGGAGGATTACTTTGGACATGCGGTTGATCGAAGCGCCCGCGCGAACCGCACGCAAGTGCCCGCGATCGTCCCGGAGCCCGGGAAAATTTCTACCAAAAGCCGAAAGACGTGCTTGATCGCGACAAATCGCGCCCTATACCTTGCCGCAACCTCCGTCCAAGACTACCGTACCCGAATGACAATCAAAGCCTATCTCAAGCCGTCCTGCGGATGGTCCAACGGCGTCCGCGCCGTCCTTCGCAAGCACGCACTCGACTACCAGGACATCGACATCATCGGGGGCCGCGAGAGCTACGCCGAGATGGTCCGCAAGTCCGGCCAGCCCCTCTCCCCGTGCGTCGAGATCGACGGCGTGATGCTCGCCGACGTCTCCGGGGAGGAGGTCGAGAACTACCTCCTGAGCAACGACCTTGTTAAGCCGACGGAAGTCCCGGCGAGCGTCCCGACAAACGCAGGCTGCTCGGACGAGGAGCACGCGAAAATGGCGACGAAAACGGTCCGCTTCTTCTGATGCGAGGTCCCGCCTAAACAAAAGAAGTTCCACGGGGCCGGTTCTCGCATCAACGACCGGCCCTTTTTTTGCGCCCGCGTCGAACCGCCCCGCTCCCCCTGAAATCGACTTGGCTCCAAAACTGCTCCCACACCCATAAATCCCTCCCCTAGAAATGCCCAAGAGACCTGACAAGGCCCGTTCGCCTGTGCGCGGCGCCGTCGGCCGGCCGCCGAAGCAGGGGCTATACGATCCGTGGTTTGAGCACGACGCCTGCGGAGTCGGCTTCGTCGTGGACATGAAGGGCCGCAAGTCGAACCGGATCCTGAAGCAGGCCATCCAGATCCTCAAGAACCTCGACCACCGCGGGGCGGCCGGCTCCGAGTCGAACACGGGCGACGGCGCGGGCGTGCTGCTCCAGATGCCGCACGCATTCCTCAAGGAGGCCTGCAAGAAGGCGCGGATCGCGCTTCCCGGGCACGGCGAGTACGGGTGCGGGCTCATCTTCTTTCCCAGGGACAGGATCAAGCGCCGCCGCCTCGAGGAGCGCTTCGAGAAGATCGTGCAGTCCGAGGGCCAGGCGGTCCTCGGCTGGCGGACCGTGCCGGTCGACAACTCGTCGCTCGGCGAGACGGCCCGCTCGAGCGAGCCGATGATCCGGCAGGTGTTCGTGGGGCGAAACGCGGCGATGACCGACGCGATGGCGTTCGAGCGGAAGCTCTACGTCATCCGCAAGCGCGCCTACAGCGAGATCCGGGCCTCGACCATGGACGGCGCGGAGTCCTGGTACGTACCCAGCCTCTCGTTCAAGACGATCGTCTACAAGGGCATGCTGCTCACCGGGCAGCTGGACCAGTATTTCACGGACCTGCAGAGCCCGCTGGTCGAGACCGCGCTGGCGCTTGTCCATTCGCGCTTCAGCACGAACACGTTCCCGAGCTGGGACCGCGCGCATCCCTACCGCTACATCGCCCACAACGGGGAGATCAACACGCTGCGGGGCAACATCAACTGGATGCGCGCAAGGGAGGCGCTCTTCGAATCCGAGCTTTTTGGGGATGACATCAAGAGCATCCTGCCGGTCGTGAACCCCAATGGCAGCGACTCGTCGATGTTCGACAACACCCTCGAGCTCCTGATCCTCGCAGGCCGCTCGCCCGCCCATGCGATGATGATGATGATCCCGGAGCCGTGGTCCGGCAACGAGGGGATGGACGACAGCAGGCGCGCCTTCTACCAGTATCACTCCTGCCTCATGGAGCCCTGGGACGGCCCCGCCTCGATCGCCTTCACGGACGGGGTCCAGATGGGCGCGGTCCTCGACCGCAACGGACTGCGCCCCTCGCGGTATTACGTGACAAAGGACGACCTGGTCATCATGGCCTCCGAGGCCGGGGTCCTCGACATTCCGCCCGAGGATGTCGTGCAGAAGGGCCGGCTGCAGCCCGGGCGCATGTTCCTCGTCGACACCCGGGAGGGGCGGATCATCGAGGACGAGGAGATCAAGCGGGTCATCTCGTCGCAGCATCCCTACCGCCAGTGGCTCAACGAGCACCTGGTCCACCTGAGCGACCTGCCCGAGGCGCCGGAGACGCCGCTCGCGGACCACAAGACCCTCCTCCAGCGCCAGATCGCGTTCGGTTACACGAACGAGGACGAGCGGATCATCCTGGCGCCCATGGCCCGCGACGGCGTGGAGGCCGTCGGCTCCATGGGCAACGACTCGGCCCTCGCCGTCCTCTCCAGCCGCCCCCGCCTCCTGTACGACTACTTCAAGCAGCTTTTCGCCCAGGTCACCAACCCGCCGATCGACTGCATCCGCGAGGAGATCATCATCGGCGCGGAGACGCGCCTCGGCTCCGAGGGCAACCTGCTCAACCCGCAGCCCTCGGCGTGCCGGCGCGTGGAGCTGAAGTGGCCCGTCCTGACAAACGAGGAGTTTGCAAAGCTCAGGCTCATGAACGTTCCGGGCCTGAAGGTCGGCGTCCTGCCCATCCTCTTCAAGGTCACCCGCGGCGAGAGGGGTGTCGCCAAGTCGATCGAGGAGCTTTGCGCGATGGCCCGCCGGATGATCGAGGAGGACGAGATCAACGTCATCATCCTCTCGGACCGCGGCGTGAACAAGGACTTCGCCCCGGTGCCCTCCCTCCTGGCGATCGCCGGCCTCCACCACTACCTTATCCGCGAGGGCCTTCGCACGCGGGCGAGCCTTGTCCTCGAGACCGGCGAGGCCCGCGAGGTGCACCATTTCTCGCTTCTGATAGGATACGGCTGCAGCGCGATAAACCCCTACGTCGCCTTTGAGGCCATCGACGACATGATCCGCGAGGGGCTCCTTCCGAAGGTCGACCACAAGACGGCGTGCAAGAACTTCGTCAAGGCCGCCACCAAGGGCGTCATCAAGGTGATGTCGAAGATGGGCATCTCCGCGATCCAGAGCTACCGCGGCGCCCAGGTGTTCGAGGCCCTGGGCATTCGCCAGGACGTGGTCGACCAGTACTTCACGGGAACCTCGTCGCGCGTCGGGGGCATCGGCCTGGACGTGATCGCCCAGGAGGTGCTCCTGCGCCACCATGCGGCGTTCCCCGACCGCCCGGTGAACGGCCACGTGCTTCCCTCCGGCGGCCAGTACCAGTGGCGCAAGGACGGCGAACAGCACCTGTTCACCCCCGATTCGATCCACAAGCTCCAGAAGGCGGTGCGGACGGGGAACTTCAAGGCCTTCCAGGAATACGCGGCGCTGGTGAACGACCAGTCCGTCAATGCCTGCACGCTTCGCGGCCTGCTCGACTTCAAGGCGTCCACCCCGATCCCTATCGAGGAGGTCGAGTCCGTCGACAAGATCGTGAGGCGCTTCAAGACCGGGGCCATGTCCTACGGCTCCATCAGCAAGGAGGCCCACGAGACCCTCGCGATCGCGATGAACCGCATCGGCGGCAAGAGCAACACGGGCGAGGGCGGGGAGGATCCCGCCCGCTACAAACTGGAGCCCAACGGCGATTCCAAGAATTCCGCGATAAAGCAGGTCGCCTCGGGGCGCTTCGGCGTCACGAGCGAGTACCTCGTGAACGCGAGGGAGCTCCAGATCAAGATGGCCCAGGGCGCGAAGCCCGGGGAGGGAGGCCAGTTGCCCGGCACCAAGGTGACCCCGGGGATCGCCAAGACGCGCCTGACGACGGCGGGCGTCGGGCTCATCTCGCCCCCGCCCCACCACGACATCTATTCGATCGAGGACCTGTCCGAGCTCATCCACGACCTGAAGAACGGGAACCGCTTCGCCCGCGTGAGCGTGAAGCTCGTGGCCGAGGTCGGCGTCGGGACGATCGCGGCCGGCGTCGCCAAGGCCCACGCCGACGTCGTCCTCATCAGCGGGTACGACGGCGGCACGGGCGCATCCCCGCAGACCTCCATCATGCACGCCGGCCTGCCCTGGGAGCTCGGCCTCGCCGAGACGCACCAGACCCTCGTCCTGAACAACCTGAGGAGCCGCATCGCCGTCGAGACCGACGGCCAGCTGAAGACCGGCCGTGACGTCGTCATCGCCGCGCTCCTCGGCGCGGAGGAGTTCGGCTTTGCCACGGCGCCGCTCGTGGCGACCGGCTGCATCATGATGCGGGTCTGCCACCTGAACACCTGTCCCGCCGGGGTCGCGACGCAGGACCCCGTCCTCCGAGCGCGGTTTGCGGGCACGCCCGAGCATGTCGTCAACTTCATGCGCTTCGTCGCCGAGGACGCGCGCCAGATCATGGCCCAGCTCGGCTTCCGGACGGTTGAGGAGATGGTCGGCCACGTGGAGCGCCTCGAGGCGAGGAAGGCCGTCGCCCACTGGAAGGCGAAGGGCCTGGATTTCAGCAACATCCTCTACCAGCCGGACGTCGACGAGAGCGTCGGCCGCTTCTGCCGGATCCCGCAGGACCACGGTCTGGACAAGTCGCTCGACCTCACGGTCATCCTCGACCTCTGCAAGCCGGCCATCGAGCGCGGCGAGAGGGTCTCGGCCGAGATGACGATCCAGAATGTCCACCGCGTCGTCGGGACCATAACCGGCGGCGAGGTGACGAAGAAGTGGGGCGCCGCCGGCCTGCCGGAGGACACGATCCGCATCCTCTTCAGGGGCTCGGCGGGCCAGAGCTTCGGTGCCTTCATGCCGAGGGGGATGACCTTCCTGCTCGAGGGCGACGCCAATGACTACGTCGGAAAGGGCCTGTCCGGCGGGAAGATCATCGTCTACCCCTCCGCAAAGGCCCGGTTCGTCCCGGAGGCCAATGTCATCGTGGGGAACGTGGCGCTCTACGGCGCGACGAGCGGCGAGGTCTACATCCGCGGCATGGCCGGGGAGCGCTTCTGCGTCCGCAACAGCGGCGTCACGGCCGTCGTCGAGTCCGTGGGGGACCACGGCTGCGAGTACATGACCGGCGGCCGCGTCGCGGTGCTCGGGCCCGCGGGCCGCAACTTCGCGGCCGGCATGTCGGGCGGGATCGCCTACGTGCTGGACGAGCGCGGCGACTTTCCCTCCCTGGTCAACCTCCAGATGGTCGGGATCGGCAAGGTCGAGTCGCCCGCGGACGTCGCCGAGCTGCGCGGCATGATCGAGAGGCACGTCGCCTACACGAGGAGCTCGCGCGCCATGCACATCCTGGACAACTGGGACAGGATGGTCCCCCTCTTCGTGAAGGTACTGCCCAACGACTACAGGCGCATGCTGGCCTGCATGGAGCGGGCCCACAGCCAGGGCCTGACCGGGGACGAGGCCGTCATGGCGGCCTTCGAGGAGAACGCCCGCGACCTCTCGCGGATCGGCGGCAACTAGGCGCCGACCCAACCCCGGCCGAGACCAAAACAGCACGATGGGAAAACCAACCGGATTTCTGGAATATCTGCGGGAGCTGCCCGCGGACCGAGCCCCCATCGAGCGCGTCGGCGACTGGAGGGAGTTCCATGACCACATGGAGGACGACAAGCTCCGCCAGCAGGGGGCGCGCTGCATGGACTGCGGCGTCCCCTTCTGCCACACGGGCAAGGTCGTCAGCGGGATGGCGTCGGGCTGCCCGATCAACAACCTGATCCCCGAGTGGAACGACCTGGTCTTCCGCGGCCTCTGGCGCGAGGCCCTTGAGCGCCTCCACAGGACGAACAACTTCCCGGAGTTCACGGGGCGCGTCTGCCCCGCCCCGTGCGAGTGCTCCTGCGTCC
>Ga0302326_10012671_pt1 | contig 17933 bp, 15 predicted proteins | sample Palsa_T0_3_FD_202264 | JGI IMG/M metagenome (GOLD analysis project Ga0302326, IMG submission 202264) | Peat permafrost microbial communities from Stordalen Mire near Abisko, Sweden - Palsa_T0_3 | ecosystem: Environmental > Terrestrial > Soil > Palsa > Peat permafrost | place: Sweden: Abisko... | reverse complement strand
GGCGTTCTACGACCCGAGCACCTGGTCCGGATCCTTGACCGCTCAGAATGTGCTCTATAACTCATCGACGCAGACGGTCAGCATCAGTCCGGTGGCCAACTGGGACGCGTCCTGCGTATTGACCGGTGTCGCGGCCGGCGCGACTTGCTCTTCCACCGGTGTGAACGGTGCCACCGCGGCCGAGGGGCCCACCAGCCGCACGATCATGACCTGGAATGGCACCCAGGGCATTCCGTTTGAATGGGGCAGTCTGACCCCGGCCCAACAGGCCGCACTCGGCACCGGTGACGCCTCGTCGGTCGCTGCCTACCGCCTGAGCTATCTGCGCGGCGATCGTACCTATGAGGAGAACGCTCTGGGCGGCGGCGGCCCTCCGGGCTCGCCTGCTCCCCCGCCGTTTCGTGCACGCATCAGCGTGCTGGGCGACATTATTGACTCCAGCCCGACGCCCGTCGGGCCGCCGTCGCTGCCTTACGCACCCAAGTGGTCGGATTACCTGATCACGGCCCCGAACTTGCCCGAGAACGCCGGGCAGAGCTACACCAACTACGCCATCCTTCAGGCGGGGCGCCTGAACGTGGTCTACGCGGGCGCCAACGATGGCTTGCTGCATGCATTCAGATCCGGCTCGTTCTCCAACGGCAATTTTGTGAACACCCAGAACGATGGTTATGAAGTGCTCGCCTACATGCCAGGCGCCGTGCTGCAGAGTGCCGCGTCCGGCACCGGCGGCTGCACTAGTCTTACGGCGACCGGTTCGGTCGTTGAAAACATCCATGGTGTGACGCCGGCGATCGGTGCGAATGCCGCCTGTATCCAGCCGGACCTCGACTTCTCCAATATCAATTACGGTCATAACTTTTACGTCGATGGAACGCCAGGCACCGGCGACCTGTTCTTCGGCGGCGTCTGGCATACCTGGATCGTGGGTGGACTTGGGGCTGGCGGTGCCGCGATCTACGCGCTGGATATCTCCAATCCGACGACCACGTTCACCGAGGGCAGCGCTGCCAGCGTTGTGGTGGGCGAATGGACCTCTGCAACGCTGAACTGCACCAACGCCACCGGTTGTGGCGGCAATCTGGGAAATACCTACGGCACACCGCAGATACGGCGCTTCCATAACGGCATGTGGGGCGCGGTGTTCGGCAATGGCTTCGGCAGCAGCACCGGCGATGCGGGCATCTTTATAATGACCGTCGATCCGAACAGCGGCGCCAAGACGTTCTACTACCTGAGCGCGGGACAGGCGGGTAAGGCCGATGGCATTGCCTACACATCCCCGGCGGATATCGATGGCGACCACATCGTTGATTACATCTACGCCGGCGATCTGCTCGGTAACATCTGGCGCTTCGATGTCACGAGCAACAATCCGGCCCTGTGGGCGCTGTCCGCCAACCAACCGCTGTTCACGACACCTTCGGGTCAGCCGATCACGACCCAGGTGATACCGCTGGTCACTTCCCAGACCACCTCCCTGCCGCGCGTCATGGTGGACTTTGGCACCGGGCGACAGACTCCGTTGACCAACGCATCGGCGGCGACTTACGCCACCGGCGCCCAGGCCTTGTACGGCATCTGGGACTGGAACATGAGCAGCTGGAACGCGAAGTCGGGGCAACAGTTCGCGAGCCTCCCCGCACCGCAGTCGGTCACGACGGCGACGCTGGCCGTGCAGACCGTGCTGGGAACCTATACCTCGACCGCCGGCAACCAGTACCGCACGATCAGCAGCAACCCGGTGTGCTGGGCCGGCTCGACGACCTGCACGACTGGCAGCAATACCCAGTTTGGCTGGTACCTGAGTCTGCCGGGCGTCAACGAGCAGATCATTTTCAATCCGTCCTTGCAGCTCGGCGTGTTCCTCGTGAACAGCACGATTCCGCCGACGACGAGTCCATTTCAGTGCCTAGCGACGACCATCACTGGCTGGACCTTCGCTATATCGCCGAGCAACGGCGGTGCCTTCTCGACTTCGACCTTTGGTGACACCGTCACCAATTTCCAGACCTACAACAATCAGGTCGTGGGCGCGGAGAGCACCAATGGCACGGGCAGCGCCTCGGTCGTGCTCGCCGGCGGGCACACCTACCTGGTGATGCAGACCAGTGCGCCGGGCAGCAGCAGCGGCGGCACGGGTAGTAGCAGCGGCAGCGGCAGCAGCAGCAGCGGCAGCGGCCCGCAAACCCCCGGCACGGCGTTGCCCTTAAACATACCCAACCCCAGTAGCACTCGTCTCACCTGGGTCGAGCGACGTTGAGACATCGACAGGTAGCCTCCCATGAAACTCAGAAATCTCTCGTACGCAACCGGGCCGTGGTCGGGCTTCACCCTGATCGAGCTCATGGTGGCATTGGCGATCGTGGCGATTCTGGCCGCGATCGCCGTGCCCATGTACACCAAGCAGGTGCAGCACTCCCGGCGCGTTGACGCGCGCACGGCGGTACTGGATATTGCCGGCCGCGAGGAGCGTTACCTGAGCGTTTCGAGCAGCTACACCAACCTGCCGGCCAATCTCGGCTATACGGCAGCGGCGGCGTTTCCGATGACGGTCGGCAGCGGCTACTATCAGGTCAACGTCACGGTTGTCGCGGCGGCCCCGCCGCTCGGGCCGACCTACACGGTGTTCGCGACCCCGGTGGCCGGCTCAAGCCAGCTCAACGACGTGGCTTGCCAGTACTTCAGCGTCACCAACACCGGCGCGCAGTTCTCATCCGCCAGTTCCACCGGCAGTGGTGCCAACACTGCCTCGACCTGCTGGCAGTGAGACTCGACGGCGGCGCGTGACCGCCACCAGCAGGCCCGATATGATCTGCCGCGCGTCACGCGAAGCACCGGATGCTCGGCAAGCACAGTATCTTTCTCATCGGCCCGATGGGTTCGGGCAAGACCGCGGTGGCCAAATACCTGGCGCGGCTGCTCGACTATCCGTTCCATGATAGCGACCAGGAGATCGAGCGGCGTAGCGGCGCTGACATCCCGTTGATCTTCGAACGCGAGGGTGAAGCGGGCTTTCGCCGCCGCGAGCGCGAAGTCGTCGCCGAACTCACCGCCCGGCCGCGCATCGTGCTCGCCACCGGCGGCGGAGCGATCCTGGATGAAGACAATCGCCGCGACCTGGCCAGCCGCGGCTGGGTGGTGTATCTCGAGACTTCGATCGAACAGCAGGCCGAGCGCGCCGGGCGCACACGTCATCGGCCACTGCTGCACGGCGCTGATCCGCAGGCCCGGCTCCAGGAGCTGATGCGCGCGCGCGAGCCGCTGTATCGCGAGATTGCCGATCTGTGCATGTCGACCGACCAACGGCGGGTGCGCTCGGTGGCCGAGCGCATCGCTTCCGAGTACCGCGCGTGGCTGCGGCGGCCGGCGACGAGCGCCAATGGCTGAATGCCAATCCGCCGTAGCGCTGGGGCTATACTTGCGATCCTGAACATTGCGGCGCCGGGTTGAACCAGTGCCGCCACCGCGGTTATGCACACCCTTACCGTAGCCTTAGGCGAGCGCTCTTACCCGATCCTCATCGGCCCCGGGATACTGCGCTCACGCGAACTGCTGGCGACGCACGTTGCCGGCCGCGATGCGGTGCTGATCAGCAACACGGTGGTCGCGCCGCTGTACGCCGAGCTGCTCAAGCAGGGCCTGCAGGGGCAGCGCGTGGTGGAGGTGATCCTGCCCGATGGCGAGCAGCACAAGACCTTGAGCACCGCGAGCCGTGTGTTCGACGTGCTGGTCGCCAATCGCGTGGGTCGCGACGCCGTCGTACTGGCGCTGGGCGGCGGTGTCATCGGTGATCTGGCGGGCTTCGTCGCCGCCTGCTATCAACGCGGCGTCGATCTGATACAGATTCCGACAACGCTGCTGGCGCACGTGGATTCTTCGGTGGGCGGCAAGACCGCCGTCAATCACCCGGGCGGCAAGAACATGATTGGCGCCTTTCATCAGCCGCGCGCCGTAATCGCCGACACCGATCTGCTGGAGAGTCTCCCGGACCGCGAGCTGCGCGCGGGACTCGCCGAGGTCATCAAGTACGGCCTGATCTGCGACCCGGCATTCTTCGACTGGATCGAGGCGAACGTCGATGCCCTGCTGGCGCGCTCGCCGGATGCTCTCAGCGCGGCGATCTTTCGCTCCTGCCAGATCAAAGCGCAGATCGTCGCCCGCGACGAACGCGAACACGGTGAGCGCGCGCTGCTGAACCTCGGTCATACCTTCGGTCACGCCATCGAATCCGCGACCGGCTATGTCGACTGGCAGCACGGCGAAGCCGTCGGCACCGGCATGCTGATGGCGGCGGAGATGTCGCAGCGCCTGGGCAATCTCGACGCATCGGTCGTGACGCGGCTGCGGGCGTTGCTGCAGCGTGCCGGCCTGCCGGTCGATGCGCCGCGCATCGGTGCGGCGCGCGCATTTGACTACATGCGCGTCGACAAAAAAGTCCACGCCGGCCGCGTGCGGCTGGTGCTGCTTGCGGGGCTGGGTCGCGCGGTCGTGACCAGCGACTATCCCGAGGCCGCGCTGCGCGACACGCTGGCGGCGCATTTCGGATGACCGGCGCCGCTCTGGCCGTCTATGCCGCGGACGATGCCCACACACGCGGTCGCCGCTATGCCGAACCGCCGCCGCAGTACCGCAGCGAGTTTCAGCGCGACCGCGACCGCATCATTCATTCCAATGCCTTTCGCCGCCTGGCCTACAAAACCCAGGTGTTCGTCAATCACGAGGGCGACCTGTTCCGCACGCGGGTGACCCATTCGATCGAGGTGGCGCAGATCGGGCGCTCCATCGCCCGGGCGCTGGCGTTGAACGAAACTCTTACCGAAGCCATCGCCCTCGCCCACGATCTCGGCCACACGCCCTTCGGCCACGCGGGCCAGGACGCGCTCAACGAATGCATGCGCGACTACGGTGGCTTTGAGCACAATCTGCAGTCGCTGCGCACGGTTGACGAGCTCGAGGACCGTTATGCGCTGTTCCCCGGCCTGAACCTGACCTTCGAATGTCGCGAGGGCATCCTCAAGCACTGCGCATTGTCCAAGGCGCGCGAGCTCGGTGAGCTGGGCGAGCGCTTCCTGCAGCGGCGGCAGCCGGGCCTGGAGGCGCAGCTGGCGAACCTGGCCGATGAGATCGCCTACAATAATCACGACGTCGACGACGGCATCCGCGCCGGACTGATCACGCTGGAGGAAGTGGCGCAACTGCCGCTGGTGAAGCGGCAGTTCGACGAGGTGTTGCGGTTGTATCCGGATCTGCAAGGTCGCCGGTGCGTGCACGAGACGGTGCGACGCATGGTCAACGAAGTGGTGATCGACGTCATCGAGTCGAGCCTCGAGCGGATTCGTCAGGCCAGTCCGCAGGACATCGATGCCGTGCGCTCGCTCGGCGAGCCGTTGATGGGCATGAGTGAGGGGATGCGCGCCAGGCATCTGGAGCTCAAGCAGTTTCTGCGCGAACAGGTCTACCGGCACCAGCGCGTATTGCGCATGACGACCAAAGCCAAGCGGGTCCTGAGCGCCCTGTTCACCGCCTTCATGGACGAGATCAAGCTCATGCCGGCGGAGCATCGCGACACGGCGCTGCGCGCCGAGCAGCGCGACGGCATCGCCGGCCGCGCCCGCATCGTCGCCGACTACGTCGCCGGCATGACCGACCGCTATGCGATTCTCGAGTATCGCCGTCTGTTCGATCCGGCAGAGAGGACCTGACGGGCGGACGGCTGCCAATGCTAGAATCGTGCGGCGCGGGGGTGCCTGTCGCCGGTAGATTCACGGAGGCGCAAATGCGCACTGAAACCTCAGGTCGAGAGCGCCTGATCGTTGCGCTGGATGTCGATACCATCGATGAAGCGCTGCAGGTCGTTAGCCAATTGGGCCCGGACGTCAGCTTTTATAAAGTCGGACTGCAATTGTTCATGGCTGGAGGGCTGAGCGTCGTTCAGCGCCTAGTCGATGAAGGGAAAAAAGTCTTCCTCGACCTGAAGATCGACGACACGCCCCGCACGGTCCAGGAAGCGGTCAGAAACAGCGCGATCGATGGCGTCGAATTCTTCACGCTGCAGGGCAACGCCGATACCGTGCGCGCCGCCAGAGCGGGCCGCGGGTCACGCTCATCGCCAAGATTTCTGCAGATCACATATCTTTCGAGCTGGGACACGTCCAATCTGCACGAGCATCTGCACATCGATGCGGGCTCGGGTACGATTTCAATCGATGACCAGGTAGTCAACCGGGCGCGCCGCATACTCGATTCCGGCTGCGATGGCGTCATCGCCTCCGGTACTTCCGTGGGCAGGCTACGCCGCGAATATCCCAACCTGTTGATCGTGACGCCCGGCATTCGACCCGCCGGCAGCGGTAGCGACGATCACAAGAGATCGATGAGCCCATTCGACGCCATCAAGGCGGGTGCCGACTATCTGGTGGTTGGTCGGCCCATTCGCTGCGCAGCCGACCCGAAGGGCATCGCCCACAAGATTCAGCAGGAGATCGAACAGGCACTGCGCGGCCAGGCGGCCTGAGGTCGCAGCTACGCCTTGAGCGAATTACCGAGCGCATCGAGCAGGAAACTCGAACCCCGTTCGCGCGAGCCGGCATCGTCATGGCCGTCGAGATAGGCGCCTTGCTCGGTCATGACCAGGCGTGTCTCGGCAGCCGCCGCCTTGATTTCAAACGTGGCCAGCGACACGGAAATCTTGCGCTCGTCGAGATGCATCTCATAGCTGTAGACGATGCGCTCATCCGGAACGACATCGTGATAGATCGCATCGAACGTCGAGACTACGCCGCTCTCCCAGCGCCCCTTGAGACGCTCGCGACCACCGGGCCGCGCATCCATCGCTCGCTCCATAAGCGTGTAGCCACTGCCTCCCGCGAACCACTTCGCCTTGGCGGCAGGATCGGTGAGCGCCTTGAACACCTGTGAACGGGTAGCCTGGTAGGTGCGCTCAATGCGGAAGGTGGCGTGCACGACCGAGCGGCTGGCAGGCACCGCGTTTTGAATTCGCGCCACCTCGTGCTCGAGCCGGTCCAGGGTCTGCTGCCACCCCTGTGAGGCGCCTTGAATCATCGGCGCAGCCGATGGATCGGACAGCGTGTAGCTCTGGACGACCTGCAGCCGCGTGGCCCCGGCTTCGTCCGCGAAGGTCACCACCGTATGCGCGCGAAATAGCAGTGCGTTGCCTTCCCCGACCACGTGCATGTCGATCACCAGCCGGCTGTGCGGCACGATCTCGGCATATTGTCCTCGGGTCCAGTGGTCCTGACCGGTGGGCGAGCGCATGCAGATATCGAAGGCGCCGCCCACGCGAAATTCGATCCTGGCTTCGGGCACGGTGTAGCCGGCCGGGCAGAACCAGCGCTGCAGGTGATCCGCCGAAGTCCACGCGCGAAACACCAGCTCGCGTGGGGCCCGGAAAGTGCGCGCCACCACCAGCGGAGGCGGCTGCGGGCCCGGCGGGTGTTCATTTGCCGTCGCCATCTGTTGTCTCCTGCTGTTTCATGATTTGCAGATAATCGCCGAGCTGATCGAGGCGTCGCTCCCATTCGACGCGCCGGTGATTGATCCATTGTTCGGCGCGGCCCAGCGCCCTCGGCTCGATGCGGCAGGTGCGCACGCGCCCGATCTTTTCCGAGCGCACCAGGCGCGAGTCCTCGAGCACCGACAGGTGCTGCATCACGGCGGGCAGCGACATTTCTAAAGGCTGCGCCAACTCGCTCACCGAAGCCGGCCCCCGCGTCAGCCGCGCCAATATCGACCTGCGGGTCCGATCGGCTAGCGCCTGGAAGGTGCGATCGAGCGACGTCTCTTTGTTAAGCATACGCTTAAGTATACCAGCCGCCGATAGTTAAGCAATCACCTAATTGTCGGAGGTGGCTCCCGGCCGATTGCCCAGGTCACGCGCACGGCGCCACTTCGATTCCCTCATGCTCCAGGCGCGCGCGCAGCGCCTGCGCAAACTCCAGCGCATGCGGCCCGTCGCCGTGCAGGCAAATGGTATCGACGTGCAGGCGGCAGACGGACCCGTCCTGACCGATCACGCTGCCGGTCTTCACCATGGATAGAACCTGCGCCAACATGGCGCTCTCGTCTTCGATGAGCGCACCGGCGGTGCCGCGTCTGACCAGGTGGCCGTCAGCCGTGTAAGCGCGATCGGCAAAGCCTTCTTCGAGCGCTCTCAGGCCTTCCGCGCGCAGGGCTTCTATGAGCAGGCTTCCGGCGAGGCCCATGACCTTGAGTTGCGGATTGAAGTCGCGTATCGCCTGCGCGATGCAGCGCGCGAGCTCGGGATCGCGTGCGGCCTGGTTGTAGAGCGCGCCGTGCGCCTTCACATGCGCCAGCGCCCCGCCCTCTGCCCGCACGATGCCATCCAGCGCACCGATCTGATAGAGCAATCCGGCGCGCACCGAGCTCAGCGGCAGGCTCATTTCCGTTCGACCGAAATTCGCGCGATCCGGAAAACTGGGATGCGCACCGATCGCCACTCCGCGTCGGCGCGCCGCGCGCACCAGACTCAACATCTCCTCGGCGCTGCCCGCATGCCAGGCGCAGGCGACATTGATGGAGGAAACGGCGTCGAGTATGGCCTCATCATGGGCGCATCCCTCACCCAGATCGGCATTCAGGTCAATGCGCATGCAGGCCTTCGTGCATGCGGTGCAGATAACTGCGCTGCTTCTGCCATGCCAGCAGCGCCTCCGGACGGGTGGAGAGTTCAAAGCGAATCGAAGTGTCCGGGGGAATCTGGGCCAGCCGCCATAGATCGGCGGCGATGACGGTAGCGATTCTTGGATACCCGCCGGTGGCCTGTGCGTCGGCCATCAGCACGATGGGCGCCCCGCCCGGCGGCACTTGAACGACGCCCGGAAATACCGCGTGCGATTTCAATTCCTCGGTGTCCTGCCTGACCAGCGCGGGGCCTTCCAGCCGGTATCCCATTCTGTTGCTCCGGGTGGTCACTTTCCAGGACGCCGTAAATAAGGCCTCGCGTGCATCAGGCCCAAACCGGTCGAATTCCGGCCCCGGCATAACGCGAATCGAGTTACTCATCTGCGGCAGCAGGACACCCGCCGCCGACCGATCGGGTATCGTTGACGGTGCTGTAGGCAATACGTCGCCGCGACGAACCAGACGTCCATCCAAGCCCCCGATCCCCGCCTGCAGATCGGTGCTGCGTGATCCCAGGACCTGCGGAACGTCGATTCCCCCCGATATGCACAGGTATGCACGACTACCCGAATGCGCGGCGGACAGATCGAGGGTCTGCCCCATTGCCACGACGACACGGCGACCCACGCCAACCGGCGAGTCGTCCAGCCGCGCCGAGCAATCGGCTCCTGTCAGCGCGATGGCACAGTCCGCGTCCACACGGATACTCGCGGGAGGCATGCACAGTTCAAGTCCGGCCGCGCCCTCGGCGTTCCCCACCAGATAGTTGCCGATCGTCAGAGACAGGGTATCCATGGCGCCGGACCCGCCGACACCGAGGTGGCGAAAGCCGCGCCGGCCTAAATCCTGGACGGTGGTTTGCACGGCGGCCTTGAGGATGCTGATCATTGAGCGGCTCCGACGCTTACAAACCGCACCGTATCGCCCGGTAACAAAAGCGATGGAGGATCCCGGGCGGGATCGAACAGCTGCAGCGACGTTCGGCCGATCAATTGCCAGCCGCCGGGCGAAACCGATGGGTAGATGCCGGTCTGCTCGCCGCCAATTCCCACCGAGCCCGCGGGCACCGCCGAGCGCGGTTCCTTGCGCCGCGGCGTTGCGAGCCGCCGGTCCATCCCGCCCAGATAGGCAAAGCCCGGCACAAATCCGAGGAAATACACCGTGTACTCACCGGCACTGTGAAGACGCACGACTTCTTCGGGCGCCAGGTCGGTTTGCCGTGCCACGTCGTCAAGGTCGCATCCGTCCGCGCCCCCGTAGTGGACCGCAATTTCGATCTTGCGTGACGGAAAACTGACGGCGCTGGATTTGCCCCACTGTGCCGTCAAGGTTTCCAGGAGGTTCTCAAGATCCGGCGCCGCCGGATCGAGTTCGACCGTGAGGTTGTTCATGCCGGGTACCACCTCGCGCACGCCAGCGCGAGCACGGAAATGATCCGCCAGCCACCAGATTCGACGCTGACATTCGATACTGGTTGCGCCGGGCAGATCGAGCACACCCGCAGTTTCGCTGACCCAATATGTTCGCACCGTGCTCAGAATTCTCTCATCGTGACCAGCTCGAGCGCCGCGTCAGGCCTCACTAAGAGGCGCATTCGCCGTCTCGCGCGTCTGCCATAGGGAAATCAGCGTTACCGCCAGCGCCGCCGTCACGTACAACGACAGCCTGACCGTCGAGCCGTACGCCCGGTATAGCGCGCTGAACAGCAGTGGCGCGACGCCGCCGGCGACGATCCCCGTGAGCGTGTACGCCATCGACGAGCCCGCGTACCTGACGCGCGCCGGAAATTGCTCGGCGATGAAAGCCGCCTGCGGTCCATACATCGAGGCGTGCAGCGTCAGACCGACGGCGACGGCGATATCGATGAGCAGGGGTTGCCGTGTATCCATCAGGCTGAAGTATGCGAACGCCCAGAGGATCGACAGTACGGCCCCGACAGCATAGACAGGCCGTCGGCCAACGCGATCGGACAACGACGCAAACACCGGAATGCCCACGGCGTTGCACGCCGCGCCGATAACCGTAGCCGTCAGCGCCAGCGCGCGCGGCAGGTGCAGGATGGTCGTGGCGTAGGTGAGCGTAAAGACGACCAGCAGCGCATAAGCGACGTCCGGGCCGACGCGGGCGGCGATCGAGGTCAGCAAGGCTCGCAGATGATGACGCGCAACCTCCTGTATGGGTGCCTTTGAAGTCGTAGCGTGTGATTGCATCTGCATGAACGCCGGGGTTTCCTCGACACCGCTGCGCACCCACAATCCGAAGCCAACCAGCACCGCACTCAACGCGAAGGGAATCCGCCAGCCCCACGACTCGAAGCCGGCCGGCGCGAGCCACAGCGTGATCCCCGCCACCGTACCCGTGCCCAGGATGGTTCCACACGCCGGTCCCAGCTGCGCGTAGGAACCGTTGCGCCCGCGCTGATGACGGCTTCCGTGCTCCAACGAGAGCAGCACCGCGCCGGCCCACTCGCCACCTAAGGCGGCGCCTTGAATGAAGCGCAGCATGACCAGCAGCGCCGGGCTCCATACGCCCCAGTGCTGGTACGAGGGCAACAATCCAATCAGACAGGTCGCGGCGCCCATCACCATCAGCGTTGCGAACAGCACGAACCGCCGGCCCAGGCGATCGCCGAGATGGCCAAACAGGAAACCGCCTATGGGCCGCGCGAAATAGCCGACCGCATAGGTCGAGAACGCCAACAGCGTGCCGACCATCGGATCGTACTTGGGGAAGAAAACCACGTTGAACACCAGCGCCGCCATGATGTTGTAGATCGTAAAGTCGTACCATTCGAGCGTCGTTCCCACCGAGCTTGCGGCGGCGAGCCGTGCGATGCCGTGGGAGTGCGCTGGGTGGTTTTCGTCCATTCACCGAACACTTCTGTCTGGAGAACGATCGTGCGGGCCGTCACGCAGGTGTGCCGCGCATCGCATGTCGAGCGCGCGCGCACAGATCTTGCCGGACGCACCGATCGGCCGGCTCTGCGGGGACCAACTGCAGCGCGCCTTACGGCGAGGTGCTAATACTCGAGCAGCTCAAACAGGCGATACGGCAGCTCGACGAGGTTGGGCGTGCCCCACCCGCTCGCCAGATCCCATCCGGGCGTCGCGTAGTACCCCGGGGCGGTCGCCCCCGGCACATCCTGGAGTCCGTTATTACCCTTCGTGATATCGCGGCCCATGCTGCTGAAGCGGCCTGACCCGCCGAGCGCGTAGAGCGCCGGATTGAGGAATCCGAGCGGCCTGCCAGAGTACTGGTTGAGGTCGGCGACAATGCCCGCCCACTGCGGCGAGCCTTCGCTCGTGCCACCAAGACCGTACCAGCCTGCTCCGCCCGACCCAGGAAAACTCGCGTATATAAATATAAATTCATCAACGACCGCCGCGTTGTAAGACACATCGGGCAGGCCGCGCATGCCGCGAAGCTGCGCCTGGACCTTCCAGGGTAGCGACGACTGCTGATATTCGGGCTCCTGAAATATCTGACTGATGCCACCGCCACCCGCACAGCACCCGGCGTCGTTCCAGACGGTCTCCGAGATGTAGTGGCCGGATGAGTCCGCGTGCAGATCCGTTCCACCGACTGCGGTCACGAACGGTGACGACGCCGGAAAACCCACCGTGGGAAACGAATAGAACGTCACTCCATTGGTCTCGTTGTTGCTGCTGCCCGTATCCCCCGCACCGGCCAGCAGCGTGACATTCTCCTGAGCCGCGCGCGCATAAAACGCCTCGTAGTCCGCGATCACCCGCGGCCCCTGGGGTCCGGCCGCCTCAGGAAAAAACGTGTTCTCTGTCGCTCCCCAGCTCTGGGAGATGATCTTGCCCAGGTGGTGATCGAGCGCATATTGCTCCAGCGCCAGAAACTGCGGCATCCCCTGCACGCCCTCCGTCTCGTCGACCGGGCTCGTGAGCAACACAATGGCGGCGCCTGGGGCCATGGCGTGCGCCCACTCCACATCGAGCGTCACCTCGCCCGCCCAACCGGGCTGATCGGGGTAAGTGGTGGGATCCCAGGGTAGCGTGCCGAGCGGGGCGAGCACCGTCAGCGACGGCGGGTCCGGAAGGCCGTACCCGACATCAAAGGCGTGCAGGTCAGATGCAATCGTCGGGCTGCCGTAGGAATCGATGATAACGATGGTCTGTCCTCTCCCGTCGATGCCGGCATCGATGAGTCCATTCAGGCCGTAGGCCGTGCGAATGTCCTGCGGCGAGTAGCATGCGGCATCGTAATTCGCCTGGCAGTATGCGTAGGTCGGTGGGGCGGTGTCCCCGCTGATCACGCCGTTGAACCGAATAAGCGGCGCGGCAAGGACGTTTGCTGGCCCTAGCATCCAGCACAGCGCGATGAATGCCGCGGCTCGTGCGAACCACCCGCTCGACGCGCTTGAGACACGTGTTCGATCCATGACGACTTTCTCCCTGTATTTTTTTGCTGTAAGCGAGCACCTCGAGGACGCATCCCTGACGGGCGGCCGAGATTGCCTCGCGCACGCGACTCGCACCCGTGTTGGGCTGCGGGTCGTAGACGAATTAGTTACACCTCGCCGCAGTACGTGTCAATCGCAGGCGTGCCTGACTGTCAGGTCGGCGCGGCGGGCGATCGGTTCTTGGCCAGCTCATCGCGCAGCTCACGCCGCAGTATCTTGCCGACATTGGTTTTCGGCAGCTGGTCGCGAAAGTAGATCGCCTGCGGCCGCTTATAGGCGGTCAGGTACTCATGCGCGTAGTCCTTAACTGCCTGCTCGGTCAGTGACGGATCCTTCCTGACGATGAACAGCGCCACCACTTCGCCGGAATGCTCATCCGACTGCGCCACCGCGGCGACTTCCAGCACGCCCGGACACTTGGCGATCAGGTCCTCGATCTCGTTGGCATAGACCTTGAAGCCCGAGACGATGATCATGTCCTTCTTGCGATCCTCGATGAAGACGAAGCCGCGCTCATCGAAGCGCCCGATATCCCCGGTGCGCAGCCAGCCTTCCGGCAGCATGACCTTGTCGGTCTCTTCGGACCGCTGCCAGTAACCGCGCATCACCTGCGGACCGCGCAGGCAGATCTCGCCCACCGCGCCGATCGGCAGCACGCGGCCGTCGTCGTCGCGGATGGTCAGTTCGGTGGACGGCACCGGCAGTCCGATCGAGCCGTCGAATTCATTATCGCGGCCGACCAGCTTGGTGACGCAGCCGACCGGAGAGGCTTCGGTCAGGCCCCAGCCCTGGCTCAGGATGCAGCCGGTCATCTCCTTCCAGCGCGCGGCGACGCCGCTCTGCAGCGCCATGCCGCCGGCCACCGTGGCGACCAGATGCGAGAAATCCAGCTGCGCGAAACCCGGCGTGTTCATGAGTGCGTTGAACAGGGTGTTCACGCCCATGAAGAACATCGGCGGATGGCGCCGCAGATCCTTGACGAAACCGGCGAAGTCCCTGGGGTTGGCGATCATCAGCCCGGTGCCGCCCAGGGATGCGAACAGCCAGCAGTTCGCCGTCAGCGAGAAGATGTGATAGAGCGGCAGGGCGCACACGAAAGTCGCCCGATCGAGCGCGACCTGCTGGAACCAGGCGCGCGACTGCAGAATATTGGCCACCATGTTGCCGTGCGTGAGCATCGCGCCCTTGGCAACGCCGGTGGTACCGCCGGTGTACTGCAGGTAGGCGAGATCGCTGCGATCCAGATTCACCGGCAGCAGTCGCAGGCTGCGGCCGGCTGCCAACACCTGGCGCAACCCATGGGCCTCGGGAATCACCCAGCGCGGCACTTTCTTGTGCACGTGGCGCAAGACTAGATTGACGATCGGGCCCTTGGGCCAGCGCAACAGGTCGCCGACGCCGGTGACGATCACCTGCCGCACGCGGGTATCGGGCAGCGCCTGCTCGAGCGTGGCCGCGAAGTTCTCAAGTACCACGACTGCGGCCGCGCCCGAGTCCTTGAGCTGATGTTCGAGCTCGGCGGCGGTGTAGAGCGGGTTGGTATTGACCACCGTGAGGCCGGCGCGCAGCGCCCCGAACATGGTGACCGGGTATTGCAGCAGATTCGGCAGCATGATGGCGATACGATCGCCGCTTTTGAGTCCGGCGCGTTGCTGCAGCCAGGCGCCGAAGGCGCGCGAGCGTCGATCGAGCTCGCGGTAGGTCATCGCCGTGCCCATGCTGTGATAGGCAATCCGGTCCGCATAGCGGCCGCAGGCATCCTCGATCAGCGACTTTAGCGAATCGATTTCGAACGGGTCGATGTCGGCGGGCACTGAGGGCGGATACTGCGGCAACCAGAATCTTTCCATCGTCACACCCCCGACATGCTCAATGATGTCCTGCGCCTTGGTGTCCCGCGCCCCGGCGCGCGCTCCTGGCGGCGGGGCCGCCCATCAGCGCGTACCGCTAGCCGCCCCGGCGGGATGGGCGGCCGCGCGCAGCAGCGGCTCTAGTTTGGGCCAGACATTGTCGAGCAACAATGGCTGCCCGCGCTCGTTCGGGTGCAAACCGTCGGCCTGCATCAGCGCCGGATCGAGCGCCACCTGATCGAGCAGAAACGGGACCAGCACCAGCTTGTGCGCCTGAGCCAGCTCGCTATACATGTTCTGAAAGCCGCTGGTATAGCGCTCGCCATAATTGGGCGGCATGCGCATGCCCAGCAGCAGCACCGCGATACCCCGCGAGCGCGCCAGGGCGATCATCTTGTCGAGATTGGCGCGCGTGCTGTCGAGCGGCAGGCTGCGCAGACCGTCGTTCGCCCCCAGCTCCAGCATCAGGATGCGCGGCTGCTGTACGTCCAGCGCGTGCGGCAGGCGCCCCAGGCCGCCCGCGGTGGTCTCGCCGCTGACGCTGGCGTTTATTACCTTAAATCCGTACCCTAACTGCGAGATCTTGCGCGCCAGCAAGCTCACCCAACCCTGTTCGACGTGGATGCCATAACCGGCGCTGAGGCTATCTCCGAACACCAGGATGACCGGCAACGGCTGGTCCGCGTGCGCCGCCGGCGTCGCCAGCGCGAGCAGCAGTGCCAACAGGAAGCCCATGACGCGTGACATCGTTCTCGAAGCCCGGAATTTGAGCAAGCAGGTTAGCAGCCCGGAAGGCCCGCTGACCATCGTGCGCGAGGTCTCGTTCACGGTCGCGCAGGGCGAGTCGGTGGCGCTCGTGGGTCCCTCGGGCGCCGGCAAATCCACGCTGCTGGCGTTGCTCGCCGGCCTGGATCTGCCGAGCTCCGGAGAGGTGGTGCTCGCCGGGCAGATCCTGGGTGCGCTGGACGAGGACGGCCGGGCGCGCCTGCGCGCCGAGCGTGTGGGTTTCGTATTCCAGTCGTTTCATCTGTTGCCGTCGCTGACCGCTGTCGAAAACGTCATGCTGCCCCTGGAGCTGGCCGGACGCGACGATGCCCGCGCGGCCGCCGAGGACATGCTCGCGCGCGTCGGTCTGGCGGCGCGCGCGCGGCATTATCCGCGCCAGCTCTCAGGCGGTGAGCAGCAGCGCGTGGCGCTGGCGCGCGCATCGGTCGGCCATCCCACGGTGCTGTTCGCCGACGAACCCACCGGCAACCTCGACACCGCGACCGGCGAGCGCATTGCGCAGCTGCTGTTCGAGCTGAACCGCGGCTCGGACACGACCCTGGTGCTGGTCACGCACGAGGCCGCCCTGGCGGCGCGCTGCGGGCGCGTGCTGTCGATGGATGCCGGTGCGCTCACGCGCGACGTCGGCACGGCCGCGGCGGCGAGCCATGCGTAGCCTGAAGCTGGCGCTGCGCGCGCTGCGCCGCGAATGGCGCTCGGGGGAACTTGCCGTGCTGTGGCTATCGTTGAGCATCGCCGTGGCCGCGCTCAGCGGGGTCGGCTTTCTGGTCGACCGCATCGGCCGCGCGGTCGAGCTGCAGGCCAGTGAGGTGCTGGCGGCGGATCTGCGGGTCGAGTCCGACGCCCCGATCGGCGCGGACGAGCAGTCGCGGGCGCAGCAGCTCGGGCTGACCACGGCGCGCCTGACCATGACGCTGTCGGCGATCTTCAATGGCGATGCCAATCAACTCGCCAATGTGCGCGCCGTGAGCGCCGGGTATCCGCTGCGCGGTCAGCTGACAGTCGCCGACCGGCCGTTTGCCCCCGGCACGATCACGCGCGCGATTCCCGCCCCCGGTGAGGTCTGGCCCGACTCGAGAGTCGCCGCCGCGCTCGGTGCGGGCTTGGGCAGCGAGCTTGCGGTGGGTTCGCGCTCGCTGCGCGTGACGCGCATCCTGATCTCGCGTCCCGACCAGAGCTCGACCTTCGTGGAATTCGCCTCGGCACTGCTGATCAACGATGCCGACCTGGCGTCGACCAGGCTGATCCAGCCCGGCAGCAGAATCAGGTACGTGCTGCTGCTCGCCGGCAATGGCGCGCAGCTCGAGGCCTTCCGCCGCTGGCACCAGTCGCAGGAGGCGCGCCACGAGCGCCTCGAAGACGTCGCCGATGCCAGCCCGCAGATCGGCGATGCCAGCAAGCGTGCGGCGCGTTTCCTGGCGCTGGCGAGCCTGGTCGCGGTGCTGCTGTGCGCCGTGGCGATTGCCGTGAGTGCGCGCAGCTACGTGCGCCGCCATCTGGACGCGGTTGCACTGATGAAAACCCTGGGCGCCTCACGCCGCCTGGTGCTGGCGGTAAATCTATGGCAATTGCTGCTGCTCGCGGCGGTCGCGAGCGCACTGGGCGCGGCCGCGGGCTGGCTGACGCAGCTATGGCTGGTGCGGGTGCTGCAGGGCCTGCTGCGGGCGGACCTGCCACCGGCGGGCGCCTGGCCGGCAGTGGTCGGCTTCATCATCGCGCTCGCCGTGCTGGCAGGTTTCGCCCTGCCCTCGCTGCTGCAGCTGACGCAGGTTCCGGCGCTGCGCGTCCTGCGGCGCGATGCCGGGCCGCCGGCCTTGGGCTTCCTGGCCGCCGGCGCCCCGGTGCTGCTGGCGATTGCCGGCGTGGTCTACGGCGCTCTGGGCGAGCTGCGCTTGAGCCTGTGGTTTCTGGTGGGACTGGCCGCGGCAGTGCTGGCGCTCGGGATCGCGGGCGCGGCGCTGGTGCGAGCCGCAGCGCGGGTGCGCGGTTCGGCGGGCGTCGCCTGGCGCTACGGCATCGCCAACCTCGCGCGCCGCCGCACCGAGAGCATCACCCAGATCGTGGCCTTCGGGCTCGGCATCATGCTGCTGCTGGCGCTGGCGATCCTGCGCGACGACCTGGTGACCGATTGGCGTGCCAGCCTGCCGGCGGACGTGCCGAATTATTTCTTCGTCAATATTCCATCCGACCTGCGCGGCGACTTC